>NPIF01011272.1_pt1 | contig 12110 bp, 9 predicted proteins | sample 8637461 | NCBI WGS metagenome assembly NPIF01 (sample SAMN07420641, study PRJNA396082) | bioreactor metagenome | isolation source: sample BR12 brine-fed electro-methanogenic bioreactor BR | place: Japan: Kochi | collected 2016-12-09
GAGGTCGACCGTCCCTAGTCCCTTCCCCCAACAAACTCCCCCACCAACCCCAAAGCCCCCTCCCGAGACGGCGCATGCGCCACCCCTGCCACCGTTCTCCCCACACGCACATGAAGCGCGAGATCGAAGCCCGGATCCTCCGCCCAATGCGCCTCGTCCCCCACCCCCTCTGCCACCTCGACGGCGAGCCCCCACTCCGACGCATGCGCCGCCAGCAGCGCAAACGCCGCCTCCGCGTCCGCGGCACTCTCGAACTCGCTGAAGAAGAAGGTGCACTCCTCCCCCTCGAGTTCGTAGCGCGCAAGGAACCCACCCGGCAAGAAGGCATACCCGAACAGATCCTGCGCGACGTAGCTCTCGCTGCGCGNNCTACGGCACCCGCTGACCGCGCGGAAGACGGTCGAGCTCAACCGGCGCCGATCTCTCACCAGGAATCGCGGCGAGGAGCTGCTCCATCACATCCCGCCCGAGCTCCTCTGCCTCCTCGCCCTCGGTCTCGACGCGGAGGTAGAAGCGCTCGGCCCAGGCGAGAGACACTCCGTCCTCGAAGCTCCCCTCGACCCCCCAATCCCGCACGGCACAGCCGCGACATCGGCCCACGCTGTAGTAGCCGAATGCGCCGAGGGGCGTGCCCATGTCGTAGACGTCGACGCTCAGCCGCTCGCCGCCCGGGCCCTCCCCCTCGAGGTGGGCCAGCACCGCGAAGTCGTACACGAGCACGCCGCGGGCCGCGCCGTTGATGTACTCGTAGAGCGTCGCCTCGTCGTAGAACACGGGCGTTTCGGTCCAGCGCCACCCGGAGGGCAACTCGGCGGCGCCGAGGACCCCCCTCGCATCCACTGGGGAACTCGGTGCCGAACAGGCGAGCAGAGCGACCAAGACGAGCGGGACGAGCGGGACGAGACGCCTCATGCGCGCAGCGTCTCTGGCCCGGGCAGAGTGAGCTCGGCGTGGGCCCGCATCAGCTCGCCGCGCACGTCGCGCCGGAACGGGCAGCTCCCTGCGCACTCTCCACCGCAGCCCGAACAAGCCGCAGCACGGGCGCCCGCCGGCAAGGCCGCGTAGAGGCCCATCGCGTCCTTCTCGCGGCCGTAGTGACGGAAGTACATCCGGTACCGGTTGACCTCGGCCACGGCGACTCCGTGCGGGCAGGCGCCCTCACATTGCGCACAGAATCGGCAGTACTGGTCGTGCATCGCGTGCGCGTAGCGCTCGAGCATCTCGAGCTCGGCGCGGCTGAGCTTGCCGCTCGCAGCCCCCGCGAACTCCTCGATGTCCCGGAAGCTGCCGATCCCCGCCGCCACCGCGGAGACGTGGGCGTTCGAGAGCGCCCAGCGCACCGTCGCTTGCGTGAAGGAGAGCCCCCCTTTCTCGAGGTCCTTGATCTCCTTCTCGCGGGCCCCCGCTTTCGTCTTGAACACGATCGTCCCCATCCCCTTCTCCGCCGCGCGCGCGAAGAGCGTCGCCTGCCCCGGATAGGAGACGAAGTCGTAACGGCACATGATCACGTCGAAGCGGCCGTCGTCGATCGCCGCAGCGAGGCAGTCCTCGAGGCCGCCCTTGTGCCCGGAGAGCCCGAGGAAGCGCACTTTGCCCGCCTTCTTCGCGGCCTCGAAGGCCTCGAAGAGCTCGTCGACGAGGAGATTCTCGACATCGGTGACGTTGTGCGTCCTGAAGACCTCGACGTGGTCGGTGCCGAGGCGCTTCAGGCTCGTGTCGATCGTGTCGAGGATCGCCTGCTTGCTCGTGCCGCGACGCACCTTGGTGCCCGTGTGAAGCACCATCCCTTCACGCCGCGATCCCAGCTTGCGAATCGCCTGGCCAAGCGCGCGCTCGGCGCGGCCGTCCTGATAGTCCGCGCAGGTGCAGAAGAGGTTGATCCCGCGCTCGAGGGCTGCGGTGACGAGCTGAGGGTTGTCCATCCCGTAGGTTCCGAACGCGACCGCCGAGACCTCGAGTCCCGTCTTGCCGAGCGGGCGGCGTTCGAGACCCGGCGCCTCCGGAGGGGCCGCCTCGCCCTCGGCCAGGATGGCCGGCGCCATGGCGAGCCCTCCTGTCAGCGCGGAGAGTTTGACGAAGGTCCTCCGGTCGATGCCGTCGCTGTGTGTCTTCATCGTCGCCTCCCGGGTCGCTGCATCGCGCCCTGGCTCGACCGTACCACCCCAAGGCATCTCCGTTCGCTCGCTCTAAGTAAATTGTTTGTATAGGCCCCTCATCTTTGCGTGATTCGAGAGCTGCTCGCATGCGATAGCATCCGCAGCGCGGTGCTTTCGCGGTCGCGACCGTGCGGCAGGAGGGACGGGATGGGGCAGCACGAAGAAAGACGGGACTTGTGGTGGCCCACCCCGGCCATCGAACTCGCGAAAGTGCTGCCCCTCGAGGGGCCTCCGTTCCGCGCCGAGCGCGGCGGAACGCTGCCCGAGCTCCAGGTCGCCTATCAGAGCTGGGGCACCCTCGACGAAGACCGGAGCAACGCGGCCCTGATCATCCATCCGATGACGGCGGACACCCATGTCGCCGGTGTCGGAGAGCAGCCACCCGGGTGGTGGGACGCCCTCGTCGGACCCGGCAAGGCGCTCGACACGAACGAGCTCTTCGTCATCTGCCCGAACCTCGTCGGCGGCTGCTACGGCAGCACGGGACCCCGCTTCCCGGCGCCCGATGGCGAGCCGTGGCTCGAGCGATTCCCGCTCCTGACGCCGCGCGATCTCATGCGCGTCCAGCGACTCTTCCTCGAGCAGCTCGGCATCGAGCGGCTCCGACTCGTCGTCGGCCCGAGCATGGGCGGGATGGTCGCCTGGGAGTGGGCGATCGAGGCGAGCGACGCCGTCGAGACGGTCGTCGTCGTTGCCGCGCCGCTCGTCACGAGCGCGCAGCAGATCGCGTGGAACTGGCTCCAGCGCCGCGGCATCGAGCTCGACATCGCGGGGAGCGAGGAGAGCGCGCGCTGGGGACAGATGGTCGCGCGGGGCATTGGCATGGTCAGCTACCGCTCACCGGTCGGGCTCGAAGAGAAGTTCGGCAGGGAGTGGTTCAAGAAGCCGGGTGCCACGCTCGGCGACCGAGGCATGTACAACATCGAGTCGTGGCTGAGGCAACACGGGCGCCGCATCGCCAAGCGCTTCTGCCCCTATACCTGGATCCTCTACTCGAGGTTGATGGACCTGCACGACATCGCGGAGGGGCGGGGCGGCACGCTCGCGGCCCTCGACGCCGTGCGCTCCAAGGTCGTCGTCGTCGGCATCGACACCGACAACCTCTACCCCGCCAAGGACGTGCACCTCGGTGCCGACATCCTCCGTCACCTCGGACGCTCCGTGGAGTACGCAGAGCTCCGGAGCCTGCACGGGCACGACGCCTTCCTGCTCGAGCTCGACCAGCTCGAGCGCGTCCTCCGGGGAGCTCAACGTGCGGACACGAGCGGCGTCCCAACGACGGAGACCCGCGCGCTGAGGCGCATCAGGCTCGGTCTGCTCGGCACCGGGCGCGTCGCGTCCGCGCTCGTCCGGCTACTTTGCGAACGCGAGGACGAGCTCGCGGTCGAGCACGGACTCGCCTTCGACGTCGTCGCCGCCGCCGACATCGACGCCCACAAGAAGCTAGGGACGGAGTTTGCGGAGATCGACGTCGGGCACGATCCGAGCGCTCTCGTCGCTCGCGGCGACCTCGACGTGATCGTCGAACTGACCCGCGGCACGGACACGAGCGCCCTGATCTCCGCCGCGATCGAAGCGGGGCGCAGCATCGTGACCCCGAACAAGACCCTCGTGCACGATCACGGAGAGGCGCTCGAGACCGAGGCACTCGAACGCGGGGTCCGCCTCGCCTATCACGCGTCGATCGCCGCCGGCTGGCCGCTGCTCTTCGCCATCGAGCGGCTGCTCGACACGCAGCTCTACTCGCGAATCGAGGCCGTGCTCAGCGGACCGTGCAACCTCGTGCTCGAGAAGGTCGAGGAGGGTTCCACGCTCGAGGAGGCCCTCGCGGGAATCGGGCACGACGCGGCGCTCGACGAGGCGCCCATTCTCCACACCAGCGGCTGGGTCGCGGCCCAGAAACTCCTGCTCGCCGTCAGCCACGCGCGCCAGCGGCGTTACATGCCCGGAGAGATCACGCTCCGCGGCATCGAGTGGTTGGACGGGGCGCTCGTCCGCGAGGCGAGGCAGCTCGGACTCCGGGTGCGCCTCGTCGGTCTCTACCGGGAGAGCGCCGAGCGAGGCGCGGCGCCCGAGGCCGGCGTGCTGCCGGTCGCGCTGCCCGAGGGAGGTCACCTCGGCAGTGCGCGCGGCCGCACCAACGTCGTCGTGCTCGGCGGCGAGGGCATCGACGAGATCGTGCACACCGGCAAGAGCGAGGGGCCGTTGCCCGTCGCGACGGCCGTGCTCTCCGACCTGATCGGGATCGCCGACCTCTCGCGTAGCTGGACCGGTCGCTTCAAGCGGGCTGGCCGCCCCGCAAGCACGCCGCACTTCGAGCGCTACGTCAGGCGTCAGGGCGGGCGCGTCGCGATCGTCGCGCAGGATGGGCCCGGCGCGATCCCCCTGCTCGACTGAGGCTCTGCCGAAACTCAGCGGCGCCGGAGGCGGCGGCGGAACACGACGGTCGAGCCGGGCACCACGCCGTGGCTCTGGAGCGTGCGCAAGCGGCCGGCGAGCTTGCTCCGGTCCTTCTCCGCGAAGGCCTTCGGGTAGACCTCCATCTCCCAGGCGGAGCTCGGGACGGCGAGCGCCTCGCGCACGGCGCCGAGGGGAAAGTCCGCGGGGTCCTGCCTCAGGATCCGCTCCGGGGCGTCGTGCCCGTTGTCGACGATGACCCAGTAGCGGATGTCGCGGCACGCGAGCAACTCGATCACATCGAGGCGCTCCCGCGCGATCTCCTCGGTCACCGCGGGTGCGATGACGTGGAGCGCGAGCACGAGCCGCCGCCGCGGGTGTCGCCTTCGCCAAGCGGCGAACGCGCGCGCGATCTGAATGAAGGACATCCGCACCGGGAAGATGCGGGTCTCACCAGCCGCGAGGAGCTGCATCAGAACGCGTCGATACCCGTCCCGCCACGCGACGTCGAAGAGCTCCTCGCTCGCCGCTGCGATGATCCGAAGATCGTGTCGATCGTTTTCGGTCCGCGCGAGCACGCCGTAGATCGGCCGCTTGCCGAAGCGGGCGACGTAGCGCCCCCGGGGGCGCTCCGGCTGCTCTCCGCGGGCGACGCCGGCCTGCACGAGCAGTTTCCCGATCGAAGGACTGAACGCGAAGCGACCGACCCAGCCCCCCGCGCTGAGCGCGAGGCACTCCCGCCGCTCGGGATCCGGCTGCGGCAGACGCGCCCGCACGACCTCGAAGTCCGTGCCCGGCTCGCCCGGCCCCGGCGTCTCCGGCGCTGCGAGCGAGTAGGACCAACGCACCTCGCGCGTGCTTTTCGTGCGCACGGCGTCCGCGAAGCGATCGAGGTAGCGGGGCAGGTCGGCGTGGCTGCGATACTCGAAGATCTCGGTCTGATAGCGCTCACGAAGGAAGATGCACTGCGAGGGTGAGAGTTCGCCGCGGCGGACCAGCGCGTAGTGTGGATGCTCGCTGGCGCCATAGGTCTCGAGGATCTCGCCGAACAGGTCGAGAAGGTACTGGTCCCTGAGCCCCGAGCCCACGAAGAGCAACGAGCGGCTCCGGAAGACCTCGGCGAACGCCCTCCGGAAGTGCAGGGCGCGGTGGGTCACCGAGCGATACTCCGCGTGGCCGATGACGAGTTGCCGGGCGAGGGAGCGCGCCTCGAGGCGTCCGGGCTGGGGCGGCGGACAGGGCGCGCCGACGAAGCCCTGGAGCGCCCACAGGATCGTGCGCGACGAGGAGCTCAACGCGGAGAGCACCCGCTGGCAGTCGAAGGGCTCGCGGCCGAGTACGTCGATGTTCCGCCCGCGCTGCTGGGCGCGGTAGGCGGTGACGAAGCAGTTGTCGTAGTTCGTCGTCAGAAGGAGGGGCCACCAGACCCGCGCGAGCGCGACCGTCTGTGGCGGCGGCACCGGCGTGCGGCCCGCGAGCGCGCGCCGCACCGTGTCCGGGAAGCGCTCCGGCGAGCGGAGGCGCAAGGTCCGCACTGCGGTGTAGGCGCGCCGGATCAACGCGTCGGGATCGCTGCGCTCTCCGGCCCCGTCGAGCCCCGCCTCCCGCTCGAGGCCCTCGATGAAACCCGCCCATCCCTGACAAGCCGGGATGCTCAGCCCCGCGCCGATGAAGGGAACGAGCCTGCCGCGCTCGTAGGAGGCGACGAGACGTTCGAGCACCGGATCGAAGCTGGACGCCACGCCATCACCCCCCTCTTCCGGCAGGATCGCTCGCGCACGTGAAGCGACCGTCCTCGCCGCGGCTCACGCGCACAGCGTACTCGATCACCGCGCGTTTGCGACGCCGCGCGACGCGGAAGCGCGCCTCGGGTAAGGCCGGCGGCGTCGAGCCCAGAGCGCTGGCGAACCAACGAAGCGCCCGCCTCCACCACGCGGGGCGGATCCGCTCGAGCGGCACCGTGACCGCGAGCTCGGTGACACCGAGCTGTCCGAGCCGATCGAGCCCGGCGCTCAGCGGGAGCGGGGCCTCTCCCGGATTTGTAATCGAGGCTCCGAAACGCTGCCACGCGAGCGCCTGCTGCAACTGGAACTGCGCGTCCGCGGCGATCGCGTCGGCGAGCAGCGCCTCGCGCAGCTCGGAGAGCTCGAACGAGCGTTCTCGCGAGAGAACGCTCACCTCAGGCGCCCTCGGTCTCCGCGGGGATCGAGCGCGCGAGCAACGAGAGCACGCGCGAGAGCCCCTCGGGCATCGGCGCCTCGCTCGCGTTGACCGTGATCTCGAGCTGTCCACTGCGATTCGTCGTCGACTCCTTGGAGGACTTGCTCGACGCCGACCCCTTGAACGACGCCTTGACCCACGGCGAGAGCGCACCGCCCGTCGACGCCGAGAGCTCGATCCCCTTCTCCGTCGCCGAGCTCGAGAGGAAGGTCTGCGAGATCTCGAAAGTGAAGTGCACGGTCAGCGAGTCGATGCGCAAATGGGGCACCGGAGTGATCGCGAGCAGCGGCGCATTGACCTTCGCCTTGCGCGTGACCGCACCGGAACGCTGCTCGGCCTCGAAGTCGACCGTGATCGGCTTGCCGTTTTCGATCATCGACTCGACGAAGCCCTTCGTCGCGTCGGCCGCCGCCTTCTGCGCCTTGACCGCGGCGATCAGCGGCGCCGAGATCAGGTACTCGAGCGGCAACGCCTGGAACTCGGCGGCTAGCTGGGTGGACTCTGCAGGCGGCTTCGGAACCTGGGCCATCTCTTCCTCCCCTTTCGATGACTACGTCTCGTTCTCGTCGCCCACCTCGGCGACATCACTGAGTTGGGTCAGCGTGCTGAGCAGGCGGCCGAGGCCTTCCGGCTGCGGCACGGTGCCGACCTTCACCGACACGCGCACCGTCGAGCGCGATGCCTCGCGCGCACGCTCCTCGGGCCCCTGTGCCGGGGCGACGACGCCGTGCAGGCTGATCGGGCGGTCGACGAGGAACCAGGGCCGCTCTTGCTCCTCCGAGTCGTGCTCGGAGACGGAGGCGCGCATCTGGCCATGCCGGCGGATCTCCTCGACCGCGAGCTCGAGCTCGAACTCCGCGCTCTCGACGTCGAGCGGCGCGAGGACGGCCTGCGACAACGAGATCGACGTCCTCGATGCAGGACCGATCACACGCTCCGTCGAGGCGCTCTCGCGATGCTCTTCGCTCCTTTCGTCGTCGGCCATGCGCTCTCCCTCGCGCCGCCGGGGCGGCGGCAGGCAGAGCTTACACCATTACTCCGCTCAGTTATTTCCATTCTCGAGAGTAAGGCCGGGAGCGACCCCGGCCTCTCTCGTCACGTCGATGGGCGCGCCTACTTCGCGGCGTCCACCTGCTCGAGGAGGACCTCGACAGCCTTCTCGAGCTGCTGATCCCGCCCCTCGGCCTCGAGCTTCGGGTCGTTGTCGACGACATGGTCGGGGTCGAGATGTTTGTTCTCGGTGACCTCGCCGTCCGCATCGAGGTGAGCGATCTGCGGAATGCCGAAGATCAGCGACGGATCCTGGAGCCGCTCCCACCACACGGAGCTGCAGGTGCCAGGAACCTGCATGCCGACCGTCTCACCGATACCGAGCGAGGTGTAGGCGACCGGGAAGCAGTGCGCGTCCGAGTAGTTCCCCTCGTTCATCACGACGATCGAGGGCTTGTCCCAGCGGTTGTCCGGGTTGGTCCCGACGACCTGACCGCGCGGCACCATCGTGAAGTACTTCTCTCCGGTCAGGAACTGCGTCAGCGCCTCGACGAGGTTCCCGCCCCCGTTGAAGCGGGTGTCGAGCACCAGGCCTTCCTTGCCGAGCGCGGTGCCGAAGACCTCCTGGAACACCTCGCGGTAGGGCCCGTCTCCCATGCCGCGGATGTGCGCGTAGCCGAGCCGGCCTCCCGAGAGACGCTCGACCTCCGCGCGGCGGGAGCGCACCCAGCGCTTGTAGAGCAGGCCGCGCGTCTCACCCACCGAGATCGGCTTGATCACGGCGGACCACCGCGCGTCGCTCTTCGGGTCGAAGATCCCGAGGCGCACGCGCGTGCCCGCCTTGCGGTTGAGCAGCGGGTACCAGTTCTCGCCGGCAGCGATCGTCTCGCCATCGATCGACTCGATGATCATGCCGGCGCCGACCGCGCGCTCGAGCCGCTCGAGCGGGCTGCCTTCGATCACCTCGGCGATCCGGAGGCCCGCCCCTTCGAAGCTCTCGTCCGGGAAGAACGCGAGTGACGCGGTGCGATCGCCGTCGGGCCGTGTCGGCCGGTGACGTCCACCCATGTGCGAGGCGTTGAGCTCACCCTGCATCTCGGAGATCAGCTCGGCGAAGTCCGCGTTGTTGTCGATGTGCGGCAGGAACTTCGCGTAGGCCGTCTTGTAGAAGTCCCAATCGACGCCGTGCAGGTTCTCGTCGAGGAACTTCTCACGCGTCTGACGCCAGACGTGCTCGAAGAGGTAGGCGCGCTCGGCGCTCCGGTCGAGGCGCATCTTGGCGCTGACCGCAACCGGCTTGCGCTTCCCACCCGCCAATGCGATGNNCCCGTCGGCGAGCAGGAACGCCTTCTTGCCTTCCTTGTCGAGCTCGAGGCCGCCAGCGCGGCCGGCGCCGAGCTTGGCCAGGAGCTTGATCTCACCCTTGCGCCGCTTCGAGGTCCACAGGTCGAAGCCCTTCTCGAAGCGCGCGAGATAAACGAGGGTCTCGCCGTCGGGCGTGAGCACCGCTCCGCCGATCGAAGCCGAGTGACGGGTGAGCCGGACCTTGCGATCCTCGAGGCCCTCGAGCTCGAGCTCGACCGGGTCGGCGAGCTTCGGTCCCTTCTCCTCGTCGCCCTCCTTCTTCGCATCGGCCTTCTTCTTGGAGTCCTTCTTCTTCGAGTCCTTCTTCCCGTCGTCTTTCTCCGACTTGCTCGCGGCCGCCTTCTTCTCCTTCTTGGCCTTCTTCTCCCGCTCCTCGAGCTGCTCGAGCTCGGCCGAGTCGAGCTGGAAGCGGTCCCAGGCTTCGCGCGTGAAGAACGCCGCGTAGACATCCATCTCGGCAGGCCAACCCGCCTGCATCCGCGCCCCGTGCCGATCGGAGGCCCAGATCATGCCCGCACCCTTCGCGATCCACGTCGGGCGGAGATCCCAGTAACCGCTCTTCGAGAGGTTGATCGGAGCCGCGTCGCCCTTGCTCGAGACCAGGGCGACCTCGTTCTCGTAGCGTCCGTCGGCGAGCATCTCGGCAAGGAACCAGCGACCGTCGGGCGACCACTCGTACCACTGGTCGCCGTCGATGTAGGAGTAGTTGAAGCGCGCCGGCATCACCGTCCGCACATCGCCGGACTTCACGTTGAGCACGCGAAGCGCGACACGGTTCTCGAGGAAAGCCACCTCTTTGCCATCCGGCGAGTAGCGCGGCTGGAAGGTCTCTTCACCGTTCGCGAGCAGGACGCTCTCCTCGAGCGCGGTCGCATTGAAGAAGCTCGGCTCCTCGTCGTCGGCCAGGCGCGTCGTGTAGAGATTCCAGCTCCCATCGCGCTCGGAAGCGTAGAGGAGCGTGCGCCCGTCCGGGTGGAAGCTGACCGAGCGCTCCTGCTCGGGCGTCTCGGTGATACGCCGCGTCGTCTGGTGATCCACGGCGGTGACGAAGACCTCACCGCGGGCGATGAATGCGATCTCCTTGCCGTTCGGAGAGAGCGCGAACTCACTGATGCTGCTCGCGACGTTGGTCCAGTCGACATCGTTCTCACGGCCGTCGGTCCGGACGAGGACGTCGAGCTTCGTGCTCTCGCTCGCCCCGGGCGAGCGCGTGTAGAGCGCGCCGTCGTAGGCGTAGGCCAAGGTCCCGTCGCTCGCGGTGCTGAGGAAGCGCACGGGGTGCTTTGCGTGGCGGGTCATCTGCACGGGCTCTCGGGCGCCGTCGAGCGGAATGGTCCAGACGTTGAAGGAGCCGCTCCGCTCCGAGAGGTAGACGAGGCCGCGCCCATCGGGCGTGAAGACCGGCTGCCGATCGTCGTAACCGAAGTCCGTCAACCGCTCATGCTTCTCGCTCGCGATGTCGTAGAGCCACACGTCGCGGGCGAAGGACGAATCGTCGTGTTTGCGCCACAGCCCCTCGTAGCCCTTGTTGTCCGTGTAGGCGAGCCGGTTCGCGTCGCGGTCGAGAACGGCGTGGAGCGCGGGCGAGCTCAGCACCCGTGCCGGCATGCCCCCGGTGAGCGCCACGCGGTAGAGCTCGCTCTGCCGGGGCGTGGGGTACATCGCGGAGCGCACGGCATCGAGACGCCCCGAAGTGAAGAGCACGGCCTCGCCGTCCGGTGTGAAGCTCGTCGGCTGGTCGTCCGCAGAGTGGAAGGTCAGACGTGTGGCGCGCCCCCCTTCCGCAGGCACGACGAAGACGTCCTCGTTGCCGTAGCGATCGGAGGAGAACGCGATCGTCTTCGAGTCCGGCGACCAAACGGGCCGGGTGTCGTGGGCGGCGTGCGTCGTCAGCACGCGAGCCTCGCCACCGGCGCTCGCCACGAGATAGATGTCACCGCGGTAAGCGAACGCGATCGTCTCGCCGTCCGGGGAGAGCGCTGGGTAGCGCAGCCAGAGCGCCGGCTCCGCGGGAGCGGCAGCCAGCGCGACGCTGGCGAGTACAGAGATGGACATCAAGACGACTAGCGCGACACGAAGCCGGTTCATTCTTCCTCCTCGATAGGCCCGCACCCGCCCGCGTTGGGTGGGGCGCCTCAGTCTAGGGAGTCTGGTGGACACACACCTCGTGACAACACCGAGCGGTCGCCCCGCGGAACGCGCCACACCGCGAGCGGACGAGAATCGAGGCCGAGCGGTATCCCCAGTTCGCGCTATCCTCCAGGCACTCGCCCCCTGCCCGGCGGGCGGGACTCCCGAGGAGCACGCCATGCCCAAAGCGGTGACGATCACGATCGCCCTGTTCCTTCTCGTCTCCGGCGGCCTCGCGTCCGCCGATGCCGACGCCGCGGCGACGCCCGCGACTCTCGTCATCATCGACATCCAGGAGTTCTACTTCGAGGGCGGGGCTCTTCCGCTGGAGGGAAGCGGAGCTGCAGCAGAGCGGGCGGCCGAGGTCCTCGCGCGCTTCCGGGCGCTCGGATGGCCCGTCGTTCACGTGCAGCACCTGCCCGATGGCCGCAGCGAGGTCGGCCAGGACTTCCCGCCGCACACCTACCGGATCCACGAGCTCGTCGCGCCGCGAGACGGGGAGCTCGTCATCGGCAAACACCACGTCAACGCGTTCCGGGAGACTGCGCTCCTCGAGAAGCTGCGCACACTCGGCCACGAACGCCTCGTCCTCGTCGGGATGCAGACGCACATGTGTCTCGAGGGTGCGACCCGAGCCGCCGCGGACCACGGCTTCGAGGTCCTTGTCGTGCACGACGCGTGCGCCACCCGCGCATTGAGGCACGACGGCACCAAGGTCCCCGCCGCCGCCGTGCACGCGGCGACCCTCGCGACGCTCGAAAGCACCTACGCCCGGCTCCTCGGCGCCTCCGAACTCCTCGCCGAGCTGCCTCGCGGCTCGGAGCACTAGACGTTCGTTGAGAAAGGCCGTGT
>NPIF01003174.1_pt1 | contig 12108 bp, 11 predicted proteins | sample 8637461 | NCBI WGS metagenome assembly NPIF01 (sample SAMN07420641, study PRJNA396082) | bioreactor metagenome | isolation source: sample BR12 brine-fed electro-methanogenic bioreactor BR | place: Japan: Kochi | collected 2016-12-09
GCCTCTTCGCCCATGCACAACAGTAAAATAGCCGCTTTTTCTGCTCCGGTCAGTTTAGTTGGATCCATAGGGTGTGCGGGCTCCTTCACCCTTCTTTAAGCCAGGTTTTGATGATTTGCGCCGAAACGTCGTCGGAGTTCATCATTTCATTGCGTAATTTTATAGCTTCGGCGTGCGGCCCTTCAAGCTGCAAGGGGCGACCGGAAAGCTCCGATTCCAGTTGTTCGACGGTTTTATAATGCTCCACCATCTTGCCTTCTCCCTTGAGGGTCTTGAGCAGGGGCCGAATCAGCAGGAAATAGAGGAGCAGGGCGGCTATGCTGAGAAGCCCGTATTTGATGGCCGGCATATAGCTGTAGATGTCGAATCCGGGAGAAGCTTCCGGGCCCGCCAGGTCGTAAAAGTCATTTTCAAAGGGCCGGGAATGGACCGTGATCTGATCCCCCCGTTCATTGCTCAACCCCAGGGCGCTGCGCACCATCTGTTCGATGGAGGCCAGCTCTTCGGCCGGACGAGGCTGATAGGTCGCCTCGCCGGTGTCTGCGGCGGGGAGCTGCCGGTCGGCCACCAGCACCGCGACGGAAAGGGTTTTGATGGAGCCCACCGGTTCCACAACTTTGCTGACGGTTTTGCTGATTTCGTAGTTGGTGGTTTCTTCCGTGCGATCGGACGAATTGAGCCCCATGGAGCCGCGGTTTTCATTGAGATTCGATTCCGCCCCGGGAACGCCGCTGTTCACACTGTTGCCGCTCTTTTCAATGGTCGACTGTTCGCTGCGTACTGCGGAACGGGCGGGATCATAGGCTTCTTCCAGATGTTCCCGCTGAGCAAAGTCCAGACTGGCGGTAATCTGCACCAGCGAATTTCCAACTCCCAAAGCCCGGTCGAGGAGCGATTGAGCACGTCCTTCAAGACGGGATTCAAGGGTCTGCTGATATTTCTGCAACCCCGGGCTGAGGGGAGTGTCCAGTTCTGTTTGAGGGGTTTTTGACAGAACCCTGCCATTGGCATCGATCACCGCAATCTGACCGGCCTCAAGGCCCTCGACACTGCCTGCCACCAAATTGACAATGCCCTGAATCTGACCGGCGTTGAGCTTGCCGCCGGGAATCAACTTGATAATGACCGAGGCGGTGGTTTTTTCCTGCTGTTCGCGAAACAGTCGTTTTTCGGCCAGAGCCAGGTGAATGCGGGCGGCTTCGACCGGGGCCAGGGAGGTTATGGTGCGGGCCAACTCGCCCTGCAGGGCCCGTTGATAATTGATCTTCTGCGCGAAGTCGGTCATGCCGAAACTTTGTTTGTCAAAAATCTCAAAACCGACCCCGCCACCCTGGGGAAGACCGGCTCCCGCCAGTTCCAGACGGGTTTCATAGACCTTGTCCGCCGGAATATAGATGGCAGTGCCCCCGCCCTCGATTCGATAGGCGATCTTCTGTTCTTTGAGGCGGGTAATCACGGCCGACGCGTCACTGGCGTCCAGGTTGCCGAACAGCAATTGGTAATCGACATGCCGGGCCTGTAACACCAGGATGGTAAAGAACAGCAGACACAGACCCGCCACAACGCCCAGACTGATCTGGCGGGAGCGCGGCCATTTTTTGATAACTTCGAAAAGATTGGGTTTGGTCTCATCCGCCATGGCGGTTCACCTCCGGTGGGACTCTCAAAAATACATAAAACATAAAGCGCTGCCGGCCAGAGCCGATCGATAAACGAGGCGCGGTCATACCTGCATGCGCATGATTTCCTGGTAGGCTTCCACCGCCTTGTTGCGCAGTTGAACGAAAAGACGCATGGAGATATCGGCTTTTTCCAGGGACAGCATGACTTCGTGCAGGCTGGCAGGCTGGCCACTGTGCAACTCTTCAACCGACCGGTCGGCATTGACCTGCGCATCATTGACGGTATTGATGGCATTTTTGAGTTGATCGGCGAAACCACCTCCGGCCGCGGCCGCTTTTGGGGCGGCGGTGGGAGATGGCAGGTTCAGATTTAGGGGATTGATGGTATTGGTCATGGTTACCTGCCTATTTCGAGAGCTTTAAGAGCCATGCGTTTGCTGGCCTGAATAGCCGAGGCGTTGGCTTCGTAACTGCGGGTGGCGCTCATCATATCGGCCATCTCTTCCATGGTGTTGATATTGGGCAGCTGAACCATGCCGTCTTCGTTCGCGTCGGGATGACCCGGATCGTGAACGGTCTGCAGGGGGGCCTGGCTGACCTGAATGCGCGCTACCTTGACACCCTGAATTCCCTGTTTCTGAGTCCTTTCGAGATGGCTGGCAAAATTCTCGTTGCTGCTTTGAAACACCACCTGGCGCTTTCGATAGGCGCCTCCCTCCGGAGTCCGGGTGGTGCCGACATTGGCGAGGTTCGAGCTGATGACGTTCAGCCGGGTGCGCTGGGCACTCAGGGCCGAGGAGCTGATCTGCATCGAGGTAAAGATATCCATTCGTCAATTCTCCTAGCGGTCGCTTTGGATGATGTATTTGAGGAGTCCGAGTTTTTTATTTAGCATCTGGGTCGCGGCTTCGTAAAAAATCTGGTTTTCCGCCTGAGCGACCATTTCATGGTCGAGATCCACGCCGTTCTGGTCGCCGAGACCATGATTGCCGGCTCGTAATTCGACGCGTCCCTCGAGCTGTTGCAGGCTACCGCCGCCTATTGCGAAATGTTTTTCGTGACGAGGCGCTGGGGCCGTTGATGTGTCCTGCAGAGCCTGTTGCAGATCCTTTTCAAAATTCAGCCGGCTGGGCGCATAACCGGGGGTGTCGAGATTGGCAAGGTTGGACGATATGATCTGCTGGCCGCGATGGCGCAGATCCAGCACCTTGCTCAACACGCCGACAGTGCGGTCAAAAATTCCGTTGAATGACATGCTCAGGTCTCCCTTATGCTCGATTTGTGCCGGATACAATGGATCAATAGGTTTCTGCAGCAATAAAATCCCTGGCCAGTTTTTGCCAGAGGTTGTCATTTCCTTTTTCGACCAAAGCCTGAAAAAGCTTAAGGGCTCTGCTCCGGTCGCCCCTGCTCAGCAGCAGTTGACCGCAACGGTAAGAGGCCTGGTCGCTGAAGGTTCCATCGTCAAGCAGAACTTCGTACAGGGGCAGGGCCTGCTGACCATGACCGAGACGGCGCAGGGCTTCCGCCTGCAGGAGCAGACCGGCGGGGGGGACCGGTTCGCCGCGGGATCCCAGTTGGTTGGCAAACTCGATGACCTGCTCGTAATCGCCCCGTTCCCAATGAATCCGGGCGGCGAGCAATTCGATGGCGTTGTTTCGTGGGGACTGTTTTTGGCTCAACAGTTCTGCCGCCTCATCAAAGCGTGCCAGGTTGTACAAAGAACGCAGGCGCAGCAAAAACAGCTCGCTGCGATCGGCCCCTTTGGGATATTTTTCCAGGTAGTCCTTGCTGTACCTTTCACTCAGGGTGTATTCGTCGCGATCGTAATAGAGAGAGGCCAGGGGCCAGTAGAATGCTTCGGCCTCGTCGGCGGTCCGGGCATGATCCAACAGGAAAAGGTACACTCGGCAGCCGCGCTCGAATAGACCAAGACGGGTAAAGGCTTTGGCCAGTTGGGGTAAAAAGGGCCATTTGCCATCGCCCCGGATCAGCAATCCCCGATATTTTTCAAGCAGAACCACTGCCTGCAGATCTTGGCCCCGGGCGATCAGTCCTTCTATTTCGGGTTGCAGGATTTCCGCCATCAGGTTTTCAGCTTCGCCGCGCAGAGCGCTGCTGGCATATTCTCGGCGAAACTTCCCCAGGATTTCGATGGCCCGCAGGTTTTCACCGTGGAGATGCCGGGTAATGGCTTTTTTCATAAAAGCTTCTTCGCGCAAAAGCCGGTCCTGGGTTCGGGAAATAATCACAGGGTAGTCTCGCAGTCCCTGCAACAGGTGCCGTTCTTCCCGGGTAGTCATTCCATGGTCGAGGGTTTTTAACCAGGCCCGCAATTCACCACTGGTGCCGGCGTAATCCTCCCGCATAATACGAAACTGCAACAGGGCGCCTTGCTCATCTCCGCTCAGATAAGTCGCCAGGATGCTGAGATACAGAGCCTGACTGCGGTCTTCGCGCTCAGACAGCAGACTGGTCAGTTGTTGATACAGGGTCTGAGCCGCCGACCACTGCTTGTTTTCGAAAAAGGTGCGGGCCCCGAGCTGAAAAGAAAACAGATCCCCGGTCGGGAATTCCTTGGTTTTCAAGAGATTCTGATAGTAGGGGAGAGCCTCCTGTGACCGCCCTGTGATTACCAGCGCATTCGCGATCCGCTTTTGCTGAACAGCTCGCAACGGCTCGGGCCAGCGGTCCTGATCCCGGCGCAGGTATGTCAAAGCCAGTTCGCCATCGCCGTTAAGCAGGGCGGTTTCCCCTTGCAGCAGCTGAAAAGGAGGCCGGTAGGGGCCGTCGCCGAGCAATTGTTCCAGATTCTTTTGCCAGGCCAGAGCGCCAAAGGGATCGCCGCTTAAGAGCATGGCCAGATTGCGCAAATAACCGGCTCGTTGTTTTAAAGCCTCGGAAAGCTGCTGTTGCGGCAGATTTTCCAGCCTGGCCAGAGCTTCCTTGCTGTTGCCGCTGCGCAGCAGGGCTTCAGCCGAAAGCAGCTGTTTCTGAGCCTGCCCGACGGGGTTGAGCTCCGCAGCGGAAAGTTTTCCCAATTGCTCCAGTGCCGCCTGAGGATTCTGCTCTTCGAGCTTCTGCAGAATCGCCGTGTAAGGGGCGGAAGATTCCTCAAACCCGTAACGGGGCAGGACCGGCAGGCTAAAAGTCAGCGGCAGATCCATCTGGTGCGGTGCCCGGTAGTCGTTAAAAAACTCGTGCCAGCGGCCTTTGTAGTCCGACTTCAAGAGCAGCAGGCTACTGCTGGTTTCGGATTGTCGCGACGGCAGACCGCTGATGCGGAAAGCGATGGCCGGGCGGTTGCCATTAACTTGTTGCCAGAAGAGTTCCAGTTCAAGGGAGCGGGTGGCCTGGCTGACGGTCGCGGAAACATTGGCCGGAACCTGGCGCAGCAACAGAGATACCATGAATTCGTTGGAAGTTGTGGCCAGCAGGATTTTGACGATCTTATCGTCTTCAGCCAACAGGTTCAGATTCGGCGCTGCCTTGGTATTGCTGAAAAATAGATCGACCCGCTGCCCCGAAGGGACGATCCGATACTCCGGAAGGCTCGAAAAGTTGAGGGTGATGCGACTGCTGACCAGGCTGTCTTGTTTTGCCATTTTTTCCAGAAGCGGCAACGGTTGCGCCATGGCTTGTCGCCCCGGTCCGCACAGCATAAGCCAAGTCAGAAGCAGGTATGGAATGTGGCGTAACAACATAAAAGATCCGACGGATGCGGTTGCACGGCCCCTGAATAAGCCGTGGTTCAAAGATGATAGGCGCTGTCACCAGAGTTTGCCAGTTGTGTGCCAATATCAAGTCGAGCGCTCCGGAGTTCACTTCAGGCTCTTGGCAGCGACTCGTCGAAGCTCTGCAAATCGTTTGCATCACGAGGCCAAAGTCGCTTCATGGCAGAGTTTGAGGTAAAAGTGGTCGGCGGGGAATCTTTTTCAAAACTGTTTGAGGACAGGTGTCTGACAGGGCTTTCAAAAACAGCTGGTCTGTTAGGAATCTGCTCAGAGAAGCAGGCTCGGCCAAAAAAATGACAGCCGGACCCGGGGCCCGAATTTGAGATGCTGGGACATAATGTGGGGCGGTCCTGTCGCAGAAGTGTGGCAGAAGTGTGGCAGGCCAGGCTCGGCGCCCCGAAATCTGGACCCCGGTCATCGGTTTTTTAACCATTTAGTACGGGTCCGGGGGTCCCTGAGAAGCGTTTCATTTTGCCCCTTCCGACGGTCCTGATGCTTTTTTAGATTCAGGCCGAGGTCGGGAACGGAAAAGTGGTGCGAAACTTGTATAGTCAGCCATGAGCATCAGGGCCATGCAGAGGCTTATTACTGCAAGCGGGAGGTAAGGGTTTGCTTCCCTGGCTATTAAACCCCCAATAAGCATTCAGAGAGGGACGAATGAACGACGATATGTCTTCTGAACAGGCTGAAATTATAAACGAATTTCTCCAGGAAAGCCGGGATATGCTGGACCAGCTGGAACCGACAATTATCGAGCTGGGACAGAGTTGTCAAAATGTCGACTGTTGGTCGGCTCTGGCCTGTGAAAACGAAACCTGTACTCGGCATAACCAGAAAATTGAGCGTCCCTGCTGGCTGGACACCGGTTATCTGGAGCAAGGTCTGCAAACCTGTATTCAAGGCTCAACTGCCGAGGATTGCCGGTCTTGTGCCGCATTCAAGGGGACGAACGGCAGCGTCGAGACTATGAATGCCATTTTTCGGCTGTTCCATTCCATGAAAGGCAGCGCCGGGTTTCTGGAACTGGATAACATCTCCCGGGTGGCCCATGCCGCCGAGAGCCTGCTTGACCTGATTCGGGCCGGCAAGGTCAAGATGCAATCCGAACATGTCAGCCTGCTCTGCAAGGCTTGTGATTTTTCCCGCGAAGCTATGGAGCGGGTCGAAACTGATCTCAGCGATCAGGCCATGGCGTCGGCGGCGGACGAAATGGCGGCCTGTCTGGAACAGGCGGCTGAAGAGGCGCTGGTCCTGGCGGCCACCCCGGCCATAGTGCCGGCCAAAGAAGCGCCGGCACCGGCAAAAATGTCTGTCGCCAGTCTCTCGCCCGAGGACGAACTGGCCATGCTTATCGGTCCGGAGATGGTCGAGAAATTTGTGCAGGAGGCCGACGAACTTTTACAGAATGTCGAAGAGGGATTGTTGGCCTGGAACGAGGCCCCTCTCGATGAGGAAGCGATCGGATCCCTGTTCCGCAATGCGCACAGTTTCAAGGGGAATTGCGGCTTTTTCGGTTATCGGCACATGGAGCAACTCAGCCATCAGATGGAAACGGCTCTGGATCTGGTCAAGGGCGGCGGGACTCTGCAGGGAGAGGCGCCGGCAGACTGCCTGCTGGGTTCTCTTGACCTGTTGCGCTCTGGTGTTTTTGACATATCCCAGGGAGGTCGCGGCGAGATCGAGGATCTGGATAAGGAGTTGGCCAAGCTCGAAGCCTTGATTCCGGGCGAAAATTCTCCCGAACAGGAAAAGGAATCAAAATTACTGGGCCAGATTTTGGTCGAAACAGGGGTCGTGGATGCCGAGATCATCGATCAGGCCCTGCAGGTTCAAGGAAAACCCCTGGGAGAAATTCTGATTGAAAAAGGGATCGCCTCGGAAGAAGAGGTCCGCGAGGCCCTTGAGGCGCAGCACAAACCGTTGGGAGAAGTGCTGGTCGATATGGGCAAAGCCGAACCCAAAGCGGTGGACGAAGCGTTAGCGGTGCAGCAAAAAAACGCACCGCAGAGTGCGGCCAAGGCCAAGTCCAGTACGGTTGTGCGACAGGATATCCGGGTCGATTTGCGCAAACTGGATGACTTGATCAATCTGATCGGTGAAATGGTCATCGCCGAGAACATGCTGGTGCGCAGTCCCGACCTGGAAGGATTGGAGCTGGATAATTTCAGCAAGGCCTCCCAGCATTTAAGCAAAATCGTGCGGGATCTGCAGGAAATGGCCATGGTCATTCGAATGATCCCGGTCTCCGGGCTGTTCAGACGCATGATCAGACTGGTGCATGACCTATCCGTCAAATCGGGAAAAAAGGTTGATCTGCAGCTGTTCGGTCAGGAAACCGAAGTCGATAAGACGGTTATCGAACAGATATCCGATCCGCTGGTGCATCTGTTGCGCAACTCCCTGGATCATGGCCTGGAAACACCGGCGGAGCGCCTGGCCGCAGGCAAGTCGGAAAAAGGTCTGGTTAAATTGTCGGCCCGGCATCAGGAAGGCGAGGTCTGGATCATCGTCGAGGATGACGGCCGCGGTCTGAATCGGGATAAAATCCTGAAAAAGGCGATCAGTAAGGGACTGGTGAGCGGGGACGGCTCCCAGTTGAGCGACAAGGATGTGTTTAATCTTATTTTCCACGCCGGTTTTTCAACGGCCGATAAGATTACCGATGTTTCCGGTCGCGGAGTCGGCATGGACGTGGTCAAGCAGAACCTGGAAAAGATCAAAGGCAAGATTGAAGTGACCAGCAAAGAAGGGCAGGGAACCCGCATCATTCTGCGGATCCCCTTAACCCTGGCGATCATAGACGGTATGCTGATTCGCGTCGGCGAGACCAAGTGTATTCTGCCCCTTCTGTCGATTCGCGAGATTTTCAGGCCCACGCCCGATGCTCTTACGATCATGCCGGACGGCATGGAGCTGATTCGGGTCAGGGATTGTTTTTATCCGGTGAAACATCTCCACAAAATATTGCAGGATAAACCCGATTCCGAGCAGATCGTCGACGGCGTGCTGGTGGTGCTCGAACATCAGGACAGCACCAGCTGTCTGCTGGTGGATGAAATTGTCGGTCAGCAGCAAACCGTCATCAAAGGGCTCAGCGAGTACATCGGTAACGTGAGTGTGGCTTCCGGCTGCACGATTCTGGGCAATGGCGAGGTCTGTCTGATCCTCGACGTAAACCATCTTACCCAAGGCGCCGGCCGGGGACGGAAGTTGCCGGCATAGGCATTTTGTCCCGGGGATCATCTGTTGTTCAGCAGGAGGAAAGAGGATGACTCACAGCAGTGTCGATACTGCGGCGTTGATGCCGATTTCCGATGAGGAATTCGAGCTGCTGCGGCATCTTATTCATCAACGCTTCGGAATTAATCTTACTGACCAGAAGAAATCGCTTCTGGTCGGACGTCTGCAGAAGCTGTTACGCCATGCCGGCTATACGAATTTCCGCGCCTACTACGATGCTTTGCTTAAAGATCAAACCGAGACCAAATTGGGCGAGTTGGTCGATCGCATATCGACCAACCACACCTACTTTAATCGCGAGGGCACTCATTTCGAGTATTTTTCTCAGATCGCTCTACCCACGGTCGTCAAGCGCTTGCGCGCGTCCCGGGATAAAGACCTGAGGATCTGGTGTGCCGGTTGCTCATCCGGTGAAGAAGCCTACATGCTGCTGATGCTTATGCATGAATTTTTTGGCAATGAATACTCCGAATGGAACTGTGGACTGCTGGCCACGGATATCTCTTCCCGGGTTCTGGACATTGCCGGTAAGGGAATTTATCCGGAGNNGAGGACAGGATTCAGGCTCTGCCCCAGACTCTGCGCAATAAATACCTGCGGCCCACAACAGACGGCCAGTTTGCCTTCAGCGATACGCTGCGTAACGAGGCGGTATTTCGACGATTTAACCTTATGAACGAAAAATTTCCCTTCAAGAAGCCCTTTGATATTATTTTTTGTCGTAATGTCATGATATATTTCGACGCACCGACCCGCTTGAATTTGGTGAATAAATTCCACCAGTTCCTGCAACCCGGGGGGTATTTGTTTATTGGGCACTCGGAAACCCTTGGTCGCCAGCAGAACCTGTTCAAATATCTGGTACCGGCGGTCTATCAGAAGGAATTGTCTTAATGAGTAAAATAATTCGCGTCCTGATTGTCGATGATTCCGCACTGGTGCGCCAGCTTCTGGCCACAGGGTTGGCCATGGATCCTGAGATTGAAGTGGTTGGTTCGGCCTCCGACCCCTATGAGGCGCGGGACAAAATCGTTCAGCTCAAACCCGATGTAATGACCCTGGATGTGGAAATGCCGCGCATGGATGGAGTCGATTTTTTGCGTCGGCTGATGCCCCAGTATCCGATTCCCGTGCTGATGGTCAGTTCCTTGACCCAGCGGGGCAAGCAGATAACTCTGGATGCTCTGGATGCCGGTGCCGTTGATTTTGTCGCCAAACCCTCTACGGATCTGGCCCGGGGGCTGACCGCCATGTTGCACGATTTGCGGGCCAAGGTGAAACAGACGGCCAAGGCCAATGTGTCCCATTGGAAAAACAAACCCGTCGCCCAGCCCTCGACCCTTCGCAAGGTTTCCCAGGGTGCCCTTGCCGAATCGACGGACAAGGTTGTGGCCATCGGCGCCTCGACCGGTGGTACCGAAGCGATTCGAAAGATGGTCACCCAGTTTCCCGTGAGCATGCCCGGAGTGGTTATCGTGCAGCACATGCCGGCGGGTTTTACCAAAATGTTTGCGGATCGCCTCAACCAGCTCTGTGCCATGGAGGTCAAGGAAGCCGAGAACGGTGATCGGATCATGCCTGGACGGATTCTGATCGGCCCGGGGGGCCTGCAGATGCGGGTCATTCGGTCCGGGGGTATTTATCAGGTGCGGTGTGAGACCGGTGAAAATGTCAGCGGCCATTGTCCGTCCGTCGATGTGCTGATGAACTCGGTGGCGCAGAGCGTCGGCAGCAACGCCATCGGCGTCATGCTTACCGGGATGGGTTCGGATGGGGCCGCGGGGATGCTCGCCATGCGTCAGGCCGGCGCCAGGAATCTGGCTCAGGATGAAGAGACATCGGTTGTGTTTGGCATGCCGAAGGTGGCCTATGAGCGGGGAGGTGCCGAGCGTCTGGTGCCTTTGGAGCGGATGGCCTCAGCCGTTATTGATTTGCTTTCAGAGCGGAAATCATGAGTGAAATTATATTGGGAATAGGAGATTACGGCGCTTCAAATCAACCGGGTGGAGGGGTTAAAACCTTTGCCTTAGGTTCTTGTGTAGCGGCCATTCTGCTCGATCCTCGAACCAGAGCCGTGGGAATGGTTCATGTGGCACTTCCTGATTCGAGTATTAATGAAGCCAAGGCCCGCCAGCGGCCCGGATATTTTGCAGACCTCGGTCTGCCGCTGCTGATTCAGGAAATGGCTCGATTCGGTTCTCCGGCCAATGGCAGGGGGTTGATCGTCAAATTGGTGGGTGGCGCTTCCATCATGGATCACAACGAAACCTTCAATATTGGCAAACGCAATGTGCTGGCCCTCAAAAAACACCTTTGGGCTTATGGTCTGGGACCTCTGGCCGAGGATGTCGGCGGTAATCATAGCCGCACGGTGTCGGTTTTTGTTGATTCGGGTAAAGTTATTGTGAATTGTCCGGGCCGAGGGCAGTGGGAAGTATAAAGAGGGGATTATGAGCAAAGTTATGGATATGGAAGCCGTTCACCAGGCCATTGAAAAATTACCTCTTTTTTCACCGAGTGCCTTACAGTTGCTGCAGGTGGTCGCGGACCCGGATCATGACCTGGATGATGTGGTCAAGATCGTCAAATTCGATTCGGCGTTGACCATGCGGGTTCTGAAAGCCGTTAACTCGCCGGTTTATGGGCCAATGAGCGATGTGACCTCCATCGACCGCGCGCTCTCCTATCTTGGAGAACGGATGGTGGTCAGCATCGCCGTTCAGGAAAACGCCGGTCAGCTGCTCAATAAGCCCCTGGAAGGATATCAGGGAGAGCAGGGAGCTCTCTGGCGCCACGACCTGTTCAGTGCCATTGCTTCGCGGGAAGTGGCCCGTTACGCCAAGGGCGATTTCGATTTGGATCTGGCCTTTACCGGGGGTTTGCTGCACGATATTGGCAAATCGGTCTTTTCCAGTTTTTGGAAAGATGTGGCCGGGGATGCTTTGGGTCAGATCGATGAGGGGACCGTTGCCGACTATTTGATGGCCGAGCAGGATCTGGCCGGACTGGATCACACCGAAGTCGGATATGAAATGGCCCGTCATTGGCAGTTGCCCGAGGCGCTGCAGATGGTTATCCTCCATCACCACCATCCCGCTGAAGCCGCTGAATGGGTTCAACCCCTGGTTTATGCCGTCCATATCGGGGATATTGTTTCCATGATGGCCGGCTGCGACACGGGAAGTGACGGTCTGAAATACCAACTTGATCCTGGATATAAGGAATTTTTTAATCTGTCGCCAACTTCTCTCGCCGAGATCGTGCTCAATGCTCAAGAAGAATTCAGCAAGGCGGAAGAATCACTGGCAAGCTAACAGGAGGGGTACTGAATGAATCGGATCGTCATAGCAGACGACTCGGCGACGGCGAGAATGTTTATCCGTCGTTGTCTTGAAATCATCGGCCTGGGCGAGGCCGCGCTGGTGGAGGCGGAAAATGGCCGTGAAGCCCTCTCCCTGCTTAAGGAGGAAAAGGCCGACTTGCTCTTGACCGACCTGAATATGCCGGTAATG
>NPIF01024236.1_pt1 | contig 12092 bp, 9 predicted proteins | sample 8637461 | NCBI WGS metagenome assembly NPIF01 (sample SAMN07420641, study PRJNA396082) | bioreactor metagenome | isolation source: sample BR12 brine-fed electro-methanogenic bioreactor BR | place: Japan: Kochi | collected 2016-12-09
GAGACACTGCGGCTGCATGGCTATGAGCTGATCACCGAGATTCTGCCCCACAGCGATTAGTCAGCGATCGCCCTCGGGCACTGCCGGCAGATCCGTTATGACTCCGATTGAGCAGGCTGCTAGAATGCAGCCACGCCAATCCCTGTACTGAGAAACCGTGGCCAGTAATCCTTTTCAACGACAGCTCAAATCCATTCTCGATGGTTTTCGCAATGAGCCACCCAGCCGCACACCGTCACTGGTCGCCACCCTGTTTGGTGACGTGGTGGAGTCCCACGACCGGGAGATCTGGCTGGGCAGTATCACCGCGCTGCTGGAACCGCTGGGGGTTAATGAACGCCTGGTGCGGACTGCCATCTACCGACTGGCCAAAGATAACTTTGTGGAGAGTACCCGGGTCGGCCGCCGCAGCTACTACCGGCTGACCGATACCGCCCGTAAAAAGGTCGGCGCCTATGACCGGCTGATCTACTACCCCTCAGAGAAACGCTGGGACGGGGACTGGATTCTGGTGTTTACCGGCACCCAGGGCATCAAGGCCAAGCAGCGGGCCAGGCTGCGCAAGGAGTTGACCTGGCTCGGCTACGGCATAATCGCGCCCAATGTCTATGGCCATCCCACCGCGCCCATCAACCAGACCCAGGCGATGCTGGCCAAGGTCGGTGTCACCAGCGAAGTGGTGGTGATGCGGGCGCGCAATTACGACCCGATGTATGGACTGGGTACCAAGGGGATGGTGCGCCAGTGTTTCAAGCTGGAGGAGTTGGAGAAGCAGTACAGCGCCTTCATTAAACACTACCGTGCCCTGGCCCGGGCCATGCAGAATCCCAAGCATATTGAGCAGGCGCAGCCGGAACACTGCTTTATTCTGCGCATCATGCTGATCCACCACTACCGGCGCATCCTGTTAAAGGATCCCAAACTGCCACCGGAGTTGCTGCCGGATAACTGGCTGGGCAAACAGGCCCAGGATCTCTGCGCCGCCATCTACCGTCCCCTGGAGCCGATCTCGGAGCAGCACATCCTGGCACTGTGTGAAAACCAGGCCGGGCCATTCCGCCAGATCTCCGCCAGCTTCAGCCAGCGGTTTGCCGCCTGGAGCTAGCGGGTTGTCCAATCAGTCAGCATCCTGATAGCGCCCATACGGTCAGACCCGGTTCGCCTGTCCTTCGGTGTGGTGGAACCAGGGTTCGGGTGACTTTTACGGGTAAAAGTCACCCGGCTCATGAGGCCGGGTAGCACATTCACAAAAACGTCGCGCCGGAGTGATCCACCTACACTGCGTCACCGTAAACCATTGGCAAACCCAAAAGACCGGAACCCTCCGGTCCGGACTTAAAGCAGCCGATCGGCCGAGGGTGTCTCGGGTGATGCCTGCTGTTCGAAAAAGCCCTCAGTATGGATCTTGCTCTCGTTCGCCCCCAGGGCCTTGGCGGCGGCGATGCAGGCCTCCACAAATTCGGGACTGCCGGCCGCATACACACTGTACTCGGAGAGATCGGGAAACATCTCCGGCAGAATCGCCGGTATCCGGCCCACCAGCCCCTCACCCTGTTCCCGGGTCAGGGTACGCACAAACTTGAAATTGCGGTGTTTCGCCTGCCACAGGGCGAGTCGCCCGGTGTCATACAGATCCGCATCGGTGGGGGCCGAAAACAGCACCGTCACCGGCTGCCGGTAACCCCGGCTCAGGGCCGCTTCGGCCAGGGCCATGATTGGCGCCAGCCCGGTGCCGGCCGCCAGGCAGAGTACCGGTGTCTCGGCCGCCGGATCGCCGATAAAGGTCCCGTAGGGTCCGGACAGTTTGATCCGGTCGCCCACTTTCAGACTGCCATGCACCCAGTTGCTGATAGTGCCGCCCTCAACCCGGGCAATCTGCAGGGTGATCTCGCCATCCGGACGCGAGGCGTTGGCGATGGAGTAGGCCCGCGCCGGGCCCTGGTTTTCCGGATGGTGCAGCTGTACATACTGACCCGGCCAGTAACGCAGTGGCTTACCCACCGGGCGCAAACGCAGCTCGACAATACGATGGGTACGCTCAATACGCTCAACCACCACGAAGGAGACATTCTCCCGGGGTGGAAACAGCTTGGGCTGCGCATCCTCGGTACCCCACTCGATCTCCAGCAGTTCCGACAGCGGTTTGGCCATACACATCAGACCATACCCCTGCTCCCGCTCTTCCGGGGCTAGGGCCATATCCAGCACCATACCCTGATCGAACTCCCCCGCCCGGACCTTGATCTTGCATTCGCCGCAGGCCCCGGCGCGACAGTTATTGGGCAGCGCGTAGCCGGCTTTCTCAAGGGCCGAGAGAACGGTCTCTCCCGGCTGACACTCCACTTCATGACCGGATGGGTATAGTCGGATTTTGTTCATAGGCAAACCATAGCGATAGAAAACCGGGAGGCAAAAACCCTCCCGGTAACAGGGAATATACGTCAGAATATCGGAATGATCTCATCCATATCAATATCCAAAACCTCTTCACCGGTAATTCCCACTTCAGGGATAGCGGGGAACGGGATATCGTAGCGATCCAGCACGCCTTTCAGATTGAGCATCGCCTTGCGCCAGTTCTCCAGCTTGTCCTCGGTGGAGGGAATACCGAAACCGGCCTTGCGGGCGGTCTCCTCGGCCTGACGCTGCACGGCGATGAAATCGTCCGGCAGGTCCCAGAACTCCATGGGGGGTTCGTACAGCACTGCAGACAGGAACAGGTAACCGGCCCGGATCTGCTTGGTGATAATGGATTTGTTCTCTTCCTGCAGTCCCGGGTAGTCCCGCTCCATCAGCGCCATACAGATGGCCATGTGACGACCTTCGTCCCGACCGATGTTGCGGAACGCCTCCTGGAACACCTCTTCCTCACAGCTTTTCGCCATCTGATGGAAGATAGTGGCGGCGGCGATTTCGCCCATCAGGAAGGAGCTGAACAGCACCGCCAGGCTGTACTTGGGCACCGCCTTCTTGTAGCCATTCCAGTAACGCCCGCCGTTGAAATAGAGCCACTTGGCGTTACGTTGCAGCTTCTTACCCAGCTCGGTCTTGGGGGTGTAGGTGATGGGATCGGGGTGATCCAGCAGCTTGGTGATGGCCAGGCCGCACATCTGCTCATGGTTCTGTTCATCCCGGGTTACCGAGAAGAAACAGCGGCGCACCGGATCCTCTTCGTGATCCTCGTAAGTCTTGATCATGGCCTCGGCAAATACCGGCGGCGCAGAGGCGTCAAATACCGACAGCAGGGTCCACCAGTAGGCGATCGACTCGCGCTCCTCCCAGCTGTACTGGTCCGGATCAAAGGTATCCCAGGGGAGTTTTTCAGGATCCCAGTATTCACGCTGGGCGGCTTCCCAGACTTCCTGCATCTTGGTGGTTTCGCGCACCCAGCTCAGGGGATAGATATTGGGTTGGGGGGTCTCCGGCGGAAACTCCATGGTCTCCGCTAACCGCTCTTTTTCACTCATTTTTATCGCTCCTCGTCTCTCTGATAGCCACGCGGATCGAGCCGTGTGGATAGACCAACCTCATGCGACTTGCTGCGCATGGGAGAAACATACCAAGCATTTTAAAATGATACAAATATTTTTTTTATTTTTTTATTTTTGTATCGAGTTATATTCAGAATTCCAGTCAAATAACCCATTATCAGGACAACGGGGCGACCGGCTCTTGCTTTACCGTGCCGCCCCACCACCCGTCAGGCGGCCTGCTGCTTGGCCACCAGGGTCAATACATCATAGGTGGCGACCAGATCGCCGTGCTGATTATGCACCTGGCAGTCCCACCGCACCTCGCCGTAGGCCTCGTTCACGCGGGGCACTTTCTGCTTGCAGGTAAAGGTTACCTGGATTGCATCACCGGGATTGAGTGGTGTCAGAAAGCGCAGATGCTCCAAACCGTAGTTGGCCAGGACCGGCCCCGGCGCCGGATCGACAAACAGCCCGGCGGCCGCAGAAACAATGAAATAGCCGTGGGCCACCCGTCCCTCGAAGAAGGGATTGGCCTTGGCCGCCGCCTCATCCATATGGGCGTAGAAACGGTCTCCGCTGAAGTCGGCGAAATGTTCGATATCTTCCAGCGAAATGACACGCTGGTCAGACACAATACTCTCACCGATTCGCAGCTCTTCCAGGGTCTTGCGGAATGGATGCACCTTGTCCTCGATGCGCCGCGCACCGGGAATCCATTTGTCGGTGACGGCGGTCAGTATGCTGGGCGATCCCTGCAGCGCCACGCACTGCATATAGTGTAGTACACCCCGGATACCGCCCATCTCCTGGCCGCCACCCGCACGGCCCGGCCCACCGTGGATCAGGTACGGCAACGGCGAGCCGTGACCGGTGGATTCCCGGGCACAGTCGCGGTTGGCGATCAGCATGCGACCATGCCAGGCACCCAGCCCCATGACCATGGCCCGGGCGAAGTCGTCATCATAGGTGAAGACGGAACTGACCAGACTGCCCTGCCCCATACCGGCCAGGGCGACCACCTCATCCACACCCTCGTAGGGCACCACGGTACTGACCGGGCCAAACGCCTCAATGTCGTGCACTTCCCGGTTCTGCAACGGCTGATCACAATAGAGCAGTACCGGGTTCATGAAGGCGCCCTGCCCGGTCCGGGTCTCGTTCGGGTCGCCGTACACAATCTCACAGCTTTTGGCCAGTTCCTTGATGCGCCCGCGTACCTCGTTGCACTGGTCACCACTGGCCAGGGCGCCCATGGTGACGCCCTCCTGATCCGGGTCTCCCACCACCACCTTGGCCAGGCGCGCCTTCAGGGCTTCAATCACCGCCGGGGCCAGGTGGCGCGGCACCAAGGCACGCCGGATGGCGGTACACTTCTGCCCGCACTTGACCGTCATCTCCCGGGCAACCTCTTTGACATAGAGATCAAACTCTTCAGTGCCCGGTCCGGCGTCCGGCCCCAGAATAGAGGCATTCAGTGAATCGGCCTCCATGGTGAAGCGTACCGAGTTGTTCAGGATCGCCGGGTGGCGGCGCAACAGCTGGCCGGTGGAGGCGGAACCGGTGAAGGTGACCGCATCCTGGCAGGTGACATGATCCAGCAGATCACCCACGCTGCCGCAAATCAGCTGCAGGGAGCCCTCCGGCAGGATGCCCGACTCGATCATGTGCCGAACCATCAATTCGGTCAGATAGGCAGTCTGGCTGGCCGGTTTGATAATGCAGGGCACGCCAGCGATAAAACTGGGCGCCAGCTTCTCCAGCATACCCCAGCAGGGGAAATTGAAGGCGTTAATATGGATCGCCACCCCTTCCAGCGGCACATGGATATGCTGCCCGACGAAGGTGCCCTTGCGGGACAGCATCTCCGGCTGACCATCAATATAGACATGCCCGTTGGGCATCTCCCGCCGCCCCTTGCTGGAGTAGGCGAACAGGGTGCCGGTGCCACCTTCAATATCGATCCAGGAGTCGGAACGGGTCGCGCCGGTGTGCCGGGAGAGCGCATAGAACGCCTCCTTGCGCTCCTGCAGATAGAGACCCAGCTCCTTCAGTTTGTAAGCGCGTTCGTGAAAAGTCAGCGCCCGCAGTGCCGGTCCACCCACTTCGCGGCCATACCGCAGCATGGCCTCGAAATCCACGCCCTGGCTGCTGATCTCGGCCACCGGCTCGCCGGTCACCGCGCTGTGCAAAACAGTGCCCTGACCTTCCCCCTCAACCCAGGCGCCACAGGCATAACTCTTCAAACGCATCGCTTGCTCCTCCGGCCCGCCAGGGCCTGCTTTCATGCTGTTGGTAACTTCACACAAGTATGGACTGCAGGACCGCCCCGACCACCCCGGTTTACAAAAGGGACTATGCTGACAGCAACGGGTTGCAGTGCTACAGATGGCTACCGGATAGTAGCCCGCCATCTAATACGATACAATAATTTATCAATTATTTTATTTTTTGTAGCATTTTAAAACCGAGTTGTGTTAAAACATGACCCATAACCGGTACATCGCCCGGACACCTGCCGCTGGCCAGGTAACCACCCGTAAAACCATAAAAAAACGGATGGAATAATTCGGCGCGATAACCACAGGAGAGGAGATGAGATGACAGCCTATTCGGACATCCTGGTGGAGACGCCGTCTGATGGTGTCCAGCTGATCAAGCTGAATCGGCCCCAGGCACGCAATGCACTGCGCAACGCCCTGTTGCGCGAAGTGGCTGACGTGCTGGCGCATGCTGCCGATGATCCACAGGTGCGGGCCGTGGTAATTACGGGATCAAGCCAGGTCTTTGCTGCCGGCGCTGACATCAAGGAGATGGCTGCACTGGATGCGGTCGGACTCTGGAAAGATCCACGCCCGACCTACTGGCGCACCATCCGCACTTTTCCCAAACCCCTGATCGCCGCCGTGAACGGTTACTGTCTCGGGGGCGGCATGGAACTGGCCATGCACGCGGACATCATTATTGCCGGCGAAGACGCCCAGTTCGGCCAGCCGGAGATCAACCTGGGCATCATCCCCGGTGCCGGTGGTACCCAGCGGCTGGTGCGTACGGTCGGCAAGGCGCTGGCCATGAAAATGGTTCTGAGCGGAGCGTTCATCCGGGCGCGGGAAGCACTGGCGGCCGGCCTGGTGGCGGAAGTGACCCAGCCGGAGCTGACCCTGAAACGGGCCACCACCCTGGCGGAGAGCATCGCCGGTAAATCACCGGTCGCGGTGCAACTGGCCAAAGAGGCCATTCTGGCCGGTTTTGAGACCTCCCTGAGCCAGGGACTGGAACTGGAACGCAAGGCGTTTCTGTTCCTCGCCGCCAGTGAAGATCGCCAGGAGGGTATCAACGCCTTTCTGGAGAAGCGCCCCCCACAATTCAAAGGTCAATAACAGAGAATCCCATGAGTTACCAAACCATACTTTTTCAGGTTGAAGCCGGGGTTGCCACCCTGACCCTGAACCGTCCGGAGAGCCTCAACAGCTTCAACACCGAGATGCATGCGGAGATCCGCGACGCGCTCAAACAGGTCAGACAGGATCGGGCCATCCGCTGCCTGCTGCTGACCGGCGCCGGACGCGGCTTCTGTGCCGGGCAGGACCTGAGCGACCGGGCGGTGGCGCCGGGCGAGGCGATGCCGGACCTGAGTCTCTCCATCAAGCAGAACTACAATCCCCTGGTGCGCAGCCTGATGAGCCTGGACAAACCGGTGGTCTGCGCGGTCAACGGCGTTGCTGCCGGTGCCGGCGCCAACATCGCCCTGGCCTGCGACATCGTGCTGGCGGCCCGCTCGGCCAACTTTATCCAGGGCTTCTCCAAAATCGGCCTGATTCCCGATTCGGGTGGCACCTGGACCCTGCCGCGACTGGTGGGACGGGCCCGGGCCATGGGCATGACCATGCTGAGCGGCAAACTGTCCGCCGAACAGGCGGCCCAGTGGGGACTCATCTGGCAGGTGGTGGACGATGATCAGCTGCTGGCCGAGGCCCACGACCTGGCAACCCATCTGGCCACCCAGCCCACCAAGGGCCTGGCCCTGACCAAGCGGGCCATCAACGCAGCCGGTGGCAACAGCCTGGAGCAGCAGCTGGAGCTGGAGTGTGACCTGCAATATATCGCCGGTTGCAGCCACGACTACCGGGAAGGGGTTGCCGCCTTCGTCGGCAAGCGTAAACCGGAATTCAAGGGGGAGTGACACCCATGGCCGCACTGACCCCCGACCAGACCATCGCCGTGATCGGTGCCGGCACCATGGGCGCCGGCATCGCCCAGATTGCCGCCGCTGCGGGCCACCCGACCCGGCTGTTTGACGTGGATCCCCGGGCCATCGAACGGGGCATCGGCCAGATCGACAAGGGTCTGCAAAAACTGGTCGCCCGCGGCAAGATGGACGACACCCGGCGCAGCGCCCTGCTGGCCAACATCACCCCCGCCACACGCCTGGAAGAGTTGGCCGATGCCGCTCTGGTGGTGGAGGCGATTGTTGAGGATCTGCAGGTCAAACAGGATCTGTTCAGCCAGCTGGAATCCCTATGTGGTGAACAGACCATTCTGGCCACTAACACCTCGTCACTGTCGGTGACCGCCATCGCCGCCGGGCTGTCGCGTCCCGGCAACCTGGTGGGCATGCACTTTTTCAACCCGGCGCCCATCATGAAGCTGGTGGAAGTGATCTCCGGCGTCACCACCCGCCCGGCTGTCGCACAAACCGTGTATGACACCGCGGCCAACTGGGGCAAGCGACCGGTATTTGCCAAGTCCACCCCCGGCTTCATCGTCAACCGGGTGGCACGGCCCTTCTATGCCGAGGGGCTGCGCCTGCTGGAAGAGGGCGCCGCTGATGTCGCCACCCTGGACGCCATCATCCGCGAAGCGGGCGGCTTCCGCATGGGGCCGTTTGAGCTGATGGACCTGATCGGCCACGACGTCAATTACGCCGTCACCAACACGGTCTACGCCGGCTTCTATTATGACCCCCGCTTCCTCCCCTCCCTGATCCAGAAAGAGCTGGTGGACGGCGGACTCTATGGACGCAAAAGCGGCCAGGGATTCTACGACTACCGGGAAGGAGCCGTGCAGGCGCTGCCGAGCGATGCACCGGCAGCACCTGCGCCCACCAGCATCGAGGTCACCGGCGAACTGGGCGTGGCCGAGCCACTGGTTGAGCTCTGGAAACAGGCCGGCATCCGCATCAAGCGCACCGAGGGCAACGGCTGGATTCGGATCGGCCATGCCCGTATCGCCCTGACCGATGGCCGCAGCGCCACCCGCCGGGCCGCCGCCGACCACCTGCCGGACACCATCCTGTTCGACCTGGCACTGGATTACGCCCAGGCGAAACGCATCGCCCTGACCCCGGCCGATAACGCCTCCACCGAAGCCCTGGAACAGGCCATCGGCCTGTTCCAGGCGCTCGGCAAACCGGTCTCCGTAGTGGCCGATATCCCCGGCATGGTGGTGATGCGCACCGTCTGCATGCTCGCCAACGAAGCGGCCGATGCCGTATTCCAGCAGGTGTGTGACGTGGCCGGTGCCGACAGCGCCATGCAGAACGGGGTCAACTATCCCCTTGGCCCGCTGGCCTGGGCGGAACGGATCGGCCTGCCCCGGGTGCTGGCGGTGCTGGAGAATCTGCAGCAGGCCTATGGCCTGGACCGATACCGGGTTTCCCAACTGTTGCGACGCAAGGTCGAGGGGGGCAACCACTTCTATGTTTGAAGCGGATCAGCCTGAGCGACTAACCAGACATATCGAGAATAACCATGAACGACGCCTATATCTTTGATGCCATCCGGACTCCCATCGGCCGCTTCGGTGGCGCCCTAGCCAGCGTGCGTGCCGACGACCTGGGCGCCATTCCCCTGCGGGCACTGATGGAGCGCAACCCGGCGGTGGACTGGACACAGGTGGATGACGTCATCTTCGGTTGCGCCAACCAGGCGGGTGAAGACAACCGCAACGTGGCACGCATGTCGGCCCTGCTGGCGGGACTGCCGGTCAACGTACCGGGCACCACCGTCAACCGCCTGTGCGGTTCCGGTATGGATGCGGTGAGCATGGCGGCCCGCGCCATCAAGACCGGTGAAGCATCCCTGATGATTGCCGGGGGCGTTGAATCCATGTCCCGGGCACCTTTCGTCATGCCCAAGGCGGACAGCGCCTTCTCCCGCAGGGCGGAGATCTACGACACCACCATCGGCTGGCGCTTTGTCAACAAACTGATGAAACAGCAGTTCGGCATCGACTCCATGCCGGAGACCGCGGAAAACGTCGCCGAACAGTTCAATATTTCGCGCCAGGACCAGGACGCCTTTGCCCTGCGCAGCCAGCAGCGCACCGGTGCCGCCCAGGCCAACGGCCGCCTGGCGCAGGAGATCGTGCCAGTCACCATTCCGCAGCGCAAAGGCGACGCCATTGTGGTCAGCGAAGACGAGCACCCCCGCCCCGACACCCGCCTGGAGAAACTGGCCAGCCTGCCCACCCCGTTCCGCCAGGGTGGTTCCGTTACCGCCGGCAACGCCTCCGGGGTCAATGACGGCGCCTGCGCCCTGCTGCTGGGCTCCCGGGAGGCGGGCGAGCAGTTCGGTCTCACCCCCAGGGCGCGGGTGGTGGCCGCCACGGCGGTCGGGGTGGAGCCGCGCATCATGGGCTTCGGCCCGGCACCGGCCACCCGCAAGCTGCTCAAGATGACCGGCCTGACCATCGAGCAGATGGACGTGATTGAACTGAACGAAGCGTTCGCCGCCCAGGGGCTGGCGGTGCTGCGCGACCTGGGGGTGGCGGATGACGCACCCCACGTGAACCCCAATGGCGGTGCCATCGCCCTGGGTCACCCGCTCGGTATGAGCGGTGCCCGGCTGGTCACCACCGCGATGTACCAGCTGCAACAGACCGGCGGACGTTACGCCCTCTGCACCATGTGCATCGGCGTCGGCCAGGGCATTGCCCTGATTATCGAAAGGGTTGAAGCCTGAACAGGCGATCGCGGCGTACGCCAAGCGCCCCGATCCGCACAGACAGTATGAGTTGGCGATATTGAAAATATAACCATCCGGGCAGGCGCCGCGAGCGACCTGAATAAGACCAAAAATACCGGGCCAATACAGAGATGAGAGGAGTGTCACTATGAGCGACCCACGGGCCGAACTGGAACCAATAGAAAAGGCCAGCCTGGATGAATTACGCAGTCTCCAGCTGGAACGACTGAAGTGGTCCCTGAAGCACGCTTACGAGAACTCGCCCTTTTATAAGGCGCGCTTCGATCAGGCCGGCGTGCATCCGGATGATCTGCAGAGCCTGTCGGATCTGAGCCGCTTCCCCTTCACCCACAAACAGGATCTGCGCGACAACTATCCGTTCAACATGTTCGCCGTACCGAAACAGAAGGTGGTGCGGGTACACGCCTCCAGCGGCACCACCGGCAAGGCGACCGTGGTCGGTTATACCCAGAACGATATCGACACCTGGGGCAACGCCGTCGCCCGCTCCATCCGCGCCGCGGGGGGCCGGCCGGGCGACACCTGCCATATCGCTTACGGTTACGGACTCTTTACCGGTGGCCTGGGCGCCCACTATGGCGCCGAACGGCTTGGCTGTACGGTCATCCCCATGTCCGGCGGTCAGACCGAGAAACAGGTGCAGTTAATCACTGACTTTGAACCCCGCATCATCATGGTCACCCCCTCCTACTTCCTCAATATCATCGACGAGATGGAGCGCCAGGGCATTGATCCGAAATCCAGCTCCCTGGAGATCGGCATCTTTGGTGCGGAACCCTGGACCAATGCCATGCGCCAGGAGATGGAAGAGCGCATGAATATCGATGCGGTGGATATCTACGGCCTGTCTGAGGTGATCGGCCCCGGCGTGGCCCAGGAGTGTGCCGAGAGCAAGGATGGGCTGACCATCTGGGAAGACCTGTTCTATCCGGAGATTATCGATCCCGAGACCGGCGAGGTGCTGCCGGACGGCGAACCGGGTGAGCTGGTGTTCACCTCCCTGACCAAGGAGGCGCTGCCGATGATCCGTTATCGCACCCGGGACCTGACCCGGCTGCTGCCCGGCACCGCCCGCACCATGCGCCGCATGGACAAGATCACCGGCCGCTCCGACGACATGATGATCATCCGGGGCGTGAATGTATTCCCGACCCAGATCGAAGAGATCATTCTCACCATGCCACAATTGACCGCCCATTATCAGCTGGAACTGTATCGGGATGGCCACCTGGACAAGCTGAAGGTTTTTGTGGAACAGAAGCCGGATGCGGGGCTGGACAGTCAACAACGTGATACGCTATCCAAGACCCTGTGGCATAAAATCAAATCCTATGTCGGCATCAGCACCCAGGTGACGGTCTGCGAGCCGGGCCAGGTGGATCGCTCACAGGGCAAGGCCCAACGGGTGATTGATAATCGCCCCAAAGAGGACGTCACGATCGAGACCGTGAAACAGGTCGCGGCCGGAGGCGCATGACCCGGACCCCGGCCGGCCGCTGTCAGCGGTTAACCGACCGGGACTAAATAACTGTTGCAGACCATGTATCTGCAATCTGTGCACAGCAAAGCGAGTCAAATCGAGGAGAGAGGATAATGAAAGCAACAAAACTGGCATCCACCCTGGCCATCAGCGCAC
>NPIF01001546.1_pt1 | contig 12079 bp, 8 predicted proteins | sample 8637461 | NCBI WGS metagenome assembly NPIF01 (sample SAMN07420641, study PRJNA396082) | bioreactor metagenome | isolation source: sample BR12 brine-fed electro-methanogenic bioreactor BR | place: Japan: Kochi | collected 2016-12-09
TCTGGGGAGCCCTCCGTTCAGGCAGGGGTTCTGATAGCCGGCGTGGCGGCGCGGCGCTCAGGAGACCCTGCAGCAGATCCGTCAGATAGACCCGGGGATACTGGTGAAAGGCGATGGAGCTCCCTTCGCTGGAAGTACTTATGCAGCCGGCCTGATTCAGATTGGCGGTAAAGATGCCGAGATTGACATCGGTCATGAAGGCCCCGAGGAGCAGCAGACAATCGCTGTCCTCAATATAGCGGCGGGTAGCCTCGTTGCCGACAGCTCCTTCGTAGATGCCAAGATAAAGGGGATGGTCCTCGGAAAGACTGCCTTTGCTCAGGGGGGTTGCCGCAAAGGGAATACCACAATGTTCTATCAGCTGGAGGGCGTCCTGTTGCAGGCCAAAACGCTGTAGCTCAATGCCGGCGATAATGGCCGGCTGCCGAGCCTGGCTGAGCCTGTGCAGTGTTTCATCGAGGGCCTCCCGCAGGGCATCACTGTCACTAGCCGGCGGAGCTGGCAGGCCGGTCTGCAGGGGGCCGCAGGCGATGGCAGTAAGATCGCGGGGAAGCTCGATATAGACCGGGCGTTTGTAACGCAGGGCGGCGGCCAGTACCCGATCGATTTCCTGGCAGCCATTGTCGGTTTCGCTCAGATCCGTGGCGGCCACGGTAAGCTGGCGGAAAATCCGTAATTGGGTGTCGAAATCCCGTACTTTGTGGTGCAACAGGGGATTGTGCTGGCGCTCGTTAAGTCCCGGTGCGCCGCTGATCACCACCACCGGGGACTTTTCAGCATAGGCTTGCGCCGTGGTATTGGCAATTTTCAGACCGCCGACACAATAGGTGACACAGACCACGCCGAGTCCCCGTAAGCGGGCATAGGCATCCGCTGCAAAACCGGCACCCTGTTCATCGCTGGTGTTGATCAATTGCAGCGGACTCTCCTCCAGTTGTCGATAGAATCCCAGAATGTAATCGCCGGGTACGCCGAAAACATGGCCGACGCCATAGTCCATAAGGCGTTGTATAAGATAGCCGCTGACAGTTGAGTCACATTTCATGAGACCTCCTCGGTGTTGATCCACAACTCATTGCGCAGCGAGCCGTTATTTCGATTCGAAGCACGGCCGCGGAGCTTAGGATAGAATAACAAGCTTTGCAGCTTTCGCAAAAACTCATAAGAGGGCTGAGCGGTACAGTGGAAGGCTGGGAGGGCTGGCGGGGAAAGGGGTATAAAGAGCAGAGGACTTATTCAATCAAGACCATGCAACAGTGCCGCGGGGACACCCGGTGGTGTCCGCCGCGGCCTTTGCATTGATTCCAATAAAGGCGTTCAGCGTCCTGGAAGACGAGTCGAAGCCTGTTTTTCCATGCGTTCTTTTTCCTCTGCGTAGTCGATGCTGTAGCGGGCCCAGGGTCTGGCTTTCAGACGAGGGTAGCCAATGGGTTCTTCGGTGCCTTCGCAGAGGCCATAATTCTCGCTGGAAAACTTGGCCAGGGCACGGTCGACCTCTCGCAGCAACTTGGTTTCCTTATCCAGGAATCGCAATTGCACCGCCTGCAGTTGACTGTTGGCCGCTTGATCCATTTCCTCGATGTTGTCGTCAGGGTTAACTTCCATATCGCGGGAGCGCATAGTGGCGATGGAGTTGACCAGATCCCGGCGTTTGGTTTCCAGGATTTGCTTCAATTCCTGCCATTGTTGCTCGTTCAGTCCGTTTATTTCATTTTTTGTGGTTGCCATCATAACACCTCCGTTCCGATACCTGCCATGCTAGAATATTTGCTGGTTAATATAGCATATTTATAATCAAATACCTGAAAATAGTTAAACGGAACTTTCCTGAACCTGACCTGGGTATGGCGAACCGAATTGCTTTATGGGGCCAGGCCGGTTTTAGAGGTCGGTTATCCTTCAGGACGGATTTTTTTTAACCGGCGTTCAGTGAATGGTTTTGGACAAAGCAATCAGGGCCCCGACAATGGTCTCCGGGTGTTGCGGAGTGGGATTCAGGACCCGGATGCGTCGAGGATCTCGTTGCGACAGGCCATAAAGGTAGGTTTGGTCGTAATAGTCGAGAATGGCGTGGGCCGCCGTGGCAAAATCACCACTGGCGATGGCCTCCAAAGTGGCTCTGGTTTTCTCGCCGCCGAGGCGTTTGCTGATGTTGGCGATGGCCGCGGCCAATTTTTCCGGTGCCTCGTTGCTGTAGTCGGCGCACAGACGTTCAACCCTCCGCTCACGGGGCACATCGATCCGTATGGCTGTCGCAGCGCGCATCTGCCGATATAAATTTTCGTTGAGGACGACCCGACCGATCTTGCGGCTTTCATCTTCGACCCAGATGGGTCTTTCCGGGTCAAAGGTTTGCAGCAGAGCGCTGACGTCGTTTTCAACCTGCTCGCTGGTTGGTTGCGATAAACCCTCAATGGCGCCGAAGGCCGATCCACGGTGATGAGCCAATCCTTCCAGATCAATAACCTGCTCGCCCCGCTGTCGCAAACTTTGTAATAATTCGGTCTTGCCGCTGCCGGTCATGCCGCTGAGAATCAGCAGCGGTCTGGGAATTGTGAAAAAGGAAAGAACCTGCCGTCGGTAGGCTTTGTAACCGCCCTGAAGAATTGCTACCCGATAACCGGCCAGCTCGAGGAGCCAGGCCAGGGAGGAGCTGCGCATCCCGCCGCGCCAGCAATGAACCAAAATCTGGCGACTGGCGGTAAGTTCCTTGACCCGGTTCAGATACGAGTTCAGCCGGGGTCCAACCATCTCCAACCCCAGTTGCAGGGCTGCCTCCCGTCCCTGGTTTTTATAGAGAAGACCGACCTGATGGCGCTCCGTATCGCTGAACAGGGGCAGATTATGGGCGCCGGGAATATGCGCTTTGGCATATTCGGCAGGAGTACGGACGTCGAACACCGGGCACACTGCGGCTCGTTGCAGGAAGGTTTCGGGGGCTAGCATCCGCAGACTCATGGGTTAGTTCGGTTTCTTGCTCAGGGGAGGCAGCTCGGCGATTAATTCCCGAAGTTTTTCATCGGAGAAGCCATAACGTTCCTTGCAGAATTCACAGGTAACAACGATCTCTTCCTCCTGTGCCACCATGTCCTGCAGTTCCTCGCGTCCCAAAGACATGAGCATAATCCGTATCTGGGGCAGACTGCAGCTACAACGAAATTCCAGGGGAATGCTATCGGAACTGCCCAGAGGGATGTCGGCGAACAGCTGCTGAATAATCTGTTCAGGGCCCTGCCCTTCGCGGAGCAGGGTGGTCAAGGGGGGCAGCGCTATCAGGCGTTGTTCGAGCAGGGCGACCAGGGCCTCTTCGCCGCCGGGCAAAGCCTGCACCAACAGGCCCCCCGCCACGGCGACCCGTCCTTCCGATTCGAGATAGACGCCAAGTGCCACGGAAGAAGGAACCTGTTCGGAGGAGGTCAGGTAATAGGCCAGATCTTCGGCGACTTCGCTGCTGCTGAGGGTGACCATGCCGCGATAGGGTTCTTTGAGGCCCAAATCCTTAATCACATGTAGGAAACCGGCTCGGCCGATGGCGGATGCTACGTCAAAACCGTCGCTGGTAGGAGCAATACCCGATACGGGGACCTTGACCGAACCACGCACATGGCCAAAGGCATCGGTTTCGGCATGCAGCTTCTTAAGCGGGCCATTGCCTTCGATCATCAGCGCCAACTTCTGATCCCCCTTAAGCAGGCTGCCCATAACCGCCGCCCCGCTGACCAGACGTCCCAGGGCGACGGTTGCGGTGGGGTCGGTTCCCTGAAGCTGGCGGATGGATTCAACCAGGTTGGTGGTGACGGCGGCGGCGGCGCGTAAGGTGCCGTCCCGGGTCGCGACGCGCAGCAGATGATCCTTCATGGAGACTCCTTGTAGGCGGGGACCAAGTAACTTGTCCTGCGATTAAAATGCGGTTATGCTTGTGGGGATTTCGACTCTCAGGTCTGGCCGGAGTTGGCCGTATGCTACCCGAACGGATGGCTTCTGACAAGGACCTATCCCATGGATCGCGCTCGCTCATTTTTTATATAGGGAGGTTTCATGAAAATTATTCTGCCGGTAGCGGGCAAAGGCACCCGCCTGCGCCCTCACACCCATACCAAAGCCAAATCGCTGGTGCAGGTGGCGGGTAAAACGGTCCTGGAGCATATTGTCGAAAGGGTGTTGTCCGTCGAGGCCGAAGAACTGATCTTTATCACCGACGAAAACGGCCGTCAGATAGAGAGCTTTATGGAACAACATTTTCCGGAACTGAACTGCAGCTACATTGTGCAGAAAGAACGGCTCGGCCCGGCCCACGCGGTGGCTCTGGCAGCTCCCCGTATCGAGGCCGGCGATGAAGTTCTGGTGGTCTTTAACGACACGATTTTTGTCACCGATCTGGCCAGAATCCCTGACCTGTGCGCGGATTGTGACGGTCTCATCTATTCCAAGGAAGTCGAAGATTATCAGCGTTTCGGAGTCAACGTGGTGAAGCAGGGGTATATAGTCGATATGGTCGAGAAGCCGGAAACCCCCGTCTCCCGCCTGGCTCAAGTGGGGCTCTACTATCTCAAGGACGGTCAGGGTTTCATGTCCTATCTACAGCAGACCATCGCCGCCGGCGATACGGTCAAGGGGGAGTTTTATCTGCCCGCGGTATTCATGCGGATGATTCAAGACGGGATTAAGTTTTACGCACCGGAAATCAGCGCCTGGCTCGATTGCGGCAAACCGGAAACCCTGCTGGAGACCAACCGTTATCTGTTGATCAACAATCCGATCGGATGCGCCGGTACGGTGGAGAATTCGGTGGTGATCGAGCCGGTATCCATCGCTGCCGGAGCTATGGTACGAGACTCTATCATTGGTCCCGACGTATCGATCGCTGCCGGCTGCTGCATCGAGAACAGTATCATCCGGGATTCGATTATCAATGCCGACTGCGGGGTGCGGAGCATGACCCTGACAGGAAGCATTCTCGGGGAGGCGGTACAGCTGGTTGGAAGCCCCCGTCGAATGAATCTCGGTGACCATTCACGGATTGAAATGGAATGATGACGTCGCTAAAAACCCATCCTATGGTTTTTTGCGAAAGCCTTCGGCACAACACCAAACGGACCGTTGACGGTCTTTGAAAGTGATCTGGTAATGACTCTGCTACAGGTTCTACCGTATGTATTGCCCCCGGTTCTGGGCGCGGTGATCGGCTATGTAACTAATTATATCGCTATTCGCATGCTGTTCCGCCCCCTCACCCCCTGGCATATTTTTGGTGTGAGGGTGCCGCTGACACCGGGTATCATCCCCGCCAAACGGGGCGATCTGGCCCGATCCATGGGAGGCGTTGTCGGTTCCCATCTGTTGACGGCCAGGGATGTCGGTCTGGCTCTGGAAAAAGAAGGCTTTCGCCGTGAGCTGCGGCAGGCGGTGGGGGACAAGCTTGGGACCTTTCTGGACCGGGATCTGGGACCCCTGGCCTCGCTGGTGCCCGACAAATTTCAGGGGCGTTTTCGGGAGCTGGTCGAGATGCTTCGCTGGAAAGGCTTAAAGGCGCTGTTCGAGTATCTGCAGGGACCGGAGTTTGAGAGAAGCCTGCGTGATTATTTACAGCAGCGCGGCGATGAACTGTTGGAACGGGATCCTGCCAGTTTCCTGGCCGGGCCTAAGCGAATGCTGCTGATGATGCATGTCGAGCGAAAACTGACGGGCCTGCTTCAGTCGGAGGCGACCGCCCGGGCCGTTGAGCGACTTATCGATGAGCAGCTGGAAAAATTGCTTAGCTCTCAGAGGCCCCTTAAAGAGCTGTTGCCGGAGTCGTTGATCGAGGCGTTGCTGGTGCAGATCGAACGGGAAATCCCGGTTCTGCTCGATCATTTTGGCGGGCTGCTCTACGACCCCGAATTCCGGACCCGGCTGGTAGAGCGGGCCAAAGAAGCGCTGGCCCAGTTTATCGCCGGCCTGGGAGCCCTCTCGAGTCTGGTTTCGAGTTTTATCAGTCTGGATAAACTCGGCGAGAAAATTCCGGGATTTCTGGATCAGGCAGGGGATGAAATTTCCCGCTGGCTGCGCGAAGAACAGACCCAGCAACAGGTAGCCACACTGCTTCGCTCCCGCTTGGAGGGGCTTCTGGAACGGCCGGTGAGTTCCTTTATTGAGCCCCTGCCCTACGAAAAAGTAGCCGGAGCCAAACGGTTCGTGAGGGAGCAGGCTGTGGCCTGGGTGCAGAGTCCTGCAGCCGGCAAGACCCTGCGTAGTTTGCTGGACAAGGGGTTCGATGCGATCAAAGACCGTTCTTTCGGGGAGATGCTGGAAGCTTCTCTACCGGCCGGCAGTGTTGGCCGTATCCGTGAGCAACTGACGCGGCGTCTGCTGACGGTTCTGGCCAGCCCCGCTGCTCGGGACGCCGTCGATCGGGTTTTGGCTGAGAAGACGGAGCAGTGGTTGTTTCATCAGCCTCTTGGATGTCTTTCAGCGCGGCTTTCGGCCGATGTTCGCAGTGAGCTGCAGGAAGGCCTGTTTCTGCACCTTGCGGAATTGTTGAAAAAGGAAGTGCCCCAGTTGGTCGACACCTTGAATATACGGCAGGTGGTGGAAGAGAAGGTCAATACTCTGGACGTGCTCACCGTTGAGCGGTTGCTCCTTGACATCATGGAGGACCACTTCAAATACATCAACCTGTTCGGTGCCCTGCTCGGGGCCCTCATCGGTCTGATCAATCTACTGGTACTTGGTTTTATTTAAAATGGCCCCGACAGTCCCCTGGCGGTTTGGACAACTGTTTATGCAAAAGCTGTGGATAAAACCACAGCTTTTGCGGTATTCGTGCCGATGTTGTCCGGGATTGGCAGAATTCGGTCGAGGCGCAGTCTTCCCAAATCAGTTTTCGGAGAAAGCCTGACGGGCTGCGGCGATGGTGCGATCCAGATCCTCCTGAGTATGCGCAGCGCTCATGAATCCGGCTTCAAATTGAGAAGGGGCCAGGTTGATTCCGGCCGCCAGCATCGACCGGAAAAAGCGACCAAAGGCTTCGGTATCACTGCGTGCCGCATCGGCAAAGGAATGGACGGGGCCGGCCTGAAAGTAGGTGCAGAACATGGAGCCCACCCGCTGTAGACAGGTCGGCCGTGAACATTGTCCGGCCGCATCGCGCAGGCCCTGTTCCAGGTAAGCACTCTTCTGTTCCAGACGCTGGTAAAAACCCGGTTCCCGTAACAGCTTCAGAGTGGCGATACCTGCGCTCATGGCCAGAGGATTGCCGGACAGGGTTCCGGCCTGGTAGATGGCCCCTTCGGGGGCCAATTGCTGCATGATCTCATGTTTGCCGCCAAAGGTCCCCACGGGCAGCCCGCCGCCGATGATTTTGCCCAGGCAGACCAGGTCACCGCGAATTCCATAAAGTTCTTGCGCCCCACCATAGGCCAGCCGGAATCCGGTCATTACTTCGTCGATTATCAGCAGAATTTCCTGTTCGTCGCAGAGCTCCCTGAGACCTTCCAAAAACCCGGCTTGCGGTGCCACGCACCCCATGTTGCCCGCCACCGGCTCAAGGATAATCGCGGCCAGCTCCCCCGGGTTGGCATTCACCAGGCTCTGAACCTGTTCAAGATCGTTGAACGACGCGGTCAGGGTATGGCGGGCCAGGTCGGCGGGGACCCCGGGCGAGGTGGGCACGCCAAAGGTCGCTGCGCCGCTGCCGGCCTTGACCAGCAGGCTGTCGGCGTGGCCGTGATAGCAGCCTTCGAATTTAAGGATCTTATCCCGACCGGTATAGCCACGGGCCAAGCGGATCGCGCTCATGGTTGCCTCGGTGCCGGAGGACACCATGCGCACCTGCTCCATGTTGGGGTAAGCCTGTCGGACCGATTCCGCCAGTTCAGTTTCCAGGGCGGTGGGGGCGCCAAAGGAGGCCCCGTTGGCTGCAGCCCGGCACACGGCTTCCACCACATCGGGATGGCCGTGGCCAAGGATCATCGGCCCCCAGGAGCCGACATAATCGACATAGGCGTTGCCATCGACGTCGAACAGAGTGCTGCCGGCGGCCCGCTCGATAAACAGGGGCTCCCCGCCGACCGACTGAAAGGCTCGCACTGGACTGTTCACCCCGCCGGGAATGACTTGTTTAGCCTGGGCAAAAAGGGCGGTGGATTTTGAACGGTTCATGGCCTTTCATCTCCTTATAAACGTAGGATAACAGATGCAAAGGAACCACAGCAAAGCTGTGGTTCCCGGGGCGATTCAACCTGGCAAAAAGGATCAGTTGTGCAGGTCGTATTTTTTAATCTTGCGGTGCAGGGTGTTGCGAGCGATACCAAGAGCCCGGGCCGTTTCGGTAATATTCCAGCGGTGCTGGACCAGGGTTTTTTTGATAGAGGCGGCTTCCGAATCCTTGAGGCTATCGCTACCGGCGGAAGAGATGCCTTTTTTCCGCATTACCGAGCAGAGACTTTCTTCCAGACCGCGTAGAGAATGGAGCAGTTGGGACAACTCACCGCCGTTGAGCTTCTCCAGAACTTCGGGTTTGCCGTAGTGCTCCCAGAAGCTTTGCAGGGTCGGTGTTTCGCTACCGACAGCCGGTGGCGCGCTGCCGGGGTTACGGAGAACCGTGACCGGGCGTGGTCGGTTGACCGCCAACTTGCCGGTGAAGTGCCTGGGAAGAATCTTCGGCCCGTCGCACAGGGCTACCGCCTGGCGCATGGTATTGGACAGCTCGCGGATGTTGCCCGGCCAGTCATAGGCAGAGAGCATCTGGTTGATTTCCGGAGAAACCGTCAGTTGCGGATTGAGTTGACGCACAAAGTGCTCGGCCAGCATGGGAATATCTTCCTGGCGGGCCCGAAGTGGCGGAATCTCCAGTTTGACGACATTGAGACGATAAAACAGATCCTCACGAAAATCGCGGCCGAGCATGGCTTGTTCCAGATCGACGTTGGAAGCGGAAATAACCCGAACGTCGCTGTGGACCATCCTTTCCCCGCCCAGTCGCATGAACTCCCCGGTTTCCAGAACCCGCAGCAGTTTAACCTGGATGGCCAAACTGGCCTCGCCGACTTCGTCAAGGAACAGAGTGCCGTTGTTGGCCAGTTCAAAAATCCCTCGGCGCATGCTGCCGGCTCCGGTGAAAGAGCCCCGTTCGTGACCAAACAATTCGCTTTCCAGAAGGTTGTCGGAGAGAGCGCCACAGTTGATGGGGATGAACATCTGCTCGGCGCGGTGGGACGTCGCATGAATGAAGCGGGCCAGGACCTCCTTGCCGGTGCCCGTTTCCCCCTGAATCAGGATGCTGATGTCCTTGCTTGCCAGGCGATAGGCGAGTGATGCCAGTTGGCGCATGTCCGGTGTGTTGCCGACCAGAAAACCCTGAGCCTTGGCAAATTGGCTCCACTCCTCTTCATCTTTCTGTTTGCCTTGAGAAGCGGAGGCGGCCGCTTCCTGAATCAGCCATTCAATCTGCTTGATATCGTCAAAAGGTTTTTCCACATATTGGTAGGCGCCCATTTGCATCGCTTTGACCGCGGTTTTGATCGTGCTGAAGCCGGTCATGATGATAACTTCGCAATTTGGTTGTTTGCGTTTGATGTGTTTCAACAGGGTGAGACCATCGGTGTCCGGCAGTTTCAGGTCGACCATGGCCACCTGAAAAGGAGTGCCTTCCAGTGCTCGCAGGGCCTCGCTTTCGCTGATAGCGGTAACGGTGCGACACCCCTTGCGGTCGAGCAGGCGGCGAAAAAAATTACAGACAGACTCTTCGTCGTCGATAACCAGAACATTAATCGGATGTACAGCCATGCTTCTCCTCTTGAATTCAGACGGGTGGATGTACGGCCGCTTGGGGAGGGCCGGCCGGTGGCAATCGCAGGGAAAAACAGCTGCCCTTGCCAAGGCTGCTTTCTACTTCCAGGGTACCACCGTGGGCTTGAGCAATACCAAAGCTCACCGAGAGACCGAGTCCGGTGCCTTTGGTTGCTTCTTTGCTGGTATAAAACGGGGTAAACACACTTTCAAGTTTGTCTCTGGCAATGCCGCTACCGTTGTCGGTTACGGAAACAGTCACCCAGTCCTGGCCGGCCACCCGCTGCAGGCAGGATTCGACATGAATGATTTTCTCCTTGCTGTTTTCTGCCAGGGCATCGCGGGCGTTTATCAGTAGATTGGTGACTACCTGCTGAATCTGTACGCCGTTCGCTAAAATCCGTGGTAGATCGTCGGCTAATTGTTTGACTATGGTAATCTGGGTCGGGTCGATCAGGTAATGGGCCAGGCCGAGAGCTTTTTCGATTTCCCGGTTGAGATTGGTCAAATCCATGGGGACCTGTTCCTGACGGGAAAAGGTCAGCAGATTCTGGATGATACGTTTACAGCGCAAACCGCAATCGGCAATTTCTTTGAGAGAGTCTCCGTGCTCAGGATTACCGGCCAGTTCGGCGTATAGAAGTTGGGCCGTACCGATAACCACGGTCATGGGGCTGTTCAATTCATGGGCCACGCCGGCGGCCATTTCCCCGATGGCGGCCAGTCGTGCCGAATGCATCAGCTTAGCCTCCATGTGGGCCTTTTCGGTAATGTCCTTGATGATGATGGTCATGGCCATCAGGTTCTGTTCTTTGCCCAGCACCGGATAAAAAGACAGGTCAAGCTGACGCCCGGTCCTTGTTTCCAGGTGGCGATAGATCGGCCGGGGATCCCGAGCCAGGGTCTGCATTGGACAATTAGGGCAGGGGCTGCTGCGCCCATAAAGGGTGGTGAAACATTTTTGCCCCGGTTGCGGCGGCTGGCCGTCTGGAAACAACTCGGGCAGCGGCCGATGGTTATTGAGCTGGATATTGTAGTCGGTGTCGATCAACAGGATCGGCTCGGTTACGGCGTTAAAGGTAGCTTCCCAGCCTTGTTGGGCCCGTGAGACCTCCTCGTAGAGTTGAGCGTTCTGAATACTGATGGCCAGTTGCTCGGCCAGATGCTGGACGAAACTCAGTTCTTCCTGGGTATAGGCTGCTATCTGGGAACTGCCTATGAGCAGAAGACCGCGGGTGGCCGACTTGTAGTGCAGGGGGGCGACCACCAGAGAATGAATTCGCTCGGCCAGGTGGGGATAACCGGCAAAAAAAGGGTCGTCTGCCGGCAATTCTCCCAGAATAAGAGCCTGGTTGAGGTTCAGCGGTTGCCAAAGCACCGAGCTTCGCGGCAAGGGTTGCGCCTGCCGAAAATGAAAAGGGGGCAGTGCTTTGATGACCAATTCATCGTTCTGCAGCATGGCCAGGCCGAGCAATTCACAGGGAAGGGCTTCAGGCAATAGCAGCTGAGCCTCGTTGAACATATCCTCGACGGACATTTCAAGATGCAGCGCCCGGGTCAGTCGATGGAGGATTTCCAGGCGAACGTTCTGCCGCCGAATCTTCTCCTGACGTTTTTTCAGTTCGGCATAATAGCCCAACTTCGATGCATTGACACCGGTCAGGTCGGCGAATAACTTATGCTGTCCGTCGAGTTCTCGGTTCACGGTGGAGACCCCTTTTAGAAACGGAAAAAGTCCGGGATGAACTCGGGGGAGACCAGAAGGCTGTCGGACAGTCCATGCGTCGGCTGCAAATTCGGCCATGACAAACCGACGGCCTCCTGTAGCCGACCTTTAAAGAGCTTGGCGGAACAGCTCGGCGATATCGTCAGGAGTAGCCGGTCGCGGGTTGGTGGCAATGCATTCGTCCTGCATAACATTGTCCGTCAGGCGCTGAAGTTGATCTTCGGAAAGACCCAGATCGGACAGGGACTGTTTAAGACCAATATCTCTCACGAGCTTTTTTACCGCGTCTATCGCTTGCTCGGCTTCAGGTAACCGTCCATGGGATCCAATTTCGCCCATCGCCTGGGCAATTTGTTGAAAGCGCTGCCGGCAGTCAGGTAGGTTGAACTGCATGACATGAGGCAGCAGAATGGCGTTGGCCTCTCCATGCTGTGTATCCATCAGCCCGCCTACCTGGTGGGTCATGGCATGGCCGGCACCGAGAATCGCATTGGAGAAGGCGATGCCGGCGTTTAGGCTCGCCAGGGCCATGTGCGTATTAGCCTGCAAGTTTCCGCGGTCGACCACCGCCTGACGCAGGTTTCT
>NPIF01000913.1_pt3 | contig 12077 bp, 10 predicted proteins | sample 8637461 | NCBI WGS metagenome assembly NPIF01 (sample SAMN07420641, study PRJNA396082) | bioreactor metagenome | isolation source: sample BR12 brine-fed electro-methanogenic bioreactor BR | place: Japan: Kochi | collected 2016-12-09
CTCGGAGAAGCCGTTGGCGATCTCGCGGCCGCCAATGAAGAACTCGAAACGATCGGTCACGGTCGGGTCATCGTCGTTGAGGCGCGCCAGCGGTGAAATCTCGGTGGGATAGGCGGTGATGAACGTCGGCTGCATCAGCTTGTGCTCCACCGTCTCCTCGAAGATCAGGGTCTGCACCTTGCCCAGGCCGAAGCTCGGCTTCACTTCCTGACCGAGTCTGCGGGCAATCGCGCTCGCCTCTTCCAGACTCTCCAGCTGTGCCGCAGTGATCTGCGGGTTGTAGGCCAGGATCGACTCCTTCATGCTCATGCGCTTGAAGGGTGAACCAAAATCGAACTCCTGTCCCTGATAGTTGATGATGGTGGTGCCGAGGATATCGTTTGCCAGGGAACGCAGCATTTCCTCGGTGAGGTCCATCAGGTCGCGGTAATCTGCATAGGCCTGGTAGAACTCGATCATGGTGAACTCGGGGTTGTGCCGGGTCGACAGCCCTTCGTTGCGGAAATTGCGGTTAATCTCGAAGACACGCTCGAATCCCCCCACCACCAGCCGCTTCAGGTACAGCTCCGGCGCGATGCGCAGGTAGAGGTCCATATCCAGGGCATTGTGATGGGTGACGAAGGGGCGTGCACTGGCGCCGCCCGGGATCACGTGCATCATCGGGGTTTCCACTTCGAGGAAGCCGTGCGCCACCATGAATTCGCGGATCAGGTGAATGATGTTGGAGCGGATACGGAAGGTGTTGCGCGACACATCGTTGGAGATCAGGTCGAGATAGCGCTGGCGGTAGCGCGTCTCCTGATCGCTTAGGCCCTGCCACTTCTCCGGCAGCGGACGCAGTGACTTGGTGAGCATGCGGATGCTGTCCACCCTAACCGACAGTTCACCGGCCTTGGTGCGGAACAGCACGCCTTCGGCGCCGACGATGTCGCCGATGTCCCAGCGCTTGAAATCGTCGTAGGTATCAGTACCCACGGCGTCGCGCTGCACGAACAGCTGGATCTGGCCGGCCATGTCCTTCATTTGGGCAAAGGAGACCTTGCCCATGACCCGCTTGAGCATCATGCGGCCGGCAACGCTGACACGCACCGGCTCCGCTTCCAGCGCCGCCTCGTCCAGTTCGCCATAGCGGGCATGGAGTTCACCGGTCATGACATTGCGGCGGAAGTCATTGGGGAAGGGGTTGCCCCTCTCGCGCAACGCCTGCAACTTGGCGCGCCGCTCGGCGATCAGCTTGTTCTCGTCTGGGGTCTTCTGTTCTTCGCTCATGATCGCTTCAACTTTTATTAATCACGGGGAACACGGGGAACACGGAGTGTTTCGGGCAGGTGCATCACTGGTACTGGCCCTGCGTCCCCCGTGTTCCCCGTGGTTATATGTGCTCTAGAGGCCACTCTTCAGGCTGGCCTCGATGAAGTCGTCCAGGTCGCCGTCAAGCACGGCCTGGGTATTGCCGGTTTCCACGCCGGTGCGCAGATCCTTGATGCGGGATTGATCCAGTACATAGGAACGGATCTGGCTGCCCCAGCCGATATCGGACTTGCTGTCTTCCAGCGCCTGCTTCTCCGCATTGCGCTTCTGCATTTCCATTTCGTAAAGCTTGGCGCGCAGCTGGTTCATGGCAGTGTCGCGATTCTGGTGTTGCGAACGCTGGTTCTGGCAGGCCACCACGATGCCGCTGGGAAGATGCGTGATACGCACGGCGGACTCGGTACGGTTCACGTGCTGACCGCCGGCGCCCGAGGCGCGGTAGACGTCTACGCGCAGGTCGGCCGGATTGATTTCGATGTCGATATTCTCATCCACTTCGGGTGATACGAACACCGAGGCAAAGGAGGTATGACGGCGGTTGCCGGAGTCGAACGGCGACTTGCGCACCAGGCGGTGCACACCGGTTTCCGTACGCAGCCAGCCGTAGGCATAGGCGCCCTGGAACTGGATGGTGGCACTCTTGATGCCTGCCACCTCGCCTTCCGACACCTCCATCAGCTCGGTCTTGAAGCCGCGCCGCTCGCCCCAGCGCAGATACATGCGCAACAGCATGCTGGCCCAGTCCTGGGCCTCGGTACCGCCGGAACCGGCCTGGATATCCAGATAGGCGTTGTTGGGGTCCATTGCGCCGGAAAACATGCGGCGGAATTCGAGCTCGCCCAGGCGCTTGTCCGCCTTGTCGAGATCGACGGCCACTTCGCCCAGCATGTCCTCGTCACCCTCATCGCCCGCCATCTCCAGCAGTTCGTCGGAGTCGGCCAGGATCTTGTCCAGGCCGTCGATGGTGTTGACGATTTCTTCCAGCTGGGCGCGCTCGCGCCCCAGGGCCTGGGCACGCTCGGGGTCGTTCCAGACCTCCGGGTCTTCCAGCTCGCGGACAACTTCGGTCAGACGTTCGCTTTTGACAGCGAAGTCAAAGATACCCCCTCAGGGCGTCGAGGCGCCCCTGCATCTCTTTGATGCTACGGGAAAGTGCGTTGAATTCCAGCATGATTCCAGGACGAAAGGACGAAAAACGCAATGATACTACAGGCAGTGCTGCGGGGTGAACAGCAATGCCCATATCCAGCGCCGTGCGCGGCCGGTGAGCCGCGCACGGAGGATCACATCCCCTTGAGGATGGTGCTGCAGCGCGCCATCAGCGCCTCGGCCTTTTTCTCGTCGATGAGCAGGCGCACCACCTTTTTGCAGCTGTTCACCACCTCCTGCAGGCCCTCGCGGCTGTCCGGCGCGCCTTCCAGCTTGCTGATCACCTTGCCGGCATCGGCGCCCAGCACCTCCCTGGCGATGGCGATCAGTGCCGCCTTGGTCGCCGGGATGTCCTGATCGGCGGCAACCACGCAACCGTCATCCTCGCCGCCCATGCTGACGCCGCCAATGGTGATGAAGCCCTGCTCGGCCAGGGTACGCAGGCTGCCCTCCACGTCGGGCAGCGCCGCACCCTTCTCCTCGATCAGCTGCTGCACCGACGACTTGCCGTCGATGAGTATCAGCACATAGCGCAGATTCCGGTCCAGGCCGCATTTGCGGCTCTGCATCTCCTCTTCGCCCTTGTGGGTCTTGGCTACGATCGCGCTGCGGTCCATTTTATTCGGTCAACTCCTGAATAATCTGGTAAATGAGCTTTACCGTTATCAGCACGTAGATGGCGCCGAAGAAGAAGATCAGCGCGGCAATCAGGCGCATCAGTTCCGCCGGCAGCGTGCCGAAAAACGGAGTGGCGAGATAACCGACGCTGAACAGCACCACCAGCATGACCAGGAAATTCCAGCGCTTGCCTATCACGCCTCCGGGAATCTTGGCCTTGAGCGAATACACCTGAATCAAACAGAAGATCATCACCAGGATGGCGGCGAAACTGATGATGAGGGAGATATCGAGCTTAAAGATGTTCTGCATGCTTTCCCTTCCTTTGTAGTGTTTTTGTGGTGTCAATCACGGTCTGTATCGACCGTTGTCATTATGGTGTTGCGCCCCGAACATACCTCCCGCAGCGCCGGCCGGTCAATAGCTGCCATACCTGCCGGCTTTTCAGCCCGCCGCTCCCACCACGACTTCCATGTATTCCACGATCAGCTGTACGGTTTTGCGATCGCGGTATTCGTTCACGTCGAGACGGTAGGCCAGGCGTACCCTGCCGCCTGCGCCCTGCCACTGTTCCAGATCGGCGTGAAAGGCGATGGCGTCGACCGTGCGCTTGCCGTCGGGCCATTGCAGCAGCAGTTTCACGTGTTTTTCACCCACGATGCGCTGTTGCACGATATCGAACTCGCCGTCGAACAGGGGCTCGGGAAACCCCTGCCCCCAGGGGGCGAGAAAGCGCAGAGTCTCCGCCAGGTCCAGCACCGCCTCCTGTGCGGTCAGCTCGCCGTCGCTCAGCAATTCATGCACCGGGGGCTGGGATCCCAGCTGTCGTTTCACTTCGGCGTCGAAGGCCTGCCGGAACGGCTCGAACGCCGTCTGCCGGAGGGTCAGGCCGGCCGCCATGGCGTGGCCGCCGAACTTCACCAGCAGGCCGGGATGTCTCGCCGCCACCGCGTCCAGGGCATCACGTATGTGCAGGCCCGGCACGGAACGGGCAGATCCCTTGATTTCACCGGAGCCGCTGTCGGTAAAGACGATCACCGGCCGGTGCAGGCGATCCTTGATGCGCGAGGCGAGTATGCCCACCACTCCCTGATGCCAGGACGGGTCGTACAGGCACAGTCCCATGGGCAGTTCCGCACTGTCCTCCAGATGCATGCGGCGCAGCTCCGCCAGCGCCTGCTCCTTCATCTCGTCCTCGACGCCGCGGCGTTCCTGGTTGAGCTGATCCAGGGTCTGCGCCAGCGGCCGCGCCTCCGCCAGGCCATCGCTCAACAGGCAGCGGATGCCAATGCTCATGTCGTCCATGCGTCCGGCGGCGTTGAGACGCGGCCCGAGGGCAAAGCCGAGATCCGCCGCCACCAGGCGGCCCGGCTGGCGGTTGGACACCTCCAGCAGCGCCTGCAGGCCGGGCGAGGCGTGGCCCGCCCGCAGACGCGCCAGCCCCTGCGCCACCAGGGTGCGGTTGACCTGATCCAGCGGCACCACGTCCGCCACCGTGCCCAGGGCCACCAGATCGAGCAACTGTCCCAGATTGGGTTCGGCGCACCCCGAACGTTCGAACCAGCCTTCCTGCCGCAGGCGGCTGCGCAGCGCCAGCATGACGTAAAAGATGACGCCGACACCGGCCAGGGACTTGGTGGGAAAGGCGTCGCCGGGCTGGTTGGGATTGACGATGGCGTCGGCCGCCGGCAACTCTGCGCCCGGCAGGTGATGATCGGTCACGACCACCTTGATGCCGCGCTCACGCGCCGCCGCCACGCCATCCAGGCTGGAGATGCCGTTATCGACGGTAACGATCAGGTCAGGCTGACGCTGGGCGGCGACAGCGACGATCTCCGGGGTGAGACCATAGCCGTACTCGAAACGGTTGGGCACCAGGAAATCCACCTGCTGCGCCCCCATCAGGCGCAATGCACGCAGCGCCAGGGCGGTACTGGTGGCGCCGTCGGCGTCGAAATCGCCGACCACCAGAATCCGCTGCCCCTGCTCGATGGCCTGCTGCAGCAACGCCGTCGCGGCGTCGATGCCGCGCAACCGGTCAAACGGCGGCAATCGATCCAGGGTGTGCTGCAATTCGTCGCGCCGGGTAATGCCGCGGCTGGCGCAGATGCGTGCGGCCAGCGCGGGCAGATCCTGCGCCAGCTGGGCATAGTGCAGCTCGGGCACGGGACGGCGGACTATGGGGCGGAGTTTTCGGGTCACGGATACCTGTTGCCAAATGACTGGACGGAAAAATGCGGTGGGAACCAGCTCCCCTGCCCGCCCCAAGGATATCTCAGGCGCCGTATGCCGCCAGCGGCCGGCGCCTGCGCCACCAGCGCCGGGCAGCGCGCCCGTCGATGCGGTAGCGGCAGGACGTTGCCGTGAGATGAATATCGAGTTGGGCCAACACACCGTCGCGCAGGGCTGCCAGCAGAGGGACGAACCAGTCCCGTTCCAGCGCGGCGATACCGTGCCTTTCTGCGTCGAACAGGATCAACCCGCTGTCATCCGCGCTCAAGCATGTCCCGGCATCGACCGGGGCGGCGGCGGAACTCCCGGCGCGAGCGGCGATGCCGCGCAGCAGGCAATCCTCGCCGTAGAAACGTTGCCACGGCAACGACGCCAGCGCCGGCAGCACGCCGCCGCCCCACAGCCACAGGCTGTTGACGGCCGGGCGCCCCTCGACCAGGCGCCGTGCGTTGACGCCGCTGGCATGAAACAGCATCTGTATTTCATTGAGCGCAGCCTGCATGCGCATGCCATCACTGCCCTGCGGCAACAGCGGACGAACATCGCAGCCCAGGGCATTATCCGGCGCATGGGTCCGCAGCTGCGGGGGCTGCGGCAGGCGCAGATACCAGCGGGCGGGCGTCGGCGCCCACAGCTGCCAGCCGTCCTCGCGGAACAATGCATTGAATTCCGCCACCAGTGCCGTCGCTTCGTCGGCAGCAAGGGACAGCTCTTTGCCGCGGGCGGCAAGATATACCTTGTCCTGATCGGCCAGCAGGTGTACCGGTTCGGCACACAGCCAGTATCCAGTGTCGGCGGCGCCGCCTTCGGACAGGCAGCATAGCGGAGCAAGCGGCAGATCCTGCTGCGACTCCGGTATCACGCCGCACAGCTGCAACAGGTTCCTCTGCCAACCGGCAGGCTGATCGCAACAGCGTTCGCTGCGCGCCAGCAGGGACTCCAGTGCCGGCAGGCGCAGCTGCACGGAGGCCGGATCATGGGGAAGCAACAGCGTGAGGGAACGGCTCATGGTGAAAGAGAAAAACTGCAAGCTTTTATGGCGAAAGGCGTGCGCTGCGCGCACGCCTTTGTGTTATAGCCTGGAGCCTGCAATTTTCCCCGTGTATCCCCTTAAGCCATGTTGTCGAGGATCGCCTTCTTTACCGCGTCCAGCTTGGCCTCGACGGTGAGCATGGGCGAGGTGCTCTGCTTGATGGCGGTGTCCGGATCCTTGAGGCCGTGGCCGGTCAGCGTGCATACTACCTTGCTGCCCTCGGGGATCTTGCCGATCTTGATGTCGCGCAGGGCGCCGGCCAGCGAAGTGGCGGACGCGGGCTCGCAGAACACGCCTTCCTTCTCCGCCAGCAGTTTCTGGGTGGCAAGGATCTCCTCGTCGCTGCATTCGTCGAACCAGCCCTTGGACTCCTTCTGCACCACCCAGGCCTTGTCCCAGCTCTGCGGGTGGCCGATGCGGATGGCGGTGGCGACGGTCTCCGGGTTGTCCACCATATGGCCGCGCATGAATGGCGCGGCGCCCGCGGCCTGGTAACCGACCATGCGCGGGACATTGTTGACGATGCCGTGATCGCGGTACTCGGTGTAGCCCATCCAGTGGGCGGTGATGTTGCCCGCGTTGCCTACCGGGATGCAGTGGAAGTCCGGGGCGGTGCCCAGCTCTTCGACGATCTCGAAGGCGGCGGTCTTCTGGCCCTGCAGACGATAGGGGTTGATGGAATTGACGATGGTGACCGGGGCCTGTTCCGCCACCTCTTTCACCAGCTGCATGCCGGCGTCGAAGTTGCCCTTGATCTGAATGACCACGGCGCCGTGGATCATCGCCTGCGCCAGCTTGCCCAGGGCAATCTTGCCTTCCGGGATCAGCACGAAGCAGGTGATGCCGGCACGCGCCGCATAGGCGGCGGCGGCGGCGGAGGTATTGCCGGTGGAGGCGCAGATGATGGCCTTGGAGCCCTCTTCCACCGCCTTGGTCACCGCCATGGTCATGCCGCGATCCTTGAACGAGCCGGTCGGGTTGAGACCTTCGTACTTGACGTAGATGTCGACGTTCTTGCCGATCAGCCGCGGGATGTTGTGCAGGCGGATCAGGGGCGTGTTGCCTTCGCCCAGGCTGATGATGCGGGTGTCGTCGTGTACCGGCAGGCGGTCGCGGTAACGGTCGATGAGACCGGTGTAGCGGCTACGAAATGTCATGATGACCTCTGTGCAAATTAAATGAATATCACGGTTCGCCCGTGGCGCTGCGCTGTGCGCGCCACGGCAAACCCCGTTACTTGAGCGACTCCAGGCGCATGCGCATCACCGGCGCGCTGATCGCGTCCAGGGCCTCGATCTGCGCAATGGCCTGGTTCATCTTTTCCTCCCGCACGCGGCGGGTGAGCAGGATCACGGGAACGGTGCTGTCCTGTTCCGAAGGCTCCTTCTGGATCACGGCCTCGATGCTGATGTCGAGATCGCCCAGGATGCGGGTGACGTCGGCCAGTACACCGGGCTTGTCCTCGGCCTGCAGGCGCAGGTAATAGGCAGTCTCCACCTGATCCATGGGCAGAATGGGAATGTCGTGCAGCGCATTGGGCTGGAACGCCAGATGCGGAACGCGGTTGGTGGGATCGGAGGTGAGGGTGCGCACCACGTCCACCAGATCCGCCACCACGGCGGACGCGGTCGGTTCGGCGCCGGCGCCGGCGCCGTAGTACAGGGTCGGCCCCACGGCATCGCCCTTCACCAGCACGGAATTCATCACGCCGTCGACATTGGCAATCAGGCGGCGTGCCGGAATCAGGGTCGGATGCACGCGCAGCTCGATGCCGCCGTTGGTGCGGCGGGCCACGCCGAGGTGCTTGATGCGGTAGCCCAGCTGTTCGGCATAGGCCACGTCCTCGCGGGTGATGCGGGTGATGCCTTCCGTATAGACCTTGTCGAACTGCAGTGGAATGCCGAAGGCTATTGCGGCAAGGATGGTCAGCTTGTGCGCGGCGTCGATGCCCTCCACGTCGAAGGTGGGATCGGCCTCGGCGTAGCCGAGCATCTGCGCTTCGGCCAGTACGTCGGCGAAATCGCGGCCCTTGTCGCGCATCTCGGTGAGGATGAAGTTACCTGTGCCGTTGATGATGCCGGCCAGCCATTCGATGCGGTTGGCGGCCAGGCCCTCGCGGATTGCCTTGATGATAGGAATGCCACCGGCCACCGCCGCCTCGAAGGCGACCATCACACCCTTGTCCTGCGCCTTGGCGAAGATCTGGTTGCCGTACTTGGCGATCAGCGCCTTGTTGGCGGTCACCACGTGCTTGCCGTTGTCGATGGCGCGGTTGACCATCTCCCAGGCCAGGCCGTCACCGCCTATCAGCTCGACGATGATGTCCAGTTCGGGGTTGTCCACCACCTCGCAGGGATCGGTGGTCAGGGTGATGCCAGTGGTGTCGCAAATGCGCGCCTTGCTGATGTCGCGGGCGGCGGCATGGGTGATGACGATGCCACGACCGGCGCGACGGGCGATTTCCTCCGCGTTGCGTTTCAGTACGTTGACGGTACCGCCGCCGACGGTGCCGAGGCCCAACAGCCCTACGTTGACTGGTTTCATGTGTCCGTTATCCTGCTGCGTAAATTGAATGATTAATTGCCGTGGCGCTTGCGGTAGTGATCAAGGAAACGCGCGATGCGCGTCAGGGCCTCGGTCATTTCGTCCAGGTTGGGCAGGAACACCAGGCGCAGGTGGTCCGGCTGCGGCCAGTTGAACCCGGTGCCCTGCACCACCAGCACCTTTTCGTCTTCCAGCAGTTCGAGAATGAACTGGCGGTCGTCGCGGATCGGATACATCTTCGGGTCCAGGCGCGGGAACGCATACATCGCGCCCTGCGGCTTGACGCAGGACACGCCGGGTATGGCGTTGAGCGCATCCCAGGTGAACTCGCGCTGGCGGAACAGCCGTCCGCCGGGTGCCACCAGATCGTTGATGCTCTGGTAGCCGCCCAGTGCGGTCTGGATGGCATGCTGCGCCGGCACGTTGGAACACAGCCGCATGGACGCCAGCATGGTCAGGCCTTCGATATAGTCGCCGGCGTGACGCTTGTCGCCGGAAACGATCAGCCAGCCGGCACGGTAGCCTGCCGCACGGTAGTTCTTGGACAGGCCGTTGAAGGTGACGAACAGGACATCGTCCGCCAGCGATGCGATGGAAGTGTGGCTGATGCCGTCATACAGCACCTTGTCGTAGATCTCGTCGGCATAGACGATGAGCTGGTGCTGGCGCGCGATCTCCACCAGTTCCTGCAACAGGTCCACCGGATAGACCGCGCCGGTGGGATTGTTGGGGTTGATGATGACGATGGCGCGGGTATTGGGCGTGATCTTGGCGCGGATGTCGTCCGGATCGGGCAGCCAGCCGGACTGCTCGTCGCAGATGTAGTGGCGCGCGCGGCCGCCGCCGAGGGACACTGCCGCGGTCCACAGCGGATAATCCGGCGCCGGTACCAGCACCTCGTCGCCGTCGTTGAGCAGCGCCTGCATCGCCATCACGATCAGTTCCGACACGCCGTTGCCGACGTAGATGTCTTCCATCTGCACGTTGGCAATCTTCTTCTCCTGCGTGTAATGCATGATCGCCTTGCGCGCGGAGAACAGGCCCTTGGAATCCGAGTAACCGGATGCCGCCGGCAGGTTGTAGATGACGTCCTGAATGATCTCCTCGGGCGCCTCGAAGCCGAACGACGCAGGGTTGCCGATATTCAGCTTAATGATGCGGTGTCCTTCCTCTTCCATCTGGCGCGAGCGCGCCATTACCGGACCGCGGATGTCGTAGCAGACATTGGCCAGCTTGGAGGACTTGTTGACGGGGCGAAGCAACGGCACGGTGCCACCTTGAATCGGGACTATTTTCTTCACAGCAGACCATCCTTGCGGAACATCTCGCGGATGCCGCGCACCGCCTGACGGGTGCGGTGTTCATTTTCAATCAGACCGAAGCGCACATGATCGTCGCCATAGTCGCCGAAACCAATACCGGGCGATACCGCCACCTTGGCCTCCTCCAGCAGGCGCTTGGAAAACTCCAGCGACCCCAGGTGACGGTACGGCTCGGGGATCGGCGCCCAGACGAACATGGTGGCCTTGGGCGGCGTCACCGGCCAGCCGATGGCGTTAAGCCCTTCGCACAGCACGTCGCGGCGCTTCTGGTACATGTCGCTGATCTCACGCACGCATTCCTGCGGGCCCTCCAGGGCGGCGATGGCCGCCACCTGGATCGGCGTGAACATACCGTAATCCAGGTAGGATTTCATGCGCGCCAATGCGCCCACCAGGGTCTTGTTGCCGACCATGAAGCCGACGCGCCAACCGGGCATGTTGTAGCTCTTGGACAGGGTGAAAAACTCCACCGCCACGTCCTTGGCGCCGGGCACCTGCATGATCGACGGTGCCACATAGCCGTCGAAGGCGATGTCGGCATAGGCCAGGTCGTGGATCACCCAAATCTCGTGTTCGCGGCAGATGGCCACCACCTTCTCGAAGAACTCCAGCTCCACGCACTGGGTGGTGGGATTGCCGGGGAAATTCAGCACCAGGAACTTGGGCTTGGGCCAGGAGGTCTTGATGGCCTTTTCCAGCTCGGCAAAGAAGTCCACGCCGTCGTGCAGCGGCACATGGCGGATATCGGCGCCGGCGATGACGAAGCCGTAGGGATGGATGGGATAGGCCGGGTTGGGCACCAGCACTGCGTCGCCGGGTCCGACTGTGGCCAGGGCCAGGTGGGCCAGGCCCTCCTTGGAACCGATGGTGACGATGGCCTCACTCTCGGGGTCCAGCTCGACGGCAAAACGCTTGCGGTACCAGGTGCAGATGGCCTTGCGCAGGCGCGGGATGCCCTTGGAGACGGAATAGCGGTGGGTATCGTCGCGCTGCGAGGCCTCCACCAGCTTGTCGACGATGTGCTTCGGGGTGGGCTGGTCGGGGTTGCCCATGCCGAAGTCGATGATATCCTCGCCACGTGCGCGGGCCTTCTGCTTCAGATCGGTGACTATGGCGAAGACATAAGGCGGTAAACGCTTGATTCTCTGGAAGTCTTCTTGCAAAGCAGTGGTTCCGCACGCAGGTTGACGCCGGGGAAACCCCGGGCCGGGTAAAGCTGCTAACATTACTGACCCGTTTTTCCACTGTCAACGAATCGCCGGGAGCGATTCGTCGCTTCAGCCCCGCAGGGGGAGGCGCAGGGATGCGCCGAACAACGAATCGCCGTCACTAATTGCGCGTTATTGCTCAGGATTTTTGCCCATGAAGTTCAGCCAGGACACCTTCGGCGGCGGTTACAGCGTCCGCGCCTACGCCGCCGGGACGGTCACCGTCATCGGGCCGGGAGACGCCTCCCCCGACGGGGCGCCTGCCCTCCCCCAAAGCGAGGTCCTCACGCGCAGTTTCGTCATTGCCCCCCAAAGCCTGCAGAAGGACTGGCCGCCGCAAAGCTACGAAGAGCTGCGCCCGGAGCACTTCGCTCCCCTGCTGGGCCTGGAACCGGAACTGGTGCTGGTCGGCACCGGTGAGACCTTCCGTTACCCGGCCCCCGCCCTGCTTGCCGCCCTGACCGGGCGGGGCATCGGTGTGGAGGTGATGGATACCGGTGCCGCCTGCCGTACCTATAACGTATTGGCGGGGGAAGGCAGGCAGGTGGTGGCGGCGATATTGTTGGAGGGGAAGGCGGGCGGCTGAGCGGGTTGTGTGCTGGTTTTTGACGGGGGGTTCCGGAGCTCTACTCCGGTTGTGCGCGCTGGCGCGCGGATTGA
>NPIF01008485.1_pt1 | contig 12050 bp, 10 predicted proteins | sample 8637461 | NCBI WGS metagenome assembly NPIF01 (sample SAMN07420641, study PRJNA396082) | bioreactor metagenome | isolation source: sample BR12 brine-fed electro-methanogenic bioreactor BR | place: Japan: Kochi | collected 2016-12-09
TCGATCAGTTCCTTGGTGCCGAAAGACGCGATCGCCTTGTTCTCGATGTCGGTCGGCGAGAGCTGAAAGTCCTGCGGATCGTTGCCGATGCGGCAGGACCAGTAGGATGCCCGGATGACGAACAGACATCCGAGTTGAAACAGATTGATGGGCTTGTCGCCGTTGTTGGCGGCTGTGTTCGCATGCGATGCGGGTGCGGTGATGGTGGTCATGGATGGACTCCTTGTGGACAGAGAATTGAGTTTGCGTTTTGATGCTGGGGGAGCCTGCGTAGCTGCAGGTCAGACAGGCGATTCTTCAGAGGCGGGGCATATCATGGAAATCCAGTGGAAGGTCGATCGACACGACATCCGGGAGCTGAAGGCGTTTCTCGACAAGCAGCACGATCGGCCATTTGTGCGAAGCCGCATCGCACTCAACGTGAAGCGACGCGGTGTCGTGGTCTCCAAGGATAGGATCTGGTTTCGAATCGTCAGCTGCCTGCTGACAACGCAGCAACCCTCGGGACCGGGCTCAGCCGTCTTCAGGTTCCTCCGCCATAAACCGTTTCTGCTTGCTTACAAGACGTGTTGCCAGCAGCGGCGGCTGGAGTCGTTTGCCATAAGGGTGCTGCGGGATTTCGGCGGATTGCGACGCTATCGCAACATCGCCGCCGAATTGAGTTACGACTTTCAGCAGCTGGAGGGCGGGCTTTGGAAAGAGGTCTTGCCGATGTGTCGTGGGCTCACGCGTCGATCGACACCGACCAAGGAACGCGAGGCGGCTCGATTCATCGCGGAGCATCTGAGTGGTTTCGGGCCAAAGCAGGCTCGCAATCTGCTGCAGTCGCTCGGCCTGACCCGATACGAAATCCCGCTGGACAGTCGTATTACGAAGTGGCTCAACGACTTCGGCTTTCCTATCCGGCTTAAGGCGACAGCCCTGTCAGATCCCAGCTATTACGAGCTGATTCTTGACGGCGTTCAGACCCTCTGCCAGCGTGTGGGCACGTACCCCTGTGTGCTGGATGCTGCGATTTTCACCAGCTTTGACAAGGAAGAATGGCCCGAGGATGGGCGGCCGTACTGAGATCACCGAATAATCGCCGGACATGCACGCGGAATCCGATCAGCAGGTCGGGAGTTTAGAGTAAGGAGTCGCCGGTATGCCGATTTACGAATTGAAGGCTGAGAAGATTATCGAGGTGCCCAAGACGACCTTCGATAGGGGCGGGATCAAAGAGCGGTCGGACCTCCAGCGACTGTTGCGGACCCATATCGGCGTCGTGTCGCCGAACACCTTGGTGATCGCTGAAGAGTTCGGGTATTGGCAGGACAGCAAGCGGCGAATTGATCTGCTCGCACTCGACAAAGACGCGAATCTGGTCGTCATCGAACTGAAGCGGACCGAGGACGGGGGGTATATGGACCTGCAGGCCCTTCGATACGCCGCCATGGTGTCCACCATGACGTTCGATCAGGCCGTTGCTGCACGAGCCGAGTTCCAGGCTCGTCAGCAGATCGATGGCGATGCGGAACAGGCCATTCTCGATTTTCTCGAATGGGACGACGCCGACGAGGACCAGTTTGCCCAGTCTGTGCGGATTGTGCTTGTCTCCGCAGATTTCTCCAAAGAACTCACGACAGCGGTCATGTGGCTCAACACCCGCGACTTGGATATCTGCTGCGTGCGACTGAAGCCGTATTCCCTGGAAGGTCGCCTGCTGCTGGATGTTCAGCAAGTGATTCCGCTCCCGGAAGCGGCCGAGTATCAGGTGCAGGTCAAGGAGAAGATCCAGAAGGAGCGAAAGGCGAAGTCCTGCACCATTGATTTCACGCGTTATGACGTGTCCATTCGGGGAAAGATATACCCGGCACAGTGGAAACGTCGTGCAATACTTCTGGTCGTCAAGGCACTGGTGGAGCAGGGTATTTCACCGGAGCGGATCGCAGAGCTGATACATTGGCGTCCGAACCGTCTGTGGTTGTCCGTGGAGGGAGACGTTGACGCCGAGCATTTCATGGAGCAAGCATCGCGAGAGGCAAAGGCGGGGGGAGGAATCTTCGACAAACGTCGATGGTTCTGCGACGATGACGATCTCCTGAACGCCAACGGGCGAACGTACGCATTCTCGAATCAGTGGGGCAAACGATGGCCCGAAGCCATGTCGGTGCTTGTTGAAGCATTTCCTGAGCATCAGATTTCTTTTACGGCGGCGGAATCGAGCCACTCGTAGGGTCACATCGAACCGCCACATGACAGGCGATGCAATAAACGAGGCCCTCGGGCTCATCACGCAACCGTCACCCGCCTCTTGAGTGACTTGCCGTTCAGGGGCTGCGTCGATGTATGCCCGTTGCCCGCCGGTTTGGTATGGGCATCGAGCCACTTGGTGACTTCGGTGACGGACTCAGGATCGGTCTTCGACAGCGGCCGAATCTCGGGAATTGCTGCAAGCAGATGATCTTCGCTCAGTTCGGCACCAGCGTGATACGCCAGCTTCAGCCCGAGCTGCACGACTTCCTTGATGTCGGCCCCGGTGTAGCCTTCTGATTTGCGGGCCAGTGCATCCAGGTCGAACTGCTGCGGCTCGCGTTTCCGCAGTTGCAGGTGAATTCCGAAAATCGCCTCGCGTTCAGCGTGCGTCGGCAGATAAACGCCGTACAGTTCGTCAAAGCGACCCTTTCTCGTAAACTCGACCGGCAGCGAGCGGATGTTGTTGGCCGTCGCGACGACATACACCGGGCACGATCGGTCGGAGAGCCACTTCAGGAAGATGCCAAAGCTGCGTTGTGCGGCGCCGCCGTCCATCTCGCCGCCGACCCCGCCGAAGCCCTTTTCGATCTCATCCAGCTGCAGGACACAGGAGCCGAGGCCTTCCAGCATACGGATGGCGTCCCGCATATTGCGTTCGGACTCGCCAACCCACTTCGACATGAGGCTGCCGACATCCAGCTGAATGAGCGGCAGATCGAGGTAGCTTGCGATGCAGAGACTCATCTGCGTTTTGCCACCGCCGGAGATCCCGACCAATAGCAAGCCGCGGGGAAACTCGATGCCGAAGTCGCGTGCCTCGGGAGCGAAGCAGGGCTTGTCGAGTTGGACATGTTTCTTCACGTTCTCCCAGCCGCCGATGATGTCCAGACCACCCTGCGGCGGGTCGCGATAGTCGAGCAGGCCGGTGCGGCGGATGACCTCGGCCTTTTCATTGAGGATCAGCCTAGCCGCCTCGCCGTTGAGCTTCTTGAACCTTCGCAGCGCCAGAGCGGTGCGGTCCTCCACCTGCTGCTGCGTCATGCCTTTGCAGGCAGTGATCAGCGACGGCATACAGTCTTCATCGATGGGGTGGTCCTCGCCGACGTAGCGGATAGCCTTCTCGATGGCTGCATCATCCGGCAGTTTGAACTCGATCGTCGTGACGTCGTGCTGCAATGCAGGCGGGATCTCGAAGTCCACGCCGACGAAGACCACCGTGCGGCCGGTATGGGCCAGCACGTCGCGGATCTCGCTGAGCCAGGCGATCACGATGTCGAAGTAGCTGAAGGTCCGCGACTGCAGATAGCAGCCGAAGTCCTTCAGCACGAAGATAGCTTCCTCCCGCAGTTCGAGAATCTGCTGCGGGGCTGTCTGCGGATTGGGCGGGCCCAATTCGGCACCGGATTCCGAAGTGGCGGGCTTACCATCGACGTCCTGCCATCCCGTTGCAGGCGACCAGACGAAGATCGGCCTTCCTTCAGGCGGCAGTTCGGCTGCGACTTCTTTCAACTCATGCAAAAAGCGGTTCTTTTCTGTGGTCGGCACATTCAAATAAGCGTGACCACTCAGGATGTAATCGCGCAAATTCGAACGGAAGCACTCGATGCTCATGCTGAGGTTCCTTTCACTAAATGTGGTTAGCCAGTCAGACTCGGAGTGAGATGGCAGCGGTGCGATTGATCACGATACATTTCACCGGAATGCATGCTCCCTCATACGGAGCAATCAAAAGGCTCGAATTTGGTGATTCGCCGCCTCCAATGCGACAATACCGAAGTAAACTTGGTACCGACGGGCCGGAGGCTGGGGCGATGACGTTTTTCCAAAACGAGTGTGTGCGGTCGCTACACCGGGGACTCGGTCTTGTGGTCATGACCGGTGCAGATCCGGTTGTTCAATTCCTCAACGGCGGGCGTCACAAGGTCAAAGGGCGAGAGCTGCGAATCGTCCCGCGAGATGTGTACGTCAGGGCCGTTCAGATCATGGAAGCGAATGAACGGTGGCTGGATATGCGGATACACGGCGAGGTGCAGCCGCGAACACCGGCAGTTCTTCCGCCGGAATTCGACTTGTTTGAAGCACTGCGGCAGCCCCAATGCCCGTTCGACAACATGGAGGATACACGATCAGAGGGTGTGCCGTTTTTCGTCAGTGCGGAGCTGAGCAGAGACCCTTCAAACGGCAGCACACCAGGGAGCGGAATGGCTGATCGCTAAGGCGTCTCCACGTTATGATAACCCGCTTATGGGCTCGAATTAAGCTGCAACGACATGATCCTAACGCTCCTGCCGATCCTGAGTGCTTTGCCTCACATGATTGCCCCGCAGCGGGACTTCCACGTTAACGTCAATGGTTTATCTGCCAGCGGTGCAAACCGATTCTTGAGAAAATGTAACTCCAGGTCGGCCGCACCCGATGTGTCCCGNNNNGGACGTGCACGCGTATGCTATGGAGGTTGATCCCAGCAGGTCGTCGAGTTGAAATGGCTTGTTCTTTTTGAAGTCGGCTCCCTTTCTAAGCGGTGCCACGACGATGGCAGCCAGTTTATGCCGCTTGGCCAGTCGTCGAATTGAGGCAACGTTTTCTTTGTCCGCTATCAGCGGTTGTCCCGCGGCATCATCCGCCGAACGGGCAAGTTCGCCAAAATGATCCAGAACAAGCAGCCGCCAGCCATGCTCACGCACTCCGCGATCAACGATGACCTCCAACTCATCGCGGCTGAAGCCTTGGTCAAAATCCGCGGCGTCGACAATGTCCAGGGGATAGCCCGCCACATCGGCCATTGCCTGTTTGACGAGTTTTTGATAGTGGCGATCCACCAGACGTTTCAGCCCTTTTGCAATTGCTCGTCGCGGGACTTCGGTTCTTTGAGCCAACATCAGTCGAACAAGATCGATGCGATCCATTTCCAACGACAAAAAACCGACCGGCGTTCCGGCAGCGGCGACATTAACAGCGATCTGACAAGCAAGCTGCGTTTTGGCGTGCCCAGCCTTACCACTGAGCAGGTGAACGCCCGCGACGGTAAAACCGCCGTGCAAAGCGGAATCTAGATTTTGTACGCCGGTCGCGATTCGCTCAACCGGCTGCAAGAGACCGGGGTCGGCGAGGACGTCGGCGATGGATCGAATTAACGAGTCTTCATTCGCCGTTTCTGACTCACTGGCCGCATCGTCCACCTCAGCAACTGCGGAGGCCGTGTGCGAGTTGTCGCCATCTTCGTTGTCAGCACCGGCAGGTTGTGCCGCCTCAAAGGCGTCCTGCAGCAGCTTTGCGGTAGCCGCGGCATCCAGCCCTTCGCCGATGCGTTTCTCGGTAACAAAGTCACCAATATCGCGGCCGTCGTCGCTCATGCATGGAATTCCACGACGCGGGCTTCAATCCCCAGGGCGGAGAGATGCTGCTGCATCTCGCGGGCCCACGTGCGGCCCGTGTCGTCGTTGTCAGCGGCAATCGCAACGCTGCGGCCTCTCAGGATGCTGATCACCCCTGGTGAAAGCTCGACCTGCTTTTCGCCGCTCGTTATGCCGATCGCGGGCAAGGCCAGGCTGATGACCGCGAGGGCTTTCAACTCGCCCGGACACAGCCAAACCGGGCCCTCGCCTTCAAGACTGACCGGCCAGACGGGGTTGCCCAGCTTGGCTCCGCGTGGATACCACTGTGATTTTGGTGCCAGACCATCGACACAATGTCGTTTTTGAGCCATGAATTGGCCCGCATCGTTGTAAATCGGAAAAACCCACCATTTGCGACCGCTTTGTTCGAGGTAGCCTACTCTGAAGCGGTCAACGACCTCTTTGGTGATCGCCCGCTGGTCGTGGAGATGGTCGAGCAGACCCTGGTATGACAGCAGGTATTCGTGTGCCTCAATCGCCTGCCGCTTCGCGGCGGCAATGTCTTCCACAGAGGGCGTTATGGCGTTGTTGTCGGTGAGGCCAGTTGATTTCGATCCGGCAGCACTAAAGCGTCGCTCAAACTCATTCAGCAACCACTCGCACGCTTCTGGAAAGCTGATGGGCTGCCCGGTCTCGGCGTGGGCGACACGTAGCACGGCAATCGCGTCACCGGTGCTACCAGGTTTGGCGGGGTCGAGGGTGTTCCAGCCGCATTCGGTGTGGCATTTGTACAGCCAAGTGCCGGATCTGTAGTCCGTGAACACGCTGCCGGATGGATGGTCATCACCGTGAAATGGACATCGTCGAGCTTCCAGCGAAAGGTCGGCCGGACGTACGCCGAGCAGGCGGTAGGCCTCGTCCAAGGCAAGCTCGACAAAGCGGCGGTCGGAGCGGATGGCGTTTCTGTCGGCTTCGGAAATCGACTGTCGGCGTTTATTGAATCCCATCAGCATCCCTCCCCGACCTGTGATGAGCCGCTTGGTCAGTTCCAACGGGCTGTTCGGCGTCGATGCCTATTTGATCGAGAATTGCTTGCAGCTTGGGCGGCAGGACACGCTTGCAGTCGGGCTCGTGTGTTGCAATCGCATCACCTGGGTCTTCGGCGGTTGAAATGACGCCGTCTGCTGATTTCAACCGCCGCAATTCTTGCGGGCCGCCGGGCGGACCGCCGTAGCACAGCGAAGGCGGGGCCGCTCGGGGCCCGCTCTTCTCCGTAGGAGAAGACTGGGTCGATGAACGCCCCTTACGGCGAAGACCATTCTGGCCCTGGTCTCCCTCGTTTGCCGTTGGGGGCGTTGAGAGGCCTTCGATGAGTGTCTTTCCGTTGGCTTCCGTGGGGGCACTTGAACGCCCGCTCTGGGTTGCTGAGTTTCTGGGCCTTAACAGGCGAGGAGGGGTGCCATGCGTCAACGTGACGCGAATCAGTGTTGCCATCGGCCCTGCCTCGTTACTTCGTGGAATGTGCTTGCGTGCGATCCACCCTGCCTCTGCAAGCGTGCTCAGTCCTTTCGAGATCGTCTTGCGGCCCAGCCCCGTCAAATCGACCAACTGTCTACGACTGACGCCGAAGGATCGCTTGTTGCGACGCTCCGCGATTTCACGCAGTGCGTCGAAGACGATAACGGCACTCGGGCAGACTGCTACGATTTCGCGGCGATGCCAGGGCTGCGGCCTATGCTTTGCTGCAGTCATCCCATCTCCCCCGTCGTCGCGCCGCCGTTGTCTGCCCTGATTCCAGCTTGATCGAGCTCCGCCTCGGCTTGTCTCAGGCGTTTTTTCGCACTAGGCGTGGGCGATTGCTGCAACGGGTCTGCCCTTGCCAATCGCGCAGCAAACCGCTGCAGGGCCTCGCGGGATGTGTACCGTGTCCGTCCTAACTTGATCGATTCCAGCTGCACTCCCGCGACACCGCGGCAACTCCACCGCCAAATCGTCGTGCAGTGCGGACGCCCGGGAATGAGCTTTGCGGCTTCTCCCAAGCTAAGCAGATCTTCGCTCGAAATGTCAATCATTGGTTTTCCTCGCAAACAGATGCTCATGAGCACGATTGCGAGTCTATGGATGCCTTGCTAAGCCTTGTGGGATTTTGGAGTCAGTTGGGGCGTATTGTGATCGGGGAAACGTGACCTGCTGGTGATTGGCCCGTCAGACCATTTGAACTGACGCGAATCGTGAAGCGAATGCGACTTGCTGCGGACATGAAGCGAGGGAGAACGGCCGAGGAAACGAACGGAGCGGCAGAACCAGGGAGTGCCGCCGGAGATGGCAAAGTAAGTCGGTTGGTGGGAACCGGGGTACAATCGCGGTCGCCCCCTGGGGAGCAGGACGAGCGATTCAAGGCATTCTCAAAATCCGATTTCTTCGTCGGAGGGATCAGTAACCGGCACTTTCCATTCGCGGAGCCGCCAGAATTTCCCCTCGCGTATTGCCTCGCCGCATTCGGACATCTCCTTCAAGCGTGTCCGCATGGTGTTCTCGCTCAAGCCCCACTGGGCCGCCCATTCTTTTACACGCTTCGGCTGAGTCCACCTTTCGGGCTGGACCTCGTGATTGACCATGGTTGCGACTTTCGCGTGCTCCTTGTTCAGGGCGACCAGCAAGGTTGGCAGATCTACGTCGAAGCTGCGGAAGAACTGACGTATTGCTGGCAGTTTTGTTGCCAGGTGATTACGGAAGCGAAGTTCATCTCGATCAACGGGTTTTGGGTTTCGCGGATGCCGACGCCAATACTGCACCGGCGTGGACTCCCATGGATGCGGTGCAAAGATGTGCTCGCTGAGGCCAGGAGGCGGAGGCCAGCGCTGGTATTCGATCTCCCGCATTATCGCGTGCAATAGCTGGCGTCCAGCAAGGTCGACGACGCCCTCATGGATGCTGTTCTGGTCCGCGTCACCGACCCGACATGGTGGCGGAAACGCCGCACGGAACTCCGTGAGCAAACCACGAAGCGAATAGAACGCGATTCGATGCAGCTTCTCCAGCCGGGCAAACTCCTGCATGAACCACAAGACTGCCCAAGACTTGTCAGCCGTGCGGAGAGCTATGGCTTTTCGAGGAAGGTAGTGGCAGAAATACAGGAGTCCGCAGCATGCACGGTGTGCTCGCTCAGCGTCATCTCCCTTGCTCTTGCGACCGGATGTCCGTTGCTTTCTCCTGCCATTCGACACGATCCTGCATTCCCTACTGGTTGTGCGGCCCCCCGGCGTTTCATCACGCACCGAGGGACCGCCTGACTCTCGATCCGACGACACCGTCGCATCGGCCGGTATACTAATGAACCTCCTCGGCACCGCGAGCTCCGTTCTAGACCAAGCCGCGGGCCGCCTGTTTCCACATCCGCGTCAGGCCCCGCCTCCTCCGTCAGCTGCTGAAATCCCAGCCACGCAGGCCGCAGTCGGGCGGCCCTTGCTCGGCGTCTCGGCAAGAGATTCAAAGGAACGCAATAGCGAATTCGAAAACGGACAAGCGTGCTTTTAATCACAGACAGGATTGAGCGGCCGAATCGGCCCGTATCCCGGACACTCAACGAAAACAAGCCGCCAAGGCGAGTCCCGCCGGGGCGTAATGTGGTTGTACTACAGAATATGTAACGCGTTACGTTTTATGGCTATAGCTACTGAGTGCAACAGTGTGCGATGGCCAAACCGCCTCCACAAAAAAGCAACTCATCCAAGGCCGGAAATTTGGCTCTCGCAGGCGGCGGGTGCCGCCCTCATGGCACCCCAAGAGGCGTGAAGCCAATGCGTAATCGGCGTGCAATTCAAAAACGGTAAACTACCGTTTTACGCAAGCAATACCGCGTTTTCGTGCGTGCAAACGCTATCGAATGTGCGTAATTGCAAAGGCCATGCAGGCACGCTAACATGCTGCCAGACAAGCGATTCCTGGGCTTTTCGGCGTGCCTCCCGTTGTGATCGACATGCAGGAGGTCACAGGTTCAAGTCCTGTAACGCCCAGTCACGCCCGTTGTTCCCAGCGAATCGCAATCGAAACAACTGTCGAAGCCGGCGGTGCCGTCAACGCGACGTCGCGCGCGGCTGGACCTGCGCGGCGGCGTCCGCAAGGGCACACGCGCAGGGCACCCTCGCAGCCGCAGGGCACCTTCGCAGCGCGCGCCACGCCGCTCGTCAAATCCAAGGCCCGCAGAATTCGTGCGACCCCCGGTATGACGCGCGAGTCGAAGCCGCATCCGCAGACTCCTGATCGTTTCGGCGGCTCGCCCTCGTGGCTCTTCACGGCCAAGCCGTCATCCATCCGCCAAGCTGTCATCCAGCCGTCAAGCCGTCAGCCTGCCGTCGGGCGTCAGCCCGCGGACAGGGCTGGGGTGGCCGCCAGATCCTCTTGTTCGGCCTTGAGCGACCACCCTGTCTTCAGACCCAGCACGAACCAGCCGAGCGACAGTACACCGACTGCGAAGATGGTGTCTCCCACCACCCGCAGCCAACGCAATGTGTCCATCGGGGCGGTTTGCAGAAACTCCGCCGATCTTGCGTACCACATACCGTGCTCGACGCTCGCCCAGGTCTGAAGCAGTCCGACCGGCAGGACGCTGAGCAGGACCATCAGGGCCAGCCCGATGTTGATTGCCCAGAACGCAAACGCAACACTGCCGGTCCGCCATTTGCGGCGAACGCCGAGTCCTTTCAGGCAGAAGAGCATCAGGCCGATGCCGAGCATGCCGTACACGCCGAACAGGGCGGTGTGGCCGTGGACCGGCGTCGTGTTGAGCCCCTGCATGTAGTAGAGCGCGATCGGCGGGTTGATCAGGAAGCCGAACAAGCCTGCACCGACGAGGTTCCAGAAGGCCACCGCGACGAAGAAGTAGATCGGCCACTTGTACGCCGACACCCACGCCCGGGCCCGGCTGAGCGTCAGGTTTTCGTAAGCCTCAAATCCGATCAGCACGAGCGGCACCACCTCCAATGCACTGAAGGTCGCGCCCAGTGCCAGCACAGCGGTTGGCGTGCCGGTGAAGTACAGGTGATGGAACGTGCCGATGAAGCCGCCGGAGAGAAAGATTACGGTACTGAACAAGACAGCGGCGGTGGCCGTCACGACGCGCAGCAGCCCCATACGCGTGAAGAGGAATGCGATCGCGACGGTGGCGAAGACCTCGAAGAAGCCCTCGACCCATAGGTGTACGACCCACCAGCGCCAGTATTCGGCGATCGCCAGATTGGTCTGCCGTCCCCACATCAGTCCGGTGGCGTAGAATAGCGCGATCGCCGCCGATGCAACGACGAACAAGCCCAGCAGGCTGCGTTGCTCGCCGGGCTTGCGCAACGCCGGCCACATCGCCCGCACCATCAGGAACAGCCAGATGAACAGGCCAGCCAGCAGGAAAATCTGCCAGAAGCGGCCGAGATCGACGTACTCGTAACCCTGATGCCCGAACCAGAAATTGGCTGACAGGCCCAGACGCTGCTGCACGCCGAGCCACTGGCCGAACATCGATCCGGCGACGATGATCAGAAGGCAGACGAACAGCACATTGACGCCCAGCCGCTGGTGCTTCGGCTCGTAACCCGAGACGGCGGGGGCCATGAACAGGCCGGTCGCCAACCAGGCCGTTGCGATCCAGAAGATCCCGAGCTGCGTGTGCCACGTTCGCGTGACGGCGTAGGGCAGCCACTGGGCGAGCGGGAAGCCGTAAAAGCCCTCGCCCTCAACGCCGTAATGTGCGGTGACCGCGCCAAGTCCGACCTGGGCAACGATCAGCGCCGCGACGACCCAGAAGTACTTCAACGTCGCTCGCATTGACGGCGTCGGATTGAGTGCCAGCAGCGGGTCACTCGCCGGAATCTCGTGTTCGACCTCCTCCTTGCGACGCTGGACCGCAAAGTACCAGGCCAGCGCCGCAATCCCAGCCAGCAACAGCACGAAACTGATCACGGACCAGAGGATGATGGAACCGGTGGGGCGGTTATCGATCAGACTCTCGGGGGGCCAGTTGTTCGTGTAGGTGATTTCGCTGCCCGGGCGCTGGGTGCCGCAGGCCCACGCCGTCCAGAAGAAAAACGCGTTGAGGTTCTCCTGCCGCTCGGCGTTCTTGATTGTGTTCGCAGGCAATGCATAGGCATCGCGCAGCCCGGCCATGTCGGGGTCATCGCCAAACAGACTCGTGTAGTGTCTGCCGACCGCGTCGATCGCCCTGGCTCGCACTTCAGAGACGACGAGTTCGCCGGAATTTGCGGAATACGCGTTGGTGCGGATTTCGCGTTTCAGGCGGGCCTTGAGTGAGGCTTGCTGATCGTCGCTCAACTCATCATACGCGCGGCCGTGCTCGGCTTTCGCCCAATGATCAAGCGTCCATTCGCATTCGCGATGCAGCCAGTCGGCCGACCAGTCGGGGGCGACGTAAGAACCATGCCCCCAGACACTCCCCAGTTGCTGGCCGCCCGTCGACTGCCAGACGTTCTG
>NPIF01003072.1_pt1 | contig 12035 bp, 11 predicted proteins | sample 8637461 | NCBI WGS metagenome assembly NPIF01 (sample SAMN07420641, study PRJNA396082) | bioreactor metagenome | isolation source: sample BR12 brine-fed electro-methanogenic bioreactor BR | place: Japan: Kochi | collected 2016-12-09
CCTCGTAGGGCGTCGTCAAGAACTTCGTCTGGGGAAACTCCCGTTCTTGGACAGCAGTGAGCTCAGCGCGGCAGGTTCCGGATCGTCTCGATCAGGTCGCTGCTCGCGTGGGTCTTCGGGTCGCCGACGAGGACGACGTCGATGCCGAGTTCGCGGTGGAGTTGCTGCTCGGCCTCGGGCAGCGTCTCCGGCCTGTAGTCGGTGCCCTTCGCGTGGAAGCGCGGGCGGAGCAGGCGCAGCGTCTCGGCGACGGAGGTCTCGTCGAAGCTCGTGACGTGGTCGACGGCGCGCAGCGCGGCGATCACCTCCATGCGTTCGGCGAGGGGGACGATCGGGCGTGTCGGGCCCTTGAGGATGCGGCACGACTCGTCGGTGTTGAGCGCGACGACCAGGCGGTCGCCGCGGCTGCGCGCGTCCTCGAGATAACGCACGTGGCCGACGTGGACGATGTCGAAGAGCCCGTTGGCGAGCACGAGGCGCTCGGGGCGCTCGCTCTCGAGTAGAGCGGCGAGCTCGGCGCGGGGCAGGATCTTCTCCGCAGTGCTTCTCACGACTCGCTCCCTGATTCGCTGACGAGTGCGGCGCAGAGCTCCGCGCGATCGAGGGTGGCCGTGCCGCGCTTCATTACGACGAGGCCGCCCGCGACGTTCGCGAGCTCGGCGGCTTCCTGCCAGCTCCCGCCCGCTGCGCGCGCTGCGGTGAAGACCGCGATCACGGTGTCGCCCGCGCCGCTGACATCGACGCTCTCGTCGCTGCCGAAGACCGGAATGCGCGGGGGGACACCGCGGTTCCCGTCGATCACGGTCATGCCCCAGCTCCCACGCGTGACCAGGACGGCTTCGGCGCCGAGTTTGCGCCGGAGGGTCCTACCGGCGCGCGCAATGGCAGACTCGTCGTCGTCGGCGAGGCGCCGGCGGGTCGCGCGTTCGAGCTCCTCGAGGTTGGGCGTGGCAGCGTCGACGCCCTGGTACTCGAGCAGGCGGAAGCGCGAGTCCAACGTGAGCGGCCCGCCGCCGGCGCCGAGCTCGGAGACGAAGTCCGGGTCGACGGCGCCGTAGCCGTAGTCGGCGAGCAGGATCGCGTCGCCGCGCCGCCGGGCGCGCTTGCCGGCCGCGACGAGGCGGCGGCGTAGACCGGCGCCGGGCGTGGTCCCAGCCTGGCCCCGGTCGAGACGGACGATCTGTTGCTTCGCCGTGTGGGGAGAGCCGGCGAGGAAGCGGGTCTTCGTCGGCGTGACGTAGTGCTTGTCGAAGAAGAGGGTGCTCGTGTCGACTCCCGCGTCGGTGAGCAGGGCCGCGAGCGCGTGCCCGTCCTCGTCGTCACCCACGCGCCCGACGAGCTGGACATCGATGCCGAGCGCGGCGAGGTTGTTCGCCGTGTTCGCTGCGCCCCCGGGGACGTAGCGGGTCTCGCGGTGATCGAGGATCAGGACGGGCGCCTCGCGGGAGACGCGGGCGATCTCGCCGAAGACGAACGCATCGAGGACGGCATCGCCGACGACGGTCACGGCGTGATCGGACAGGCGGTCGACGAGCTCGGCGAGGCGGGCGTTGCTCGGTCGCGCTCCGGCTTGACTCATGCGTCCTCCGCGATGCGCGCTGCGATGAAGCGCCAGGCGTCGGTGAGGTCGTCCGCGACGTAGTCGGGCCAGACGCTGGCGTGGGAGCCCTTCCAGAGCATCTCGCCGCGCCCGTATCCGGTGCGAAGGAGCACGGTCCCGCGCACGCCGGCTGCGCGACCTGCGCCCACGTCCTTGAGCGAGTCGCCGACCATGAAGCTGCGTTCGAGGTCGAGATCGAGCTCGCGGGCGCCTTGCTCGAGCATGCCGGGGCCCGGCTTGCGGCAGCGGCAGGCACGCCGGAATCCGGGGCCGCCGACCGAGGGGTGGTGCACACAGGCGTAGATACCGTCGACGCCGACGCCTTCGGCCGCGAGCAGGCGCTCGAAGCGCTGATGGGTCTCGACGAGGACGTGCTCCGGGAAGTAGCCGCGCGCGATCCCTGCTTGGTTCGTCGCGACGACGGCCGCGTAGCCGGCTTCGCGCACTGCGCGGAGCACGGCAGGGGTGTCGGGCATCAGCGCGAGACGCGAGGGGTGATTGATGTAGCCGCGCTCTTCGCAGAGCGTGCCGTCGCGGTCGAAGAAGACGGCGGGTCTCATCGGACTCATACCTCCTCACCGGGCAGCGGCGCCGACTTCCATCGGTTGTGGAGCCACAGCCAGGTGTGTGGGTTGTCGCGGATCCAAGTCTCGATCTGGCGGTTCGCGCGCTCGGTCAGCTCGCGGATGCGCATCTCGTCGTCACCGTCCGGCAGCGGAGCGAGCTCCTTCTGGTAGACGATCCGGTAGCCGCCGTCCGGCTTCGGGATCGACGCGACGGGGACGATCGGGGCGCCGACCTTCACCGTCAGGTGCCCGAGCGTCGGTGAGGTCATCGCGGGCCGGTCGAAGAAGGGCAGGTAGAAGCGCGGCGGCGCGTGGACGTTCTGGTCGATCAGGATCGCGAGCCCGCGGTTCGCCTTGAGCGTGCGCAGCGCGTGGCGCAGAGCGCCGTGTTTGCCGAGCACGCGGTTGCCGGGGAGCTCGCGCCACTTCTTGAGCCCGCGCTCGAGCCAGGGGTTGTCCATCGGGCGCGCGAGGAAGTCCATTGGGAAGCCGGCGAGGGCCTGGCGCTGCGCGATCAGCTCCCAGTTGCCGAGATGGGCCGAGAAGACGAGCACGCCCTTGCCCTTGGCGAACGCGGCCTCGAGGTGCTCGAGCCCTTCGATCTCGAAGAGCTCGTCCGCACCCGGCTTCATGGTGGCGGGGAGAGCGAGGCACTCGGCGAGTACACGTCCGAAGTGGCGGAAGCACTGGCGCGTGATGCGCGCCGCTTCCCGCTCGTCGACGCCGAGCGCGGAGGCGATGTTCCCGCGGGCGAGCCGCCGGTGCTTGGCGTCGAGGGCGTGGGCCAGCAGGCCGAGCGCGTGCCCGGTCCCGATGCGCAGGCGCACCGGGAGATGGCGTAGCGTGAAGGCGAGCGGGAAGAGGAACGCCGCCTCGAGGCGCCGGACGAAGCTGGGGCGCTCGCGCCTCACCGCCGCGCCCCGAGCCGCTCGGCGAGCCAGGCCAGGAGCGGAGCCTCTGCACCGATCTCGAGACCGATCTCGAGCGTGAGAGGGGCGGGCGCGCCCTGCGGCCAGCGCACCATGTCTTTCGTCGTCGTGATCACGTGTTGCACTCCGAGCTCGTTCGCGCGCTGCGCGATGGCGGCGGCGTCCCGAGCGGTGTAGCCCACATGATCGCGGAAGGCGAGGTGATCGGCCACGTTGGCGCCGAGACTCTCGAGGCTCGCGCGGAAGCTCTCCGGGCGCGCGATCCCGCTGACGGCGAGGACGGAGCGCCCGGCGAGGCTCTCGAGAGTCCCCGCGGAGCCGTCGGCTCCACCGAGTCCGCTCGGCACGACGCGGGCCGCGGCCACGGGGGTGCCGGTGAGGCCGAGGCGCGCGCGGGCAGCGGCGAGCACGCGAGGGAGCTCGCTTTCTTCGAGGAAGGCCTCGCGCGCCGCGAGCGCCGCGGGGGCGCGCGTCAGCAGGATCAGGTCGGCGCGGCGGAGCGCGGAGACGGGCTCGCGCAGCCAGCCGGCTGGCAGGCCGCGTCCACCGCCGAACGGGTCGTCGTAGTCGAGGAGCACGATGTCGATGTCGCGGGCGAGGCGCCGGTGCTGGAAGGCGTCGTCGAGCACGAGGAGCTCGGCGCCTTCGGCGACGGCCAGGCGCGCGGCCGCGGCCCGCTCGATGCCGACGGCGACGACGTGGGCCTTCGTCGTGCTCGCGAGGAGGAAGGGCTCGTCCCCGGCGGCGTCGGGTGTCGAGACGACAGTGCCCTCGCGCGCGACGAGCAACGGGTCCTCCTCCCGCACGCCGCCGTGGCCGCGCGAGACGATCCCGAGGGTGTGGCCGCGCGCGATGAGCCGCGTCGCGAGCCACTGCGTCACCGGAGTCTTGCCGGTCCCGCCGGCGCTCAGGTTTCCAACGGAGATCACGGGGGCGTCGACGCGCTCAGAGCGCCGCCAGCCGCGGTCGTAGAGCGTGTGGTGCAGACCCGCGAGGCGCAGGTACAGCCAGCCGAGCGGGGCGAGCGCCGGGAGCGGGCGCAGCGCGCGTTTCACGGGAGCCAACGTTCGAGCGCGTCGACGAGGCGCTCGGAGAGTCCGCGGTGGCGTTCGACGACGGCTCGTGCGGCGTCGCCCGCGCGTTGGCGTGCCGCGTCGTCGTCGGTCCACTGCCGGAGCTGCGCGGCGGCTTCGTCGAGCGTGCTCACCCGAGCGAGCGCACCCTCCTCTTCGAGCGGGCTGACGAGCGCCGTCTGCTGGAAGGTGTGGGGCCCGGCGACGAGGGGGCGTCCGGCGGCGGCGGCTTCGAGCGGGCTGTGCCCTCCGACCTCGGCGAAGGTGCCGCCGAGCAGGCCCGCGTCGACGAGGGGGTAGAGCCGGGGGAGGACACCCATGCGGTCGAGCAGTACGAGCGTCGCGTCTTCTGGCGCCGGGCCCTCGCTCGCTCGGTGGGGCGCAAAGCCCGCCGCACGGCACTCCTCGGCGAGGAGGTCGAAGCGCTCCGGATGCCGCGGTGCGACGACGAGTCCCGCCGGGAGGGCTCCTCCCGGGCCGGCGAGCGCGCCGAGGAGCGGCCCGACCTCTCCGGGGTGGACCGAGCCGAGGGCGAGCCATCGGCGCGAACGCGAGAGCCCGAGCTCGGCGCGCAGAGCGTGCTGCTCTTCCTCGGGCGCGGGCTCGGGGGCGCCGTCCCACTTCAGGCTGCCTTCGGGACCGAGTTGCGCGGGCGACGCGCCCAGCTCGAGGAAGCGCGCGCGATCGGCGGCGCTCGCGGGAGCGAGGAGCGCGAGCCGCGAAAGCGCCGGCGCATAGAGGCGCCGCGCGCGGCGTGTGCGTGGCCAGTGGTCGGGAGACAGGCGCGCCGAGATCAGGGCGGAGGGGATCCCGCGGCGGGCGAGGGCCTCGAGGCGCGCCGGCCAGAACTCGGTCTCGACGATCACATGGAGACTGGGCCGCGTGGCGTCGAGGAAGCGTCTGAGGCTCGCGCCGTCGTCCCAGGGGGCGAGCCGCGCCGGTGCGCCCAGACGACGCATGGCGGCATCGCGACCGGTGCGCGTGCCCGTCGTGACGAACGCGGGGAGTGAGGGGCGGCGCCTGCCGAGGGCGGCGAGNNGAGTGGACCTCGCCGACCGAGGCTCCGTGCAGCCACACGCTGCCCGCGGCGGGGGTGCCGGCGTCGAGATCGAGCGCGAGTCGCTCGCCGAGCTCCTCGGCGCGTTCGGCGCGCCCGCGAAGCCGCGCCCATCCGGCGAGACCGCGCATCGTGCACGCCGCCGTGGCCGCGAGCGCGCGGTAGGCGCCGAAGACGAAGGGCGAGCGATGGCGGGTGATGGCAGGGCTCGAACTCACGGGACTCCCTGGGAGAGGGCCAAGGTTACTGCATCGGAGCCGGTGTGCACTCTTGCATCGCGAAGGGGTCGGGAGCGGCGAGATGGGTGCTCGCTACGAGTAAGCGAGACGGGCTCGCTCTAAGCCGTAATTGAGCGCGCGGAGAGGTTGCAGTTCGGGCCCTGCTTTCGCATGCTGTGGCCCTCCTCGGAGTGTCGAAGCGGGCGGAACCCGCGACGGGGCGCGCCGGGCGATGGGGCCGAGACGGCCCGCGGAGGTTGCGCGATGTTGGACAAAATTGGAGTCATCGGCGGAGGAATGATCGGTGGAGTGCTCTGTCAGGAGATCCCGCGGCGCAGGCTCGCGCGGACGCTGGCGCTCGTCGACATCGCGCCGCCGGACATGGCCAAGGGCAAGTGTCTCGACATCGCCGCCGGCAGCCCGGTCGTCGGCTTCGATGCCGGATTCNNACGCTGGCAAGAGCTACGAGGTGCTCAAGGGCGCGCAGCTCGTGATCAACACCGCCGGTGTGCCGCGCAAGCCGAAGCCGGACGGCTCGCTGCCCACGCGCGAGGAGCTGCTCGCGACGAACCTCAAGATCACGGATGCGGTCGGTGCCGGTATCGCGGAGTTCTGCCCCGACGCGATCGTCATCTCGATCGCGAACCCGCTCGACGCGATCGTCTATCGCCTGTCCCAGGTGCTCGGCCGGGACCGCGAGACGCTGATCGGGATGGCGGGTGTGCTCGACTCGGCGCGTTACCGCTACTTCGTCGCCGACGCTGCCGGTGTCTCGGTCGAGAACGTCGAAGCTCTCGTCCTCGGCGGCCACGGCGACACGATGGTGCCGATCCGCTCGGCTTGCCGCGTGGCCGGTCTGCCCGTCGACCTCTTCCTCGACGACGAGACCCTGCTCGGCATCGAGAACCGCACGCGCAAGGCCGGTGGCGAGGTCGTCAAGCTGCTCGGCTCGGGTTCGGCGTTCGTTTCGCCGGCGTGGTCGGCGCTCGAGATGGCCGAGGCCATCATCTACGACAAGAAGAAGGTCATCGCCGTCTGCGCTCGCTGCGAGGGTGAGTACGGCGTGAACGGTCTCTACATCGGCGTGCCGGCGATCGTCGGCCGCGGTGGCCTCGAGAAGATCCTCGAGATCCCGCTGACCGAGACCGAGAAGGAGCAGCTCGACAAGTCGATCGCGGCGGTCACCAAGACCTGCGCCGAGGTCGATGCGATCGCCGGGAAGTAGCCCGGGCTCCAGGTGTTTTCGTAGCGAGGGCGCGCCGCGGCGCGCCCTCGTTCGTCTCCCCGTATAATGGCCCCGTAACGGGATCCAGAGGGGAGAAGGTTGATGTCGTCTCGCGTCCGTCCAATCGTCGCGGCACTCGCCGCACTGACACTGACCCTGATCACGGTCGCGCCGGCGTACGCCGTGCGCCTCGACGAGCGTCGCAACGGCGTCCACATCTCCGTCGAGGATGCCGAGGGCACGCCACTCGTCGGTGTCGAGGTCCAGCTCGCGCCGGCCCACATGCCGGACTCGCCGATGGCGCTCAAGTCGAATCGGCGCGGGATGATCCTCTTCCCGCGGGTCGAGTTCTACACCGAAGGCTACGTGCTGTCGCTCAGTTCGGACGAGCACTACATCAAGCACTTCCACTTCAAGGTGCGGCGGCCCAGTCGCGAGATCTTCCAGGACGACAAGGGACAGCTCAGCCCCAACCAGCAGGAGCACCTGCCGAAGTTGCGCTATCGCGGAGGCAACGCCACGGTCTACCTCACCCTGGGTGACAGGGCGGCGTGGGAAGCCGAGCGTGCGCAGTTCTTCGCCGAGGAAGAGAAGAAGGCGGCGGCTTCCGCGGCGGCGAGCCCGAAGCCCTCACGCGAGCTGACGCCGCGTGAAGAGGCCGAGGAAGCGCTCGCGCTCGGGGACTACTCGACGGCGGCGACGAAGTTCGGCGTCGCGCTCGAGGCGGCTCCCGAGGACGTCGATCTGCGCTGGGAGTACGCGCAGGCGCTCGCGAGCAGCGGAGACTCGGGCGCCGCGCTACGCAACTCGCACAAAGTGATCGCGGCACAGCCGGAGCGCGCAGGCGTTCGGCTCCAGATGGCGCGTTGGATGGACGAACGCGGCCGACTCGGCGGGGCGCAGATGCTGCTCGAGAAGGAGCGCGAGCTCGCGCCCGAGAACACGAGCGTGCTGCGTCTCCTCTACCAGGTCTACAAAGAGAACGGCATGGGCGCCGAGGCGGAACAGACGATCGTCTCGTGGACCGAGCTGGCTCCGGAAGACCCTGCGGCACTCGTCGCGCTGGCGAGCCTGCGCAGTGAGCAAGGACGCCACGCGGAGTCCGAGGCGCTCTTCGAGCGCATTGCGGCCGTCAACCCGGACGAAGCGCACATGATGTACTTCAACGCGGGCGTCTCCATCCTCAATCAGAAGGGCAAGACGAAGGAAGACCGGCTGCGTGCGATCGCGGTGCTGAAGAAGGCGATCGCGGCCAAGGAAGACTACGCGCGCGCGCACTTGATGATCGCGGACTCGATGCTGGGTGTCGGCGACTTCGCGGGCGCGAAGAAGCACTACGCGCGCTTCGTCGAGCTGATGCCGGAGTCGTCTGAAGCGGCGCGAGCCAAGCAGACGATGTCCGCTCTGCCCTAACCCGGAATACTCATGAGCCGGGCTAAGCCTGTCGGCGGGGTCCCGGCGCGTCGGGACCTCGCCGCTCTAGACCCGCAATCTAGACGCCCAATCTAGACGCCGATCAAGACGCCGTATTGAACAGGACGTACTCCGGCGCGGAGGCGTGCACCTTGCGGGCGGTCTCCTGCGGTACCAAGAGGAACGCGGTGGGCCGGGAGTCCGGGACTTCGCAGATCGTCAGCTCGCCGTGCTCGAGGCGTTTGCACGTGTCGTCGTTGAGCTCGAGGAAGGGGAGCTTGTCGTCGCGGTTGATGAAGTGGAAGCGCCGGGGTCCGCGCACGCCCTGATCGACGGCGTGATCGCGAATCAACTGGGTGATCCTCGAGCGCTCCTCGCCGTCCTTCAGGCTGTCCTGACGGGCGAGCTCGCGCTCCCTGTCCGAGGCGCTTCGCGACTGGGCGCGCGCCAGACGATCGGCGTCGCGAGCGCGGCGCTCCTCGCCGACCTTCTTCTTGCCGGCCTTGTTCTTGCGCGATTTCTCCTTGTGCGCGAGCTCCTTGGCACGCTTCGACGAGACGAGTCCCGTCTTGACGAGTTCATCGCGAAGATCTCCCACCTGGCCGCCTCCAGCGCCCGGAACGTGAATCCGGCCGCATTATTCACCTCTGGAGCCGAATTCTACTCCACTGGGGTCGGGGTTGCCCGATTCCTGTGGCCGGGAAGCGCTGATCCGCGTACAACTCCGGCATCGAAGGTGTCGAGCCGCTTCGTCTCGCCCTCCCGCGGCGGCTGGTCAGGGAAGAGGGGTAGTCATGGGCATGCAGATCGACTCACGCGAATGGGGGCATCTCGTTCTGCGTGAAGTGGCCACGAGGGCGGGGGGCGAGGATCTCTTCGAGTTCGAGGGCCACGACCCTTCCTTCATCTGGCGTCACGGAAGCACCCTGATCGAGGCCTGGAGCGGTGAGCGCGGCGAAGTGCGGCTGCGCGCGTTCCTGCTCTTCGGGGCCGAGCTGTCTCTCTTCGAAGAGCGGCGGATGCGCCCACGTCTCGGAACTCTCGAGAGCGAGGGCGGAGACATCGCGCTCCTTCACTCGGTGCCCGGCGTGCAGGAGCGCACTCATCTCGCGGGCGAGGTGTCGTCCTTCTGCCATGAAGCGGACCGCTTGGACGACGCGTTGCGTCAGCGGCTCGGAGGACAGCGGGCCCACGACCGGCTCTCCGCGATGATCCAGGCGGCGTTCGCGAACGACGCTGCGCTTCTGGATCAACTCGAAAGAGAGCTCGGGTAGAGCCTCTCCCGCGTGCACAACCAGACGCCTTCGACGAAAAACGCCCCTCGACCGAGGGGCGTTCTTCTCTGTCCGGCTCGAACCGCGTTTGGTCTTCTCAGTAGTGACGCGAGAAGCCCGTCGTCAGGAGCATCGACTGGGGGTCGAGCAGGATGTTGAGGTCCTTGCCGATCATCTCCTGCCTGTCCTTGAGCACGTGGAGGCGGACGCGATCCTCGTGCGGGTCGAGGCGGAAGGCGAGGTCGACGAGCTCCTGGAAGGGCTCGGCGGGCGGGGGCAACTGGCCCGGCTCGCCCTGGGGCCCTTCACGGTGCGTGCGGCAGGAGAGCCAGAACTCGGCATCGACCTCGCTCGCGATCTTCTTGAGCTCTTCGACGGTCGCGACCTCGGTCTCCTCGAGCGGGAGCCGGTCGACGATGATCACGTGCGGCTTGAAGTCGAGGTTCTTGACGAGGAGCTCGACACTCTGACGCACGCGCGCGGGCGTGAAGGAGTCGTTGACGAAGGTGTGGATGTGCCGCTTCCGCTCGGTCTCGAGCTGGATCCGCACGCGTCGCTCCGCCTGGCCCTCGCGTGCGAGGAGCTCGTGGAGGAGGTCGTCGTACCAGCCGCGCACCTTGTCGACGGAGCGCTCGAGCGAGATGTGCAGCACGTTCTGGCCCGAGAGCGCCGCGTCGATGCCGATCCCGACGAGGAACGCGGTCTTGCCGACGCCGGCGCGCGCCATGACGAGCGCGAGGTTGCCGGGACCGGGGCCGGGGTGACCATCACGCTCGAGGAGCGTGCGGGGGGAGCGTCGCAGCTTGAACATCAGCTTGGTCATTCGTCGTCCTCCGGCGCAGCCTGGCTGCGGTACTCGGCGAGCAGCTTCTCGGAGACCTCCCGCGGCACCGGTGCGTAGCGCGCGAACTCCATCGTGAACTCCGCCTTGCCCTGGGTCGCGGAGCGCAGGTCGGTAGAGTATCCGAACATCTCGGACAGCGGAACATCCGCTTCGATGCGGGCGAATCCGGCGTCCTCGGTCGATCCGATGATCGTGCCGCGCCGCTGCATCAGGGAGCGGTAGATCGTGCCCTGGAACTCACCGGGGCCTTCGACGCTCACGCGCATCAGCGGCTCGAGGATCTGGGGCTTCGCGCGCCCGTAGACCTCGCGGAACGCCGCCCGCGCCGCGGTCTGGAACGCCATGTCCGACGAGTCGACCGAGTGGGAGTTTCCGTCGACGATCACGACCTTCACGCCGACGATCGGGAAGCCGATCAGGCGGCCCTTGACCATCGCGGAGCGGAAGCCCTTGTCGCAGGCGGGGATGTACTCGCCCGGGATCGCGCCGCCGCGGATCTCGTCGACGAACTCGTACTCGCCCTTCTCCATCGGCTCGACGTAGCCCTGGATCTTCGCGTACTGCCCGGATCCACCGGTCTGCTTCTTGTGCAGGTAGTCGAACTCGGCCTTGCGCGAGATCGCCTCGCGGTAGGCGACCTGCGGCGCGCCGGTCTCGACCTCGGCGTTGTACTCACGGCGCATGCGCTCGACGTAGACCTCGAGGTGGAGCTCGCCCATCCCCGAGATCACCGTCTCGCCCGACTCCTCGTCGAGGCGCACGCGGAAGGTGGGGTCTTCCTTGCCGAAGCGGCTGAGCGCCTTGCTCATGTTGGCCTGGGCCTTGGCGTCGGCCGGCTTGACGGAGAGCGAGATCACCGGGTCGGGCACGTGCATCGAGGTCATCGCGATGCGCGGACCGTCGCCGACGAAGGTGTCGCCGGTGTGACAGTCGATACCAAAAAAGCCGATGATGTCGCCGGCGGTCGCCGTGTCGATGTCTTCCATCTTCTCGGCGTGCATGCGCACGAGGCGGCCGATCTTGATCTTGCGGCCCGTCCGGGTCTGGATGACGTTGTCACCCTTCTTGATCGTGCCCTGGTAGATGCGCATGTAGGTCAACTGGCCGAAGCGCCCGTCCTCGAGCTTGAAGGCGTAGGCGACGGTCTGCGCGTCCGACTCGGAGCTCAGCTCCACCGCGGCGTTGTCCTGATCGAGGTCGATCGCCTCGATCGGCACGTCGTCGGGGCAGGGCAGGTAGGAGTTGATCGCGTCGAGCAGCGGCTGCACACCCTTGTTCTTGTAGGCGGAGCCGATGAGCACCGGCGTGAGCTCGAGCGAGAGCACACCCTGGCGCACCGCGCGGTGGATCTGCTCGGGCGTGGCGCGCTCCTCGAGCGCGGCCTCCATCAGCTCGTCGTCGAACATGCTGACGATGTCGAGCATCTCGGCACGGCGGTTGTCCGCCTCCTCGCGCATCGCGGCGGGGATGTCGGTGACCTCGAGCTCCTCGCCGTTCGGGCCGCGGAAGTAGATCGCGCGCATCTCGACGAGGTCGATCACGCCCTCGAACTTGTCCTCGAGCCCGATCGGGAGCTGCAGCAGCACGGCGTTGTGGCTGAGCTTGTCGCGCAGGCCCTGGACGACGCGGTCGGGGTTGGCGCCGGAGCGGTCGCACTTGTTGACGAAGGCGACGCGGGGGACCTTGTAGCGGCGCATCTGCCGGTCGACCGTGATCGACTGCGACTGGACGCCCGCGACGGAGCAGAGCACGAGCACCGCACCGTCGAGCACCCGCAGCGCGCGCTCGACCTCGATGGTGAAGTCGACGTGCCCGGGGGTGTCGATGATGTTGATG
>NPIF01004237.1_pt1 | contig 12029 bp, 12 predicted proteins | sample 8637461 | NCBI WGS metagenome assembly NPIF01 (sample SAMN07420641, study PRJNA396082) | bioreactor metagenome | isolation source: sample BR12 brine-fed electro-methanogenic bioreactor BR | place: Japan: Kochi | collected 2016-12-09
ACGAGCCGTGACCGATCAGTCCGCGTCTTCCGTCTCATGAAGCTGGTAGGCAAGCTCCGCGAGTCCGATCGTCAGATGCTCGTGCCGAACGTGGACATGCTCCGGCACCGTGATCCAAGTCGGAGCGAAGTTCCAGATCGCGCGGATCCCAAGATCACACATCCGCGTCGCGACGATCTGCGCGGAGTCACGCGGCACGGTCAGGATCCCAAGCTCGACGTTCTCCCGCCGGACGAACTCCCCGAGGCGGCCGATCGGCTGCACGACGAGGCCGGACACCACCGAGCCCGCCTTGCGCGGGTCGTCGTCGAAGATCGCGACGATGCGAAGACCGTACTTGTGGAAGCCGGGGTACGAGACGATGGCGCCGCCGAGCCGCCCCGCGCCGACGAGCACGGCGCGGTAGGGCTCGTCGAAACCGAGGCGATCGCGGATCGCCGCGATCACCTCATGAGTCCGATAGCCGACGCGCGGCGTACCGCGCACCCCGATGGCCGCGAGATCCTTGCGAACCTGCGACTCGTCGAGCTCCGCGTACTCCGCAATCTGAGCGCTCGAGATCGTCTCGAGATTCTCGCTGGCTTTTCGGTCCTGCATGAAGTGGCAGTAACGGACCAAACGTTCGAGCAGCGACCGCTTCAGGATGGCGGGATCGACCACCTATGCCTCACCGGACTCCGAATCGGGAAAGAAATCGAATCGGGAAAGAAATCACAAATTGAGCAATCGTAAGTATGGGACAGGCGCTCGACTTTGCCAAGCATTCTGACTGGCTTTCGGGCGATCTGGCCGAAGTGCGGTCCCGGCGGGCGTTTTCGCCGGTGCGTCTCAGCGAGGACCTTCGCTTTGACGTCGTCTGCCCCCCACTCCCAAACGCTTTGCCTGCCGGGCTTTGGCGTGCGTCCGGGGGCGGGGCGAACCCGTGGCACTCCCTTTGCTTTTCGCTTTCCGCGCGGGAGCGGTTGAATCGGACCCTGCCTCCCGACCATGCTAGGGCGGTCAGCCCGGCCCGGCAGGTCTGCCCTGCCCCTAAGGAGGATGAAGGCCATGTCCCGACGCTTCACCCGAGTCCTGATTCTCGCCAGCTTGGTGCTCGCGGCCAGCCTGAGCGTGTCCATGGCCGAGGAGGCCTTCGACCTCAAGGTCAAGATCGATCTCGACGCCGAGCTCAGCGCCCGCCTCAAGGACGGCGACGTCGTCCGCCTGACGGTGCGCCAAGCCGACCAGGCCGGAACCGCCTCCGGCAGCCCCGAGGTCGCGGAGCAGACCTACAAGGTCGGCAACGACTTCACCACGTGGAACTTCAAGAAGATCCTCGTCCCGAGCAAGATCTACCGTCTCGAGGTCGAGATCATCCGCCCCGGCAAGCGGGGCCCGATGTCGGTGCGCTACCTCTCCGCGCTCGACAAGCTGCCGAGGAAGCCGGTCGACACTCCGCTCCAGCTTCGCCTCCTGCGCGGCCACACCAAGGACGTCCGGCACACGATCGTGATGGTGGACAAGGACAGCGACGGCGTGTTCCGCATGTCGGTCTTCACCGCCTGATCCACCCCAAAGATGGCAGCGACGCGCCCGCCCTCCCGGCGGGCGTTCGCCGTCTCAGGGCGCGGCGGGGTCCCGCGACTCGACGCCCCGCGCCGAGTCTTCGAAGCCGCGCGCGAGCTCGGGCCCGGCCCACGCGTCGAGTGCCGCCGCAGCCTGGGCGACGAGCATCGGCCACCCGTTGATCGCGCGGGCGCCACGCTCGCGGACCCGCGCGAGAAAGACCGTCTCCCAAGGCTTGTAGACGAGATCGACGACCCGATGCTCCGGCCCGAACGCCTCGTAGGGGAGATCGGGCGCGCGGCCATGCTCCGGCTCCATCCCGAGCGGAGTCGCCTGAACGACGAGGTCCGCCGCGCCGAGCGCCGCGAAGAGCTGCGGGTGCTGCCACGAGAGCAAACCGTGGGCCCGGCAGGGGATCCACTCCCGGCGCTCGGGGACATGGCGCGTGACGACGAAGACGGCCGCCCCCCGCTGGATCAGCGCACTGGAGACGGAGGCGGCCGCCCCGCCCGCGCCGAGGATCAATGCCCGACGCACCGGCCGCTCGAGCCCGGCAAGGAAGCCGACGCCATCGGTACTCAGCCCGTGCAGCGTCCCGTCGCTTCGGCGCACGACCGTATTGACCGCACATGCGCTCCGCGCCGCCTCGTCGAGCGTGTCGACGAGCTCCGCGGCGGCATGTTTGTGTGGCACCGTGACGTTGACGCCGTCCCAGTCCCCCGCGCGCAGCCGCGCGAAGCTCTCCCCGAGCCGGACAGGCTCAACGTCGTGGAGCTCGTAGTCGAGCGCGATCCCCTGCGCCTCCGCGTGGGCCGCGAACAGCTCTGCCGAGCGGGAGTGCGAGACCGGGTGTCCGAAGAGTGCGAGGCGCAGGCTCTTCCTCACGCGCTCAGCCTCTCGAGCTCCTCGAAGAACTCGGGGTAGGAGACACCGACACAGGACGCGTCGCCGAGCAACGCGGGCGAGCTCCCGTGCGCCGCGAGGACCGCCGCGCACATCGCGATCCTGTGGTCGCGGAGAGGGTCGATCGGCCGCTGCGGCACCGGCACGCCCCCGCCGGCGATCGCCCAGCCGTCCTCGAGCTCCTGCACCGGGAGGGCGAAACTCGCCAGAAGGGCGCTCGTCGCCGCGATGCGATCGGACTCCTTGTGCCGCAACTCGCCGGCGCCGACCACACGGCTCGGCCCGGTCGCGAGCGCTGCGAGACACGCGAGCAGCGGCAGCTCGTCGATGGCACCCACCACATCTTCGGCACCAACCTCGATCCCGCGGAGGGCCGCGCCGCGCACGACGCAGCGGCCGACCGGCTCGGGTTCGACCGTCTCGACCTCCCACGCGATCTCCGCCCCCATGCGCTGCAGCAGGCGATAGAAGCCGAGTCGGGTCTCGTTGAGCGAGACGCCGGTGATCATCAGTTCGCTCTCGGGGAGACTGGCCGCGAGCGCGACGAGAAACGCCGCCGACGAAGGATCGCCGGGGATGCGCCACCGGAGCGGAGCGAGCGGACCGGGGAGAGGGCTGACATGGAGGCGCCGCCGATCGGGAGCGGACTCGATGCGTGCGCCCATCGCGAGGAGCAGGCGCTCGCTGTGGTCGCGCGAGAGCCGCGCCTCCTCGATCGTGCTCGGCCCGTCTGCCTGGAGCGCCGCGAGGAGGAGCGCGCTCTTGATCTGGGCGCTCGGCACCTCCGTATTGAACTCACCTCCAACGAGCGGGCGGCCGACGACGGTCAAGGGCAGCGTCTCGCCGCCCTCGAATTCCGCACCCATCGCCGTGAGGGGGCGGATCACCCGTCCCATCGGCCGGCTCGAGAGCGAAGCATCGCCCACGAGCCGGTAGCGGCCGCGACGGGCCGCGAGGACGCCGAGGAGGAGCCGCGCCGTCGTCCCGGAGTTCCCGCAGTCGAGTTCGAGCGCCTCCGCATCCGGGTCGCGGTGGATCGCCGCGAGGCCGCGACCGCGCACGCGCACCGCGCCCCCGACCTCGTCGATACGCACTCCGAGACGCTCCAGGCACTTCCAAGTCGAGTGCGTGTCCTCGCCGGGTGCGAGGCGGCGAATCTGACTCTCCCCGGCGGCTGCGGCCGCGAAGATCAGAGCCCGGTGGGACAGGGACTTGTCGCCGGGGGGCCGCAAGGCTCCTCGAAGCGCCGTGATCGGCTTGAGGTGTCTTGTGTCACTCATGCCTCTCCTCGGCGGAGGGGAGCAGGCATCGCGCGGCCAACGGCCGCGGCGACTCCTCCGACCTCTCCCATCATCGCCGAAAACGCGCGCGGTGTAAGCGACTGCCGGCCATCGGAGAGGGCGCGCTCGGGGTCCGGGTGCACTTCGACGATCAACCCGTCCGCCCCCGCAGCGATCGCCGCGAGCGAGAGCGCCGGAACGTACTCGCGGTATCCGGCCGCGTGGGACGGGTCGACGATCACCGGCAGATGGCTGCGCGCGCGAAGGACGGGGATCGCGGCGATGTCGAGCGTGTTGCGCGTCGCCGTCTCGAAGGTGCGGATGCCGCGTTCGCAGAGGACGACCCGCGGGTTGCCGTGCGCGACGACGTACTCCGCGGCCATCAAGAGCTCTTCGCTCGTCGCCATCAAGCCGCGCTTGAGCAAGACGGGGCGCGGCTGATCCCCCACCGCCGCGAGGAGGCGGAAGTTCTGCATCGAGCGCGCCCCGATCTGGAGGATGTCCGCGTGACGTGCGACGAGCTCGACGTCCTCGGGCGCGAGCACCTCGGTGACGACGGCGAGGCCCGTCTCCTCGCGCGCCGCCGCCAGCAACTCGAGGCCACGTTCGCCGAGCCCCTGGAAACTGTAGGGCGACGAGCGTGGCTTGAACGCGCCTCCCCTCAGGACACGCGCCCCCGCCTCGGCCGCCGCGCGCGCGACGGCCATGAGCTGCTCTTCGGACTCGACGGAGCACGGACCGGCCATCACCGTGAGCTCACGGCCACCGATCGTGCAGCGATCGAGCTTGATCGTGGTCGCTTCCGGGTGGTGCTCGCGGGAGACGAGTGGGTAGGGCGGCGCAACCGGACGCACCTCGGCGACACCGGCCATGCCCGCGAGCCGCTCTTCGAGGCCCGCCGCGCCCTGGCCGACGACGCCGATCAAACTCCCGCTCTCGCTCTCGCTGACCTGGACCCGGCAACCGACGCTCTCGATCAAGCGCACGATCTCCGCCTTGGCGCGGACGGAGCACCCCGCCTCGAGGATCGCGATCATGCGGCCTCCTCGCCCCGCAGTCCGCGGAGCAGCGCAACCGGGTCCTGGCCAGCCTCGAGCGCCTCGACGAGCGCCGAGCCGACGACGACTCCGTCGACGTGGGGCGCGAGACCCGCCACTTGGGCGGACTCGCGAATCCCGAACCCCGCACACACCGGCAGAGCGCTCGCCGCGCGAACCCGCGCGAGGTAGGGCGCGAGCTCGTGGGCGCTCGGCGCCTGCCCTCCCGTGCATCCCGCATCGGTCACGGCATACACGAAGCCTCGGCTCCGGGCGCAGAGCGTCGCCAGGCGCGTGGGCGCGGAGAGCGGCGTGACGAGCTGGATCAGCGCAAGCCCTCGCCGCGCGAGGGCCGCATCGAGCGAGCCAGCCTCCTCGAGCGGCAGGTCGGGGACGACGAAGCCCGCGACACCGGCCTCGAGCGCGTCATCGACGAGGTGCTGGGTCCCGTGGGCGAGCAGCGGGTTGAGATAGCTCATCAGCACGATGGGCGCCGGTAGCGGGCGAAGCCGCCGCAAGACTTCGAAGAGCCACGCGAGCGAGGTCCCGCCCGCGAGAGCGACCTCGCTCGCCCGCTGGATCGTGCGCCCGTCCGCCATCGGATCGGAGAAAGGCACGCCGATCTCGACGACGTCCGCGGCGCCAGCCACCGCGCGCAAGTGTGCCGGGAACGCGGCGCGACTCGGGAAACCCGCCGTGAGATACGCGACGAGCCCTGGCGTATTCGCGCCCGTCAACGCGTCCTCGATCCGCCGTGCGCCGCTCATCGGAGCGCCTCGCACCCGCCGAGGGTCCCGAGGTCCTTGTCGCCACGTCCGGACATGCCGACGAGAAGGAGCGCGCCGGGGCGTTCGGCCGCGACGCGCTTCGCGCCGGCGAGCGCGTGGGCGGACTCGAGCGCAGGCAGGATGCCCTCGAGGCTGCAGCATGCGTCGAGCGCCGCGACGGCTTCGTCGTCCGTGACGCTCGCGTAGCGCACCCTGCCGAGCGACGCGAGGAAAGCGTGTTCGGGGCCGACGCCGGGGTAGTCGAGCCCCGCCGAGATCGAGTGGGTTTCGACCACCTGCCCGTCCTCCGTCTGGAGCAACATCGAGTAGCTGCCGTGCAACACGCCGGGGACGCCGCGCGCGAGACTGGCCGCGTGCTCCCCGGGACCGGCGCCCCGCCCACCCGCTTCGAGGCCGACGAGCTCGACCGCCGCGTCGCCGAGGAAAGCGTGGAAGAGGCCGATCGCGTTCGAGCCGCCTCCGACGCACGCGAGCGCGACGTCGGGCAAGGCACCCGCCTGCACACGAAGCTGGGCGCGCGCTTCGCGGCCGATCACTGCCTGGAGCTCTCGAACCAGCCACGGGTAGGGATGGGGCCCGACGGCCGAGCCAAGCAGGTAGTAACCCTCGACCGGATCGGCGACCCAGGCGCGCAGCGCCTCGTCGACAGCCGCGCGCAGCGTCCGGTCACCGCTCTCGACGGCCACGACCGTCGCACCGAGACGTTTCATCCGCTCGACGTTCGGCGCTTGGCGCGCGACATCGACCGCTCCCATGTACACCGTCGCGGGGAGTCCCACGCGCGCGCAGGCCGCAGCCGTTGCGACGCCGTGCTGCCCCGCCCCCGTCTCGGCGATCACACGGCGCGCGCCGAGGCGTTTCGCGAGCAGAGCCTGCCCGAGCGCGTTGTTAATCTTGTGCGCTCCGGTGTGCGCGAGGTCCTCGCGCTTGAACCACAACGACACCCCCCACGCCTCGCCGAGGCGCCGCGCTTCGCTAAGCGGCGTCGGCCTCCCGACCCAAGTGCGGAGCTCGTCCGCGAGTTCCGCCTGGAACGCCGCGTCCGAGAGCAGGCGCCGCGCTTCGCGCTCGAGGCGCGTGACGGCGGGGTGAAGGAGCTCCGGGACGTAGCGTCCCCCGAAGGCACCGAAGCGCCCGCGTTCGTCGGGGAGCTCACCGGAAAGCAACTCCTCGAGCCCTGACTGGGGCTCGGAGAGAGGGTTCGCACGCATCACAGTTCCTCCGCCGCCCTGACGGCGGCCACGAATCGTCGAATCGAAGCGGGGTCCTTGATCCCAGGGGCACGCTCGACACCGCTGCTGACGTCGACCGCGAAAGGGCGGACGGCGCGAAGGGCCGAGGCCACGTTCGTCGCGTCGAGCCCACCGGCGAGGACGACGGGGCGCGACGTGGCCAAGCCCCGGGCGCGCTCCCAGTCCGCACGGAGGCCGCGGCCGCTCTCGGCAGCCTCGTAGAGCACGGCGCCGTCCTCCCCGATCGTCTCGGGGACCGGCTCTCCGTCGCGCACGACGGGGAGCACATGAGCTCCGAGCGCGTCGAAGAGCGGGCGCTCGGCTGCGTCGACCTGGCACAACGCCGGGCCGAGCTCACGGAGCGCAGCGCGCGCGAGGGCCGACTCGGCATGGCGGAAGACCGCGACACGGGTGACGAAGGGCGGGAGCTCCCGCGCAAGCGCCCCCGCCTCGTGCGGCGACACGCGGCGTGGCGAGTCCGCGAAGACGAAGCCCACAGCGTCGGCGCCGGCCTCGACGGCAGCCGCGATCCCATCCGGCTCCGTCAGGCCACAGATCTTCACCCGGACGCGCATCACGCCCTCTTCGCGCCCTGGCGCCCGCCCGTGACGAGCTCCGCGACCGCGGCACGGGGATCCGCGGCGCGCATCAACGCGGTGCCGACGAGCGCCGCCCCGTAACCGAGGGCCGCCGCACGCTCCGCATCCGCGGGGCTGGCGATGCCGCTCTCGGCGACCGCGAGATGTCCTTCGGGCAACGAACGCGCGAGGGCGGCGAGGCGGCCATCGTCGATCGCGAGCGTCGCAAGGTCGCGCGTGTTGACGCCGACGAGCTGCGGCGTGGCTGCCTCCGCGTCGAGGCAGCCTTCGAGACGAGCAAGGTCCTCGTCGTCGAAGACCTCGACGAGCGTAAACAACTCCTCCTCGAGCGCTGCCGCGAGGAGTTCGCCCAACGTCGCGTCGGAGACCGTGCGCACGACGAGGAGCACGCCGGACGCTCCCGCCGCGCGCGCCTCGAAGACCTGGTAGGGGTCGACGAGGAAGTCCTTGCGCATGACCGGGAGGCCGACCCCCGCGGCGACGGCGCGAAGCAAGGCGAGCGAGCCGCCGAAATGCGCGGGCTCCGTCAGCACCGAGATCGCCGCGGCGCCACCTTCCGCGTAGGACACGGCGCGTTCCGTCAGAGCGCGCTCCGAGACCTCGGCGCCAGCAAGAGCCCCCGCGGACGGGGAACGCGGCTTGAGCTCGGCGAACACCGTGAACGCGCCCGCATCGAGTTCGAGTCGTGGCGCTCGCGGCGCATCGGCGGCGCGCGCACGCAGCGCGCGCTCCGGCTCGCGGGCTCGCGCGGAGCGCACGCGCTCGCGCGCGTGCTCGGTGCACGAACGCATCAACTCAGCCACGCCTCACCTCGCGCCCGAACGCGGCCAGCGACTCGAGTTGATGGGTAGCGCGCCCGTCGTCGATGGCGGCGCGAGCGAGGTCGAGCCCCGCCGCGGCGTCGGGTGCGCGGCCGGTGAGTTCGAGCACGAGGGCCGCGTTCAGCGTGAGCGCGTCACGCCGCGCGCCGCGCTCGCCCTCGAAGACTCTGTGCAGGACGTGAGCGTTCTCGGGCGCGGAGCCCCCTTTGAGGGCCCCTGGTGGGCAGCGGGGAAGGCCCAGCTTGGCCGGATCCCGACGCTCCTCGTGCACCATGCCATCCATCACATCGAGGAGCAGGAAGGGACCGACGGGGGTCGCTTCGTCCCAGCCCGGCTCGCCGTGGACGACGAAGGCGCGACGCTGCTCGAGCCCCGCGAGAGTCTGGGCGATCAGGCGCGCCGCGTCCGCGCTGTACGCGCCGACCATGAGGAAGCCCGGGGCCGCGGGATTGCACAGCGGACCGAGCAGGTTGAAGACGGTGCGCACTCCGAGGCTGCGGCGCAGCTCGGCAAGTGCTCTCATCGCAGGGTGGTAGTGAGGTGCGAACAGGAAGGTGAAGCCGGTCTCGGCCAGGCACGCGGAAGCGGCCTCCTCGCCGATCGGGAGGGGCAAGCCGAGCACTTCGAGGAGGTCGGCGCTCCCAGCGCGGCTCGAGACGGCGCGGTTGCCGTGCTTCGCGACCGGCTGTCCGGCTGCCGCCGCGATCAACGCCGCCCCCGTCGAGAGGTTGATCGAGTGCGAGCCGTCTCCGCCCGTGCCGACACAGTCGACGAGCTGCTCACGCCCGGCGATCGGCGCGGGGCGCGCGAGCGCGCGCATGCCGCGGACGAGTCCGCGGAGTTCCGCGGGGCTCTCGCCCTTCGCGCGCAGCGCGGCGAGCAGCGCGCCGGCCAGAGGAGGCGCGAGCTCCCCGCTCGCGAGCGCGCCGAGCATGGCCTCCGCCTCCTTTTCGTCGAGGCCGTCCCCGTCGAGCAGGCGCTCGAGCACCGCGCTCATCGCTCACCTCCCGGGGCGCCGAGGTCGAGGAAGTTGCGCAGCAGCCGGTCGCCCTCGGGAGTCAGCACGCTCTCGGGATGAAACTGCACGCCTTCGAGCGGGAGCTCGCGGTGCCGCAGCCCCATGATCTCGCCATCCGAGGTGTAGGCGGAGACGGTAAGCGCGGCCGGCAGATCCTCTTCGAGCGCCGCGAGCGAGTGGTAGCGCCCCGCCTCGAAGGGGTTGGGCAGGCCCTGGTAGAGGGTCTTGCCATCGTGGTACACGGGCGAAGCCTTGCCGTGCATCAGTTGCTGCGCCGAGCCGACCGTCCCCCCGAAGGCGCAAACGAGCGCCTGATGGCCGAGGCAGACTCCCAGCACCGGCACCCGCGTGGCGAACGCCTCGATCATCGCGATCGAGCTTCCGGCATCTTCGGGCCGCCCGGGCCCTGGGCTGATCAGGAGATGGGTCGGCTCGAGCGCGAGCGCCGCCTCGAGCTCGAGCGCGTCGTTGCGATGGACGTGAAGCTCGGCGCCGAGCACCGCGAGAGCCTGGACGAGGTTGTAGGTGAACGAGTCGTAGTTGTCGATGAGCAGGACACGTGCCTTCACAGCCCCTCCTCCGCCAGCTCGAGCGCCCGCGCGAGCGCGGCGCTCTTCGCCCGCACCTCGTCGTACTCGCGCTCCGGGTCGCTATCCGCGACGATGCCCGCCCCGGCCTGGTAGTGACAAGTGCCCTCGCCGAAGCTCATCGTGCGGATCGCGATCGCCTGGTCGAGCGTGCCCGCGTGGCCGAAGTAACCCACCGTGCCCGCGTAGAAGCCGCGCGGCGTCGGCTCGAGCTCGTCGATCAGCTCGATCGCGCGCCGCTTGGGCGCCCCGCTGACCGTCCCTGCCGGGAACGCGGCCGCGAACAGGTCGAACGCGTCGTGCTCCGGCGCGAGGACGCCGGACACGCCGCTGACGATGTGCATCACGTGGGAGTAGCGCTCGATGACGCGTGACGGAGCAACCGACACCGTGCCCGGGAGGGCGACGCGTCCAACGTCGTTGCGCGCGAGATCGACGAGCATGACGTGCTCGGCAAGCTCCTTCGGGTCGGCGAGCAGCTCGCGTTCCCGCTCACGATCTTCGGCCTCGTCGGCACCACGGGGGCGCGTGCCCGCGATCGGTCTCAGGAAGGCGCGCCGCCCTTCGAGCCTGACGAGGGCTTCCGGCGAGGAGCCGACGAGCTGCCGGTCGCCGAAGTCGCAGTAGAACAGGTAGGGGCTCGGGTTGAGCAAGCGCAGGGCGCGGTAGACCTCGAAAGGGGCGAGTTCGCACGCGTGCTCGAACGCGACGGAGAGCACGAGCTGGTACACCTCCCCAGCCGCGATCGCGTGCTTGATGCGCCCGACCCGCTCGACGAACGCGCCGCGCTCCAGGCTCGCGCGCCGTGTGCCGAGCCGAGCCGGAGCCTGGGGCGCGGGGGTGTTCCCGCGGAGGGCCGCGATCACCTCCCGGCGCAACGCCGCACGCTCCGCCTCGTCGCCGTCGTGAAGGAGCGCGGCGCGCCGGGTCAGGTGGTCGAAGACGAGAAGCGACTCGGGGGCGACGTACGCGGCGTCGGGGCCTCGGTCCGACGGTCGTCTGGGGAGCCCTTCGAAGTCGCGCACGAGGTCGAAGCCCGAGAGCCCGACGAGGCCGCCGGGCAGCGGCAGCTCGCCGAGACCCCGCCCCGGTTGAGGAGCCCGGGCGAGCGCATCGCGCAGCGCAGCGAGGAGCGCGTCCCGACCGACGGGCCGAGTCCGCCGTTCCGGGCCCACCCGCAGCGCCGCGTCGTCGAGGGTGACCTCGAGAGCGCGGCCGAATCCGAGGAAGGAGTAGCGGCCGAGGCGTTCGCCACCGTCCGCGCTCTCGAGCAGGAAGCGAGGCTCGAGTGCGTGGAGCTTCAAGTACGCCGAGACCGGCGTGTCGAGGTCGGCGACGATGTCGAAAGGCGCCTGCATCGTGTCTCTCCGTTCCCGGGGAGCGGAGGCGGGCACCAAAAAACCCACCCCCGGTCCGGGAGGTGGGTCGACGCTGCTCATCGAGCTCGAGTGAGTGCGTCAGCCGAGGGCCACCTCCAGGACATGCCGGGACCACCACCACCAGTTCGTGGTGGAGGCGGCGGGCGCGTCGCTGTGGAGATGGATTCTCATCGTGGTGTCGGTTGTACTGCGCGACCTGACCGGCGTCAAGCTCCCAATCGACGTTCGGTTCGCTCGGCATAGAAGTAGAGTTCTCGAGGTGAAGATTGGGTGGTTTTGGCCCGATGGGACCGGTCGTGAGGGGACTGTCAACCGCCTTGCACGGGTCGTGATGGGATGGTCTTCGCGGTTGACTGTCCCCGATGGTACTCGGGGTTGTTCGCCCGGGGTGAGTGCTCGGCTCGGCTCTCGTGGTCGCTGGTTGCACCTTCCATGCGCCCCCGGGTCCCCGGTGACCGGGACGAGGGGTCTGCGCGGAGAGGGCTACTCGGGGTGCGCATGGCATAGCGGTTTGGGTGATCGTCTGGGGTGAGCCGGGTGGTTGTTTCGTCGGGGTAGACTCGGTCCGCTCTGGAGACTCGCATGTCACTTCGAATCTACGACATCTCTCCCCCGCTCTCTCCTCGGCTTGCGGTGTGGCCCGGGGACACTCCGGTCAGCCGGCAAGTGCTCCTCGACATGGAGCGCGGGGATTCGCTCAATCTCTCGACTCTGAACACCACGGTCCACGCGGGAGCGCACGCGGACGCGCCGAGTCACATCACCAAGGAGGGGCCGTCGATCGACGCCGTCGGGCTCGAGCCGTACCTCGGTCCTGTCGAGGTGCTGCTTCTGGAGTTC
>NPIF01001198.1_pt2 | contig 12026 bp, 14 predicted proteins | sample 8637461 | NCBI WGS metagenome assembly NPIF01 (sample SAMN07420641, study PRJNA396082) | bioreactor metagenome | isolation source: sample BR12 brine-fed electro-methanogenic bioreactor BR | place: Japan: Kochi | collected 2016-12-09
CTCTTCAGTGCATTGCGTCCCGCCGCAGGCGGCGTTACGTTCATTTTCATCGTACAACTTCCCGAACTCGCTTTGTAGGTTATAATTATCCAGGAGGTGAGAGCTATGGCAAGCACTTACAGAAGAGAGATGTTGGAGTCAGAGATATTGAAGGTTCTCACGGTAGCTCTATCATCTTACACCAGCGAAAAAGACTCACTGGGCATGGCTTCCATTGTCAGGGTCGAGCTAACCAAAGACAAACGGTTCGCAACCGTGTACGTGAGTCTAATGGGCCCCGATGACAAGAAGAAGAAGCTCGTTGAGAAACTGAACGAAGACAAGGGGTTCTTTAGAACTGCCATTGCAAAGAACATTAGGCTTTTCAAGGCCCCCGAGATTCGTTTTAAGGAAGACACAGGAATTGAGGCAAGCTTGAGAGTGGCCAAACTGCTCGAGCAGATCGAAAAGGAGAAGAACGACACGGAAAATGAATGACGGAATCGTACTTGTTGACAAGCCAGTCGGCGTGACTTCTCACGATGTTGTCAACTTTCTTCGAAGAAAACTGAATACAAAGAAGATAGGCCATGCGGGAACGCTCGACCCCTTTGCCAGTGGGCTTCTCATAGCCGGTGTGAAGAAGGGGACGAGAGTGCTTGAGTACTTTCTCGACATGGACAAGACATACAGGGCAGAGCTCGAACTGGGGCGAATAACGGACACATTTGACAATACGGGAAAGACGGTTGAAGAGAGAGAAGTTCCCGCGCTTTCCGAGGATGAGATTGTTTCTGTCTTGAAGTCCTTTGAAGGGGAGTATCTGCAGGTGCCTCCCGCATACTCCGCCAAGAAATACAACGGAGAAAGACTTTACAAGCTTGCACGGGAGGGAAAGATCATCAACCTTCCGCCAAGGGCGGTAAGAATCTATTCGATGACGGATATAAGCTATTCAAGGGAAAGGGTTACCTTTACTGCAAGAGTCTCAAAGGGAACCTACATAAGGTCGCTGGCGATGGACATTGGCTATAAGCTAGGCTGTGGAGCGACTACTACAAACCTCCGCCGGACCTCGCAAGGAAGGTTTTCAGTCGACAGCGCTTTTCAGATAGAAGATGTCTCCCAGATCTCAATCATTCCGCTTGAAGAAGCGGTTGATTTCCTTCCCGGCCTGCTCCTCAGCGATTCCGAGACCATCAACGTGCTGCTTGGCCGACAGATCTACGCCGGCGGAGTTGCCGGTATCCTTGGCAAATTTGCCAAGGATGAGATAATACGCATTGTTGGAAGCGACGAGCGCCTTATTGCGATAGCTAGATCCGAACGCACCTCTTCATTCGTGAAAACCCTACTTAGGAGGGGCTCTGTCGAGAGAGTGGCAAAACTTGTGAAGGTTCTCGGTGTCTGATATGTATGCAGCTTGTATAGGCAACTTCGATGGCGTTCATCTCGGTCACAGGGCAATCATGCAAAGGACTGTGGATCTTGCCGAAGATCTCGGTCTGCAGAGTGTCGCGATTTCGATTGTTTATCCCTGGGGATACTACTTCCCGAATTTTCCCGGAATTATTTACCCGGTCACGCATCGCCTGGAGCTGATTCTGTCGTCTGGAATCGAAAAGGTAATGACTGCAAACATGTCGGAGATAAGATATCTCGAGCCTGAAGACTACATTTCAAACCTGATGAAGCAGGGTGTGAGAGTCGTTGTCGTCGGAAGCGATTTCACCTTCGGAAACGGCGCAAAAGGGAATGTAGGCCTCCTGAAGAAGCTCTCAGATGAGAGGGATTTCAGGGTGGAGATAGTCCCCGATGCAATGCACGACAACAGAAGAATAAGCTCGAGCTGGATAAGAGAGGCTCTCGCCAAAGGCGATATCGCCCTGGCCAACTCTCTCCTCGGAAAGAATTACGCTATAAGGGGAATCGTCTACAAAGACAAACAGCTGGGGTCGAAGATCGGCTTCCCGACCGCAAACATATACAGGGGCGACGAGAGACTCGTAACGCCGAAATCAGGAGTCTACATTGTCAGATCCCGAATAGATTCAAGAGATTACTTTGGTCTGCTGAATGTGGGTTTCAGACCGACAATAAACACATCGGAGGAAGTCAAATACGAAGTCTACTTCTTCAACTATTCCGGAAACCTATACGAGAGAAAGCTCGAGCTGGAAGTCCTTGAATTCATCAGGCCGGAGCTAAAATTCGAATCCGTCGACAAACTGATAGAACAGATCAGACATGATGAAAAAGTCTCAAGACGCTGGCTTGAGATCCACTCAGATATGCTCTGAGAAGAACGTCGAGATCGCCCCGAAGAATTGAGACTTCCTCTCGTCGTCGGCAAACATTTCGTGCTTTCCGCCAGGGATCTCGAGTATTTTCTTTTCGGTTTCTATTTTCTCGTAAAGCTCCTGAGCACCGACAGGATCGACAACCCTGTCTGCCGAACCGTAGACGATCAAGACAGGGACCTTGATCTTTCCAGCATTAGCCATCGCTTTCTCGATACTCTCTTCAAGACCGAAGAAGAGATTCGGCGACACCCGGTCGTGGACATACGGATCTTCGATGTATCGCTTAACGGCCCTTTCATTGTGAGAAAGATCTGAAGGAGTGAATCGAGACGAACTGCTGAAAGTGGTCTTGGGCGCAATTCGTCTGATAACGGAAATCAGAGGGAGCAGATTCCTTACAGAATCCTTTGCAGAAAACAGATGGGGCGCACTGAGAGCAACCGCCTTGAAGGAGTTTGGATACTCCTCAACGACCCTAGCGGCGATAAGCCCGCCCATGCTGTGGCCGAAAAGAAAGACTGGAAGATCGGGCTGAACCTTTTTCACACCGTCCGCAAGCTGCTTCACAGCGGAAGTGAAGTCGCCGAACGACTTGATGAAGCCTCTCGTTCCTGCCTGCATGCCGTGCCCGGCAAAGTCTGTAGCGAACACACCGAAGCCTCTCCTATTAAGATAAGAAGCAAAGCCGTCGTATCTCCCGCTGTGCTCTCCTATCCCGTGACAAATAACAACGTTCGCTTTAGCGTCTAGAGAAAACCACCGTCTGATAAACACCGAAACACCTCCTCGAAATGATTATATCTCTTAAGCAGGGGTGTTTACAAAAGCCGGAGAGCATGATAATATTATTTCTGTTCGGCCCCATAGGATAACGGCTAGTCCACCGGATTCTCAGTCCGAAGGTCGGGGTTCGATTCCCCGTGGGGCTGCCATTTCCAAAACCGTTCCATTTGCTCCGAAATCGGTTAGAGTCTCCCGAAAGGGAGATTCTTCATTTTTAAGTGCTGCACTTAAACCTTCCTTCAGCGATTAAACTGGATCTCATCTCCTCCGTGTCACCCTTTCTCCTCATATTCTTTTTGCCAAGACACGAGAAAGAACGCATTCGAGAGTTCGCTTCGCTCATGAGAAAGCGAGAGCGAAAAATAGGGACTGACCAGTTTCTAAGGTCTGTCCCATTTTTCGCGTGACATCCCGTAGTGCTCTTATACGGGACCTCATCTCTTCAGTCTCGCCCTCTCTCTTTTTGTCTCGCTCTCCTTAATCAAGCCCGATGAACTGCTCTTCTGCACTTGATCCTAAATCCCCGCTCGAGTGGGGGGACCGCTTGCGGTGGGGTGTGTACACTTGTCCAAAGGGAGTAGGGCGCGCGTCTCGGAGGACGGTGAACGGCCAACGGAGAACCTTGTCTAATGTGACTAGCCTGCGTTAGCGGACCGACCACTTTTTGCCTTCTGCTTTGGCCTGTGAGAGGGCTTCCCACCCTTCGGGCGAACAGCCGTTCGCCCCTACAAGAAGAATATGATTCTGAATGGGATCACAGATAAAGAAGATCGGCCTTCGTAGCAGACTGGCTTTGAGGATCTTTCCCCGCGAAGCGGGCCTTGCGTCCTGGCATGATCTTAGCCAGCCCTGCGTCCACTGATGCTCTTCAGTGCATTGCGTCCCGCCGCAGGCTGCATTGCGTCTAATGTTTTATTCTTCTTCGCGCAGCGGGCATTGCGACCTGGCATAGTCTTCGCCAGCCTTGCGTCCCGGCATGTTCTTCGCCGGCATTGCGACCGCCGATGCTTTACGGCGCATTGCGTCTCTGTTTTATACCAGCATCACTTCCCGACAAAGTCGGCCTCGCCTGCGTCAGCAATTGATTATTATCTGCGCTCTTCCCTTTCACCCGCTCCTATTAACCCGTTCTTCGTAACCCGATCTTTCTAACCCGATCCCTTGTTTCCCCGCGAAGCGGGCAATTCGACCGCCGATGCTATAATTAGCCTAGAACAATGCTAATTGTGGAGGAACAGTATGAATACTCTGGAAGATATTCTTTCGAAGCTCTCCGGGAAGCTATCAGAGCTGAAAGAGGAGTACAAGGTGAAAACCATAGGAGTCTTTGGTTCCTACGCGAGAAACTCGTACACCCAAAGCAGTGACGTGGACATTCTTGTCGATTTCGAACAGACTCCCGATCTCTTCGAGTTCATAAGGCTTAAGAACGATCTCGCAATGTTGCTTGAAAAGCGTGTTGATCTGGTAACTCGCAAAGCACTAAGAAAAGACTATGAAGATCGGGTCTTATGCGAGGTCAAATACATATCATGAGACCAGATAACGCTGAGAAACATATTGAAGAGATACTAAGGGCTCATAGGAGAGATCGAGGGGTTTCTCCAGGGAGTGTCTTTTGACGAATTCGAGCATAAAAGATCAATCAACTACTCAGTTTTGCACGCCTTACTGCTAATTGGTGAAACTGTCAAGAAAATACCGCTTTCATTTCGAGCAATGCATCCAAACATTCCCTGGAAGGAAATCGCCGGAATGCGCGATGTGCTCATTCACGACTACCTTGAAACGGATCTCGAGATCGTCTGGAAGACTGTTCAGAAAAGTCTTCCAGAGCTGAAGAATGAATTGTCAAAGATCTTGAATGAATGAAACCTATTCTCGCTGAATGGTGTTAAGAGCCGCCCTTCATTGACCGTCCCAGATTATGGACCCTTCCTTCAAGGCGCTCTTGAAAACCATGAACGGGTTGTCTGCGTAGTCTGCGATATCGCTCTCGGTAGCTACTATGATGTCGAAAGGAGTCTTCACACCTTTGATTTCTCTATACAGCATCTGTGCCGTGCTCCTGCGGCCTTCCCCATCCTTCACAATAACCAGGAGATCATAATCGCTCGTGACTGAACCCTCACCCCTGGCGCGCGAACCAAACAATAGTACTCTTATTGGAGACGCCAGCTGAACAATCTGATCCAGCAGGAGATTGAGATCATTATCGGCCATATTGACACCTCCTCGACTCCATTAAATTATTGCAAAATACCATTTTCCCAAAAACAAAGTCAAAAAGCTAACAGAAACATCGAAGGATTCATGATCCGCTCTCCACAGTGAACGTATTCACAAGATCGAACGCAACGCAATGCAAGAAACGGAGTGCTGGAAAGGGGAAATAAGGAATGGGAAGAGGACTGTCAGTTCTTAAAAATTTGTTTTGCATCTCTGATAACCCTTGCCATTGAGTAGAAGATAACGAAGAACTCCAGCCTACCGAGGATCATGCCGACGATCTGAGTCCAAGTTACCACGAGGGGAGCATCGGGAGAGGTGACGCCTACGGAGAGCCCTACTGTGCCCAGACTGGAGGCGAATTCAAACATGGCATCCTTAAGCGAATATCCGCTGGCAGTGATGATTACCACTCCGATCAGAAAAGTCATAATGTATAGCGAGACGTAATTTGCGGTTTCGATGAAATGGTTCTTTGTGAGATAAAACTTTCCGTCAGGCCTGTAAACGTAGTATCGGCTGGTGTAGTTACCCGGCTTACTGTACCTTCGAATATTCCACAATACCGATTTTGCCAACAGCATTATTCTGTACTGCTTTGCTCCTCCTGCAGTCGACCCTGTCCCGCCTCCGACAATCATAAAGATTATCAGCATGAAGAGTGCAAGGCTGCCCCAGGACGCGTAACTAGTTATTGAGAATCCCGTTGTCGAGAGGGCCGACGTAAGCTCGAAGAGTCCTACTCTGAATGCCTTGGGCAACGATCCGTACACTTGCGAGAGAGAGAAGATGGACACGAGAGGAATGCTTATCAACAGCAGGAGAGCGCCAAAACGCAATTCACTGATCTTGAAGAACTGCTTGAACCTTCCTCTCAAGAAGAGATATGAGGCAGCGAAATTCACCGTCCCAAGTATCATCAAAGCAATCGTAACGGCCTCTATCGGAAGGCTGTTGTATTCGCCTATGCTTCCGACTCTTGTAGAGAACCCCCCCGTCGAAAGCGCCGACATGGCGTGATTTACGGAATCGAAGAGTCCCATGCCGCAGATCGCGTACAAGACCGTCCCCAGTGCGGTATAGCCGAAGTATATTGTGACTATGAGCCTGGTCGATCTTCTCACGTTGGGCAGGAGGAGATCGGACCTTCCTTCAGCATTGTAGAGACCCGGTCCCAGCGGACCTATGATCGCCGAGAGCATCACGACGGCAATTCCGGCTCCGCCTACAAACTGCATTAGACTTCTCCAAAAAAGAAAGAGATGAGGAGTTGAACTCACATCCATCATTGACAGACCAGTGGTGGTCCAGCCGCTGACCGATTCAAAGAACGCTTCAGAAAACCCAAGCAAACCGGCGATCATGAATGGAAGCGAGGAGAAAACGATCGAGGCGAACCATGCCAGAACGATGATGATTCCGCCTTCGTGAAGACTTAGCGCAGCTTCTTCTCCTCCCTTGAAAAACCTCCTGAGAAGAAAACCCGAAAGCGCCGCAATGGCTGCAGGAATTAGAAATGCGGCCGCATACTCTACTTCGGAAGGGTAGAAGATCAGCAACAAGACCGGAAGCGCAAGGACAACCGAACATCCTATCATCATCACTCCGGTATAGTTCATTATGAGACTGTATCGCTCTTTCAGCAGCCGAACATATTTCAACTCAATCTACCTTTCTCTTTATAGCGCTCAGAGTAGCCGACTGAACCTGTGGCAGAGACAGAATTATCAGCCTGTCTCCCGGAGAGACCGTCGTATCGCCGCGCGGTATTATGGGCTTGCCTTCCCTGATTATGCACCCGATAATTGCTTCGTGAGGCATCTCGAAGAGATTGAGCTGTTTTCCCGAAATCGGGTCTTCGGTATTCACGTCAACCTCCAGTATCATGACCTTTCCCTCTTCAACAGGGGTCAGATTCATTATCGTCTCATTCCCCACGCTTTGCTGAATGAGCGAAGAGATAGTCCTTACCGTGGAAACCACATAATCTATGCCCAGAGTCTTGAAGACCTCAACATTGCCCGGATCGTTCACTATCGCCACAGTCTTTCTCACGCCGAAAAGACGCGCCGCAGTCTGGCAAATCACAAGATTGTCGGGATCGCTTGAAGTAAGCGCCACAACCACATTTGCCGTATGGGCTCCGGCATCTTCGAGTATCTCCGGCAGCGTCGCATCACCGTGAACAACGGTCGCCCTGTCAATCTTCGCAAGCTGCAAGGCGTCTTCCTTGTCCTTGTTGATCATGGTGACGGAATAGCCCATGGAAATCAGGTTTTTGGCAAGAAAATAAGCTTTCATCCCCCCGCCTACGACGATTATCTTCAACTCTCAACATCTCCCTCATTCAGAATACTGTCGCTCACTACGGATGCTGCAAGAACTGTCGGGGAGATTGTTTCGATATCCAGATCTTCATAGACTCTCATCCTTGAGGGTTCGAAGACCCTCGCAATCACTTTTGGAACGTGATAAATCATCTTGGCAATCTGTGCAATCATGATATTCGTGTTATCATCGTCGGTTGACGCGATGAGGATATGAGCCTGTTCTATCTTTGAGTCCACGAGGGCACTCTTCCCAATGACTTCCGTCATTATCGTGAAACCGCTGAACTCCGGGGGAAGCTTCTTGAAAGCCTCTCGATCCCTGTCCACAACGACAACATTGTTCCCGGCCGCAGAAAGCTGGCCGGCGATGCTTGATCCCAGTCCGCCGCAGCCGACGATTATTATATACTTCGAGGTCTTATTCTTCTTCATCTCTTCGTATTTCGCTGCCACCGCTGAGAAGATGCTTTAGATTCTCTTCTGCTTGACTGTAAGACGGCTGCAACTTCAGGACCTTCCGATAGCTCTCCTTCGCCTTTTCTATCTCTCCCTTGCTCTCAAACAGCAGTCCCTGGTAATAATTGGCCTCGGCATCGTTAGGATTCAGTGTCAACGCCTTGCCGAGAGAACTTTCGGCCTTTTCGTAATCTCCCTCCATTATCTTCTGCTTTGAAAACTCAAGAAAATCCTCGAAACTCTTGAGCTGACTTTCAGAGATCGAATTCCTCGCCCATACGGCCGACACCACTCTCCTGATCTCTCCGGGGGAAAATGGTTTCTGAACGAAATCTATCGCTCCGAGTTTCATCGCTTCCACCGCATTCTCGACTGTTCCATAAGCCGTGATAATCACGACATTCACGTGGTTGCCTTCATACCTAAGCTTCCTGAGAACCTCGATTCCGCTCATCGCGGGCAGCTGGAGATCCAGGAAGACCAGATCGTAATCGTTCTCCATGATTTTTGCGAAGGCCTCTTCTCCGTTCATCGCCACGTCAAGCTCGTTGTCCTCGCTTGAAAGACACCTCTTTAGAGTAATTCTTATGTTCTGAGCATCGTCGACAATAAGTATCTTCTTCATAATCATTACCTCCTCAAAGCCATTTCTCGACAGTCTCCCGAATCTTTTCCGGGGTAAAGGGTTTTACGATGTATTCGTTGGCCCCGGCATTGAAGGCTTTCTTTATGTCTTCTTCTCTGGAAAGAGCACTAATGAAGATTATTGGTGTCTTCGAAGTATCTGATTCCTTCCTCATCGCCTGACAGACGAGAAACCCATCCATACCGGGCAGAACTATGTCCAGCAACACGAGATCGGGCGAAATCTTCCTGGAAATCTCGAGCGCCTCGACGCCGCTTCGAGTGCAAACCACATCGTGCCCCATTTTCTCCAGCATAAGCTTCAGCGAGAGAACAATATTCTTTTCATCTTCAACTATAAGAATCTTCACTCGTTCACTCCTAACCTGAGAAATACAGGGTGAAGTAAAAGGTGCTGCCCATTCCCTGTTTGCTGCTAACCCAAATCTCGCCCCCGTGAGCAAGCAGGATTTCTCGACTGATTGCAAGGCCCAGTCCCGTTCCGCCCTGGTTGTCGTTGGCCCTGACAAACTTCTCGAATATCTTCTCATGCATGTCTTCGGGGATGCCCGTACCATTATCCGATACGGAGACAAGAATCTTGTTCATAGTCTTTCTCGCAGAAATATCGATCTTTCCGGTTCCGTCTTTTGGAACATATCTCAGGGCATTTCCTACCAGGTTCGTTATCACCCAGGATATCTTGTTGAAGTCCGCCTTCACCTTCGGTAGATCTTTATTGACGTCTATGTTCAGCTTGACGCCGCTTTCCTTAAGCTGAATAGGAAAAGGCCTCAAAGCATTTTCGACGATCTCATCAAGAGAGTTGGGCTGAATATCCATCTGGATCTTTCCGGACTCGATCCTCGAGAGGTCAAGAAGGTCGCTTACCAGAGAGTTCAGTCTCTCCTGGTCCTCCTTCAAAGCTTTAAGCAATTCTCTCTGTTCCTCGCTTATGTCGCCCACAGTGCCGTCGAGCATCAGATTGACGGCCATGCCCATAGAAGTCAACGGAGTTCTGAATTCATGGGAAACGGTAGAAACAAACTCCGATTTCATAGAATCGACTTCCTTGAGCTTCGTGATGTCCTGCATGAGAGTCACAACACCTATTATCTCCCTCTGCTCGTTCTTAATGGGTTTGGATTTCACCCTGAAGTATTTCTTCTCCCCTTCCTTCTCAAGGTTCACATCGACGTAGTTCTTCTCTTCGTTCTTTTCCCCGCCAAGGGTCTTCTTTACCTGCTCGAATATCTCTTCGTTCTTGATTATCTCCAGGAAATGATTTCTAAGAACCTCATCCTTCCGGATATCGAAAATCTTTTCGGCGGCCCTGTTCAGAACGATAAGTCTATTCTCGCTGTCGGTCACCAGAACAACATCTCCGATGCTGTCAACTATGCCCTCGGCCTTCTGCTTCTCTTCCATTAGCTTCTGCACGTTCATCTCTTCATATGAATTCAGCCTGGCCGCCATCGCATTGAACTCTCTTGAAAGCTCCGCAATCTCGTCGTTTCCCTTACCGGGCAGCTGCTGTTTATAGTCGCCCTGAGCAATAAGCTTGATTTTCTCTATTAGAAGGGTGATGGGTCGCACAATCTTGACGATCAGATACATCGAAAAGAGCACTCCAAGAAGAATCGCTACCGAAGAAATAATTGCAGTGGAAAAGGAAGCGTTCCGGGCAACTTCAAGTGCCCTGTTTCGCTTCGCCAGCATCGCTTCCTGGTTCACGGTGAGTAAATCGCGCGTAAGCTGCTTAACCTCTTCAAATAGAGGGAGGATGTTGTTGTAGTAGTATGAACTGGCCTCTTCCATAGTGCTCTCTCTCCTGATGTCTGAGAGCACATAGTATCTATTTACATAGTCCACATACAGTTCGCCTATGGAGCTCAGTATCGCCGGCTCTTCAGGCTCTGTTATATTATCCTCGGCTCTGGAAAGAGCCTTCAAGAATTCATTCTGATTGTAGACAAAAATATCGGCCGTCGAATCCTCAGGCGAAAACATGCTTGCAAGTTCGGCACTGTCCTGCCTCTCCAGCGCCAATGTCATGCTCTGAGCAGAGACAACGCTCTGATAATTTGCCTCCATGATGGCTTCGATGGCAGAACTCAATCTGGTGAAATTCGTGATCGACCAGATAGCTATAGTCCCGAGTACCACGAAGAGAAAAATAAAAATCGTGATCATCTTCAGTCTAATAGTTCTCTTCACGCTCACACCTCACAATCATCATTATAGACCCATCTTGAGGCGCTTGTCCACAAAAATGAAGAAAGCTGGGCAGAAAACCGGACCCAATACCGAAGCCTCCAATCGAAATTCATCCCAAAGTTTTGCTATCAAGAAGACAGAAAAGGGTGTGGATACTTACTGAGTCTTTGCCAGAATGTGCCCTGAAAGCCATCAAAACTCCGCAAGAAAGCCGTTCGCTACTGAAGCTCGGTTCTGGACTTCGCGTGGCTCAGGGTGAGGCTTTTAAAGAACCGCGCGATCATCCGTGACAGACTCCATTATTTACCTCCAGTTAACATACCTATCCTGATGAGCCAGTCCACTTACGCGGACAGTTCCGGCTTCGACGGGCATTAGAACCGCTGTACGCTTAAGAGCGGAAAACCCGCTGAGTGCTGAAAGAGCCGCTTGCTAGGAAACGCTGGTCGCTGATCGCTGTGAAAAACCGTCCTTAGTTGTCCGTCCAAGATCACGGCACTTCAAATCTCTAAGCAATTTCTAAGCGGCTGTTAAGCGGGCTCTAAGAAGCGAGCCGTAGACTGAGAATGTACCAAAAATCATATGGAGGTGTAAGAGATGAAAAAGACAGTGTTAATTGCGATAGCGGTTCTTCTGATCGGTGGAATGGCATTGGCAGTAGGCTACGGAACGAAAGCGATACAGAGAGTTCAGGATCCTACAACCTGTGAGAACTTCGTAGATGCAGACGGCGATGGAATAAATGACAACTGCCCGAATGACGGTGTAAGAGAACTAAAGAATGCCCAGGACGGAACAGGCTACAGGCACGGAGCCTCTGGCGAAAAGGGACCGGGACTCGGCAGAGGATTCGGAAAAGCAGCGCAGCTGTAAGAGATAAACTCCTACGCATCACAGTCAAGGGCCCGAAAGGGCCCTTGCTCTTAGTAATAATGAAATCGGGGATAACACACTTTCAAACCCAATCAGGCACCGTTTTCGCCTTGCGCTGTCGCCTTGATTTATTCCGGGGTCTCGGTTCTGATCTTCTCGAAGGACACGGGAAAAAGCGCAGAATTGACTAACTCTCTTTCTGACATGCGACTGGTGAGTAGCCCAGGGGGAT
>NPIF01001088.1_pt1 | contig 12025 bp, 7 predicted proteins | sample 8637461 | NCBI WGS metagenome assembly NPIF01 (sample SAMN07420641, study PRJNA396082) | bioreactor metagenome | isolation source: sample BR12 brine-fed electro-methanogenic bioreactor BR | place: Japan: Kochi | collected 2016-12-09
TGGAGGTACAATGTTTAAATTCGATGCCAGAAAGGAACTCAGGGATTTTACCCTTGATCTCTCCCTTGAGGTTGCAGATGGAGAGATCATGGTTCTGATGGGTGGAAACGGTGCCGGAAAAACGACCGTGTTGAGGCTGACAGCAGGACTCCTCACCCCGGATGCCGGAGTGATAGAAACCAAAAAGAAGATCCTCTATCACCATCAGTCAAAGATCAATTGTCCGGTACAGGATAGGAATATCGGGTATGTCTTTCAGAATGCGGCGGTGTTTCCGCATATGAGTGTCTATGATAATGTCGCATTCGGCCTGAGAGCCCGTCGCGTCGATTCTCAGACGCTAACCAATCGGACAGATGAATGGCTGGACCGCCTTGCCATATCCGATCTTGCAACAGTCCGGGCAGGCCACCTCTCAGGCGGGCAGAAGCAACGCGTTGCCCTTGCAAGGGCTATGGCAACAAAACCGGATCTCCTGATGCTTGATGAGCCATTTACCGCACTTGATCAAAAAAACCAGACTGCTGTCAGGGAGTGGATCTCTCTCTGTGTACGTGAGCAGAAGATCCCCTGCCTGCTGGTAACCCATAATCCAACTGATGCAGAGGCAGTGGGTGATCGGGTCTGTGTCATTGATCGCGGTTGTGTTCTAGAGGATGATAACAATTTTTTAAGATCCTGAGGAGTGAGATGGATATCTGGCCAATCGGGGTTTTGATACGCATTTCAGATTAAAGGAAACTTTCATCAACTGAAATAATGGAATCCTCGATCCTGCATGACTCAACACAATGAAGATAAACCCACATGCAGTTTATTGGAAGTGAAGACCCGGATTTTTAACCAGATGACATGCATAACAATTGACCAGATATAACGTGTAAAAGAGAGATTCATAGAATATACCCCCGTTTTGGAAAGAATATAAATTAAGAGGGAGAACAGCACCCTGTTCACACCTTATCATAAACAATATACATCAGTAAACAGAAATATATTATCAACAGGTGTATTCAGGTGGTTCTGTTCTTTGAAGTAATCAGGGTTGACGAAGCGATAGACATAATCCGGACTATCACGCCAAGATTAGACTTGGAAACAGTACCATTGCTGGAAAGCCTTGGCCGTGTCACAGCATCCGATATCACCTCATCCGAAGATATACCTGGTTTCAGGCGATCGATAAAAGACGGATATGCAGTTCGATCACAGGATATAAGAACTGCCTCTGAAGTATCCCCGGCAATCCTGAAAAAGCTCAGACCAACCACCATGGGATTTCAAAATGAAGCCAGAACCATCAATGAAGGCGAATGCATGTACATACCAACCGGTGCGGAATTACCGGTTGGTGCTGATGCCGTTGTAATGGTTGAATATACCGAGGGGGCAGGACCCCGGGTAGTCATCACAAAAAGTGTAAAACCAAACGAAAACGTTCTTCTCCCGGATGAAGACTTCAGAATTGGTGAAAGACTCATTCAGCAGGGAACCACCATCTCACCGCGTGAAATCGGAGTGTTGGCTGCGAGCGGAGTCTTTTCTGTTCCGGTCATACGAAAACCGGTTATTGGAATTATCTCGACAGGGATAGAACTGGTCGAAACAACAGCAAATCCTCGCAGAGGGGAAGTGAGGGACGTAAATTCCTGGGTTATTGCCGCCTTTCTAACAGAACACGGTGGCACACCAAAGATGTACGGGATTGTCCGGGATGATCCTGAAGAAGGGTATTCTGTCCTCTCAAGGGCTCTTGATGAATGTGATGCCGTCCTGATATCAGGCGGAAGTTCCAAAGATACAAAGGATATTACCGCATCGGTAATTACCCGCCTGGGAAAGATTCTCGCCCACGGGCTTGCTCTTGCACCGGGAAAACCGACAATCATTGGTACATGCAGGGGAAAGCCGGTTATTGGAGTTCCGGGACATCCCTCATCCACCTATATCGTGCTGAATGTGCTCGCCACTCCGATGATTGCACAATTTTCCGGCACCACCAGGTTCAGGCCTGCTACCGGATATGGCACATTACAGGAGAACATCACCTCCGAGCGTGGAAGAGAAGAGTGGTTCAGGGTAGCACGAAGCGGAGACACCATCACCCCCCTTCCCGGAAAATCCGGGCTGGTGAGAACACTTGTAGAAAGTGATGGTTTCATTCGCATTCCACAGGATAGAGAAGGAGTAGAAGCTGGTGAAGGGGTTGAGGTGATCTACTGGTGAAACGGTACCTCTCGCTTACCAGCATGGAAGAAGCGATAAAGATCCTCAAAATGAGCTTCTGCCATCCTGAAAAAAGTGAAACGATCCCTGTGACTGAATCCGGAGGAAGACTCACCATAAAACCACTTTATTCTTCTTTCACCGTTCCAAACACAGATGTATCCACAATGGATGGATATGCAGTATCTGCTGAAGATTTAGCAGATGCATCGGATAGAAACCCCGTCAGGCTACAAAATGCGATCTGGGTAAATACCGGCAACAGCATTCAACCCGAATATAATGCAGTTATAGCAGTTGAAGATGTATATTCAGACAATGGGAACCTTTTCACCAGAAATACTGTTCTTCAGGGGCAGAATATCAGAAAGATGGGATCTGAGATACAGAAAGATGGACTGATCCTGCCATCGGGCCATTGTATACGAAAATATGATATCGCCCCCCTTGTTACCTATGGCATTTCATCAGTTGATGTTGCAAGCATTTCTGTCGGTTTGATCCCAACAGGAAGTGAACTCGTCTCATCAGGAATGATCCCGGGTCCGGGGCAGGTTGTTGAGAGCAATACGGTGATGGCAGATCTGTGGCTCAGCGGAATCGGGGTAACATGCAGACGCTATCCCATCACAGGAGATCAACCGGAGAGGATCAGAAAAACAATAGAAGAGGCAGTTTCAGAGAATGATCTGGTCATCATTTCTGCCGGTACCTCCGCCGGATCACGGGATTACACTTCCCGGATACTAACAGAAATCGGGGAGATTCTCGTCCATGGTATTGCCATGATACCAGGCAAACCAACAATTATTGGCAGAGTCTCCGGGAAACCGGTCATCGGACTACCGGGATCTCCACAAGCTGCCCAGACAGTCCTCAGGGAACTTGTCATCCCCCTTTGCACTGAATGGGGCATGTCAGGCAATGATGATGAGCAATGCACTGTTCGCCTGACACAGGCAATTACATCAGAGGCAGGATTTGATGAGTTTGTGCCACTTATCATTGGAAATCTTAATAATGAGATTATTGCGTCTCCCCTTTCAAGAGCCCCGGGTATGCAGCGATCAGCAATTTCTGCAAATGGATACATCCATATACCACAACATATCGAAGGATATCAGGCAGGAAGTATCGTCGATATTCATCTTACCAGTAAACGAAGCGAGATTGAACGAAGCTTACTATTCTCCGGCCAGTATCATCCATACCTCGACTGGCTTTCAAATTGTATCAGCAACAAACACATTTCATTATATGTGAGGAATTCAGGCATTTTAGGAGGCATTCTCTCACTCCGAAAAAAAGCCTGCCATGCAACCCCGCTCAGTTATTCTGGATCATCAGGCGTTACACAGATACCCTATATTGCCGATTATTTTGACAAGGGAGAACTTGCCGCACTCCACATTGCACAAAAGCAGTATGGAATTCTCTCATGTAATTCACCGGATACCATTGAATCAAATCGAATACGGTTTGTTGAGGATACAGAAAAGGTATTGTCACAAAACCTTCTTCACTATCTTCATACCCGGTTTGATGCCCACGATCTGGTCATATTCAGCGATAAGGAGAGCGCACAAAGACATACGCCGGCGGAAGCAGTACGGGAAAATCTTGCCGATATATGTATTGGAGATCAAAAGACGGCTGAACTCCATAACCTTAACTTTACACCCCTCGAAACCAAACAGTTTGAGATCCTCCTGATGAAGGGCTGTTCTGATGATTACAGAATTGTGCAGCTCATTGAATCGGTAACCACGAGCACATTCATCCGGCAGTTGCATGATGCTGGTTTTGATACATCCCGGACAGGCACTATCCTGGAGATCGGGTGAACTACAACAAACCAGAGAATGGTGCCTTTTTTCTTGAATACGTTAACGAAGATCAACAATTTGATCTTCTACTAATCAAAACAACGTGAGGGAAGCGTAAAAAAAATATTGGATTTTTTCTCCATTCTCCAGTGCAGTTATTCTCTGAAGATATTATCAAAGATCATGTCTGAGCCGGTGTCATCAAGACGCTTCCGCTCGACTTTCTCTTCGGCATAGGCAAGAACCGGAGGCTCCATGTTGACACCCGGAGTAAAGCCGTACATCTTCTCCAGTTCAACCTGCTGGGCGTGCATGAAGAGTGTATTTGGAATCTCCATCGGGCAGTTCTCTTCGCACTGGCCGCAGTTCACACATGAGTCAGAGATATGGGCAAACCTGATCATATGGAACATGAAGTCCGGCGGGATCTGACCTGGCCTGACGAGATACGGTTTTTTGGTACTGCATTCGACACAGTAACAGATCGGGCAGTTCTCAATGCAGGCATAACATTTGATACACCGGGAGGTCTCCTTCATGATGAACTGGAGGCGTTCACGACCAATTCCAAGTGCTTCGAAGTCATGCTTCCGCCACTTATCCCCGAGCTTCAGCATCGCTCCTTCGACCTTGGCACGGATTGCAAGACCTTTTGGATCTGCTGCCGAGGTTTCCAGAGCTCCTGCCTTTACCGCACTATCAACGAGGTTTGCACCTTTCTCTGAGCAGACCTCGACAAAGGTTGCCTTTCCTGCCTTGTCACCGATGACACCCCAGTTTCCGCAGGCAAGATCGGCCTGACGGGGAATCTTCATCTTGCACCGGCGGCAGTTGCTCCTCCGGCCATATCCCTCTTCTTCAAGCTCGTCGATGGAGATGCCCTTGTGGCCCCCCTCATACTCGATGATGAACTGGCCCTTGTCGATCTCCTCCTTATGGACTGAGTTTGGATCAACCTCATACTTTTCAGCAATCATCTTCCGGGCAAGAACCGGCGGAACAGTTCCACCACAGTTGACACCGATCATGATGATGTTGTCAAGGTTGATCAGATCTCTTTTGGCAAGTTCAATGATACCCATCAGGTCGCATCCTTTTACCGTGATACCGAGCTTCTGGTTCTTTGCTCCATCAAGATATTTCGTAATCAGCTTCGAGACAAGAAGTGTTCCGCAGTGGAGTGATCCTGCCGATCCGCCGATCTCGTTGGGATCGGTGATGATTGTTGGAACCGCATCATAGAGATCAGCTCCTTTACGAACAGCAAGAACCGCATCAACGATCTTGTTCTCAAGGGCATACTTTAAGAGTGCAGTAACTGCGCCACCACATTCGGCTTTCTCAAGAAGGCCGGAATCCGGGGTCCATGCATACAGCATATCGCCTTTTGCTACCATCGTAATCAGGCCTCCTCAATCTTTTCAATAGCCACAGCACAATGTTTCAGCTCCGGCATCTTCGAGAGCGGATCAAGAGCGGTATTGGTCAGTTTGTTTGCCGGAGCATTGCCATAGTGCATTGACATGTACAGAACGCCGGGTGCAACATCGGTGCCGACACGGGCAAGTGTATCGGTCTCACCACGACGGCTCCGGATGTGGATCTTCTCACCATCTTTGATGTTCAGGCGTTTGGCATCCTCCTCATTCATCTGGACGAAACCTTCGGGAGCGTCATAGTGCAGCGCGGCGCACCGGTCAGTCTGTGTCCGGGTATGATAGTGGAAGATGATCCGGCCGGTCATCAGGGTGAACGGATACTCGGCATCTGCAACTTCGGCTGGTTCGCGGTGTTCGAGACCGAAGAAGGTGCCAAGACCATCGGCTGATGAGAACTTTTCACGGTGCAGGATCGGGGTGCCCGGGTGATCGTCTGCCGGACACGGCCAGTGGACTGATTCGGGTTTCTCCATACGGGCATAGCTGATACCGGCCATTGACGGGGTAACCCTACGCACATCGTTCCAGATATCCTCGGCGGATTTGAAATCAAAACCATGAAGACCGAGTTTCTCTGCAAGCATCACAAAGATCTCCCAGTCAGCTTTTGCATTGCCGGGGGGATCAACTGCTTTTCTGACACGGTTGATACGACGTTCACCGCTCGTAAAGGTACCGTCCTTCTCGGCAAAGCTGGCACCGGGAAGAACGACATCCGCAAACTCGCAGGTCTCGGTCCAGAAGATATCCTGCACAACCAGGAAGTCAAGCTTTTCAAGCGAACGCATCACGTGGTTTGAATCTGGATACGAGACGACCGGGTTCAGAGCGAACATGTACATCGCCTTGATCGGGTCCCCGCACTGGGTGATCTGCTCGGTGAGCGTGACACCATATTCAGATGCAAGACCGGTGACACCCCAGAGTTCCTCCATCTTCTTCCGGGTAGCTTCATCTTCGCATTTCTGGTATCCTGAGAAGACATTCGGATAGGCCCCCATGTCACAGGCGCCCTGCACATTGTTCTGGCCACGGAGCGGGTTTACACCGACGCCGGGACGGCCGATATTGCCACAGAGCATCGAAAGGTTCCCAAGAGAACGGACGTTGTCTGTTCCTGTGGTTAATTCAGTGATACCAAGGCAGTAGATGATGACTGCATTCTTTGCGGCAGCATACTTCAGAGCAAGCTCCCTGACCCTCTCTGTCGGTACACCGGTGATAGATTCAACATCCGCATACTGCTCAACGGTCTTCTTCAGGTCTTCAAATCCTTTTGTCCGCTTCTCGATGAACTCCTTGTCGTGCTTTCCTTCTTTGATGATCCAGTACATCATCGAGTTGATCAGCGCAATATGGGTCGAGGGATTATATTGAAGCCATTCATCTGCCAGACGGGCGGTCGGGGTAAACCGGGGGTCAGCAACGATGATCGGAATGCCCTTTAATTTTGCCTGGGCAATACGCCTCCCGGCAAGGGGGTGGGCTTCAACTGCATTCGATCCGACCATTAAGATCAGATCCGAGTTCAGCACGTCCTCAAACGGATTGGTTGCAGCACCAGAGCCAAAGGAAAGGGATAAACCGGCAACTGACGGGCCATGGCAGATCCGGGCGCAGTTATCGATGTTGTTCGTCTTGAACGCGACACGAGCCAGTTTCTGAAGTGCATAACACTCCTCGTTCGGTGTCCTGCACGAGACCTGGAAGCCAAGAGCCTTGGGACCCCCTTTGTTATAGGCCTCAGTGAACTTCGAGGCGACAAGATCAAGCGCCTCGTCCCAGCTTGCCTCGACAAATTTCCCGTCCTTCTTAATCATTGGGGACGTCAGCCTGTCAGGGCTATGCACAAACTCCCAGCAGGTCATACCTTTTGGACAGAGTTTGCCTTCGTTGACGGGTGTCCGCTTAAATGGCTCGACACCGACAACTTTCCCATTATTTACAACGAGGTTCAATCCACACCCAACGCCGCAATACGGGCAGGTGGTCGGGACATACCTCATCAGTTCTGTATTATCACTCATGCCTATTCTCCAAAACTATGATCTAAAATGATTGCTCCATCACTTTGAGATCAATCATACTCAGATTAACGACATATAAAAACAATACATAATTTTTAAATAAAAAGTAAAATTAACCCAATGTACTAATAAAAAGGTATCCCACACACACCATCATCCGGGTGCGGATCCTATGCGCGCTTTTGTTATTCTCAATTTAAAGACGTACGGAAATCTATATATATAAATTTAAAAAAGCCCATTTTATCTATATTAACATTGTTAAGGACCGATCCCGGCTCCAATTATCCTGCACCCCATGTATCATACAATCAATTTGAGCATGATATCTATCCGGACACTATGGAGAGAAGAGGAAGAAGATCAGGTACAAAAGGAGAATTAACCCGAAATCCTGGTTAATGTCAGGAAGTTACCTATATCGAAAAGATATTATGATGTACTTATCAAATAGTTGAGCTATGTTGACACTCGACATACTTCCGGAAATAGAGTCATTAATGGACAAACAAGGTGTAAACCCACAAACAAAGGAACATTTATTAAAATGCAGTCGTTTCCACACCTTTTCAGCACCAGGACTTCTCATTGGAGTATATATGACAGAATATGCTCTCGAACTGCTCAAGGCAGAACCAGATGAGATTCTCTATGCAGTCAGTGAAACACATAAATGTGCACCAGATGCATTACAGATCATCACCGGTTGCACCGTAGGGAACAACCGGCTGAGAGTCATTCCCATAGGCAGATTTGCAATCACTGTCAACCGCAAATCCCGGGATCCGGAAGTTGAGGGTATTCGGGTGTTTGTTGATCTTGATAAACTCAAACACTATCCGATAATCCATGCATGGTTTACCAATGATCCCTCATTCGATCACCATGGCAATGTAATGCCGCTCCTTGATGAGATCTTTGCTGCCGGCAGGAAGATTCTTAGTTATGAAAAGGTGATGGTTACGACTGAAACCAAGAAGAAATGGAGATCGGTAATCTGTACGATCTGTGGAGAAACAGTACCGGACTATCTGGCAGAGGGAGATCGTTGCATCAGCTGTGCAGGTATGAACTATTTCCGAACAATCTAAATAAAAAAACCTTTTTTTTGGATGGGCTGAATAGTGAAAGACAGAGCATTGAAGGGCACCCCACCCTTAAGATAATAAATTAAGCAAAAAGCCCACTACCAGCCACCTCTTTTCAGAGACAGGAATCTGCACCCAGAATTCTGTTCATGCCTGAATAAATAACCGCCCGTGGTCTCCGGACAAAACCGGCAACAGTGATATTCAGTTTGTTAGCGATGTCAATACCAGAACTAAACGGTGCATTATTTGATATGATAAGAGGGATACCAACGCGATAGGCTTTCCGGATCATGCCAGCAGGAAGCCTGCCGCTGCACGTCAGAGAACAGTTGGAGAGTGAAGCGCCCTTTATCAGTGCCTTTCCGATTGCTTTGTCAATTGCAGTATGTCTCCCCATATCCTCAGCATATGCAACCAGATCTCCATTAGTTGAAAGAATAAGGGCAGAGTGGGTGCCCCCGGTTTTTTTCCAGGTGTTTGAGAGATCATGCAATACATCAACTGCTGAGAAAACCGCTTCAATAGGGAAGACACACCCTTCTGGAAGAGCGGGAGCCTGTTCATCAGATCTTTTGGCATTCTCCACCCCTCCGGAACTCCCAACTTCCAGATCATGAACATTCATATAAGCCGCATCAGATCTGGTCCGTATATCTATCGACAGATCGTCGATACTAATCGAGTCAATCTCATAAATCCCCTGTAAAAAACCCTCATCAATGATGAAGCCAACTGCAAATTCCAGAAGATCATCGGGGGTTGCCACCATGGTGGTACAATGCTCTCCATTCAGAAGCAGGCGCACCCGCCCTTCAATACAGAGAGAGACGGTATCTGAGAGAAATCCGGATCCATCAAATGTAATAACAGGATAATCGCGTGTCAGAACGCATTCTCCCCCGGAAGATCTGAATATTTTCAGATCCATTGTATCATTCATCAGATAGAGTATGGAGAGAAAGCTTCATGATTGTTTCTTTCCATTTGGTTAACCACATTCAATAAACCAGCATATTGTAAAGAGCTATTATACGGCCAATCGAGGAGATCTAGCGATAAGCTGATGAAGAAACCAATAAAAAATGAATCTAATTTTGTTAAAAAAACTCATGTGGGATCTCTCCCACAGAGACATTCAACCGTTTACTCCTTGAAGATATTGTCAAAGATCTGGTCTGAGCCGGTGTCATCAAGACGCTTACGCTCAACCTTCTCCTCGGCATACGCAAGGACTGGTGGATCCATGTTGACACCAGGTGTGAAGCCGAACATCTTCTGAAGCTCGACCTGTTGGGCGTGCATGAAGAGTGCATTTGGAATATCCATTGCACAGAGTTCCTCACACTGGCCGCAGTTGACACAGGAGTCTGCAACATGGGCAAACCGGATCATGTGGAACATCGGACCTGGCGGAACCTGGCCGGGTGTGACGAGGTGCGGCTTCCTGGTGCTGCACTCAACACAGTAGCAGATCGGGCAGTTCTCAATACATGCATAGCATTTGATGCAGCGGGAGGTCTCCTTCATGATCGTCTCAAGGCGTGCACGGCCTTCGCCGAGTGCCTCGAAGTCATGCTTCCGCCACTTGTCACCGAGTTTCAGCATCGCATTCTCGACTTTGGCACGGATTGCAAGACCCTTTTCATCTGCTGCGGAGGTCTCAAGGGCACCTGCCTTAACCGCTCCATCAACGAGATTTGCGCCCTTCTCGGAGCAGACCTCGACAAAGGTTGCCTTTCCGGCCTTCTCACCAATGACACCCCAGTTCCCGCAGGCAAGATCTGCCTGGCGGGGAACCTTCATCTTGCACCGGCGGCAGTTGCTCCTCCGGCCATACCCCTCTTCCTCAAGTTCGTCGATTGAGATACCCTTGTGCTCGCCATCTTTTGTGACAATGATGAACTGACCCTTGTCGATCTCCTCTTTCACGACATCGGCTGGATCAACACCGAACTTCTCCCGGATCATCTTTGTTGCGGCAACCGGGGAGACGGTACCACCACAGTTTAGACCGATCATGACAACGTTGTCAAGGTTGATCTGGTTCCTCTTGGCAAGTTCATAGAATGCCATTGCATCGCAACCCTTTACAGGGACAGCGATCTTCATGTTGTTTGCACCAGCGAGGTACTTCTTGATCATCTTCGGGATGAGCAGTGTACCGCAGTGGAGGGATCCGGCAGATCCAATGATCTCAGCAGGATCGGTGATGAGTTCAAGAGTTGCGTCATAGACATCTGCTCCTTTCCGAACTGCAAGCACGCCATCGACCATCCTGCTCTCAAGTGCATACTTCAGGAGCGTGGATACTGCTCCGCCGCACTCACCCTTCTCTGCAAGTTCAGATTCCTTTGCCCATGCATAGAGCATATCGCCTTTTGCTACCATCTTCAGGCCTCCTGTATCTTCTCAATTTTTATTGCACAGGCCTTGAACTCCGGAATCTTTGCGATCGGGTCAAGTGCATTGTTGGTCAGGATGTTTGCCGCACATTCTGCGAAGTGGAACGGCATGAACATCACACCCTTCATGATCTCCTTTGTCACGCGGGCAGGCACCCTGATCTCGCCACGGCGGGTTTTGGCAATTACCATCTCGCCGTCGACAACACCGAGATCTTTTGCATCTTCAGAATTGATCTCGATCCAGCCGGTTGGAACCTCACTCTCAAGCGAGATTGAACGGCGGGTCATGCCACCAGTATGCCAGTGGAACAGGTTCCTGCCGGTTGTGAAGACATAGGGGTATTCAGCATCCGGAACTTCGGCCGGGTACCTGAACTCGATCGGGGAGAAGACACCCAGACCATCGGGATGCGAGAACTTGCCGATATGCAGGATCGGGGTCCCAGGGTGATCTTCTGCCGGGCAGGGCCAGTGGAGCGCTTCGGGCTTGTTCAGACGCTCGTAGTTCATACCCGCATAAGACGGGGTGACCTGAGCGATCTCGGTGAAGACATCTTCGGCACTCTGCCAGGGGAACTGTGCTGCATATCCCATCTTCGCCGCGAGTTCGGCAAAGATCTGCCAGTCGAGTTTTGCCTGGCCCGGCGGGTCCTGGGCTTTCCGGAACCGCTGGACACGCCGTTCGGTCGAGGTCTGGGTGCCGTCCTTCTCGGCGTAACAGGTCGCCGGAAGCACGACATCGGCAAGCTGGGCGGTCTCGGTCAGGAAGATATCCTGCACGACAAGGAACTCGAGGTTCTTGATTGCATGTTCGACATGCGTCAGGTCGGGGTCGGAGAGCATCGGGTTCTCGCCCATGATATACATCGCTTTCAGTTCACCGGGTTTCTCGGTTAAGACATCCATCATGGTGGTGACTTCATACCCGTTCTTTGGTTCACAGATACCGTCAGGGAAGCCCCAGGCGTCGGAGAACTTCTTGTGGGCGGCTTCATCGATCACCTTCTGGTA
>NPIF01009902.1_pt1 | contig 12018 bp, 10 predicted proteins | sample 8637461 | NCBI WGS metagenome assembly NPIF01 (sample SAMN07420641, study PRJNA396082) | bioreactor metagenome | isolation source: sample BR12 brine-fed electro-methanogenic bioreactor BR | place: Japan: Kochi | collected 2016-12-09
CGCGTCCTTATGCGTGTTGACTTCAACGTCCCGATCGAGAACGGCAGAATCACGGATGATCGCCGCGTCACGATGGCGATGGACTCGATCCGCTCCGTGATCGATCGAAAAGGCAAGTTGATCCTGATGAGTCACCTCGGACGGCCCAAGGGCGAGCCCTCCCCCGAGTTCAGCCTCAAGCCCGTCGCCGAGCACCTGTCAAAACTCCTGGGCAAGGACGTTGCCTTCGCCGAGGATTGCATCGGCAAGGCAGCGGATTCGGCGGTTGAGAACATGCAGCCGGGCGGCATTCTGCTTCTGGAGAATCTCCGCTTCCATGCAGAAGAAAACCTGATCGACAAGGCCAAGAAGAATCCCGACAAGAAGCCGACGCAGGAACAGGCGGATGCCATCGACGCGTTTGCCGAGGCGCTGGCGAAGAACGCGGACATCTACTGCAACAACGCCTTCGGCACCTGCCACCGCAAGCACGTCAGCATGTACGATGTGCCGTCGAAACTGGGTGCGGGCAAGCGCGTCTGCGGCCACCTCGTCCAGAAAGAGCTCCGATTCCTTGGTGACGCGCTGGCGACGCCGAAGCGGCCGTTCGTGGCGATTCTGGGCGGGGCCAAGGTGAGCGACAAGATCGGCGTGATCGAGAATCTGCTGCCCAAGGTCGATTCGATTTTGATCGGCGGTGCGATGGCATACACGTTCTTCGCCGCCAGAGGTCAAGCTATCGGATCGAGTCTGCACGAGAAAGACAAGCTCGACCTCGCGCGCAGCCTGATGGACAAGGGAGCCGGCAAGATCCTCCTGCCCAGCGATAGCGTCTGCGCAGAGAAACTGGAACCCGGCGTTTCCACGCAGGTTGCGCAGGGCGATATTCCGGACGATCTCATGGGCCTTGACATCGGCCCCGAGACAATTGGAACATACGCGAAGACAATCGCGTCCGCGAAGACGATTGTGTGGAACGGTCCCATCGGTGTATTTGAGACAAAGCCCTTCGATGCGGGCACCATGGCGGTCGCCCGGGCGATGGCGGATGCGACGGACGCGGGTGCGGTCACCATCGTCGGCGGCGGTGACTCCGCTGCGGCGGTTCAGGCGGGCGGATTCGACGAACGTATTACGCATATATCCACCGGCGGCGGCGCGAGCCTCGAGTTTCTCGAGGGTAAGCCCTTCGCGACCATCGAACTGCTCGACGAGGCTTGATAGGAGCGATTGATCCGGCTCGACGAAGGATGTGGCGGCATCCTTCGTTGCGGCCATAGACGACAATGGCGACGCTGATACTCATCAGGGCGGGGCAAACGGACTGGCAGGCGCAGGGCCGCTTCGCGGGCGATACGGATCTGCCCCTCAACGAGGTGGGCCACCGTGAAGCAGTGGTCGACGCGCACGCGATCGCAGGCATGTCACCGGTTGCCGTCCATACCGGCGGCGAGCAGGCCACCAGACAGACCGCGACGGTTCTTGCTCACGAACTGGGCCTGAAGGCGAAGGTCGGCAAGGAACTGCGAGAGATGGACCTCGGCCACTGGGAGGGCCTCACGATCGAGGACTTCCGTGAGCGGTTCGCCCGCATCTACAAGCAGTGGCGTCTGGAGCCGATGGCGATCGAACCGCCGGAGGGAGATGCCGTTGCCGATGTCGCCGAACGCCTGCTGGCCGGCATCCGCAGGATCCTCAAAAAGAACAACGATGGTGCCATTATCGTGACACTTGGCCAGTTCTCGCATGCAATTCTCCGCTGTCAACTGGACGACGGCGGCTATGAGAAATTCTGGGAATACGTGGACGGCGACCAGCGTTGGCATGCGTTCTCGCCTGCCGTCGAGCGCCTTGAGCTGCCGCCCACCTCTGCCTGAGTGCTCAAGAGGCGGGTCACTTCTTTCTCGTTGATACGGCCTCTGTCCGGCGCGCCGCGCGGAGCGATTCGAGCGAATAAAAACTGTCTCGCCAGTAAATCCCCCCTCTTACCAGCGCGAGCACTGTCGAACGAATCACAGCGTACGCAAGCACGATGCACATGAGCGGGAATGCGAGCCCGATGGATAGCGACATATGCTGCACACGAGCCCCACTGGCCAATAAGGCCGCTTGTCCCATGTAGAGCACGACAAAAGCAAGCCGCGACAGGCCGGGCGCAAACGCGATGCCCGCCAACGGGATGAGTCCCGCCGCCAGCAGCAGGCCGACGCTTCTCATTGCCTTCAGCACACTGTACTCGGCACCGGCGAAACTGTTCTTCTCCAGCCCTCGGATGATACCGATCAGGCCGACCTGCCAGCGGACAGTGATTTCGCCGCGGCCGCTGAGCATGTCGCAGACGCCGCCGCGTCGCTTGATCGCCCCTGCGAGCATCAGATCGTCTGCCACCTCCAACCGCAGTGCCTCATGACCGCCGATGGCCTGATAAGCTGATCGACGCACCAGTCCGAACGCCCCAACCCCGCAGAAGCTGCCAGGGCGAAGCGGGTTGCGCATATGCCAGACCCGTTGATACGCCGAGAGCAGTATGCCGAAGCAGCACGCGGCCGCCGTTTCCCAGTATCCGCCTTCATCGAACCCCGGCGTCAGCGTCAGGTAGTCGAGGTGCTCGGCCTCGGCGTGAGCCACTGCCTTGCGTATGCAATCCGGGGCGAAGAACACATCTCCGTCGGTAAACACAAGCCACTCGCCGTTGGCCCGCCGCGCGCCCGCTGCATTGGCATGGTTCTTCCCAAGCCATCCCTGTGGAAGGTCGTCGAAGTTGATGACTGTCAGGCGGGAATCGTCAGCGGCGACTTCTTGCATGACCTGCGCGGTACGGTCCGTAGAGCGATCGTTGACGGCGATGATCTCAAGGTCGGGATAATCCTGGCTGAGCAGCGAGCGAAGACACCGATCGATGGCGGCTTCCTCGTTTCTTGCCGGGACGATAACGGAANNTGAATCAGCAAGATGCCGCGGCCACGCGAGATATCGCCGGATCGTCCGGGTGGCCAGCCACCACGTGACGATTGCGGCGAACCCGACGAGGCTTCCGATCGCTTGTGCATCCATCGCAAAGTCGATTCTATCCAAAGCGGCTCGCCCAATCGTCATGACTCGCGACGAACCACAGAAATCCAACCACGCATAGCGGACCACAAGATCGTAGCTCAGGCGGCGGCGGTCGTGCCAAAAACGCACACGCTGTACAAAATCCTGGTCCGATCATGCAGCCCCGAGTCATCAAATGGTACCGCCGAAAGCCTCCATTTTTGCGATCGCCGATAACACGACCACTGAATGCATGCCCTTTTTTGCCCCAAGGCACTGTCCCGCAACGGCCGGCGCGTTCACCTTCCTCAAGAGGTAAACGCCCCAATCCTCATTCGAGGAATGCTCATCACTAATTGTGATCACCGGATTTTCCGACATGAGTGCTGGCGATTCCCAAACCGGGACAAGCTCCGCTTCCGGCATACCCGGAGTGGTGCGGAGGAAACCATGTGAGTGCCACAGATACGCTCATCACTCAGGTGACCACGATGTCCGGCGGAGCCGGCAAGGGGTTCAGCTCAATTCGAGAGGGTTACCTTCCTATCTCAATCCAGCATGTGCAATCTGCGGCGCTGAGCGACCTGGCCGTGTATCTGAGGTCGGGCAACGAACACCAGGGGCGCATCTGCCTTTATCGAAGTGCCGATATCGCGTTTAGCGAGGCGGACAGAGAGAAACTGATCGCTTCCGGTGTCAAGTTCATTTACATTCAGATGGCCGACCAGGATAAGTTCCGCCGTCAGTCGGAGGAGGCCCTTCTGGAGACTGCGAACGGCGATTCTGAGGCCGTCGCCCGCTCCTCGATGATGATCTACGAAACAAGCGTGGAACTGATCAACGAACTGCTTGAAGATCCTGATCTGCTCAAGCAAGAGGCGCGATTGCAGAACATATCCCGAGCGGTCACGTCGCTCGTCATCAACAACGCGACGGCGTTCTCGCATCTTCTTACCGCATCGCATCACGATTTCTACACGGCGACGCACCTTGTCAACGTGGCGACGTGGATGGTGCCCCTGGCTTATGCGCTCGGCTACAAGCGCGACGAAGAACTGATCGCCGTCTGCCAGGCCGGCCTCCTGCACGACATCGGAAAGCTCTACGTCTCACAGGATATTCTCAACAAACGCGGCCGTCTGTCGTCGGAAGAGTGGGATATCATCAAACGCCATCCGGAGATGGGAGCTTCACACCTCGATCAGTACGAGGGTGTTCACCCGCTGATCCGTACGGTGACCTTGCAGCATCACGAGCGCGAGGACGGTTCGGGATATCCGTTCAACCTCGGTAAGGAACACGTCGATCGCGTGAGCAAGATCTGTGCGGTCGTTGACTCCTTCGACGCGATGACGGCTTTCCGGCCGTTCAAGACGAAGACACTGTCGGTTGAGGAGGCCATCGGAGTCCTCAAGAAGGAGACCCCGGAGAAATACGATCCTGAAGTGGTCGAGGCCTGGTTCGGTCTCCTCGGTCAGGCGAATGAACCCGAGATTGCCAAGGCGGCAAACGAGGCTAAAGCGGCGACTGCCGCCGAAGGCAGGAAACGGAAACACCCTCGAACCGCGTTTCAGTGTCCCGCCCGAGTACACGTGCTGGAAGAATCGGCATTGGTGCTTTTTGAGAAGCCGGGGCAACAGGTCGTGACGCACAATCTGTCGCGATCGGGCGTCGGCTTCCTGTCACGCTCTCCCTTCAAACCGGACCAGTTGTTGCGGATCTACATCGACGTGAGAAGCTGGACGCGTGAACACGTGGACGGACGGTGCGTGCGTTGCGTCGAACACAAGGACGGCTGGTATGAAGTGGGCGTGAAGTTCTCGAACGCCTGACGCTGCTGATCGCCGGCCTTCCAATCAGCCCGGCATTTCCAGAAAGAAGATGGACTGCCACGATCGCCACGGCTTGCCCTGATAGTACAAGGTGCACTCCCCGATCCTGCGCTGTCCGCCAAAGTTCGCGCGTACCCATCGCTTGAGCGTCGCGAGCATGCGGCCTTCAAGGAATCTGTGTTCGTCGTTCGGTTCTTCAAGAAGCGCGAATCCGCCGGCCGGCACGAGCAATGCCGGCTCATCCCCCTCGATTCGTGAATCCGCCGGCGCAACGCGGATGCTCGTCCATTCGGCGATCACGTCAGGGGGTTCTTCTTCAAGGCGCGAAATCAACTCGGGCATCGGCGGGCTGAGTCGCCCGATCTTGCCTTTGAAAATGACGTCGGAATTCGAACACTCCAGTGGCGTGACGCGTTGGGCGTAGTAGGAAATCGCGTAATCCGTCGGCCACACCATGACACGATCGTCGGGCCCTGTGTATGTACTTATCGTCTGTACCACGTCGTTGTACAGCAGCACCTGTCGTTCGTATGCACGGCGGTACTCATGTTCGGGCATCAGCGTGAACTGAAAATGCTCCTTCAACGGCCAAAGCCCGAAGCCGATCGATGCCACGGCCGCCAGCGCCCAGTATCGCTCGACACCGAGGGAGCGCAGCGAACGATCGAGCAGCCACGCGGCCAGAATCGCCGCGGCTGGCGCCGCCTGAAGCAGGTAGTGACCGTATCCGAACGGCGCGAGCGGAAAGACGATCAGGGTCAGCACCCAGTACAGCAGAATGATGTCGAGTCCCTGCTCGTTCCCCTGCCGGAAAAGCGCCGTACGCCTCCGCCCCGAGCGAATCCGCCAGAAGCGATAGCCGAGCGCGAATAGCGCTGGGCCGAACAGGATGATGGTGAATTGCAGGTGGCTGCCGACGTTGGACCAGTGCGCCCACGCCATCAGGCGCGAACCTTCGGCGTCGGGCGCCCCGACACGAGCAAGGTCATACGTGACCACCTGCGCCCAGAAGTCGGGGAACATCCCCGCTGCCGACATGGCGATGATTACAGGCAGCCAGATCACAGCGCCCCCGGCGGCCATCAGCGCGATTCGCTTCACGAGCGTCGACGGGAGTTCCTTCTGTTTCAGTCCGCTGAAAACGATGCCGATGCCGGCCGCGACGAAAAATAGAACACCGGTTTGTTTGAAGCATGCAGCGGCGCCGCAGAAGACGCCCGCGAATAGCCAGTTGTACCAGCGGGGCCGCCCCTCCAGGCCGCGCACCACATACAGACACGCGAGCAGTTCAAAGAAAGCGACAAACTTCTCGACGTTCACGCCCCAGTCAGCGAGGACGCGATGGCAGAATACGATGCTCAGGAGCAGAACCGCACCGGCGCACGCGATCCTCGACGCGAATCGACGCGCCAACGCGTATGTCGCGCCGAAAACCCCGATGTTGATGAATGCGTCGAGCCACAACAGCGACCAGTGCTCTCCTCGCCCGAACAACCATTCGACGAACGCGAAGAGGTAGTAGATTCCCGGCGGCTTGCTCTCCCAGAGATCGCGGTAGGGCAACGCACCGTCGAGGATGCGGCCGCCGATGTAAGCCCACATGCCGGTGTCCGTCTGGAGTGGGATACCCGCCCAGCAAAGCCGGTTTGCCATGACGTGCATCAGGGCAAGGGCGGCCAACGCGATCGCGATGACATCTTCGCGGCGCAGGGTGTCCTCAGTCGTCAGGTCGCCGACGCCCATCAGGTTGAGGTCGGCCAGGCTATCGTCGCGATACTTCACGGGCGGCATTGTAACCGCTTACAAAGCTGGGACATACAACGCGTATCGAGGTCGCGACATCGCGTCACTGAGCGGACGGCTCGGGCCGGACAATCCAGGGGCCGGCCGTGAGAGGAATTCTCGCGAGGCGTTGGAATATCCGGAGGAAGCGTCCCAATACACTTCCGGCGTTGTGCAACGCGCGGGCGATTCCGCCCCGCGTGCCTATATGCGATCCAGCCGTCTGCTGTATGAGAAGCACTGAGAGGAGGCTCTGTGATGTTCAATTCGACCTTTTCCCGTCATGTACTGGTTGCTGTGCTGGCTTTTTCGTTCCTTCCATTTCCGGCGGCCGCCGCGAAGCCGGATGCCGATTCCGCCAGGCTCTACGAAGCCTACTTCCTGGAACACGCCGAGAAGGACTTCGCCGCGGCGAAGCGGATTTACGCTGATCTGCGGGATGCGGACGCGGACGCGAGCGTGCGCGACATCGCCGCAAGCGGCTTCGCCCGCTGCCGGGACAATCTCGCGGCGCGGAACATGGCGACCCTGATGCCGCCCGACGCGCTTGCGTATGTCGAGTTGAACCGCCCAGGCGAGATTCTTGAAGAGTTGGCCGGCATGCTCGGCCTCACGGGCGACAGCATGCAGGAGGTTCTGGCGACCCGTCCGAACTCAGATTCGGCCGGGATGGTCCGAATCCCCGAGCAGGTCATCATCAGTCCCGCCCTCTTCGACGCCGTCAGCAGTTTCGGCGGCGCCGGGGCGGCGATAACGAGTTTTGATCCGGAAGGCAATACGCCCCCCACCGGCGTCCTTGTCATTCATCATGGCGATACGGATCTCCTTCGCGGCTTTCTCGAAACCGGCTTTCAGTTCTCCCCCACGGCCGAGAAGATCCACGGTATGCCCACGTTCGGCATCCAACTGCCCGAGGTGGGCCGCGTTGTCGGCGTACTGACGGAAGCCCTCTTCATCGTCGGGACGGATCGCGATCTTGTCGGCGGTGTCATCGATCGGCTGGTCGATCCGAATCTTCCGTCGCTGGCTTCCCGTGATGATCTGGCCGAGGTTTCCGAGCAGCGTGAAGGCGCGACACTCTTTGTTTATGCGGATATTAAGGCCGTGCTCCGCGCCGCCAAGGCAAGCATGAGCGAAAGGGATCTGCGTGAGTTCGGTGTCGCCAATGCGGTCGCCGATCTGGACAGCTTTCGCTGGGCCGCTTTTTCGTTCGGTATTCATGAGGGCACGCTGGGGGCGAATCTGGCGGTTCGTCTGGACGACGATCACCACAGCATCGCCTACAACCTGATCCGGTTGACCCCGATCGGCAAGGAGAGCCTCGCGAAGATACCTGCCGACGCCGCGGCGATTGTGGGGCTGGGGCTGAACCCGTCGTTTGTTCAAACAGCCGCCGACGCTGCCAGATCCCGTGTCGAGACGCAGGGCGTGACCGGTTTCGACATAGGTCGCGAATTCTTCGGCAACATTCGCGAAGTCTGCGCGTATGTGGTGCCGGGCAAGATGAGAACCCCCGAGGACGGCCCCGATTTTGTGCCCAATGTCGGCGTCGTGCTGTCGGTCAACGACATCGCCCGTTCGCGTGCGCTGTGGGATCAGTTCCTGTCGCTGCCGGGGCTCATCGGCAACGACGGCGACCCGATCCGGCCGAAGGAGACGAAGATCGGGACGACTTCCGTGACGGCGTACTCGATTCCGGAGTTCGGGCGCGTCTATCTCGCAGAACTGGATAACACCCTCGTGATCGGCGCTACTCGAACCGCGGCGAAGGCGGCAATCCACGCGCACAACAAGGGCGAATCGATTCTGGATGAGCCCGTCTTCGCGCAGACTTTCGAGAAGCTGCCGCGTGACACGAGCATCATGATGGTCGCGCACTTCGGTCGGCTCGCCGAGGTCGCGGGCGGCATGGAGGGACACCAGGCGGCGATGATCCCCGGGATGGCAAAGCCGATGCTGAAGGACATGGTCGCGTGGGCCGCCGTCGGCCAGGCCTACAACCAGTTCAGCGTCTCCGTTGCGTTGCGAGGGCTTCCCGATGTTAATGTCGCTCTGCAGCNNAATTCGGACCGATGCTCGCCACCGTGGCGAACGCCGCCGCAATGCAGATGAACCGCCCCGCGCAGCAGAAGTCCCATCGCGAGCAGCAGGATGTGGGGGCGATCACAAGCAAAGTGATTGCGGCGGCACAGCGCGGCGATCACGAAGAGGCGCTGAAGCTGGCATTGAAGGCCCGCGAGATCTCAGACATCGGGCTCACAAACTACAACGTTGCCTGCATGTACTCCCTGTGCGGCAAGAAGGACCAGGCGTTCGACGCGCTCCATCGGGCGATCGAACTCGGGATGAGCCAGGATATTGAGCAATTGATGCGGACCGACTCAGACCTGGACAACATCCGGGATGATGCTCGATTCAAGCGTGCGCTTGCCGCGGCGAGCGCGGCCAAGGAGAAGAACGCGCGGCAGAAGAGCCTGTAGCGACCCACCGCCGGCAGGCGATGCCGGCAACTTCACGGAACCCACTCCACCCGAGCCGGGCTGCGGCATCACACCGATGTCGTGGCCCGGTACTCTTTTGATCGTGCGGCAGAGACCAGTTGACTTGGCTACCCAGAAGTGGGTTTTTGTGCCCACTTGTCGCCACTATTTGCCCTGCATGGGCCTTTCACTGCAATTACGGCGAACTGGCACGCCACTTGCGACATAATGGGTTGCGCCAATCCTCGCACCGATTACACGATCAGCCCGTGAAGACACACTGCACAGAGGAACTGCTGATGAGCAGACGGAATGTGAACATCGTTGGAACGGGAAGCTACCTTCCAGGGATGCCCGTTACCAATGATAAACTCGAAGAAGTCCTGGGCCCATTAACACATGCGCCGCCGAAGATCCGCTCGTTTGTTGAGAATCTGGGGCCGCGCATGATGGAACGCGGCGGCATCAAGGCTCGCCATTTTGCAATCGATCCCGAGACTGGCAACATGACCCACACATTCAGCAGCATGGCTGAGGAGGCAGCCCGCCGCGCGCTGGAGATGGCTGCAATCACGCCACAGGACATCGATCTCCTGGTGATGTCATGTCCCTCCTATGATCAAAGCACGCCGCCGACCAGCGCACTGCTTCAGGAACACCTCGGCATTACCGAATGCGCGGAGATCGAGGTCCATTCCAACTGTTCCGGCGTGGGCAAGTCGGTGCAGATTGCGTTCGACGCAATCAGAGCGGGCAGATACGACACGGCCCTGGTCTGTTACACGCAGCTTTCCTCGGTTTATCTGCGAAGTTGCTATTTCAACCAGGCCCGAATGGATAAGGTTCACGCTGCGTTGCGGTGGATACTGGCCGACGGCTCGGGCGCCCTTGTCCTGAAAGCATCAGACAACGGCGAACCGGGCCACCGCATCCTCGATACATACGTCGAATCGGTTGGATCGGGCAGACCCGCCGGAATGAAGGCCGGCGGCGCGGCTGCGGATCTGATGAACTTGGATCGCCAGATTCCCGAACTCTATCGGGACGGGAATCACCATCTGTGGCAGGATTTCACGGCCGTCAACGACTATGCCGCCCCGCTATTGCTCGATGGGATATGCCGTTTCATCGATCGGCTCGGGATCGAATCGTCATCGGTCGATCATTACTGCGTTTCGATACCCACGAGCAAGTTGTATGAAGACCACATCCCGCGGTTTCTCGAGCGACTGGGAATCCAGGAACACCAGATCAGGTTCCGAAGCGAGACGATCGGGTATGTCGGCGGCGCCGCAACGCTTGTTCAGATCGATCGCATGGTTCGCGAAGGAGAACTTCTGCCGGGCCAGACTGTCGTCGTCCACGCGGTCGAGTCAAGCAAGTGGATGACGGCCGGCTTCGCCGTGAAGTGGTGATCCGTTTTATTGGACTTCATGCCGTTGTTTGGTGAACGCTGAATCCTTGCATAGAATCTGTTTGAAGCGAAGTCTCGTCCGGGCAATCGGCCGCGGGTTCGCTCCTGTGCGGCACCGGTTTTTATATCGGCTCATGTGTGCCGTACCGGTCGAACCGTCCGTTTTCTTTGCAGTGAGGGTTTCATCGTGAACCGCATGGTCTTCGGGGGTGTGATACTGCTTGGCTGTCTCATATCAGCATGCACGATTGAACTGCCCAATCCGCTGGACATCGGTCTGCCGTACATCGTTAAGGGCACGTTTGAGGAGCGGCCGAACTTCGGCGGCGGTGTGTGCCCCGTGTTCGTGGATGACACCGGCATCGTCTATCACCTGTTCCAGGGTGAGGGTGTGAGCAACGAAGATTTCGATGCCGTAACGACGCCCGGAGTTGAGTCCAGGCTGCGGATCACGCGCCGCGACGATCTGCCGGTCGGATGTTTGCAGGGAATCACCGTCATCGTGGACAGCGTGCTCGAAACGGGCGGCTGATGCACTGACGGTCGGCAATGCACTCATACGCCGGAGCTCGCCGGGCGCGACGGCTGCACCCGCGCAACGACCGCCCCAATGACCTCGCCCTCTCGCCATCCGTTCTTGGTAAACGCCGGGAAGAAGGGATCTGGTTCGCCCGCCGGGTCTCCGTGGCACGTGAGGCAGGTCTGTTTGGCTACGATGGGCCGACCATAATAGACGGCCTGGTCCGTCAGCAGCTCGCATGTATCGCGCTTTTCGCGGACGATTTTCCGCATGAGTTGCAGCGCGTGTTCGTCGCCCTTATTGTTGGGGTTGCGCGGCGACTCGACTATCATCTTAACCCAGGCGCGTCCACCGGTCGTCTGGGGCACCGTCGCGTGAAAGACGCGATCCGCAACCGCCGCTGGCAGGCAGAGTTGCCGTGCCATCCAGGCCCGATGTTCCTCATCCGCGTTGGAATAATAGGCAGCGATGACCGCTCGCGTGCGCAGTTCGAGATCGACAAGCAGGCGTGCCGTCTCAAGGTCCGGCGAATCGACTCGAGTGCCGGACGCGCCGCCTTCGGACGGCTTCGCCGTCTGTTCAGAACAACCGCCGAGGATGACTGCACCTAAGACTACGACAATCGCACAACTCAAGACCGCGAATCTGGACATGATNNTGCGTGAGATGTCGAATATGTGAGCCCGGCATCGTACCCGCCCGGTAAACGTCGCCAGACGAATACATAACGCCGGAGATCAGTGCTCGTTGCGTCGCTGCTGCTTCAGACCTCCATGACCTCCTTGGTCTTCGCATCCATCAACTCTTCGATCTGCTTTTCGTAGTTCTTTGTCATCTTGTCGATGGCGTCCTGACCGCGTTTGGCGTCGTCCTCCGGGAGATCGCCGCCCTTCTTCGCTGCATCCACCTTTTGGATTGCGTCGCGGCGAGCATTGCGCAACGCGATCTTCTGCTGCTCGGCCATCTTCTTGACCTGCT
>NPIF01000919.1_pt2 | contig 11984 bp, 8 predicted proteins | sample 8637461 | NCBI WGS metagenome assembly NPIF01 (sample SAMN07420641, study PRJNA396082) | bioreactor metagenome | isolation source: sample BR12 brine-fed electro-methanogenic bioreactor BR | place: Japan: Kochi | collected 2016-12-09
CGTAGCGTCGGAACGAAGAACCGTTCTTCCCAGAGGTCGGTGTACGGCCAACGGACAACCTTGTCTAATTTGACTGGCCTGCGTCAGCAGACTGGCTGTGAAGATCTTCCCCACGAAACTGGCCTTGCGTCTCTGAGAGCGCTTTGGCTTCGGGCGAACGGCCGTTCGCCCCTACAAGAAGAATATGATTCTGAATGGGATCACAGTTCAAGAAGATTGGCTACCGGCCCTTCCTCATCTTCCTGGCGCGAAAGCGCCAGCATCACTTCTGGTCTTGATCTTTCCTACCCCGTACCTGCTACCACCTCTATCAGCCTCACTTCTGCTCTTGCCAGACCCTAGACCCCACAACCTAGACCCGGCTCATACGCTTTCGTCTCGGAGGACGGTGGACCATTGACGGATGACCTGTTCTTAATGCCCTTGCTCTTCCAAGCGCTCAGCGTACAGCGAAGAGCGGATCTGTGCGCCATGGATCGAAATCCTGGCCAGAAAGATGCGATGACGCGAAGGGTCTGTCATCACATCGAGCCTGCTCCAGGACGGTCAACGATTCTTCACTTCAATGTCTGGTGAGTCTGGTGTGATAAGCTACCGGTACAAAAACCCTGGCACCGCCAGTTTTTTCCCGAAGAGACTTCCCAACTGTTATGGTCTCGTCTTTGTCGACGTTTCCCTCGGAATCATGAATTACGAGCTTCTTTTCAGGACTGCTGCTGGCTAATTCAGAAGGGGCCGTAATTGCATCTACCTTATCGTCAAACCGGTGAATGATTCTCTCTTCACTTTCGTGATCTACTATCCAGGACCCTCGTGAGGTTTGACATGGTAGATGTCTTCAATAACGTTTTCACTTTTACTCGGAATCTTGTGTAGTTGTTCATGGTGGTCCATGAAACACACCTCCTACACATTTATGACAAATCGAAGAGCGCAGAAGTTACAAGGCTCATCGAATGTCGCTCTCGGAACTTGACTCTCTTGCGAACAATGCTGCGCCGTAAGCTCCCATAATGTCGGGCACGTCGGGAATGAGGATCTCCGTTTTGAACAACATCTTCATAGCCTCAACTACTCCGGCATTTCTCGCAACTCCCCCTGTGAAGACAAGAGGTGTTGGTGATCCTAGTCTTGAGTACATTGCACCCACTCTTTTTGCTATCGCCTTGAACAGACCGGCCGATATATCTTCGATTCTTTCTCCCATTCCAATTAGCGAGACGACTTCAGACTCAGCAAATACAGTGCAAACTGAACTTATCGAAATGTCCTTCTTTGATTTTCGGGCAAGTGAAGACATCTTTTCGGTGTCCATTTCAAGAGCAGAAGCCATCACCTCAAGAAATCTTCCTGTTCCGGCCGCACATTTATCATTCATTGCAAAGTCTTCAACGTTCCCCCCGGAATTCAAGCGAATAACTTTGCTATCCTGCCCGCCGATGTCAATAATCCCGCGCGCTTCGGGGAAGAGTTCGAAAACACCTCTCGCGTGACATGAGATTTCTGTGATCTTATCGCTTGCAGACGAGACAAGCAGTCTTCCATAACCCGTCGAAATGCACTTCCCTATTTGATTTCCATTCTTGCGGGAGAATTCGGTCATCTCCTGCATAAGACCTTCTGCAGTATTCGAGGCCCTAATTCCCGTCTTCACGGTCTTTGAAAATATTATCCTGCCTTTTCCATCAATCAGGACCCCGTTGGTTGTAGTAGAGCCGGAATCGACTCCTGCGTAAATCACCGTAGTTCCCTCCTCAGAATGCAGTACCGATCTAGAGTCGTTCTTTTCCATCAGTGCCCCGATTCTAGTGGTCAGTTGTCCATCGGAATTTAGAGGAAAATCGAGTTCAACTCTGTATGTCTTCACGTTGTCACGGGGACGAACAAAATCAAAGAAGTCGCAAAACTTGGGAACCACAAAGACAGTCGCGTCTGCACTCTCATCTGAAGCTGAAATTGTTTCGGAGAAACGAGCACAAGGAGATCTCCACTTCAGTAGACGTTCGGCAATCGCCGTTAGTGGCTCGATGTTATCGGCAGTCTTACTCGAAAACGGTCTTCTTCCAAGGCAAGTATCATTGGACACCATTATTCCCCCGGCCTTCTCTACTGCATTGTCGAAGGCTCCAATATCAGTTACTCCCCCACTCAGAGCAATTCGCTTTCTCGGCCCGCGACTCACGAGATTGGAGTCGATTTTGGCTTTATTGCCATCTAGCGCCGAAAGATATAGCCTTGACAAGTCGGCTCCCTCTACCCTAATCTCATTTGTCAGTACGTGATCCACGAGATCGTTGAATCGACCTATGCCTGTATGCAGGTTAACAGCAACACCAGAGTTTTCGAGGAAAGTCGTCAGATCGCCGATCTCGCCGGCGAGAAATTCTTCAGCATCAGCGTCTCTCTTCCACGGGAGTCTTAGGATGAAGACCCTGGCCGACGAAAGCTCAGAAAGAAGATCTCCGATTCTACGCATCGCGTCACAGGAGTCGGCTATCAAGAGATAATCGTCTGAACTCAATTCCATTCCTTTTTCGTAAACCGTCTTTGCATAACCACATAAATTGCATCCTAATTCGTGGCAGGAGACAGGAGCAACGGAGGTTATTCTGTGGAATTCACTGTCACTACCTAGCAAAACTTCCATCGGTATGTAACTGCACGAGTAGTAGATCATTTTCTCTTCTCCATTATTTCCAGGAATGCTTCTGTTCTTGTTCGCAGCTGCCCGGCACCCTGAGATGCATGGTCGACGCAATCACCCGTGAGCTCGAGGAAGGGAATATTCTCCTCTTCGAAGGCTTTCTTCAAATAACTCACTCCTCCTGCCGACTGTCTGCATCCCCAATGAGAAAAGTGGATCACCCCATCGACCGCGAAGTTTCGTGCAAGATCCAGGCAGAAATCCCCACGATCGACCACGCTTCCGCAAAGAGGGTTATATACCAGTTTCTCCGCAAGACTCTCAAGCGGTCGTTGCGGGTCGACCGGATACATCCAGTCCCACATCAGCTCGTTCGAAACCACAAGGTTTTTCGATCCCGGAAGAAAGAGATTGAAAAGCTCGTTGTCGTAATAAGGGGGGATGTGAAGCCAGAGGATCTTCTTCGCATTTTCGGGAATCGCTTCAAGGCTCTCGCCGATACTTCTAGAGGACGCCGCGATTCTCCGATCGCCTGCCAGAGTATGCAGTACATACAGCGAGTTCATGTGTTCGTAGAGATGCTGAGGCAAATACGCGTCTTTCGCTCTTACTTTTATCTCATCGAGGTTTTCCATCAGTTCTCTTTCATATGATAATCTCACTGACAACTCTTCCATTTTGAAAGCGTTCCCGGTGATTTCTTCGATCGTGCCGATAACTGCCTTCAGTTGCGAGACAACGTATCCTACGGCCTCCCGCTTTCGACCTCTGGGTACATCGATCAAAATGAAAGGAACATCGTACTCGCTGGCTATCCTCTTGAAGGTCGGAAGGTTTCCATCGCAAAGAATGCTTGTCGTCATCACCAACTTAGGCGGAGGCAGAAGCTTTCTCAGAGATACTCCAAGAGAAGCTCTATGAAACGTACACAGGGAGTCGCTGATTCCTGCCTGTGAAGAATATGCAATCGCCGTGTCCTCAAGATGCATCGACGAAAGCGCTCCGGAAATGCCTTCGACCGAGACGGGGTTAAGACCCGCCGAAAGAAGAAGTTCAGAAGGAGCCATTAAATTCACCCACACGGTACTCGAACCCTTTATCGCAAGATACACTTCCTCCAGCGCCAGGTGATTGACCGTGTTGACAAATCGTGGTCGATCCCTATCTGGAAAATGCCCTCTTCTGAAATTCTCAAACCCCATACCAAGCTGAAGCCATCTCTTGAACCTATCGGTATCATCTATGTAATTTCTCAGAAAGCTGCCGAACTTCACACTCTTTCTTGACATCTACTATGTTCTCACTCCCGTCATCTAGAATCGCTGACATCAATCCGCAGTTCCCATGGGTTGAGATGTCGGAATGACCTCAATTATACCTCTTGCGAGAAAAGAGCCAGGACTTCACCGGTCGGCTACTTTCTGTTTGCAGGCGTACGCGCTCACTCTGAATCTCTTTCTGCATGACTCGGGGACTGTGCTTTGTTCTCTCCCTCTAACCCAAAAGAAAGGGATTTTCGGAAGTGATAGCCGTATATCGCAAATTCAACAGACAATGGAAAAAGCGATGGCCTAAAGATGGCTGTCCAGAGGAGCAACAACCAATAGTTCATTCGACCTTTTTCCCTTATTCCAATTACCCACAACGACTTCAGAAAAGCCTTCAGACTATCGGAAAGGGGCCTGACATGTCTAGACGAATTGGGTTTGTAGTTCTTGAGAAAGGTTATTACTCTCTGGCGGTATGGTTTCGGAGAGTAAACGTTGCTGAGTATTTTATAGTAACCGTCTACAAGGTTATTGAGACCCATCTTGGGAACTATGTTAGTCAGAATGCTAGTGTTGTTTCCGGAAAACTCCGATGCGATCCTGTTCTCTTCTTTCAACCTCTGGAAGAGTCTTGTGCCCGTAGGCGCTGTGAGGACACCGACCATTGCCGTCACTATGCCGCTCTTCTGGATGAAATCGATCATATTCTGAAATACCGAAGGCTTGTCGTGATCAAAGCCCACAATGAATCCGCCCTGAACCTGCAGTCCGAACTCCTGCATCTTCCTAACAGATGAGAGTAGGTCCCTGTTTCGGTTCTGGTACTTACCGCATTCAGCGAGGCTTTCCTCTTCGGTAGTCTCGATGCCCACGAAGACGGTTCCGAAACCCGCATCGACCATGAGTCTCATGAGTTCATCGTCATCCGAAAGATCAATCGAGGCTTCTGTATTAAACACAAACGGATAATTCCTGTCTTTCATCCATTCGGCAATTGCCGGAAGAATCTCTCTCTTCAGTTTCGTCTTATTACCGATAAAGTTATCGTCAACTATGAATACTCCTCCACGCCAGCCGGCTCTATACAGCGCTTCCATTTCCGCAATGAGTTTTTCAGCGCTCTTTGTCCTGGGAATGCGTCCGTTTAACAGAATAATGTCACAGAACTCGCAGTTGTAAGGACAGCCTCTAGAATACTGGATGTTCATAGAAGAGTATTTTCTCATGTCAAGAAGCTCCCAGTCTGGAATGGAACTATCTGCAATATCTGGAAAGCCATCGGATTTGTAAATGTGCTTAGCCTGACCGTTTTCTAAATCATGAAGAAACGGTGCCAGAGTCATTTCTGCTTCGCCAAGAACTAGATGATCGACTTCACTGAACTCCTCTGGTCTGGTTGTGAAAAGCGGCCCGCCTGCTATCGTCTTGACGCCCAACTCCTTGCACCTTTGGATAACCTTCTTTGCCGAGTCAAGCTGAATATCCATTGAGCTAATCATCACGTAATCGGACTGTAAGATGTCTTCATCACGTAGACTATCCGTATTCATATCTATGAGTTTCTTCTCCCAATCTTCAGGCAACATAGCAGCAACAGTCATGAGGCCTAGAGGTGGGTACACCGCCTTTTTTGAGACAAATTTTAATGCATGCTTGAAACTCCAAAATGTTTCTGGATATTCTGGATAAACCATCAAAACTCTCATATCTCCACTTCCCTGTTTTATAATAGCACTCAAACCTTTCCTATAAAGCCCATGCTCTGCAGGTTGATGAATTGTGCGGGATCAGTAATTGCTGAGCTCCTGCTTGTTTGATTCTGGTTGGACCATCTGGTTTTGATCTAAAAGAATTTCGAAGTATCCACAGTTCCCTCATTGTCAGAAAGCGCCGTAATTTGTTGAAGACCAAAACACATCACTCATCCCACAGTGCCATCTAATCAATATTATCACATCGGACCGATCGAAAGAGCAAATCAGTATATCTCTGCCTGGCGGACCGGAACTGTTCTCGACTCACCATAACAATTTGCTTTTGACTACAAAAACCGCTCGATGCTGTTCATAACCAGCGCCTAGTAACCCGACTTTCCTAACCCGTTCCTATCAACCGTTCTCTCTGTTCCCTCTCTTACAGATCGCTTTTCGGAGGAGGGTGGACCGTTGACGGATGACTTTGTTCTTAATGCCCTTGCTCTTCCAAGCGCTCAGCGTACAGCGAAGAGCGGATCTGCGCGCCAAAGCCCAGATCCTGACCAGGAGCTTTGTAAGGATGGCGTGAAGGGTCTGTCATCACGTATAGCTTGCCCCTAAACCCACTCACTTTGGTCATTCCGTATACCCTGCCCCAAAGTGCTCCTGTTTGGGGGTTCTGTACGGGATCTCGTATCTAAGACCCGCTTTACGCTTAAGAACGAAGACCCGCTGATCGCTGGGAGACAACGTTGTCCGTCCACGGACCGCCGTTCTCCGCATATTTTTAGCCCGGCGTAGCCGGAACTGGCCAGGCGCAGCCTGACTGGCCACCGAAGGTGACTGGCCTCGCCGAAGGCGAGACTGGCCTGCGTCAGCAGACCGACCACTTTTTGCCTTCTGCCTTGCGCCTGTGAGAGGGCTTCCCCTCTTCGGGCGAACGGCCGTTCGCCCCTACAAGAAGAATATGATTCTGAATGGGATCAAAAGAAGATTGGCTACCGGCCCTTCCTCATCTTCCCAGCGCGAAAGCGCCAGCATCGCTTCGTGGGATTTTCTTCCCGGCCTTGCGTCAGGATTTTTGTACTCGCTTCACTTCCGACCATACGTAATCTCTCCAGAATACTTTTCGATCAATTTCTCAAGCACTCTTGCCGCCATTCTTACTGTGGTCTCGCAACCAATTATCGGATCTCTGTACTCATCCCTAAGTACACTGCACTCAAGATGCCCGTATTTCTTCTCAAATTCTTCTAGGAATTCTTCCGCGATTCGCTTCATTCTCTCCTGCTTTTCATCCACTTCGCTGTTGAAGATAATTCCTATTACTGCTAGAGAGCCCGTTACAGCTCCGCAGATGCTTTTGATCCTCATTCCATTTCCAAAGGCCCCCATGGTATAGAATGCTTCTTCCGGCAGGTTGAGCTCATATTCGTCATCTGCTCCGTAGATTATCGCCTCAGCGCAGTTTCTCTCAACATCACTTCTCGAATATTGTTTTCCAGCAGCATCCTCAAGCATATTTACTCCCTTCTCACAAACTTGTTGAAATGAACGCGCAATTATAGGTTTGTAATACGTATTACGTCTGATACAATCATTGTATAACTTTGAATGAAGGAGGTCCTATATGTCAATACTACTAAAGAACGGGACTATTTACCCCATCACTTCCGAGCCCTTCGAAGGGGATATTTTGATCAATAAGGGAAAGATCGAGTCCATCGGCAAGGGACTTGAAGAGCCTGGAGCCGAAGTGATCGATGTTACAGGTAAGTTCATCTTTCCAGGCTTTATCGATGCACACTCTCACATTGGTATTTACGAAGAGGGAGTTGGAGGCTACTACGGAGACGGTAACGAAGCGACGGATCCCCTTACTCCGGATGTCTCCGTTGTTGATGCCTTCAATCCTCAAGACGCAGCGATAAAAAGAGCTCTATCTGGAGGAGTCACGACCGTCATGGTCGTTCCAGGAAGCGCCAATCCAGTCGGTGGACAGGGGGCAATCTTCAAGTTCAAGAACACACTCATAGTCGACGATATGGTCGTTCGTTCCCCGGCAGGCCTGAAAATGGCAACTGGTGAAAACCCAAAGAGAGTTTACGGTGAGGGCTTCAAGAAAACACCCTCCACAAGACTGGGAACGGCCGCTGTTATCCGCGGCTACCTCCAGAAAGTTAGAGCGTACATGGAAAAGAAGAAGGCGGCAGAGAAAGAGGGTAAACCCTTCACAGATTTCGACCCCAAGCTTGAAGTGGGGGAAAAAGTGTTGAAAAAAGAGATTCCTGCCAGAATTCATGCCCATCGACAGGATGATATTCTTACTGCAATCAGGCTCTCTAAGGAGTTTGATTTCGATCTGGTAATAGAACACGCGACTGAAGGCTATAAGATAGTAGATTTTCTCAAAGAGAACAGTGTTCCGGTCGTTATCGGCCCAATTTTCGGCTTCCGAACGAAACTAGAGCTTAAGGATATGAGTTACGATGCACCCAGAATACTCAACGAAAAAGGCGTCCTTGCTGCATTTATGTGTGATCACCCAGTGATTCCTCTTGAGAATACGAACGTGCAGCTGGGAGTGGCCCTTCGTTACGGCTCCAAAGAGGAAGACTTACTCAAGATGGTCACAATAAATGCGGCGAAAATTCTGAAAATAGATGAGAGGGTCGGATCACTCGAAGTCGGAAAAGACGCAGATATTGCGGTTTGGACAAATCATCCATTCAACCTTGCTGCGAAAGCAGAAAGAGTGTTCATTGAAGGTGAGGAAGTCTACAGCGACCTTTGAAGCAACGAGGATCGCAAGCAAAAAGCACACTGAATACTTGATACCAGACGTTGAAATGTTTTATAATATTCCTGCGGCCACCTCACGAGGGTGTCACGCACTAGGCCATAGAGCCTGCGCACGGCTTCGAGCCGATGCACTGAGGCGTGGGGTATCCCCACGCCTCTTCTATTTTCTGCTATGATACTTCGAGAACAGAGTTCCTTGCACAACCAAGTATTCAATAATCACACTAGATCCCAACAATATGAGATTTATTGATCCTTACTTCCTACACACTCTTGAACTATGATCAAGATCCATAGCTTGCTCTTTTCAGTTTTCTTCTTTTACGGAGGGTGGAATGTGAGAGTCCAAAACACTTTCTCTAGCTCCGAAATTCTCACTCAAGCTGGTCATCATAACCCACATCATCTTCTCTGAAGGCCAATCAACTTGTTCCTTAGTTCCAGAATCAGTCATCATTATCAAATGAAGGCGGCAATCGGTGACTCCATTATCTACATCCAGTTTACATACCTATACCGATGAGCCAGCCTGTTTACGCAGGCCAGTGTTTGCTTCGCAAAGGCCAGTTCCGCTTCACGGGCAGAAAATCTGCTGCGCACTGAAAGAGGCGCTGTACACTTATTAACGAAGACCCGCTCATCGCTGGGAAGAGCCGAGAAAGAGCATTTAGGAGAGTTCGCTGCGCTCACGAGAAGACGAGAGCGAAAATAGGGACTGACTGGCTCCTATGGTCCCTTTTGCGCGTCAGTCCTTCCCCAAGACCAAAGCCGAGATCCTGACCAGGAGCTTTGTCAGATGACGTGAAGGACCGTCATCCCGTAGAGCCTGCCCCAATGAGCCTGCCCTGAAAGCCTGCCCCAAAATGCTCCTGTTTGGGGTCTCCTGTTCAGGTAAACTGATCTCCATCTCACTCTTGACTCTTCATTCTTTCATCCGGTGGTGAAAATAGCGACCGGCTTCTATTGCCCCGAGAGGCAATGGTCTTTTTATTTAACGTTTCACTTTTCTGAGTAGATTATTTGTGTTGGATATCGCTGGTGGCAAAGGAAAAGAGGCGCATGTGATAAAATCTAGCTATTCAAAAAAGCTTTCCATTCATCAGTCTATCCAGAAAGCTGTACAAGGCGTGTACTCAGATCTAGTTAATGAAAGAGGACATTTTACGATCCTGATAGTCTTTAATAGCTCATCATAAAGGGAGGTGTATCATGAGAACCAGACTGTTCAGATATATATTGTTTTCTTTCCTTCTTCTGATACTTTTTCTCTCAGCGTGTGTCAAGCCCGATCCTCAAGTGGTGAGGATAGCATTTGAGGAGCTCCAGGAGGGTGCATTCTACAACGGTAGCTTGATGTTTAATCCTTCGGATCCTTCTTATTCACACCTTCATAAGGGAACCTTGATCGCTTTTCAGGATATTAGCTACGGTTGGGAAGAAAAGGGAGAGGACCTTTATGTTGCCATAATCGCAAACAAGAAGTTTGGATATTTGTACATCCGCGATGTTTACCAGGAGCATATTGAATACGAGTATCTTGTTTATGATGAGGATGGAACAATTATCGAAAGAGAGGATTCTGTCCATTTATATATGGTGGAAGGCGAAGCCAGTTTTTCGAGCGCTTCGGAAGTTTCCAGATTCAGTGGTATTTCTTATCATACTGGAGTTAACGCCAGCCACGCGGTAATAACGAACTCATGTCTTCTGTCGTTCATTCATGAGATCCCAGAAGCAACCCCTGAAGAGGAGATATCACCTGAACAAGAGTTCCGAAGAGTTGTTTTTAGAATTCAGCAACAAGGAATGACGCAAACTTCTCACTATCCTAAAGGGGTTGTGGCAATAAGCACTTCGAGCCCGAAGTCACATGTGGTTAACTCATCCTTCTATCACAGAATAACAAATGGAGACACAGATGCGGAAGATGAAATGGTGTTTCTTAAGACAGACCATCTTCCAGAATTCTCGCCAGGAGATTTCGTTCTCGATGGAAAATACGGAGTTGTGAAAATGGTCGAATCTGTTGATTATTTGGACCCGTCTCGAATCGTCTTGAACACAGTAGAGGCCGCTCTTGAAGATGCTCTGGGAACAGTCATAATTGAGATTGAAGGAGATCTAAATGAGATATTGACGAAGTATTCTGATTCAGACGATTTAATTGATCCCCAAAGCATTCGTGCTGAGATGTTAAGGAAAGAATGGGATGTTGAAATAGTTGACTACGAAGAAATCTCTGCGAAGATCAGGAATATTTTCAAGCTCTTCGTTGACGTATCAATATCGTTTCATTACGGTGTGGACAAATTCAGCTCGTCAGGAAGAATATCCTTCCCCATGAGTCTAGCCTCTCTGCTCAGTATAGAGGGAATAGTAGGTTTTGAAAATGATGACTCGTACAAGCTCGCTGAACCTTCTGTTGAGTTCAGCGTTTCCGGAATCCCTGTAAAGGTGAGCGTCCCTCTATATTTCTACTATGAAGTGGCTGCGACCCTTGCTGAGCTCAAGTTTGAATTTGGACCTGAACTGAATTTGGAACTTGGCTTTAACTACGATGTTGGGGCAGAAGTTGAATATAAGTGGAAAATAATACCGACGGGAGTTCATAGTTGGGGTCATGCGTCTGGCATATTCAGCCATTCTGAAGGCATCGATCTTGACTATGAATACGACACATCTCCGAATCTGACAAGCGAGGTTGGATTCAAGGCCTATCCTGGAGTGACAATCGCATGTGTTCTTCGACCAGAGATGGAGACTCCTTTCGCCCTGCGTGGTAGTCTCGAAAACAATATACTTAACCTAGATCTTCTTGTTGAGGGACATATGCAGATGAAGCTGGATGTGAAGTTCTATGATCATACATGGAAGTTTGGCAGAGTCTTTAAATACACAAAGCAGTTATACGAGAAAGAACTGTAACACGATACGTGGTTGTGTGCTGTTCAATCTAGCATAGGGTTAAGAGCAGTCTATAGGAGCAAGCGGCTCATAAGACTTGAGCTCGTTGTTTTGCTGGATCTTCTTTTGAAAGTTGCGTGGGAGTGCGCCCCGGAATTCTAGCTCAGAGGTGCTGGACTGGTTACAGACTTTTTTGTTCACAATGCTATCAAGACGCGTTACAAGAGGATAAGGCAGGCATCCCACTTCCCATCGGTGACTCCGTTATTTACAACCAGTTAACATACCTATCCTGATGAGGCACTCAGCTTACGCGCACAGCTCCTGCTTCACCGCGCAAAGGAGCCGCTTTCCGCTGAGAAGACCCGTCCTTCGTTGTCCGTCCCAGATCACGGACCCGTCCTTCGCCAAGACCCAAGCCCAGATCCTGACCAGAAGCACGAGGATGACTTTGAGAAGGGGATTACACTTATCATTGCTATTTCAGATAGAGGTCTAGCTTCTTCTTGCAACTTGCATCGTGGAACTTGCAATGATGTTCTTTTCGGAGGACACTGAACGGCCAACGGATAACCTTGTCTAATGCGACTAGCCTGAGTTAACAAACCGACCACTTTTTGCCTTCTGCCTTGCGCTTGTGAGAGGGCTTCCACTCTTCGGGCGAACAGCCGT
>NPIF01001346.1_pt1 | contig 11979 bp, 8 predicted proteins | sample 8637461 | NCBI WGS metagenome assembly NPIF01 (sample SAMN07420641, study PRJNA396082) | bioreactor metagenome | isolation source: sample BR12 brine-fed electro-methanogenic bioreactor BR | place: Japan: Kochi | collected 2016-12-09
GGCGGGTACGTGGCCCAGCAGATTGTCATCGGGATTGGAGAGGTGTTGTGGGACGTGTTCCCGCGGCGCCGGCGGCCGGGCGGCGCACCGGCAAACGTCGCGTTCCACGCCAACCAAATGGGCGAACGCGGCGTCGTCTGCTCTCGGGTCGGCCGTGACGACCTAGGCGACGAACTTCTCGCCTTCCTCGAGGAACGCGGGCTGACGATTGCTCATATCCAGCGCGACGCAAAGCATCCAACCGGCACCGTCACCGTCGACACCAGCGAGGCTGAATCTCCGAAGTACACGATCCACGAGAACGTCGCGTGGGACGCGCTGGCGTATGACGACGCACTGGCGGACATCGCGCCACGGGCCGCGGCCATCTGTTTCGGCACGCTTGCCCAGCGTTCTCAGACCAGCCGCGAAACAATCCGCAAAACGCTCAAACGCTGCGAGCACGCACTCCGCGTGTACGACATCAACATCCGCCCGCCCTGGTACTCCGCCGAGGTCGTCGAGGCATCGCTGGGCCTGTGCAATGTCTTGAAGCTCAGCGCCGAAGAAGCGATGGAAGTCGCGCGGCTGTGCGGCCTGCGCCCCTCACAACCCGTCGACGTCGCCCGGGCATTGATCGACCGTTACGATTTGCGGCTGGTCTGCATCACCCGCGGCGCTCAAGGCGCACTTGCGATCGACGAGCAACAGAAATACGAACTGCCCGCCGCTCCCGTCAGAGTGGTCGAAGCCGTCGGCGCGGGCGATTCGTTCACCGCCGCCATGATCCACGGCCTGCTGGCGAAATGGCCGCTGGAGCGTGTGCTGCGTTTCGCAATCGAAGTCTCAGGGCTGGTCGTCGCGCGCGAAGGCGCCATGCCGCTGATCCGCGACGAGATCGCCGACCTCGCGGCCCGCCTGTAAACAGAATCGATACCAATCCGAGAGACATGCCGCGTTGCGGAAGCAGCGCCGTGCAGGCTTCAGCGGGCACGGCTGTAGGGCAGATCGACGCTGGTCATGCTCTTGATCTTCAGCGGCTTGGCCGGCGCATGATTCTCATCCACCTCAACCTGACCCAGCTTTTGCAGCGCCGCCAGCGACTGCGGCCCCTTCACCCGGCCGAATGCCGTGTACTCACCGTCCCACGAAGGCTGACGTGAGAGGCAGATGAAGAACTGGCAACTCGCCGAGTGCGGGTTGCCCTCGACCAGCGCCATTGCCACGGTGCCCTCCTCGAACGGCGTGTCGTTGAACTCCGGCGGAATCGTCATTCCGTCGGGTCGCCGCCCGGTGCCGTCACCGACCGGGCAGCCACCGAGAATGAACTGCCCCGGATACACCATGTGGAACGTCTTGCCGTTGTAGAACCGCTTCTGAACCAGATCGAGGAAGTTACCCACCGTGTTCGGTGCCTTGTCGTACAGCAGTTCAATCACGATCGGACCGAAGTCCGTCTCCATCATGACCTGCTTGTACTGCACGACTTCGATGATGAGCGGCTCGGCCTCGAGCGCGCCGCCGTAGGGCTGCCAGCCCAGTCGATAGATGCCCGCCTGATGCAGTCCGGGATAGAACCGGGCCACGTCGAATCGAAGGCCGATCGAACCGAACGGCGCGATTGTCACACTCGGCACCGGATACTGCGGCTTGCGCGTCACACGATCACCCATGATCGGATTCTGATCGCTCGCCACCAGCAGCCCGCGGTATTCAACGCCTGAGAAGACGTGTTCGAGCGGAAGTCCCATTCCCGGCAGCGAATCACTCTTGGACGTCAGCGCACCCGGCACCTCGAGCTTGACCGGCTCATCCGTGAGATTGACCAAGGCGAACTCGACCATCACATTGCCGCCGACGGGCAGTGTCGTGCGCGGAGCCCGAAGCTCGGCCCTGACGATCTGAGACAGCGGACGCTCCAGAACCGGCGTCGGTGGTTCGTCGGCCGGTGCGGTGTCCATTGCGGGATCCGGCGCCTGGCCGCAGATGAAGAGAGAACAAAACACCATCCAGTACGTCAGACTGGTCATTACGCTCGCCTCTTTGTGGATTCCAGTTTGAGGAAGCACCGCCGGGTCGCCGCGCCGCGAGTCAGGCGCCCGTGCCCCCGATCACCGTGGTAACCGTCCTGCATAGTATGAGAAAATCGAGCCGCAGTGACCAGTTGTCTATGTAGAACAGGTCCAGGTTCATCCATTCTTCGAAACCGATCTTGTGCCGGCCCTTGATCTGCCACAGACACGTCAGGCCCGGCCTCATGCTCAATCGCCGCCGTTGCCAGCGATCGTACTGCGCTACCTCCGACGGAATCGGCGGCCGCGGGCCCACAACCGACATGTCGCCCTTCAACACGTTGAAGAGCTGCGGCAACTCGTCCAGGCTCCATTTCCGCAACCAACGTCCGATATTCGTCGCCCTGGGATCCCGCTCGATCTTGAAAACAGGCCCCGCCGACTCGTTCAAATGGGCGATTTCGGCGACTCTCTCCTCGGCGTCGGGCTGCATGGTTCTGAACTTGTACATGCGGAATTCCCGGCCGTGCAGTCCGCTCCGAATCTGCCGGAACAGAATCGGCCCGGGCGATGTCACCTTGATCAGAACCGCGCATATCAACATTATCGGCGCGGTAACAACGATTCCGATAATCGATACGACGATGTCGAGCAGGCGTTTGAGCGACAGGAGTTCGGGCGAATGCCGCGCCGGCGCGTACGACAGCAGCGACACGCCGTGAAAGTCCGTGATTTCGGGCATCGAATGACACGCCATGACCTCCGCGGTCAGATGCGCCTGAACCCCCACCTCCTCACACAAACGCACGTGGGGTAGAATGTTGGGGTACTCTGCCAGCGGCGCGGAGAAGATCACTTCGTCCACGACCTGCCCGTCCAGGATTGACCCCAACGCATCGAGATCGCCCAGGATCGCCCCGGTCTCGATTCGCGACGCGTCCGTCTCCCAGGGGCCCTGAAGGTGTCCCAACACCATGGATCGGCCCAGCGCGACAGATCGCAGCAGCCGCCTGATCCGGACCGCATCGCGGCCTGTCCCCACGATCAGCACGTGACGCGGCCGCCGACCAATGACCCACCGGCCGATCACCAGGCTTATACCGCGGGCGAGCACCGTGGTCGCAGGCAGCAGGATGGCGACAAACCCGATTTGCGCCCTCGGATAAATCTCCCGGGCCAGCAGTAGCGCCAGCGCCGCCTGAAACAAGGCGAGAACTACGGCCCCGACAATGGCGTTCCGCAGCACCCACGTCCAGGGTCGCCAACGCGCGGCGTACCACCCGAGCAGGCCGAGAATCAGCGGCCAGCCGAGCGGCAGGAACATCATGACCTGCATGTGCAGCCGCACGCTGCTGCCGTAGCCGGGGATCAACTCCGGCCACTGCGACGGAAACGCGAGCCCCATCCACAGCGTGCATCGCAGGATATCGGCGACGATGTAGGTCAGGAGGATGTTGAGGGCGTCGGCGACCACCATCCCCGCGCGAAGCTGCCGCCATGATTGTGAATGGGTCATATCGCCCTGATCCTCGTACCGCGCTACCGGGACGCCGCGCCCCGCGGGCGTCGATTCTATCCGCACAAGCCGGGGGAACAATGCGGGATCGGGCTCGCCGCGAATGGGCCGGCCTGATCGCGGGCCCTATCATTACCGCAAGTGAATCTCGACACCCGGGAGGTGGTATTCGATGTGTTGCCGGAAAACAGCGGCTGGTTTGCTTGGCGTCTTCATGCTTGCGACGCTCGCGTGTCGTGATCCCCATCAGGACAAGAAGTGGGTTGCGGGCAAAAATACCGCGGCCGCCGATGCGCGCGCCGGCGCGAAGGCGGAGGCCGCGACCGACGCACAAGACGGCGCGACATCCGCGAATGACCCCGGCGGCGAACCGGCTGCTCTCCAGCCGGTCTCAAGCGTGGACCTCTCGCGCTACATGGGCAAGTGGTACGAGATCGCCCGCTACCCCAACAGTTTCCAGAAGGGACTCGTCGGCGTGATTGCGGAGTATCGCCTGCGCGAAGACGGCGAGTTCGATGTCATCAACACGGGTCGCGAGAAGACGCTCGACGGACCGCTCTCGCGTTCGACCGCCACCGGCTGGGTGCAGGACGAAAAGACCAACGCGAAACTGTGGGTGCAGTTCATCTGGCCGTTCCGCGCGCACTACTGGATCATTGACCTGTGCCCCGAGTACTCGTACGCCGTCGTCGGCCAGCCCAGTCGCAAATACCTGTGGATCCTGAGCCGCACGCCGCAGATGGATGAAGAAGCATACGCGGCGATCTGCGAGCGGTTGAGGAAGCAGGGCTACGATCCGAGCCGATTGCAAATGACGCTGCAACCGCCGGCTTAGGTGCGAAGAAAGCGACGCGTTCTCATGAAAAGGCACGGCCCGGCAAGTAACCGGACCGTGCCGCCCTTACCCGCGAGGACTCGCGGTATATCACTCATCCCGCATGCTCACGCCCGAGCGCATGTTCGGCACGCGCGGGGCCTTTTGAGCGCCCTTCTTTCGCTTGTCGCTCTTCTCTTCCAGAATCGTCGCCGCACCCAGCTCCTGGAACCGGTTCAGATCCGTCCAGAACGTGCCGTCGCCCGCGAAGAAAATGCGAATCGACTTTGGCTCGAAGTTGTCGGCGAATGTGTAAAGGTTGTACGCCCTGGGGCTGCCGAACGCGCCGACGAGCAGTTTGTAGCCCTCCGCCTCGGCCGAGTTCTTCATCTTCTCCACGGCGGCCCGCGCCTGACCCAGAATGTCAATCCGCTGGGCGTCGAGCTTGGCCACTTCCTGCTGAATCGTCGCGACCTCGAGCGACGCCTGCGCGTCGATCTGTGCGGCTTCCTTGCGCCCCTCGGCGTCGATGTTCGCAACCATCAGCCGAGTGTCCGCCTGGATCGTCTCACGGGCGATGTCGACCTTCTTGCGTTCCTCTTCAAGCTGCGCCTTGACGATCGCCGCCTCGCGCTGTTTCTCCTTCGTGATCTGCTTCTCGATTGCGATGTAGCTCTGCTGGATGGTCCGCTTCAGGTCTTCCGTCACCTCGCCGCCCTCACCGCCCGCCGACTGCGGAGCGTGGACCTCGATCTCGCGCACCAGCGCCAGCAGGATCTCGATGTTCTTGCCGCGGCAGACGCGCTGCAATTCGTTCGTCAGATCCGACTGGAACATCTCGCGCTTGTCGCCGCGGATGAAGTCGCGGGCCGAATACGTCGAGCCGATGTTGCGGCAGATCGAACGAAGTTGCGGGCCGATGACCTTGTCGAGCACCCGATCGACGTTGCCGAATTCGTTGATCGTCTCGGCGGCATGCTGCGGATGAATTCCCCAGATGACTGTCACGCCGACGCGGATCAGATAGCCGGTATCCGATGGGAACGAAATCCGCAGGTTCTCCTCCTCGCCGAACTCCAGTTGTGAGTACTCGTTGTACCCGATCTCGATCAGCGTCACCTTCTGCAACTTCGGGTTGATGAAATAGACGCCGGGCTGGAGCACGTTGCGCATCGTGCCGCGTTCGCCGGGCCGGGCCAGCGGCCGCCGGCCGCCGCCTTCCGCCTCCGACCGCGCAGTCTCCGCGTCCTCGCGCTGCGTCGTCGTGGGCGCCATCGCGATCGCCTCGACCGGCTCGTTACCGAACAGGTTCGTCACGACGCCGACGAAACCCGCGGGAATCACCACGGCGGGATGCAGGTTCACGGCGTAGACTTCCGGGTTGATCTTGTACGTGCCGGGCGTCAACACCTCTTCGAGAACGCCCTTCATCCCGGATTCACGTGTAACCGTGGTGCTCCCCTGCGGCGGCTCCTTGCCGACCTTGCGCGTCACGACGCCGATTTGCGGGAAATCGCCTTCGAACGTGAACTTGCCTGCGCGAAGCTCGTCACGCTGCCGCTTGTCGAGCGTGTGAATCCATTCCCACGTGGAGGGATCGCCCGCCGGAATGACCGTCAGTTCCTTCAGTTCCCAGTCAAAGCGAATCGGATCGCGGAAGTGCCGCCCCGGGCCAAGCACCTCCAGTTGAATACCGCGCTGCCCCGGCTTGGTGGCGACAAGCTGATCTTCCGGCAGCTCATCGCCCATCTTGCGGATCAAGACGGCGCACATATTCTCCGGCACATAGATGCGGCAGGTGAACCACACCACAGCCAGCAGCGCGACCGCCGTCATGCACAACAAACCGATCAGGTGAACAATGTAGCGTTTCATCAGCGATCACCTCCTCTGGCCGGCCGGGCCTCGAAGGTCTGGAACTCCTTGAAGATGTCCGCGAAGGGTCCATCGGTGTTGCTCAGGATGGATTCGATGGACGGTGCCACCTTCTGCACGAAGAAGTACTGTGCGTAGTTGTAACCGTCGCCGAACGCCTCGACCGCGGCCTGAAGCGGTTCGGCCTTCGCCTGATACTCATAGAGAATCACGTCGGCCTCCGCTTTGCCGCGCGTTCGCAGCGCCACCGCCTCCTTTTCGGCCGCCTGTAACGCGAGTTTGGCGACTTCCAGTTCGCGATTCGCCTCCGTCACAACCACGATCTTGCGCTGCTCCGCCTCTTTGGTGACGGAGACCACTTCGCGCCGCGCCTCACCGATCGCGCGGTTCTGCTCCTGCCGCTCCTGCTGCTCGACGAGCCGGGCTTCGGCCTTCGCCTCTTCCATCTCGTTGGTGGAGCGTTCGATTTCCTGATCGGCCTGCTCGCGCTGACTGATCAGCACCGCCATCTCCTCCGGCAGTTGGATATCGCGAATCAGGGCGGCGCGAATGTCGATGCCCTGCTTCCTGCATTCTTCACCCAGCGCAGCGTAAAGATCCTCCTGCATCTTCGTTCGCGTCTTGCCGCTGATGAAATCGCGAGCCTTGAGCTTTGAGCCCTGGATTCTCGCGATGCTGCGGGCGTTGGGCAGGATGATCTTGTTGAGGATGTCCTCCTCGTCGCCGTAGGCCACCGTCACTTGCGCGACCTGATCGGACAGGATCGCCCATTCGATCGTCCCCTCGATGCGAATAGCGAAACTGTCGCTCGACGGAAAGTGGATCGAGTCATTCTCGAGCATGTCGTACTTGTGGCTGCGCATGTCGACGATCTCGATCTGCTGGAGATAGGGGTTGTAGTACTGGCGCCCCGGGGCAAGCGTCCTGCGCTGCACACCTTTCTCGCCCGGTTCTACGGTGTAGGTGTTCTTCTCGGCCGGATCGTCACCGCTCAGCAGTGTCACCACCCCGACATGGCCTTCCGGAATCACCAGCACGGGGAACTTCTGCACCTCGTAGCAGAAGGGATTGATGTTGTGACGACCGGGCATCAGGATGTCCGCCACGGGCCCACGCTCGTCGGGTTCCGTCGCGACGGTCTTGGGAAACGGCAGGGGCTTGCCGTACTTGCGGATCTTCACCCCCATCTCGTCATCCGCGACGATCACGGCTTTCTGCCCGATCCGCTTGTACGAATACGGGTTGTAGAAGTAGCGACCCTCGGGCATGACCTCGTAGCGAATGCCCTTGTAGTTGTTGCGGACGTCCTCCTCGGTCTCACCCGTGGTTTCGGCGATGCGATTGACCAGTTCAGGATAAAGCACGACCTGATCGAAGAACTCGTCCTGCAACTCGGTGGGAATCGTCTTGCCCGTTTTGTTGACAAGCACGAGAATCTCGTTCGCGTCCACCTCCACGCGGAACACGAACCAGACGACGCCGACCGCGAGCAGGATCAACGCGAGCACCCCGGTCGCGATCAGCGATTTCCAGGGCAGCCGCAAAGGGGGCAGCGATGGATGTGGTCCTCGATCGTATCCGGTGTCAGACATACCTCCGTCCTTTCTCGAACTGCAGAATCCGTTTGTTTGACCGGCCGTTCAAATCGTATCCGGCACGTGCAGGCTGATTCTCACGCAGGCGCTGCCCGATGCAAGCACTATCCCAATGAATGCCCGCAGTTTGCGCAGAATCGAGATCCGCTTCGATTCGACCGCCCGCAACGCCGGCATTGCCACGGCAGCATGCCCGCGGTCTGCATCTCCTTCCGGATGTGCTGAACGCAGAAGGCCATGCCCACAACGAACAGGATTAAAACTGCGATGGTCATACCCTGTAACCGCCCTCCCGCGGACGTGCCGCGGGCTTGCTATTTCAAATATATATCCGGGCCGACCCCGCGGAATTATAAAGGGAGCCTCCGGTTGGAATGCTCCCCACACCGACCGCTTGCATCCGCAGGCGGAAACTGCTGAAATGGGCGTCGGACAAGCCGGAACGAAGCCCTGTTGTTGTCGCCGACCTCGACGTGAACTTCACGCCAATAGGGCGCGCCCGGCGCGATTGCCGAATGGTCGGCAATCGAGTGAAGCCGTGCTAGGAGAAGTATGATGTTTGGCGGTAATACGTTCTGGCTCTATGGGATCTTTTTCGTCATCAACTTGCTGATCCAACTCTTCACCGGCGGGTTGAACGAGTTGTTCGGCGCGACCGGTGCGTAACCGGTCTCGTCCGCAGTAAGACCGAAGGCGCTGGATGTAATCACCGCCTTCGCAAGAGACGTCAGGCCTGGCCGTTTTCGCGGAGCCATTTCGCGAGGCGAGCCAGGCCTTCTTCTATGCTGACGCGCGGTTCATAACCCAGATCGCGACGTGCCGCCGAAATGTCGAACCAGTGCGCCGTCGAAAGTTCGTTCACGAGAAAGCGCGTGAGCCGCGGCTCGCGGTCGATGTGCAGAAGCGAATACGTCAACTCAAAGCAGCGTGCCGCCGCCAGCGCGACGCAGCGCGGCGCCGATCGCGTCACCGGCGGCAGATCCGCCGCATCGAGAATGCCGTTGACGAGATCCCACAATCCGCGCGGATCGTTCTGGCTGATGAAGTACGCCCTGCCCGCGCACGCGCTTCCGGGCGCGAGCGCGTCGCACGCGAGAATGTGCGCCTCGGCCGCATTGTAGATGTAGATGCAGTCGACCTTCTTGTTGGTTCCGCCGATGCGGCGCAGCGACTTCGCCCGCGCGATGATCCGCGGCACGAGATGATTGTCGCGCGGCCCCCAGATCAGATGAGGTCGCAATGAGACTGTCGCCAGCGACGATCCGTTCGCCGAAAGTACCAACCGTTCGGCAATCGCCTTCGTCCTCGGATAGTGCGCCTCGTAGTGACGCGGATACGGCACCGACTCGTCGACGCCCTCCATGTCGCTGCCGTCAAACACAACGCTGGGCGAACTCGTATAGACCAGTCGTGACACGCCGTGCTTCTGACATGCGGCCAGCACGTTCTCTGTGCCGACAACATTGGGTCGGTGGTAGCTCTCGTAGCTCCCCCAGATGCCCGGCCGGGCCGCAACGTGGAAGACGACGTCACAACCCTCGACCGCTCGAATCAAGGCATCCGCGTCGGTCAACTCGCCGCGGATAACCTCGACGCCCATGCAAGCCAGTTCAGGATACGCGCCGCGGGCGTAGCTCCGCACGCGATCGCCGCGCTCGATCAGCCGCTCGACAATCGCCCGGCCGAGAAAGCCGCCGCCGCCGGTGACCAGCGCCGTGATGGGCCTTCGCTCGCCGCTCATCGCAGTCGCTCCGCCGCCCAGAGAGTCAGTTTCTCGCGGAAGATCTTCGAGTTATGGCGGATGTCCACTGGGAATGAAGGATGATAGAGAATCGTCTCGATGCTCGCCGTCAGTTGGCTGCCGCGGGCCAGTTCCAGCAACTCGCGTGTCAGGGCTTCGTCACCCTCGCGCGGTTCACCCTGTTCCAGTTCTGTGCACATGACGGGCGTTTGATCCGGCGCTTCACCCACGCCGACCAGCGCCGAACGGAACACCTTCGGATGATTGTTGAAGATCGCTTCGCAGGGAACCGTAAACAGCGTGCCATGCCGCGTCACGACGCGATGCGCCTTGCGACCGCAGAACCACAGCCGCCCCTTGTCGTCGAATCGCCCCACGTCGCCCATGCGATGCCGCACCGCGTCCCCGTCGCGAATCTTCGCCGCCCGCGTCGCCGCCGCGCTGGTGCAGTATTCCCTCGTCACAACGGGCCCCTTCACGACGATCTCGCCGATCTCACCCTGTGGCACCAGCAGATCATCCGACCACGTCTCAATCGGCTCGTCCGTGATGCGGATGATGCGAACCTCGATGCCCGGAACAGGTCGGCCCACGCAGGTGCCGCCGCCGCGTTCACTCTCGTAGCGCGTCTCGGCAAGGATTTCCCTGCTGCCGATCGATGCGACCGGCAGCGATTCCGTTGCACCGTACGGCGTGAAAATCTCCGCCTCGGGCGAGAGCATCTTCGTGTATCGTTCGAGCGTAACCGGCGGGACGGGCGCGCCGGCGGAGATGATCCGTCGCAACGTCGGCAGCTTGACCCCGTTCGCCTCGCCGTAGCGGCCGACACGATTGAGCAGGGCGGGCGAGCCGAACATGTGGTTGACGTTCTGCTCCTGAATCGCCGCGATGATCTTCCGCGGATCGACCATCGCCGGCCGCGTCGGGTCCATGTCGGGAATCACCGCCGTCATGCCCAGCGCCGGGTCGAAAAGCGCGAACAGCGGAAACGTCGGCAGATCGATTTCACCGGGTTCGATGCGATAGTGATCACGCAGGATGCGGACCTGTGCGTCGAACATGCCGTGCAGATAAAGCACGCCCTTGGGCGGCCCGGTGCTGCCGGTCGTGAAGATGATGGCCGCAGGCTCGTCGGCGCCCGTCTCGGCCATGTCGTATTTGCGCCACGGATCGACGCGAAGATCGCGCAGCCGCAATCCGCCCCAGAACCACCGCCGCCCGACCGTCACGCAGATGCGCACCGACGAGAACGCCCCCCGATTCAGCAGGCGGAACACATGCGCGAGCGGCACGCCGACGAATGCCTCGGCCGACACTTCGCGCAGGCATTCGGCCATCCGCTTCATACCCATGCCGGGGTCGATCAGTACCGGGACTGCGCCGATTTTGTAGAGTGCAAACGTCAGCGAGAAGAACTCGAGGCTCGGCTTCACCATCAGAATCGTCCGCATCCCGCGAACGATGCCTGCCGCTTCAAAACCGTGCGCGTACCGATCCGACTCCTCATCAAGCTCACGAAAGGTCAGGCTCTTGTACCGAACCACACCGTCCGGCTGCCTGCCGCGGGGAAACAGGAGCGCGGGGCGATCGGGGTCCAGCGCTGCCATCCGCGGCAGGTGCGCCGCGACGTTCACCAGTCCGCCGTCGCTCAAAGCCGCCGCGTAGCTGCTCGCGGGTGCATTCGCGGATGTCTCAGTCCCGCTCAAACCTGCTCCTCGGTATTGTCCGTGGCTCCTTCGCTCGACGCTGCCGGATCGATAGGGTTGTCGCGCAAGAACGCCCGCACCAGCGGAATCACCCGCTCGGGCGCGTCTTCAAGAACATAGTGCCCCGCGTCCGGGAACGGATGAACCTCCGCCCGCGGAAAGCGCCGACGCCATTCACGCAGAAAGTCGTCGTTGAAAACGAAGTCCCGCTCTCCCCAGCAGATCAGCGTGGGGCGATCGGCCATCGTCTGCATGTTGTCCCCGACGCTCCTGGTGAGCTCATAGCTGGCGTCTCCCGGTTTCAAGGGAATGTCCTGAACGAACCGCAGTGTCGCGATCCGGTTCGCCCATGAGTCATACGGCGCCAGCAGCCCCTCCCGAACCGCATCCGGCAGCCCCTTGGTCGATGCCATATAGACCGCCCCCCGTGCAAACGCGTTGAAGCCCCGCACCAGCAGCGTCACCAGTGGATTCCGCATTCGGAGGATTCTCAACTGCCACGGCAGCCGCCCCCCCGGCGGCAACATGAACGCCGCGGTATTGAGGATCACGAACCGGGCGATGCGTTCCGGCCGCCGCAGTGCCGCCGCCATCCCGATCATGCCGCCCCAGTCGTGCAGCACCAGCGTCACACCGCTCGACAGTCCCAGGGAATCCAAGAGCGCTTCCAGATCATCCACTCGGCTCTTGAGTGTATAGGCGTAACGGCTGTCGTCAGGTTTGTCGGAAAGACCGCAACCG
>NPIF01000611.1_pt2 | contig 11969 bp, 16 predicted proteins | sample 8637461 | NCBI WGS metagenome assembly NPIF01 (sample SAMN07420641, study PRJNA396082) | bioreactor metagenome | isolation source: sample BR12 brine-fed electro-methanogenic bioreactor BR | place: Japan: Kochi | collected 2016-12-09
TCCGCCTCGGCGAGCGGCCCCGCGCGATGCTCCGCGACCAGCGCCTCCACGAACGACGCCGCGCTCACCTCACTGCCGACGACCGCGCGATGCAGCTCGAGCCCCACCTGAAACGCCGCCGAGGCCGCCATCTCGATCGACGCCTTGAACAAACACGGCGCCTCCGGGTCGTCGGGCTCGCCGACGATCTGCCGCCGCTTGTCCCAACACGGCAGCACCCCGCGCCCGACCGCGTACTGGAAACGCTCGCGCGGCGTGAGCTCGCAGTCGATCTCCTTCTCCTTGCCGGTGGGCTTTAGCGCGTTCGCGCGCCGGAAGTCCTTCTTCAGCTCACTCACCGGCACCGAGCGAGCCCGCGCGATCCAGGCGTCGATCGTCACCGGATTCGCATGACGTTCAATCCCAAGCACGGCCACTTGGCCGATCTGTTTTCCTCCATCACTCCCGGAAAACGCCGCCGCCAACTTCGGCGAGCCGGACAGAACCCGCTCGAGCCGCGCGTGGTCCCGGAGCCACCGCCCCGAGCGCCACAATCGCTCCCTCGCGTAGTCGTCGACGCGCGCATAGCCGAATTGCTGCCAGTCCTTCTTTTCCACCAAAGGAAGCGCTACAGCGCCGATGGGACGCACGAGCCGACCCAGAAGATCCAGCAAGGCAAGAGCCACGGAGTCGTAGTGCTCGATGAAGGGGACAATGTACGGATCGACGTGAACTCGACGCTTCACGCTGCGCCCATGCACAGCGGGTTCAGTGCCGTTGACGAGTTCCACGCTCATGTTTGCATGTTACCACGAATCGCCCTCTTTATGGCGCATAACTAGTAATTAGTCGGCGCATTCGTGGACCAACTCCCGCCCGACTCCGGCAACGAAGGTCGACTAGAAACCCGAACCAACAACTCGCTCAGTACACCCCCGCGAACAAAGCCCGCGCCGCCGGCCCGAAGAGCGCAAACCACGCAACCACTTTCAGGCAACCCGACGGGGCCCCGCCTCTCAGCAGCGGATTGGGAATGATCGCCGCGCCGGAGTCGTTGGAGAAGACTCCCGGGAAACTGATGATCGCCAAGGGCCAGACAACCCAGAGCGCGGTGTAGAGCGCGCCCTCTGCTCCCCCGATCAAACCGAAGATGACGATCTGACCCAGCGCCACGAGAGCCGCGATCAAGCGCTCGAGCGACCCCGTCGTACCACTCCAGAACCACGATGACACGAGCACCTCCCCCTGCCGCGCCCGATCATAGTCGATGCGGCGCACACGATGCGCGCGAGGTGTGCCGCTGTGGCACCCGTGTTCGGGGTATCTACTGACCCCTCGTCGAGCCGTGGGGTCGATCGCCACGAGGAGTACGCCGCGGCGGCTCGCACCCAAGATCTGAACTTGTCGGGTTATGCTCGAGCCTCGATCCGACGCACCTCGCCCCACGGGACTCCGACATGCCGCCCACCTCCCGCTCTGCCCTCGCCTTCTTCCTCCTCGCCGCCTTGGTTTTCGCATCCGGGTGCGATCGAATGCTCGCGACGACCGAGGAAGCCAGAGGACGCCGGGCTGCGCACGAAGCGATCGAGCGAGGTGAGCTCTACTTCGTCTCCGCAAGAGAGAGCGTCCGTCTCAGGGCGCGCGGAATCGTCGGGTACCCCGACGTCCACTCGGGCTGTTTCTTCGTGACTGAACTGCCCTGGTACTATCGCGAAGTCGGAGACGAGGTGCGTGCGTACCAAGTCGACGATCTCATCCCCGAGGGGGCCCTAGAGCCGTATCGAGACGAGAACGGCGAGATCGACTGGGCTCGATCCAGCTACGAGGTCCTCCCCAACTTGGTGGCCATGAGACCGCTGAACTTGGAGGAGTACGAGGTCGCGGAACTACGCTGCACCAACCAGAGCTACGCGGTCGCCGTAGCCCCGGCTCCTGCCAAGAGTACATCGGCGTACGTTCGCAGCTTCGACGAGATCATGCTCGCCCACCCGCGTCTCTTGGAGCTCGAGCCGCCACCGGCTCGCTGAGGAATCCATGAAGACTCTTGAGTTCCTTGGCTAGGAACCCGTGGCCACTCCCAGGCACCCGCTCGTCCCTCTGAGCAAGGTCCTCCCGCAGATCACTGGCCCATGAACCCGGCAAAGGACCCAGGTCAAGCCACGAGCCACCACCACAGTACGAGCGCGACGATGCCGACGACCGAGCAGCCCGCGTTGAGCCACAGGTCGTACCGGCGTTTCGGGTAGTCGTGTTCCGGGTACTCGACCAACCACCGCCCAGCGTTGGCGGCGTCGCGCAACATGCCGACCGTCAGAGGGATCTGCTCGACGCGCTCCTGCGGGGCCTTGAAGACCAGGCTCCCTGGACTGATCCCCTCCTCTCCCGTGTGGAAGTACCAGAGATAGCCCTTCGGATCGACCTCGAAGGCGTCGAAGTAGTCCTCCATGAAGGAGTGCACCTCATCGCCAAACGCACCCAGGTCGCGCTCCAGCTCGGTCGAAGCATCGACGGGCCCCTTCGCATGGAGATTCTCGCGCACGTACGCGGCCATCCGCGCCGTCGAGACGTGATCGTTCACGGAATCACCTCAGCTCCGCTTCCGGCGCTTCAAGCGAAGCTCCACGATCCAAGCGAAGATCGCCAAGAACACGAGCAGTGGGACCAACAGCCCCAGCAGGACTGCGCACCCGGCGAATCCGAGCGCCACTCCCGCCGGCAGCCACTCGAGCCAAGCCTCCTCGGGCCAGTGACTCACGACCTCGATGAATGCGGCCAGACGCCCGATCGCGAGGAGGGTCGCCATCCCAAGGAGATTGCAGCTTCGATCGGTGAACGGGCGGCCTGTCGGCACCAGGAAGATCAGCGCCAGGATCGCCGCGCTGATGATGTTGACGAGAGAGAGCCAAGGCAGGTGCGATCGCCCCCAGAATCCGGCGGCCGCCTGGACGAGAACCCCGAACACCAAGGCGCCGATGCTCCCTGCCGCCGCGGCCCCGCTGGCGAACAGCGACACGTCGCTGCCGTCCTGGCGCTCCTCGAGATGTTCGGACATCGCCACGGCGCCCCCCTTCCCGTCGTCACGAATCCCGTGCCCGGATTCTGCGTGTCAAGCGCCTCCAGGGACAAGGGCCTCCGGCTAGCCCGGCACGTCCACCCTCTCCCTCATCGCCAAAGCCGCCAAGCGCATCACCAGCCGCTGCGGCAGCAGCGGCGTCATCGCGCGCAGCACGCGGTTGCCGAAGCCCGGCAAGTACTCGAGGCGCCCCTTCTCGTAGGCGCGGAGGCATCCGCGCACGACGCTCTCCGGCGTCGGGCCCGGGCGGGCCACACCCGGGCGTTCTCCCGCGACCTGGCCGAACTCCGTCGGGACGTGGCCCGGGCAGAACGCGTGCACGCGTGCGCCGTGGGGCTCGAGCTCGTGAGCGAGCGCGGCGGAGAAGCTGCGCACGTAGGCCTTCGTCGCCGCGTAGACCGCGAAGTACGGCACGGGTTGGTAGCCGGCGCGGCTCGCGACGTTGATGATGCCGCGCCCGGGCTTGTTCTTGATCTGGGGCACGAGGTGCCGCGCGAGCTCGGTCAGTGCGCTGACGTTGAGCGTGATCATCGCGGTGTAGTCGTCGGCGTCGTGAACGTCGAAGGCGCCGTAGCGGCCGTAGCCCGCGTTGTTGACGAGCAAGTCGACTTCGGTGCCTTCCTCGGCGAGCCACGCGGAGAGCTGCTCGGCGGCAGCGGGCGCGCCGAGGTCGAGCGCGAGAATGCGGCAGCGCGGTCCGTCCGCGCCGTCCGTTCCGCGTCGCAGCGTCGCGGCGAGCTCCTCGAGGCGATCGCCGCGGCGGGCGACGAGGCTGAGCAGCTTGGCGCGCGGCGCGAGCTGGCGCGCGAACTCCGCACCGAGGCCCGACGAGGCTCCTGTGATCACGCAGTGCTCGGTGACGGTGGGGATCTTCATCAGATCTCTTCCCTTCCTGAAGGCGAGAGAGCGCGGCCCATTGCACGGCCCTTACCTGACCCTGCGGAGTGTATGCTCCCGCCACGGGACATCATCGCACCCGCACCATTGTCCCCCAACGAAGGAGCCGCCTTGCGCTACTGGCTGATGAAATCCGAACCGGACGCGTATTCGATCGACGATCTCGAGCGGGAGCCCAGCGGGGCCACGGGCTGGGACGGCGTCCGCAACTACCAGGCGCGGAACTTCATGCGCGACGGCATGAAGGTCGGCGACGGCATCCTCTTCTACCACTCGAACGCGAAGCCGCCGGGCGTCGCCGGCATCGCGCGGGTCGTGCGCGAGGCGTACCCGGACCCGACGCAATTCGACCCGGACTCGCGCTATTTCGACCCGAAGTCGAAGACCGAGGACCCGCGCTGGCTGCACGTCGACATCGCCCACGAGCGCACCTTCTCCCGGCTGATCCCGCTCGACGAGCTCAAAGAGACGCCGGGGCTCGAGGAGCTGCCACTGGTCAAGCGCGGAAACCGGCTCTCGGTGATGCCGGTCTCCGACGACGAGTGGCGGCTGATCCTGGCGCTCGCGGACTAGCGACGTGAGCCCAGAGCCGGCCAAGGAGCACCCCGCGAACACCGCCGAGGCGGCCTTCGCCGACGCCCCGGCGCTCGCCCCCACTGACGACCCGCGCATTCGTGAGCGCCGCGAGCGCGTCTTCCTCGTCCTGGCCGCGCTCTTCCTCGGCGCGATGACGCTGCTCAACGTCATCGGCATCACCCGCTTCGTGCACATCGGGCCGCTCGCGCTGGCCGTCGGCGTGCTGCCGTACCCGCTGACCTTCCTCTGCACCGACCTGATCAGCGAGCTCTACGGCAAACGCCGGGCGACCTTCGTCGTGTGGGTCGGCTTCGTCTTGAACGGGCTCGTCATCGCGACGCTGTGGCTCGGCCGGACCCTCCCGGCGGTGGCGCCAGCGTCGCAACCCCCCTGGCAGAGCTTCGAGCTCGCCAGCCCGCTGCTGCTCGCCGACGGGCGCACGCTCAGCGGCGAGGTCGAGCTCTTCGAGCTGATCTACACCTGCACGGCGGGGGCGGTCTTCGCGTCGATGCTCGCGTACCTCGCCGCGCAGCTCTGCGACGTGCACCTGTTCCACTTCTGGAAGCGGCTGACCCGGGGCCGGCACCTCTGGCTCCGGAATAACGCGAGCACCGTGGTCAGTCAGCTCGTCGACTCGGTGACGGTGATCTCGGTGACCTTCGGGGCGGCGTTCCTGCGCGGGGAGATCGCCCTGGGGGCTCTCGTGACCCTGCTTTGGAGCAACTACCTGTTCAAGCTCGCGAGCGCGCTGGTCGATACGGGGCCCTTTTACCTCGGTGTCCGCTGGCTCTCGCGCTATCTCGACTTGCCTCGTCGCCGCTGATTTGGCACCATTCCGGCCCGTCGCGAGCCCGTGGTGCTCGCGTGCCCCCTGTACTATCGTGAGACTCACCGGCCAGGCGGCCGAGGAGTGAGCCATGGCTCCCGCCCAGGAAGACCCGACCCCCATCGATCTCGACCTCGACCTCCGGATCCGCTGCTGGATCTACGAGAACGTCGGTCCGCTGTTCATCATGCTGCCCGAGTTGGACGAGAACGCCGACACCGAGCCGCAGATCCGCTTCCGCGAGACCCCTCTCGATCGCGAGATGACCAAGTTCTCCGCCTCGCTCGAGGCGGTCGAGAGCCTGCTCGAGCTCTTCCCCGTCCGGGATCCGGAGCGGGTCGAAGCCGAGCGTAAGCGCCTCTTTTTCGCCGAGCGTGGCGTCGCCGCCCCGCCCTCCGCGTCGTGGTACCTCGACGGCAAGGCCAACGGCCCCGCCACCGAGTGGGTCGCCGAGCACTACCGCGCGCAGGGCCTCGACGTCGCCGACTCCGAGGAGCCCTGTGACTTCGTCTCGACCGAGTTCGAGTTCATGGAGCACATGTGCCGCCTCGAGCTCGGCGTGCGCACTTCGGACGACCCGGAGCAGCTCGAGCGCATCGTGGAGGCCCAGAGGGTGTTCGCCCTCGAGCACCTGACGCGCTGGCTGCCCCACTTCGCCCGCGCGATCCGCAAGTCGGAGCCCTCGCCGCTCTTCGCACGCGTCGCCCGCGTCCTAGAAGTCTTCAGCGAAGAAGAGGCCGCTCACTTCGGCTAGCGTGTCCCGAACCAGAACTTCGTTGCTGTGGCGCTGCTACAGCTTCGTCGTCGCGCCTTGCCAGAAACGCCGATGGCTCGCCGAGAACGCCGACGAAGTTCTGGTCCGGAACACTATTCGGCCTTAGGGATGGTATAAAGCCATTGGGATAGCCCGAAACGGCCGCGGGCCGTAATGAACGGCAGGATCGCGGTTTGCCCGGCCGCTCTCCGGCGTGCTAGTTTGCCGAACAGCTTCTAGAGAGGGTGGCACGTGTCGCTAACCGCACTACTGCCGGTCTGGGCCGCAGGTCCGAGCGTCGTTGAACTCGTACTCAAGGCGGGCCTCGTCGGGCAGCTCACGCTGCTCGTTCTGCTTCTCGCTTCACTCGTGTGCTGGGGCATCATCGTCGAGCGCGCGCGGACCTTCCGCGCCGCCTCGCGCGAGACGCGTGCGTTCCTCACCCGCTTCCACGGGGGCGCCCGCCTCGCCGAGCTCCGCGACCTCTCCGAGAAGTGGAACCACTCTCCGGTCGTCGCGCTGTTCAAGGCAGCGTTCCACGAGGTCAGCCAGCTCTCGATCGAGACGCGCGCCGATGTCGGGCGTGTCATCGACGAGGAGGCGATCGCCGACGTCGAGCGCATGATCGCCCGCACCGGCGCCGCGGCCACCCGCGACATGGAGCGCTCGCTGACCTTCCTCGCCTCGACCGCGAGCACCGCGCCCTTCATCGGCCTGTTCGGCACGGTGTGGGGCATCATGAACTCGTTCCACGGGATCGCAGAGGCGCAGCACGCGAGCATCGAGGTCTTCGCCCCGGGCATCGCGGAGGCGCTCGTCGCCACCGCGGCCGGCCTCGTCGCCGCCGTGCCCGCCGCGATCGCGTACAACTCCTTCCTCCGCCAGGTCCGGATCATGGGCATCGAGATGGAGGAGTTCCAGTACGACTTCACGCACCTGCTGCAGAAGCGGCGGCGCAAGGTGAGCTGAGGTGGGGGTCTCCGGGCAGCGTGGCCCCAAGACGGCCCTCGCCGAGATCAACGTCACCCCGTTGGTCGACGTCATGCTCGTGCTCCTGATCATCTTCATGGTCTCCGCGCCGATGATCACGCGCGGGATCGACATCGGTCTCCCGCAAGCCGCCACGGCCGAAGCGATCGAGGAAGAGCGCGTCACGGTCACGGTCGACCGCGAGGGGCAGTTCTACGTCAACGCCCGCCAGGTGGTCGACGACCTGCTCGTCGACGAAGTGCGCCGGCGCGGGGGCGGCCGCCCCGACGTCGCCGTCTTCCTCGAGGGGGACGCCACCGTCGCCTACGGCCGCGTGCTCAGCGCGATGGACGCGCTGCGGGCCGCCGGCATCTCGCGCGTCGCGCTGGTGACCGAGCCACCCGAGCCCGGTAAGCGCTAGATGCGCGTCGTCGTCCGGCTCGTCCTGCCCGACCCCGCGGCACTCCACGCCCTGGGTTGGTCGGCGGTGGGCCACCTCGTCCTGCTCGCTTTCGTGCTCGTCCCCACCCTGATGGGTGAAGCCGCCCCCCCACCGCCGAAGGTGATGACCGTCCGGCTGACCGCCGCCCCGGTCAAGGCGCGTCCCGCTCCGGCGCCGCAGCGCAGGAGCACGGCGAAGAAGCCCGCCCCGAAGAAGCCCGAGCCCAAGACCGAGGCGCCGGCAGAAAAGCCCAAGCGCAAGAAGCCGCGCCGCACCGAGGCCCAGGCTCCCAAGACGGTGCAGACGAGCCCGGACGAGACCACCGCCCGCCCGGACAAGCTCGAGACAGCCGAGGCCCCGCCCGAGCCCGAGCCGGAGAGCACCGGGAGCGGCACGGCGAGCGACGAACCCCAGGCTCCCCTGCCCGGCGGCGTCGGCGGGCTCGAGACCGACGAGCCTTTCACGGCCGACTGGTACGTGCTCCAGGTCGTCAGCCGCCTCTCCGAGGCCTGGCAGGACCGTCCCGTGCTCCCCGCCGGCTCGCCGACCCAACGGGTCGTCGTCGGATTCACTATCCATCGCGACGGGCGGGTCACCGACATCGCCGTGCGCGTCCCGAGCAAGTACGCCCCGCTCGATATCTCGGCAAGGCGCGCCGTCCTTTCGCTCGGGCGCCTGCCCGCCCTGCCCCGCAGCTACGACAAGTCCAGCCTCTCCGCCCGTTTCGTCTTCGAACTGGTGCCCCCGGATCGGTAGCCCCCCCCGCGAATCGAGGATCCCGTGCAGCACAAGCCCAGCGCTTCCTCCCCCCAGCTCCGGCGCGTCGCGCTCGTTCTCGCCGCGTTCGCGCTCCTGTGTGCCGGCCAGATCCTGGCCCAGGCGGGCAGCGACGAGGTCACCGGCGTCATCCGCGGCCAGAGCGCCGCGAAGACCGCGATCGCCGTGCCGCCCACGGTGGCAGCCCCCGGCGTCCGGGGTGCCGACGCAGCCGAGCTCGGTACCGTCCTGCGCAACGACCTCTCCTTCTCGGGGTGGTTCGGGCTGCTCGACGCCTCCGGCGAAGGCCGCATCCCAGCCGCGAAGCTCGCCGACCCGAGCGCGTGGCGCGCCGTCGGCGCGAACTACCTGATCACCTCCTCGCTCAGCCCGCGCCAGGACCGCGTGGTCTTCGAGGTGAAGATCATCGAGACCGGCGGCGGCGAAGTGCTGATGCACAAGAAGTGGGGCGGCGTCCTGCCCCGCGACCTGAGGCGCCTCGCCCACGCCGCCTCCGACGAGGTGGTCGAGCGGCTGACCGGGAGCCCGGGGCTCGCACGCACGCGCATCGCGTTCGTCTCGCGGGTCGGCTCCGAAGACAAAGAAGTGTTCCTGATGGACTACGACGGGGCGCGGGTGCGCCGTCTGACCTCGACGGGCACGATCAACCTCTCGCCCTCGTGGTCGCCCGACGGCAGCCGGCTGACCTTCCTGTCCTACCTCGGCAAGCAGCCGTCGATCTACCTGCTCGACGAGAACGGCAAGGTCACGACGCTGCACCCCAAGGGCGGCGAGCTGAACACCGCACCCGACTTCGCGCCCGGCGGAGAGGAGCTCGTCTTCTCCTCCGACCGCGACGGCAACTCCGAGCTCTACCTCTACGACCTCGCCAGCGGCCGCGAGACGCGCCTGACGCACCACCCGGCGATCGACACCGCGCCCTGCTGGTCGCCCTCGGGCCGTCAGGTCGCCTTCACCTCCGACCGCTCGGGCACGCCGCAGATCTACGTGATGAACCGCGACGGCTCCGGCGTGCGCCGGCTGAGCTGGGAGGGCCGTTACAACGAGTCGGCCGCGTGGTCCCCGGAAGGCGGGCGCATCGCCTTCGTCAGCCGCATCAAGGGACGCTTCGAGATCGTGGTCCACGACCTCTCGACGGGCGCGGAGAAGATCATCACGACGGGCGTCGGCCACAAGGAGAACCCCCGCTGGGCTCCCGACGGCCGCCACCTCGTCTTCGCGAGCAACCGCAACGGCATGTACTCGATCTACACGATCCGCGACGACGGGACCGGCCTGCGCCGGCTCTCGCGCGGGCGCCCGGCGTGGACGCCGGACTGGAGCCCGATCCGCCGCTGAGATGGAATGAACGCCGCCGCCCCGTTGCAGACGCCGGGCGGCCGGAGAGAATAGACCGCTGAACCTGGAGGAGAAGGCATGCTCTCGAGATCCGTCACCCTGACCGCCCTGCTGCTCGCCCTGACCGTTCTGCTCGCCCCGGGCTGCCGCAAGAGCGGCGGAACGCTGCAGTCGCCCACCTCCGCGCCCCCGCCGGCCGTCGTCGAACCCGAGATCGGTGACAAGGGTGCCGACTCCGGAGACGTCAAGGAGCTCGGGAGCGAGTCCTTCGCCGAGCCGGGCCTCGTCGCCGAAGAGGTTGCGGAAGAGCCTGTCGTCACCGTCGAGGAGGAGATCGCCGAGGGCCAGCGGACGCTGCGCGCGGTGTACTTCGCCTTCGACAGCTACGAGCTGAGCGACGACGCCCTCTCCGCCATCCAGGCGGCCGCCACCTGGCTCAACGCGCATACTGCGGTGCGGGCAACGGTTGCCGGCCACTGCGACGAGCGTGGCACTATCGAATACAACATCGACCTGGGGGCGAAGCGCGCGCGTGCCGTGCGCGATCACCTCCTGCGCCTCGGGGTCGCGGCCGACCGCGTCTCGACGATCAGCTACGGCGAGGAGCGTCCCGCCGAGCACGGCAACACCGAGAGCGCCTGGGCCAAGAACCGCCGCGCCGAGTTCATGCTCGACAAGCGCTGAACGGCCGGAACGAAACGAGAGCACGGAATAACCATGAGAAGTCACTGGACGAGCCTGTTCACCCTCCTCGCAGCCGTCACGCTGATGGCCGGCTGCCTGCCCACGGCCGGTGCCGGAGGCGCCGCCCCCCAGGGCGCGGCCGACCTCCACGACCAGCTCTTCAAGCTGCAGAAGGACTCGGCGCGCATCCTCGAGAAGCTCGACACCCTCGAGCAGAACCGCGACGAGGGCAGCGGCACCCAAGCGGTCTGCGCCGAAGCGGTGACCCGCATCGCCGAGCTCAGCGACGAGCTGCGCGTGATGGAGGAGCAGATCCTTGCGACGCAGCGCCGTCTCGACGAGGCACTCGTCCAGCTCCGCGCGCTCAAGCGCACGCCGCCCCCGTCGTGGCTCGGCAACGAGCCGGTCACCCCGCCCGCAGCCGCGACGGCCGCCCCGGGTCAGCCTGGCGAAGGGGCGGAGACCGCCACGGCCGGCGCGACCACGCCTCCCGCCGAGGGCGGCGACGCCGGTCTCGCCGCGGCTTCGCCCGAGGACCTGTTCAACGCGGCGTACGCCGACTACTCGCGCGGTCAGCTCGAGCTCGCGCTCGCCGGTTTCGAGGGCGCGCTGCGTGCGGACCCGGAAGGCCCGCTGGCCGACGACGCACAGTACTGGGTCGGCGAGACGCTCTACGCGATGAGCCGTTACGTGGACGCGGTCGCGGCGTTCGAGCACTTGATCGCCGCCTACCCCGAGGGTGACAAGCTCGCGCGGGCGCACCTCAAGAAGGGCCTCTCGCTCTTCGAGGGGCGCCGTACGGCGGAAGGCGTGCAGGCGCTCGAGTACGTCATCACGATGTGGCCGGACTCGGACGAGGCGCGTATCGCGCGCGAGTACTTCCGGCGCAAGGGGATCATCGAGGACTGAGCGCAGGTGAATGGCGGGGGGGCTCGCCCCTCCGCTGATCCCCTTCGAAGGAAAGCACTTCCGCGCCTTGACAAGGCCCAGAGGCTCCACCAGAATACCGGCTCGCGTTTCCGGGCCGCTTTCTGCCGGTCTGGGTTTTTTCTGCGCGGCGACCGGCTAGAGACAGCAGAGACTAAAGACTGTGAGCGGGCGAGCGGCATCCCCGGATCCCCTCCGCCCTCGATCGAACCAGACCCGATCATCACGAAACCATAGGTTCACGAAATTATGGCGAATCACAAGTCCGCAGCGAAGCAGGCCCGTCAGAACGACAAGCGTCGCCTCCGCAACCGTTGGTGGCGTGCCCGTCTCCGCACCCAGATCAAGTTCTTCCGCACCGCCGTCGACGCGGGCGAGAAGGAGCAGGCAGAGGGTCTCCTCACCGAGACGCTCGGCCTCGTCGATCGCACGGCGCGCGCTGGCGTGATCCACACCAAGACCGCTTCGCGGACCAAGTCCCGCCTCCAGCTCGCCTTCAACAAGCTCTCCTGAGCTTGATCGCCACGACGCGCTCCTGCGCGGCGTCGGTGATGAGAGCGGTCCCGCTAGGGACCGCTTTCTTGCGTTCTCCGGACGCCTGCCCCGCCGGGCTCGAATGGCCCGCACCGTCGTCGATCCTTCACCGCTCTTGACGACGCCCCTCGGGGGCGTCGCTACGAAGGGACGGCGGTCGGATCGTTCGTAGCGACGCCCTCGTAGGGCGTCG
>NPIF01003360.1_pt1 | contig 11935 bp, 16 predicted proteins | sample 8637461 | NCBI WGS metagenome assembly NPIF01 (sample SAMN07420641, study PRJNA396082) | bioreactor metagenome | isolation source: sample BR12 brine-fed electro-methanogenic bioreactor BR | place: Japan: Kochi | collected 2016-12-09
AAGATGGTCGACTTCGTCGCCGAACACGTCAAACGGGTTATCCCTGTCGCTTGACGGCATTTCCCGAAAGGGAAATCGGAGCCGAAGGATTCTTGGGCTTGGGACACGGTTCCAAGGGGGCCCCACAATCCTTCGGCCCCGAATGGGAAGCTCAACCGGGTGAAGGGGCGTCGCCACAATTTCAATGATCTTGGCCTGGTAGGGACGACAATCTCTCCCCATCGCTAGGCCGAGCACGATGAAACTGAGGCGTGACTTGCGACAACTGGGGACCTTTCCTTTGTGCATCGCGACAGTCCGCGAGGCACACAACGGCCATTCTGCTCAGGCGTAACCAATGTCTCCTGTGGATCAGGAACGGCTGTTCCGTGATGTGAATGGGTGTGTCCGGATTTACGGGGAAGCGGAATCGCTTTTTCGTGATGGTGACTGCCAAGTCGTGTCGGCATTGGAGGTGACGGCAGAACGAATCCACGATCCTTACGGAATGAAACAAGTTTTCGCTGTGGGTTCGAGTTCAGATCGGCTGACCGGAGCGCAGATCGATACCAGACCATACTGGTAATATCAGGACTCAAAAAAACGCTCAAAATAATGCGCTTTTTATCGAGACCGTCCTGCACGAGCCGTTCTGCAATATCTCTTTCTCATCGTGAGAAAAACGGGAAAAAAGGAAGTCTTTTCGGCTCAGTGACACAGTGACAGGAGCAAAATGGCGACCCCGGCAGGATTCGAANNACCTGCGACACCCAGATTAGGAAATAGGACTTATAACCTATTTACGTATAAGAGAATGTACGTGGGCTACGGCGTAACCGCCGGAAACGCTTGCGTTTTTGCCTGCTCCTACTTAAACTATAGGAATATACTCACATACAGGACGAAAGGGCGTTTTAGCGCCCCTGTAGTACCTGGGAAATCGGTGAGAAAGTTTTCTTAGTACCCTGGTTCGTAGGAGGATGACATGGCAAAAACCAAGCTGACAGCCGCCTTTGTGGCCAGCCTGAAGGCTCCGACCGATACAGACCGCGTGGAGTATTTCCACGACGACCCCAAGAATTTCAGCCTGCGGGTAACACGGAACGGCGTGAGGACATGGCTCGTGTCCTATTACAACGCCGACCGGAAGCGGAAGCGCTACACCATAGGCNNAGTTGAAGGAAGCCCGCAAACAGGCATACGTGATCCTGGGGCGGGTGGAGAAAGGCGAAGACCCGGTCGCTGAAAAGAAGGCCCGAATCCAGGCCGCACAGGCACAGGTTCGGGACAGTGTGGAAACGGTGGTGGAGTTGTTTATGGAACGCCATGTGCGGCCGAAACTGGCCCGCCCTGACGAGGCACAGAGCCTGTTCGACAAGGATGTGCTGCCCCGCATCGGGCACAAGCTGATTAAAGAAGTAACCCGCCGTGATGTGATCGAGCTGGTTGACCGGGTGGTAGACCGGGGCAGCCCTTATCGCGCCAACTCCGTTTTGGCTGCCGTGCGGAAGCTTTTTAACTGGAGCATTGAGCGCGGCATCGTTGACGCTTCCCCGGTTGTAGGTATCGGGATGCCGCAGAAGATCGAGCAGCGGGACCGTATTCTTGAAGACGACGAGATTAAGACCGTATGGGGTGCGTTCGAGAATCTGGGCTATCCGTTCGGCCCGTTGTTTAAGCTGTTGCTGTTAACCGGACAGCGGCGGAACGAAGTGGCGAAGATGCGGTGGTGCGACATTGATCTTGATAATCGGGTTTGGACCCTGCCCAAGGAAATGACGAAAGCGCACCGCCTGCATACCGTGCCGCTGTCGGAACAGGCCATCGAGATAATTGAGACGCTGCCGCATATCGCTGGCTCCGACTTGGTGTTCACCACGGGGAAGGGCCGCAACCGGGAAAAGCCGAACAGGATGAATGTGCCGGTTCGTGGTTTTGGGAAGGCGAAGGCTCGCGTGGACCGGTGGCTCGGTATTCCGGATTGGAGGCTGCATGATTTGAGGCGTACCGCCGCGAGCGGCATGGCGCGGTTTGGTACGCCCATCAATGTGCTCTCGAAAATCCTTAACCACGCCAGCAGCGGAGCGCAGGGCGGCGTGACGGCGATCTATAACCGGTATGCCTACGAAGATGAGAAGCGGATCGCCTTGGAGAAGTGGGGCTCCCACGTGGACCACATCGTTACGGGTCGTGAGGCGAAGGTGGTGCCATTGCACTATCGGGAAGCTATAAACAATTAAGTCACGAATATAGGAGGTTAGAATTAAAATCCGCGCTAATAGATGGCTATTCCTGACTGAGTGACTCGACAGAAAGAAGAAGATTGTCTATTTGGCGCGGAGATAAAGCCTGTCCATATTTGCACTCTATATAGTTTCTTAAACTAAGGCACTTACAAGAAAACTTCCTATAAGAACTATCTCCAATTTTTTTTACATTAATTTTTTCTAGATTTTCTGTTATTCGGCTAATTCCATTAACGGCTCTGCTATCATAAATAAAAAATAGTTTAGGCAGATGAAAATGAAGATATTTAGAAGCTAAAGATCTTTTGTTTCTTTTTGATATTTCAAAAAATAGATTTGTAACTTTAGAGTGTGTTTCAATAAATTCTTCTAGGTTGTCGTTACATAGAGCCAGATGTTTAATTTTGTAAATCCAATCATCTATGTTTGAATTAAGAATTCCTGGCACCACTACATCCATGTAGAAATCGTCATTTACATTGTCCCTTTTCGGCCCTCGTTCAATTGCGGCTGCATAGGATCGACCGATAAGCCAAATCTTGGCCAAGACGACGTCGCCATTGTCATGTGAGGGATTGTCTCTGCATAGGTCATACAAGACTTTGTTGCCGAACCACCAACGTGTTGAAGTGCGAGCCCTGTTAATCAAATCGTGATCTATTTCCATATCGACTAACCATTCGGCTTGATAGAAATGAGGCTCCCACGTGGACCATGCGGTCGCAGGGCGTGAGGCGAGGGTAGTGTTGTATGGCCGGGACGCTGTGAATGACTGACTATTCTGTTTCGAACCTAACCTCTCTTGCGTTCTTCTGAAAGTCGGGAAACCAACCAATCTAGTATGGGGTGGGGTACCTTTTCCTTTGTTACGCCGGTGTCCATTCGGTCGGCTGGATTAAACGAGAGGGCTTCAAATACAACGGCCGCGATTTCTTGCTCCAGATCGGGGGCCTGATGCTTAAATCCGTCAACCGATGCCGCAAGGGTGTGCTTGTATGAATAGTGCTCTCTTAATCTAAAGAGTCTTCCGTGTCTTGCTGCGGTAAATTTAGCCAGCCAAGCAAACGGAACGATTATCAGAAGCCGAACAATAGCTTGCGCAGCGAAATCAAACTGTGGCTGGCCAAGCTCGTTAATTGTGCTCGCCAGAATCGGGTCGAACCTTGGGAAAAATAACAGGCCCATCGGAATCACAGAAAAAGCGAGTAGGAGAATGGCAAGGTAGAATGCCCGGCCAGCCCACGTCAATTCCGTGCTTAGGGCATTCCTAGCGTCACCAAACTCTGACGCCAGCCCTGCGACGGTCGCTCCAGACAACATTTGTTCGGCTCGTAAGTTAATGTTTTCAATATTCTTTTCGATTTCTTTAAGAGAGCTAAGAAGTACAGCTTGCTCTGCTATGCCTTTATCATGAGCCCCAGTCAGTTGATCCAAATGTTCCTGAAATGATTGAAAGGTCGCCTGATAATTGTCAACTGTTTCCCGCAATTGGTTGGATTTTTCTGTTATAGTTCGTATTTCAGTTAATCTCTGCTCTATCTCAGTTTTATTTTTACTCACATCACTTTTAATGGAAGCTATTTCTTGTAGGTGTTCATGGGATTGAGTTTTTGTTTGGTTTATTTCTGCCAGTGTCTTGTTGCTGTTTTCTGCGAAACCTTCGGCCTGTTGCATGTATTTTTTAGTCTGTTGGCATGCTTCCGACGCCGCTTTCCGTTCCGCGTACGCCTGCTCCATTAAGGTGCGTAAAGAACTCGTTATATTTTGTAGCTCTGGTTCGTCTCCTTTTCCCCAAATCAAAATCCATGGATATGAATTTAATATTATAGACTCAATGGATTTGTGAACTGGAGAAATGAGGTCATCATTTATATTGTATTCAAAACCTCCTTTTTTGCTTACAATCAAAAACTCATTTGGATTAAATTCTCCTATGCCGCCATTTTCTTCAATTGACGATAACAAACTTTGAGAATCCTCTATAGACGTATATATATTTTTTAATTCATTTAATAAGTTTTCTACAAAAATATTGGGAAGTAATTCGTTGTCGCGTCCTGAGTCTATGCTCAATATGACTTTGCTAATTACGGTTATTTTGGAGTATATATCGCTAATGCTTGAGGATGCGCCGGTAGGTGTCGCGGTTAAATCCACGCTAACGTCGTTTTCACCACGTAGATTGCTAATTCGATCAATGAGTTGTGGCCAGATCTGATCCAAATCTCGGGTCAGATTTACAACTTCGTTTATAAGTTCTTTTGGTGTGGACATAGCTTTTCTCCCCTCCCAACGGAAAAGCCACCTAGCGTCACTGTAGACACGCAAATTCTATGTCTACCTCAGCCTATGGTAGAGTAGCGAAATTCCTTAATTTTGAGAACCACGAAACGTTGTGCGGGTAGGAGTGCTGTTCTCTAGTGTATCTCGTCGGAGGGCATGTCGACGGTTGCAAGGAATTGCCATTCCCTAACTTGCCTGCTGATGGTGGCCAGCTTCGGTTCCACCATCTCTTCCCAAGAACCGCCGTATGACTTGATCCATTCCTCGATGATGGCCTTGTCGTGCATGAGGGACGGATCGTCGTAGTGGTTGGCGAACAGCTTTTCCTCGGCTGTGAGCGGCATGTCGTTCTGCCGCTTGAGCATGATTCGGGAATGGGTGAGGAACCGGTACAACTCGGTGATTGGCATACTCATCTGCTGAATATCCTCGGGCTGCGCTGACGAGCTTCCACAACGCCCGCCACGGTTTCCTGTTTGATGGCAGGCAACAGGCGGAGCATTTCGGCGCGGACGGTCTGGCTGACGCCGGTTTCGATGTAGACGTTCTGGATGATGGGCGGCTGCATTTCCTGGGACTCGCCGCCCGGTGTGCTGACCGTGACCTGTTCGCCAGGGGTGGCCTTGAACTGGACCAACTGGCTGTCGGTGCCTCCGATACCGCCAACCGTGAACGAGCCACCCGTTGCGAAGGTTGGCAGTGCCGATGTCCCACCCGTGGCGTATGAAGGGACGGGGATCAGCGGGGTGTTGGAACTACTACCACCGCTTAACAAGCTGATGGCAGAGCTGAACAACATCTTCTTGAAAGGTTCCAAGACCGTGAGCTTGAGGAAATCGGACAGCATGTCGTTGACTGCGGCACGGACACTGGACTTGAGCGCGTCCATCGCTTCCTCGCCCGCCAGGGCGGCATCCTCCATTGCAGCCCCTAAGCTATCGAACCCACGGGACAACGTGCTGAGGTAGGGATCGGAATAGATGAGGGCATCGAGCGCGTCTTCCTGGGCACGTTTGAAGGCGTCGGCATATTGGGGGTACTGGCTGGTGAGGTAGGCGAGCCGATCCAATTCCTCGGTGTAGCGTTCCAACGGGGACTTGGTGGACGAGACAATGTTCCGAACTTCGTTAAGTTCGGACGCCATACGCTGAAGGTTTGTATCTCGCAGGCTCTTGTTGAAGGCATCCCACCACTTCGCCCATTCCTCCCAGTCCGGGACATTGGCGCGAAGACTGGGAACCTCGATAGGCTCGGGCATAGGCGGCAACGTGGGAGCCTTGGGTGTCCCAGCATCGTCGGAAGCGGGCGGGGTGCGGTAGGTGCTGCGGAACGTCTGCATTGACCTGAGGGCAACCGCATTGGCCTTGAGGCGATCCAACTCCGCATTGAGCTTGGCCAGTTCCGCAGCCCGTTCCTTGGCGGTCATGAAAATGGACAACGGCCCCTGCCCACCGGCAACGGTGCGGGGCAAGGTGAACGAGTCTATTTGGTCCTGAACAGCCTTGATCTGCTTGTTGAGCTTTTCGAGGGGAGTTTCGTCAAGAAGACCAAACGCCTTGCCGGACGCCACCACGAAATCAATGATCTTCGGAATGGCTTCGGTCAGGGCGTCAGCGAGCCTGCCGATGGCCTCGGAGTTCTCGAGGATGGCGGTGGCCAGCTTGGTGGAGAGCACCTTGCCGAGGATGGACAGCTTGTCCTTCGTATCCTCGGCATTGCGCAGCAGGTCTTCACGGATGACGAGCCCGAGTTCGCGGGCCTTTTGGATGGCTTCGTCCACCCCATCGATCATGTTCGTCATGTCGATACCGGCAGTACGACCGAAGGCGGTAGCCATGAGGGCAGCTCGGTCGGCGGCGTCCTTCATGCCACGGGCTTTTCTGAAAATCAGGTCGAGGGCTTCGGAAACTGACTTGGCACTGGCGACGTTTGACATGAAAGCGGAATCCATGTCCTTGAGGCGCGTATACAGCGCCCCGGTACCTTGCCTGAGTTCGCCCAGACGTTTGGTGAAGGCCGCGAGGCCCTGATCGAGTTGCCCCTGACTGACGCCGGCGAGATCGGCCGCGAAACGGTATTCCTGTAGGGCATCGGTGGAGATACCGATTTTGTCCGCTGTTTTGGCGATGGCATCTGCCGCGTCGATGGAACGCTTTACGAGCAGGGTAAGGCCAGCGGCACCGGCCACGGCGGCAAGCGCCGCCTGGAAGGCCAGGAACCGACGAGCGCCGGTCTGCATAACGCTGTTGAGCTTGCGGAAATTGTTGCGAAGGTCACGGGATTTGACCTCCGCGGTGCTGAACCGAGTACGAGCCAAGGCGAGCAGACGATTGTATTCCCGCTGATCGATGACCCCGGCTGTCACGGCCCGGTTTAGTTGTTCCTGGGCACGCTCGAATTGAGCGGCGGCACGTTCGGCACCGCCAAGGGAACTCTTGAGGGACCGGAGTTCGCGATGTGCCCGATCCATGGAATCTGAGGCCGTGCGGGTGGACCGAGACGCAGATTTTTGAGCATTGCCGAATTGGTTGATGGAATTCTGCGTGCTTTCGACCGCAGCCATCATCTTTTTCAGGGACTGCGTGGCCTTATCGAGCGCCGCCGTATTGGCGGTGAAGTCGATGGAGATATTCGCAAGGCTGATTGATTCGGCCATGGTGCCCCCAGATGTTAGGGGCGGGGGGCAGAAGCCCCCCTGTTAACGATTAGGCACCCCATGTGATCCCGGTCTTAACCGCCACGGCAACAGGGTGACGGACAGCCAGATCGTGATGCAGGATTGCTCGGATCAAGGTCTGATCGCGGGTAAAGGCGGAAACCATCGTGCCGCCCGAGGAATAGCTGCCCTCGCGGCTGACATCCAGTTCGACCGTGTGGACCTCGCCGAGGTAGATCTCATCGGCATCGACGAGGTACAACTCGGTTTCGTTCGAACCCGAGCCAAGGTTGGTCGGGACATTGTTCGAGACGAGCACCGGATACCCATGAATGACCGGTCCTGCGTTGCGGATTTCGGGGTATATTAAGTTTCCGTTCGCATCCCGAAGGGTGAAGAGGTGATTTTTGGACCTCGGCGCCATAATCCAGTGAGGCCGGGACATTGGAACATTATTTCCTTCGAGGGCCTGCAGGAGGTCCTTGAAGTCTTTTTCGATGGCGGCAGCGGACGTGCCGTTCGTGGCTGAAACGTTGCCTGAGTCCGCCCAGTACCGCAGCCCACGGGGCTTATTTTCGAGACCTTGGCCACGGAGGAAATTGACGTCTTCGGTCGTGGCGATCGCTTGGACCATGTCGCTGCGGATGATGTTATCCGCATCGGCTCCGTATCTGAGCAGATCGTTGGACACGGGCACGAGTGCCGCGAGCTTTTTGGCTGAGAGCACCACGCTGCCGAAGACCTGTTCGGAAACCGTGATGTCTTCGTTCTCGCCAAGATAGTTCGCGGAGGCCCCGGAAGTGATTTTCGGGAATTCCAATGTGCCCTTGGTGGGACGAACGATAATCGGGTTCATCTGGCGAATGACAGATTTCGGGCGCAAAAGGTCGATGACCTCGTTGGCCAGTTCGCCTTCCACGAGGAAGCCGCCAGCGGTGGCATCGCCAGCCGCGAGGGCCTTACGAGCGATGCTGGACTCGCCGTATTCCTTGAGGGCAAAGCGTGCGGCTTCCCGTACGTCGCCCTTTGCAGCCGCAAGACTGCGGATGATGCGGGCCATGGTGAGGCCCTTAGAGTCTTTCGTGATAGGCATTTCTTTAGCTCCGATGGTTTGGAGCAGCGAGGGCACGTCTACGGCTCTCGCCTGTTGCGCATTGAGCGCGGATAGCTCTGCCCGGACCAGGTCACGGACGACCGGGCGGGCGTGTTGCGTGATGAGTTGATCGAGTTGGTTTCGGAGACGCTGATTCACTCTACCGCCTCCATTTCTGAGGTCGCCGAGGCTGTTCCCGGCTGTTCTAGACCAGCGGCTTTCCGCCATTGTCGGAGCCGCGACTGGTGCCTATCGGTCTCGGGGAGTAGCTCGGGCCAATAGAGGGGTGAAACCCAACCGGACCCGATTTCTGCCTGGATTTCGTTATGAATTCTGAGGACTTCGGTGTTTGAGTCTGCGGCGGTGGCAAGCGCCTGATCGAGCAGCGCAACGGCGTCCCGGTATGCCCTGGTTAGCTTGCGCTGAACGAGCTTGCGGGCGTGCTCGTATGCTTCGATCTCCGCTTGGCGGGCGAGTCCAAGGGCTTCGTCTGCTATCTCCACCTCTAGCTCGGCGCGGCGGGTGGATGTTTCCAAACGCAGGAAACCGGAGGGGACTTTATCGTCTTGAACCGCGTTTACGAGGATGGCGCGTTCCTTGGAATACCGTTCCCGCAAGCCAGCGAGTCGGGCCTGGGCCTGGGACAACTGGCGTTCGGCGTTCTCGCGGCGCGTGACCGCGTCCCGGACGATTTGGTGTTCGGAAACCAAACTCATGCTGCCGCCCCCTTGCCGTTGCCTCGGGCGTAATCGCGGATGGTTTTCGGCAGCGTTTCCGGCTGCGGGCGCTTACCACCACGCAGCGGTTGTTCTGAGTTGAACAAGCCGAGCATTCGGAACTGACGTTCGACCTGATGATGGAGGGACGAGAGAGCGTAGAAGTTGGACGTCGAATCCAGATGACGATGAGCCAGCTCGTCCGCGCGGGCCATGAGGTACGCCGTGTGGTTGATCACCTTGTCCTGCAAGGACGTGATGTTGGCCTTTCCGCCGAGTTCGGCCAAGAGGATGCGGCGATGCTGCTGAGCCACTTCCTGAATATTGAAAGATTTATTTGCCATTTTTGCACCTGATGAATGAAATCATCTGCGCAAATACTAGCAAGAGAGAGGAAAAGTGCAATGAAGGCACAATTTAATGAAGAAAAACGCGCCTTCTATTTCTGAGGATTACTTGAAATATTACTTATTTGAACCTTCCAAACCGAGGATGCCAATCCCCCTTGAACCGGCAACCAAGATACCGCCTGACGTCCTGCTCCTCGTTTAATGCCCGTTGTTCGGCCACGTAGGACCGGAGGAGCATATCGAGGAGGACATCCAGATCGTCCTCGGTCTGGCCGGTGACGGCCATGAGTTCGTCTAATAGGTTCTGGTCCAGAGCTATGCGGAAAGATTTGGTGGGCATGGTGGCTGTTCCTCGGTAATCGCACCCAAGGCCAGCTTAGTTGATGTGGAGTCCACCGAGCCACCGAGGGGGCAGGGACTATTTCCGGAGGTGCATCCCAAAGACGAAATGTTATCGCTATGCGAGCGTACCGTTAACCAACGGGAGGGAACAATGTGGCGTAAGCTGGTAGGAACCCTGGTTATCGCCATCGCATTGCTGAGCGGGGCGACCGCCGAAAGCATGGACGACAGCGGAACTTACAACGTTCTCGGTGCGGGAACCAAGTCGTGTGGCAAATGGATGGAAGCACGTAAGGACGATTCATGGGAATCTCTTATCTTGATCAACTGGGTATGGGGATTCGTGACATCGTACAATCGATACGTCCATAAGGGTGGGGTGGGAGTCGAGGGTAACATTGATAACGAAGGGCTTATGGCGTGGGTCGACCAGTATTGCCGGGATAACCCATTGGAGAACGTAGCTAATGCATCGCAGGCTTTGATTTACAAGTTGAACAGCCGGTAAACGAGGGGAGGGGACAATGAGGCGTAGGTGGATGGTTGTTCCGGCTCTGATCGCCATCGTTTTCGGGGCGATGGTTTGTCGTCCCGTGAATGCCCAGGAACTTGACGGTAAGGTGCTGTATTGCGTTGAGGATAAGAGTACGGGGTTTGATTTTGACCGAAAAACGCAAAAGTATGAGCATCAGGCGTTTAAACCGGAACGCTTTATGTTAAAATTTGAAGGCAACAAGGTTAATATTAAAAGTGATTCTGAGAGAATTTGTGATTGCACTTGGTCTTCGGAATATACTTTTGGGAAAACTGTTTCTACATGTAATTGCGGAACCGGTTATTATTTTACATTTAATAAAACCAGAAATAGATTTTTAATCGTTCGGGGGTTCGGATATGTCTTCATGGATGGGGATAGCGTGATGGTGTCAATCGGCAAATGTTCGGATTTCTAGCCCGACGACCTATTTTCGCACCGCAACTTTTCTCCACACCAGCGATTCCTCAAAAATCGCCCCTGCGGTGGGGCCCACCTCCCCCCACCCCCCTGCCAACCCTGAACAACATCTAGGTCCGCGACAGCCCTGTTTTGCCCCCTGACTGTTGCCCCGACAATGGTGGGCAAGGACGTAACCCTTGCTGACCAAGGCTTACAGCCCCTCTACCCACTAACTAAGTATTAGGCACTCCACCCCATGACCAGCCTGACCGGGCCTTTGCGGCCTGTGCTGGCATGGTGAGCATGATGGACCTATGGCAAGGCCAGCACCGCGTGACTGGGTTAGGTGAGGGGTGAGCGATGATGTTTTGATGGACCGCAGAGAGCCTCAGGAGAGCCAGCATGGACCGAAAGGTCCATGGGGGCTACCAGGGTAGCGGGGAAGGGCTTCGGGGATGTGGGGGAGAGGATGTTCTTGGCGGGTGTTTGTCTGGATCTGGAAAAAGACCCGGAATTACGAGGAACTGAGGAAACCGAATAAATGAGCTTCAACACCTAGCAGACAAGCCGTTACACTTCGGTAGCCATACTGAGGTCCAGTACAATTTCTGGAGGTGTGTGATGCCGAAGAAGTGGGTTGCGTTGATTACCCTTTCATTCGTTTTGATTACCGGAACAGCTCTAGCCCAGACTAGCTCCATCAAGCCCAATTTCTACTCTTCAACAGATGTCATCGAAAAATGGAACGCAGTGAAGAAAGGCACGTCTCGGGAGGAGGTTGTAGACCTCCTATCTAAGGAAGGGTGGAAACTCGATGCAATTGATCCTGCACTCTCAGTAGCTGGAAAATACGACCTTTACAGCGCAGTTGTCGCACCGGGGGTGAAGAACTACCTAGCGGTTCCGCAGGGAAACGACGTGCAGCCGGTCCAATTCCAAGCGATATACCACGCTTTGCAGAGAGGGTACCCAGGGAAAACTTCGGTTGTCCAAGCTGGCCTGTTCGATAAACTCCCTACAAAAGAAGAGATTAAGAAAGCGATCCTTGACGGGATACAAGCCTCGATTGATGCGATATGTGAAATGCGGGCACGCCCTCGGGAAATTAGGGCGAAAGCAAATGCATTCGATATCGTTGAAGTCGAAGCGACCTGGGATTCAGCGGAAGTCTGCGGACGCTGAACGAGATGCGGAGGACCGCCCCGGCACGCCGTTATCGGCGACGGGGGATGGAGGGCGGAAACCTGAAAACGGGAAGCAGGGCCAATGGCCGTTGATAGGCAAGCTGGCCTGAGGAGTGGGCAAGTGGATGGTGAGGCGAGGGGCAAAGAAG
>NPIF01000608.1_pt3 | contig 11874 bp, 11 predicted proteins | sample 8637461 | NCBI WGS metagenome assembly NPIF01 (sample SAMN07420641, study PRJNA396082) | bioreactor metagenome | isolation source: sample BR12 brine-fed electro-methanogenic bioreactor BR | place: Japan: Kochi | collected 2016-12-09
CCGCCGTAGCCGCAGCCGGGATAAATAAACGAATATCCAATCCGGCTGTCCGAGCCGATCCCCCGCCGCACATTTTCGACGTCGACATCGAGCAGATCACAAAGATTGGCCACTTCATTGATGAAGGATATTTTGGTGGCCAGCATGGCATTGGCGGCGTATTTGGTCATTTCCGCATCCCGCACCCCCATGTACAGAGTACGATCCCGATTCATGTTAAAGGGCGCGTAGAGCTGGGTCATGAGCTCCCGGGCGCGCGGGCTTTCGGTGCCGATTATAATCCGGTCCGGTCGCATAAAGTCATCGATCGCCGCCCCTTCTTTGAGAAATTCCGGATTGCTGACCACATCGAAATCGATCTGCACGCCCCGCTTTTGCAATTCCGCCTCGATCACCGCACGCACACGATCGGCGGTACCCACGGGCACCGTCGATTTATCGATCACGACCGCATAGTCGTTGAGATGTCGGCCGATTTCCCGCGCCACTGCCAGCACCTGACTGAGATCGGCGGACCCATCGTGGTTGGCAGGAGTGCCGACACCGATAAAGTACAGAGTTGAATCGGCCATGGCTTCGACCAGAGACGTTGAAAACTGCAGACGTCCTTCCCTGAGATTGGTTCGGACCAGAGATTCCAGACCCGGTTCGTAAATAGGAATCCTACCGTCCTTCAGCGCGAGTATCTTGTTCGGATCGGCGTCGACGCAAACCACGTTATTGCCCATTTCGGCGAAACAGGTCCCGGTAACGAGGCCCACATATCCTGCTCCGATGACGGTTATATTCATCGACAATCACTCCTGATCCTGAGAAAAATTAGCTACATTATACCGACATAAGTCGTTCAAAGACCGCCCGGTCTTGCAGGCGGTCAGACACTATCTGTAAAGCGGACCCCAGAAAAGTGCGAAGAGATTCAGCGTCATGGCCGTCGCTCCCGAAACAACTGTAAAGACTCTGATCGAGATTGGCAAAGGCCTGCTGGCGCACCTTCCGTCCGTAACGTTCAGAAAAGCTGGGCAGGTTGCCTTGGAACAGACAGCCCATGGCCTGCAGTTCCTGTTGCGGCGAGGGCAGCGGCGCCGCTGTATCAGGAAGGCTCAGTATGTTCCCGCGCCCCGTCAGTCGACCGATCCACGTCGGCAATGACCAAGCTTTTCGCAGAGATGGGTTCTTGTACAGCGGTTCGCTGCGCTCGGGATGAGCCAGTAAGGGGATCAGACCTCGCCGAAGAATCCGCTGTATATTTTCCTTGACCAGTTCCATCGTAACCTGTCGGGGCACCTCGACCAGAAGCAACCGACTGTCTCCCAGAGGCTGGGGCTGCTCAAGCACCACCGGAAAATACTCATCCAGAGGATACTCCATACCGGGACTCAGCAACAGCGGGATATGCTTTCGATGCAGCTCTTTCTGCAAGTGCTCCGTGGCTTTTTGAACCTGCGACGGTCGATTGTCGAAGCGCCCGAGCAGACAGTGGGGTGTGCAGTAAACCTGACGAAAGCCGGCTGCGGCCAGCAATTTGGCCATTTCAAGCGATTCCGCCAGGGTTTCCGGACCGTCGTCTATCCCGGGCAATATGTGACAGTGCCAGTCAATCATCTAGGGAAGTGAGAAAACTGCTGCCCGACAAGGACAGGATTAGCAGCGATTTTGTAACAAATACGAACGGCAATAGCAACCCAAATAACAGACCGCTAATATCGGAGTTTGCCTTCATAACGACTCCACCTTGACCCAGATGGTCCGTTCCTGATGAAGGTTGCTGGTGCGCCAGGTAAGAATAGCGCGGGAAATTTCGTCTGCTTCCCGCAACTGGTGGCCGAGATCCACCCATTGTCCCAGAGGCACCCGCACCGTACTGCTCAGCTCCTGCAGTTCCACCGTGGCGGGCATTCCCAGTGAACGGGGACCGTTGCGTTGAAATCCCTCCAGATGAGGTTGGATCTCCAGGGTGGCGTAGCCCCGTTCCAGAATCGGCCGCACCCAGTAACCGGTGCTCACCGCTTGAAAGTCAACTTCCTGACCAAAACCGGCATAGCGACGAGCCAGGACCAGCATGTCTTGCACATAGGGCACCCTTTCTCCCATGAGAATGAAGCCCTTGCTTTGATCCCGTAACCGCAGGGTTTGAGTTGTCTGCTCGCCGGTGTTATTGAGCCGTCGTGTACCGGACTCGACCACCGCTTTTGAGCCACCATTGCCAGATACCGAAGCAGACGCCGTCGAATCATTCCTCTCGGTCATCTTGGGCTCGGTCATTATCACCCGATTACCCGCCTGTCCCTGGCGATCATCCTGGCGAATGCTGATACGCAGCATGGTTGGCGGCACATCGATCTGTTCCAGCACCTTTTCGAGAGTAACAATCTCTTCCGCCGAGGCATTGACAATCAACCGATTTTCCCAGGCACTGACCCGACCCTGCCCTTCGAGGACATCCTGCATCACCGGTAGAACCTTCTCTGCCGTAATATGCTTAAGGGAAAGCACCTTGATCTCCGCCTGGCAGGGCGCGACACCCAGCCCCAGGGACAACACCAACACAACACACCATAAGGAAAGCTTGCCAAACATAATCATCTCCATAGGAAAACCCTTTTAACCGAACGTTACTATACCAAGCCCATATCGTCCCACAAACTCTTTTATTAAGTATGTTGTCGCCAGCGCTCTGCCGAAACATTCGGAACCGGCCTGGCCGGCGGAAGCTGGCTGCGTTTTGACAAAGAAAAGACACGCATAAGGTGCGCAAGGGGTGACGTGGCAACAAAAACAAATTGCAACCGACCACCGACTGATGGTAAATATATCTGTTCCGTGAACCGCAGGGATCACCCCTGCGGTTTTTTATTTGTCCAAAAGGGTGGCGGCGCAAAATTGTTGTCTGGCCATCTTATGAGTGTTTGCGAAAGCATCAAACAGAAAGTACCTATCCATGATCAGCGCCCATAATGTGGCCCTCGCCTACGGCAAGAGGGTTATTTTCAAAGACGTCAACATCAAATTTATCCCCGGCAACTGCTATGGCCTCATCGGAGCCAATGGCGCCGGAAAATCGACCTTCCTGAAAATCCTGGCCGGCGAAATTGAGGCGGATAAAGGGGAAGTTTCGACGGGTAGCGGCGAACGGATTGCCATGCTGCGCCAGGATCATTTCGCTTTCGACGAAGAAACCGTGTTCAACACCGTCATGATGGGGCATCAGCGGCTCTATCAGGTGATGGCCGAGCGGGAGGCGATCTATTCCAAGGGGGAATTCAGCGAAGAAGACGGCATTCGCTCCGGTGAACTGGAAGCCGAATTTGCCGAACTGAACGGCTACGAAGCCGAATCGGAAGCCGCAGTACTATTAAACGGCCTCGGCATCCCCGAGACTCTGCGCCACAAAAAAATGAAGGATCTGGAAGGGGGCGAAAAGGTGCGGGTGCTGCTGGCCCAGGCCCTGTTCGGCAATCCCGACATCCTGCTCCTCGACGAACCGACCAACCACCTGGATCTCAAATCCATCGGCTGGCTGGAGGATTTTCTGGCCCGGTTCCAGAATACGGTCATCGTTGTCTCCCATGACCGTCATTTCCTCAATCAGGTATGCACCCATGTGGCCGATATCGATTTCGGCAAAATTACCGTGTACGTCGGCAATTACGACTTCTGGTATCAGGCCAGTCAGCTGGTGCTGAAACAGAAACAGGAAGAAAATCGCAAAGTCACCGATAAGGCCAATGACCTCAAGGAATTTATCCAGCGCTTCAGTTCCAACGCCTCCAAAGCCAAACAGGCCACCTCGCGTAAGAAGCTGCTCGACAAGCTGACCCTCGAGGACATGCCCGTCTCTTCCCGCAAATATCCCTTTGTGGTGTTCAAACCGGAGCGCCCCTGCGGCGATATCATCCTGGAGATCAAGGATCTGTGCAAGACCGTTGAGGGGGTCAAGGTACTGGATAATTTCAGCCTGACGGTCAACAAGGGGGATAAAATCGCCTTTGTCGGCGGCGACAGCCAGACCAAGACCACCCTGTTTCAGATTCTGGAGGGAGAAATCCAGCCCGACAGCGGCAGCTTCCGCTTTGGAGTCACCATTACCCCGGCCTTTTTCCCCAAAGAAAACCGTCGCTATTTCAGTAATGAGCTGAACCTGATCGAGTGGCTCCGTCAGTTCGCTCCCACCGAGGGAGAGAGCTTCGCCCGCGGTTTTCTCGGTCGCATGCTGTTCTCCGGGGAAGAAGCGACCAAGCAATCCAGCGTCCTGTCCGGCGGAGAGAAAGTCCGTTGCATGCTGGCCAAAATGATGCTCTCCGCGGCCAACGTGCTGGTCTTTGACGAGCCGACCAACCATCTGGACCTCGAATCGATCACCGCGCTGAACGAGGGACTGATCGCCTATTCCGAGGTGATCCTGTTCGCCAGCCACGACCACAAGTTTCTGTCAACGGTCGCCAACCGGATCGTCGAATTCACCCCCGCCGGTTATATCGAGCGGAGCATGACCTTTGAGGAATACCTCGAGAGCGCGGAAGTGGCCAAAATCAGAGAAGAGCATTTTCAGGGGGAGGCCAGTCTGGTTCTCTAACAAACCCTCAGATGGGATTCGCCGGGGCTTCGCTTTGACCAACGCTTGCGATCTGCTCTTGCGGTCGGTCCATCATGGCGACCAGATCTGCCACTCGTTCATTGAACTGATGAAGTTTATTCTTGGGCACAGAAGAGGCCATGGGGATTTTGGCCTTGAGTGGATTGACCGGACGGCCGTTGATATGCAATTCAAAATGCAGGTGCGGGCCGGTGGAGCGTCCCGTATTACCGGAAAGCGCGATACGCTGACCTCGTTGGACCCGCTGGCCCCGTCGGACCAGAGGTTTGTGCAGATGCAGATACCGGGTTGNNAAGGGGTGGTTCAGCACCCGGGTGACGACGCCATCCCCCGTGGACAAGACCGAAGTCCCGGTAGGCATGGCAAAATCGACCCCGTTATGAGGGGAAATCCGGCCCGTAACCGGATGACGACGAGCGGGATTGAAGGCTGAGCTCACCCGAAAGCGCCTCTGTGTGGGATGCCGCAGGAAGGCTCGAACCAGACTTTCGCCCTTGTGATCATAGTAGTTGCCATCTTCAAACAGAAAAGCACTATGCAAGCGGTTGCGGCGAAGAATGCGGACCCCTTCGATACGGCTCTGGCCGGTGAACTCTTTTTCGACAAACTGCCGCTCGCGCACGACCTGGAACCGGTCTCCGGCCTGGATCTCCCGAGAAAAATTCAACTGATCCTTGAACAGATCGGAGATGGCCGCCGTTTCCCCTTCGGTCAAGCCTGCGGCGGTAGCCGATACATAGAAACTGCCGTTGATTTCGCCTTCCAGAATCTGCTGCTGCCAGGTTCCCGGAAGCAGAATCTCTTCGTACTCGAATCCGCTGTCGTTCACCCGCCGATAGACCACCCGGCTGCCGGCATGAATCCATAATTCCAGTTCGGCCAGCTGGCGGGTTTCCTTATCCAGAGTCAAGGTGAGCAGATTGCCGGGTCGCAGCACGTCCAGTGCCAGCAGAGCTTCATCGGCCGCCAGAATCTGGTACATGGCGGCCTGGCTGATCTCGAAATGATCAAAGATGGAGCTGAGGCTGTCGCCCTCATGAATAGTCCAGCTGAAGATGTGCTCCGGTTCCGGGGGCAGAACGGAAATGACCGGAGGCAGTTCAGGCTCAAGGGGCTTTGCAACAGGGGCTGAAGTGCGACCGGAAAAACTCGAAACCACGAAAAACACGAGTAGCACAAAAAGCAACACCAGCAGCAAAATACCGAAGGGACGCTTCCGGGGTTTCTGTAAACGCTGGTTTCTCAGGGTTTTTGAGGTTGAATAATACATAAATCCGCTCAGTGGGTATCAAGATCGAAGGCTTTGGTTAAACGGCAAGACGCCGGACGAACCGGCAAAAGCTCGAACTTGGTCGTGTCCTGGGGAGCACAGTGGAAGAGATCAACCTGCTTCGGCTGAACCGTTTGTCCTCGTTTTGTATAACGATTCTTCCCTTCCCAGTCAAGTGGAATGACATGCCCTGTTGCCTGATCAGGCCGCACCTGCTACCCTCTGCGAAATTCGCAACCGGCGCTTTTTGTCGATAGCTCGCAAAAGCCCCTGTCTTTTAAAAGGAACCTGCCATGGCCCTGCCCTGGAAAACACTCGATCGCTTTGCTACTGAAGATGAAGGGATACTGGAATTGCGCCAACGGGGGGCGGGAGACTATCTCATCACTGTTGGCTCCCAGGTACTGATGAACAGCAAGGCCCAACGTTCAGAGATGGCTCTCGGCCGGCTCGGCTGCAACGGCCTGCTGAATCACCCCTCCCCACGGGTTCTGGTGGGAGGCCTGGGGATGGCGATCACCCTGCGGGCCGTGCTCGATGCCCTGCCGGGCTCGGCCCGGGTTACCGTTGCCGAGCTCAATCCGAAAATTCATGAGTGGTGCCTGGGGCCCCTGGCGGAATTGACCGACAATGCCGCCGGAGACCCTCGGGTTACCGTAGAGATCGGCGACGTAGCCGAGCTGATCCGGCGGACCCCCGCCGAAACCTTCGACGCCGTGATTCTCGACCTCTACCGCGGCCCCCATCCCAAGACCGATAAGCAGAATGACCCCATCTACGGCAGCCGGGCCATTGAACAAACCCGGGCCACCCTCAAACCCGGTGGAATGTTTGCGATCTGGGGCGAAAATCCCGATGCCGCCTTCGAGGGCCGCCTGGCTGCTGCCGGTTTTACGGTACGCTGTGAGCGGCCGGGCAAAGGGGGCTACCGCCACGCGGTCTGGCTTGCCGAAAAAACTGCCAGCAAAAAATGTTCCTCCGCACCCCGTTTTAAAAAAACAGAGCGTTGAACAGGAAAGGCTCAATCATGGAAGAATTTGACCTGCAAGGACGAGACTTTGTCGAACTGCACAACCTGCTGAAGCTGACCGGAATGTGTCACANNACCGCCAAACTGATGATTGCCGATGGCCGGGTTACCGTCGACGGCCAGGTAGAATTGCGCAAACGCTGTAAAATTCGCTCCGGTCAGAGCATTGAATACGAAGGACACCGGATCAGCGTCACTTAAAGACTTTCAGGTTTGCCGAAGCGCAGCATAAAAAAGGGCCAGGACGCAAAATGCCGACTTTCGGCGCTGCGAACCTGGCCCTTTGGATTTATTCGAAAAAAACCTACTGTACCGTGGCCACCGGGTAACCGGCCTCTTTCCAGGCCACAATCCCCCCCGGCATACGATACACATTGTTGTAACCGAGCTTCACCGCCCACATGGCGCCGTTATGGCTGCGGGTACACTTGGTAAACCCGCAATAGAACACCAGGGTCCGGTCCTTGTCCTCGCCGATCAACTCAATCAGCGCGGCCTCCGTTTGATCGTCTATGGTGGTCATTTCGGGAATCGGGAACTCCATCTGAACGGCCCCCGGGATATGATTCTTCTTGTAGCTGTCTTCAAAAGGCATGGTGTCGATCACCAGCATGCTCTTGCCTTCATCCATCCAAGCTTTAAACTCCGGCGTAATGACCACCTGATAAGCTCCCCGCTGTACTTCCTCGTGGAAGGTGGCGGCCATCTTTTCCGTCTGCAATTCCTTCACGCCCCAGTCCGCAGGACAGCCCGTCAGCCCCGCCAGAGCAAGCAGGGTCACTGTCACAGGAACCAATCTTTTCAGCTTTGCCTTCATTACAAATACCTCCTAGAGAATTTTTTTCAGGATATGCCACCAACGCGAATTAAACGGACGTTCGAGGCGCAGAAAGCGATACAGATAAAGAAGACCGCAGATCGCAATCATCACAAAATCACGATACAGCGCTTGACGTAGGCTCTCCTGCCCCGCCAGCTCTGCTGTAGAAAAACAGCCACAATCGATATCGAGATTTTTCAGAATACCGTACCAGAGAACCGCGCAAAACATGAGCAGCATGGAAAAGATAGCGGTAAGAGCGCCGGGAATCTCAAACAGCAGGGCCACCCCCGCCAGCACCTCAAAAAGCGGCAGACCGATCGCCACCGGAGCCAGCAGCTCACTTGGAACCAAGCCATATTGAGAAATCAACACAGCAAAGCCCTTGACGTCGAACAGCTTGACGACTCCACTGTAGATAAATACCCCGGACAAGGCGACACGGGGCAAATGATAGACAAAATAAGATAATATTTTCACGGCTTACACCTACGGCCTCCACATCAGGGAAGTTTCCGAAAAGGTTCCTGGCCGACACGNNGATAGCCGCTTACGCCTATAAGTCAAATTGATAATATCGATCCAACTGAGTCTTAGAATCGTTTTTATCGATGACTCTTTTGGGAGGGTCTTGTTCAGAGATACAGGAGGGGCTTTTGAAGTTAAAGACAATGCCGGTAACTCTGACGACGAAGAGAAACCGGCGTTGTCGATTTAAAGGTGTTCAGCGCAGCAACAGCAGAGGAATTTTTGAAAGGCGTATCATCGCTGTGGTGGTGCTGCCGATCAGCAAGCGGCGAATCTTTGAATGACCATAGGCGCCCATAATCATCATATCGATGCCCTGTTGCTGCTGATAGTTCGGCAACACGGTCTCGGCGTCCCCCGGCACAATCGTTGTCACCACTTCAAAACCAGCTGCAGCCAGTTTTTGCTGCGCTTCCTCCAGCAGAGCCTGATTCGCGGCGGACTCGGCCCCGGCCATCACCAGGTGGCAGGGCAAGCCGCGGAACAAAGGGCTGGCCGCCACCATATCGACCCCTTTGCGGGTTGTGGCGCTGCCGTCAAAAGCCAGCATCACCCGCTGGGGCGCTCGAAACTCCATATTGGAAATCAAGATGGGGCGGTGCATGGTCCTCACCACACGTTCCAGCTTGCTGCCAAGATGTTCCGAAGCGACGGTCGCTCCCACGCCCCGCTGGCCGAGGACCAGCAAACGAATATTGTCTTCCAGTTCGGTCAGTGCCTCCACCAGGCCACCGTGGCGCTGGATCGCTCCCGGCTCGGCAATTCCCGCAGAACGGGCGCGATCGCGGACCGTATCCAGCAGCTGCCGACCGCGCTCCTGGGCCAATTTACCCCGCGCTTCATCGATGGCCGCCAGATCGGTGAGCAGCGCTTCCTTGGCACCAAAACCGATACTACCGCTCAGATCGGTGGCGGGAACATTTTTTTTACGCTTTAAGGCGTGGAGAAAGTGCAGCGGTGCGTCGAGTTGCCGGGCCGCCCACACCGCTGCATCGCACACAGCGGGAGAATAGGATGAGCCGTCGACGCAAGCAAGTACCACTGGTTTCATGATATAGCTCCTTTAATGCCCCATCAGGCGTTCGATGGCATCGGGTTTATCGTGAACCGCAAACCGGTCCACCATGGTTTCACTGGCCTTATTCAAGCCGACGACCTCGACATCCGTCCCTTCACGCCGGAACTTGAGAATCACCTTGTCGAGGGCACCGATAGCCGTAATATCCCAGAAATGAGCGAGACTGACATCGATCTGTACTTTTGCCACCGCCTCTTTAAGGTCAAAAAAGGCCATGAACTTTTCTGCCGAAGTAAAAAAAACCTGACCGACGACCTGATAATGGCGGGTCTGTCCGTCCTCTGACAGACTGGAATCAACACACAGGATTCTGCCAATTTTGTGGGCGAAAAACAGAGCGCTTAGAAGAACCCCGACCAACACTCCCAAGGCCAGATTGTGGGTGGCCACCACCACAATCACGGTAGCCGCCATCACGATGCTGGAACTCGCCGGGTTTTTACTCAAGTTGCGCATCGATTCCCAGCTGAAGGTACCGATAGACACCATGATCATCACGGCGACCAGCGCTGCCATGGGGATAAGTCCCACCCAGTCACCAAGGAAGACCACCAGCAGCAACAGGAAGATTCCAGCCAGAAGAGTGGACAAGCGGCCGCGACCCCCTGATTTGACATTAATGAGCGATTGACCGATCATCCCGCAACCGGCCATGCCGCCAAAAAAACCGGAAACGATATTGGCCACACCTTGGCCGACGCATTCGCGGTTCTTGTCGCTGGATGAATCGGTCAGATCGTCCACAATCGTTGCGGTCATCATCGATTCGAGCAAACCGACCACGGTCAAAGTCAGCGCATAGGGAAACACAATCCGCAGGGTCTCGAAGGTCAGCGGCACCGAAGGCAGCAAAAAGACCGGCAGGCTGTCCGGCAGCGCTCCCATATCCCCTACGGTGCGCACGTCGAGACTCAGAAAAATGCTGGCCGCGGTAAGCGCCACAATACAGACCAAGGGTGAAGGAATCGTTTTTGTAAGATAGGGGAAAAGATAGATTAGGCCGAGTCCCGCCGCGACCAGTGCATAGACTTGCCAGCCGACCCCGGTAAGCTCGGGGAGCTGGGCCATAAAAATGAGGATGGCCAGAGCGTTGACAAATCCGATCACCACCGAACGGGAGACAAAACGCATCAGTGCGCCAAGACGAAAACTTCCCGCCAGGACCTGCAACACTCCGGTGAGCAGGGTAGCTACCAGCAGATACTGCAGCCCGTGGTTTTTCACCAGAGTCACCATCAGTAATGCCATGGCCCCGGTGGCCGCCGAAATCATCCCCGGACGCCCCCCGACAATAGCCGTCACAACGGCAATACAAAAGGAGGCATAAAGCCCCACCTTGGGATCGACGCCGGCAATGATCGAAAAGGCGATAGCCTCTGGGATCAAGGCCAGAGCCACAACAATACCGGACAAGACATCGCCGCGCAGATTGGAAAACCACTCCTGACGAATGGAATTGAAAGAAAAACCCATAACGATGAATCCTCACAAATAAGTCAATAAATATAAACCAAACCAGACAACCGGGAATTAAACGAAAATATCCTGAGAAAAATCGGCCATTTTGAATAATGACGTCGCAAAAAGTCAGCCCGGCAGCTTAAAGACAAGAGGCAGGATGAGCAAGTAAAAGTTTTACTCAACACCGAGGTTCAGGATCGGCCTCCCCGCCGCCCGCCTTTGGAGCCGGGACGCCCATCGGAAACTTTGGTCCGCCGGGGCGCAGCAGCTTTTTGTGGTTTCGATGCCTTCGCCGGGCGACCTGGGGCCTTGCCGGAACCAGCTGTCGGCTTTTTCGACTGCGGCGAAGTGCTTCGGGGCCTGGCCGCTTTGACGATCGCTCTGCTTGCTCTGGCCTTTGCGCCCCCTTTGAGCTCCACCCGGGGAAATTCCGCCAAGGTCTGACGGGGAATGGCAAATTTGAGCAGCCCTTCGATGGCCTGCAGCAGAGGCAACTCTTGCGGACACACCAGAGACAAGGCCATTCCATCTTCGCCGGCCCGGCCGGTGCGACCAATCCGGTGCACATAGTCTTCGGCTACCTGGGGCAGATCGAAATTCACCACATGGGGCAGACCCTCGATATCGAGTCCCCGTGCCGCCACGTCCGTGGCCACCAGCACCCGCAACTCGCCCCGCTTGAATTCAGCCAGAGTGCGGCTACGCAGCGACTGGCTTTTGTTGCTGTGGATGGCGGCAGCCTTGATGCCGTCAAACAGCAATTCCTCGGTAAGCTTGTCGGCACCATAACGGGTACGGGCAAAAACCAGCACCTGTTGCCACTTTCCGGTGCGGATCAGATGAACCAGCATTTCCCTTTTTCGGTCGCGCTCCACCCCGTAGACCGCCTGAGTCACCCCATCGGCCGTAATGTGGCGACGGGCCACTTCGATCATACGCGGCTGATCGAGCAACTCATCGGCCAGCTGTTTAATGCTCTGCGAATAGGTGGCGGAAAACAGCAGGTTCTGTCGTTGCGAGGGGAGATATTCAACCACCTTGAGAATATCCTCGACGAACCCCAAGTCGAGCATGCGGTCCGCCTCGTCCA
>NPIF01003147.1_pt1 | contig 11866 bp, 5 predicted proteins | sample 8637461 | NCBI WGS metagenome assembly NPIF01 (sample SAMN07420641, study PRJNA396082) | bioreactor metagenome | isolation source: sample BR12 brine-fed electro-methanogenic bioreactor BR | place: Japan: Kochi | collected 2016-12-09
ACGGGTCTCCGTGTAACGGCTGCGCTCCGCCTCGAGCTGGGCCTCGGCGAGCGTCGCCTCCGCCTGGATCAGCTCCTGCTCCGCGATGAGCCCTTCCTCGAAGAGCGCCTTCTTCGAGTTGTAGTCGCGCGTCGCGCTGAGCAGGCGCTGGGCCGTCGCGGCGGAGCGTGCGGCGAGACGCACCTCCTCGCCGGTGACCGTGCCGATCACCTGGCCCCGCTCCACCCGGTCGCCTTCCGCGAGCCGGCGCCCGTCCGCGCGGCGGCCGAGAGTGAGCGTGCCGCTGTTCTCGACGGTCAGGGACACGGCCTCGAGCGGGCGCAACGTCCCCGTCCCGACGATCAGGTCCTCGACGTCGCCGAGCGCGACGGCGCTGACCCGCACCGGCACACGGAACTCGACGGCGGTCTCGGAGCCGCCACCGCCGCATGAAGCAGCGAGGAGCAGAACGGAAAGAAGAAGCAGCGATGTGAGTGTTGCGTGATTCACGGTGTGGACTCCGTGCTGCGCGCCCCGACCGGGACCCAGCGAATCGCGTCGGCGACGAGGAGCTTCGAACCCTCGCCCCCCCTGAGCTCGACCTCGACGGGGCCGGCGGGGAGCTCGAGCTCGGTCAGGGTGTTCCAGCCGTTGTCTCGACCGGCGGCGTTCCACGACACGGTTTCTTCCCGTCCGTTGGCGCGCACCGTGAACTCCCACTGACCCGGCTTGACGCCCCCAAATGCGAAACGCGTCTCGAGGCCGCTGCTCGGCCAGTGGATGTCGAGGGTCCATCGTCCTTCGTGGGGCAGCTCCGTGGCGAAACGCGCCGTCGTCTCGTCTCCCGGTTTGACCAGGGCCGCCGTGTGGCGGTAGCGGCCCCAGGAGCCCGCGGGCTCGGTACGCGACCACTTCTTCGGCGCACCGAAGGTGCCGAAGTGGAACGCGGGCAGACCCGCATCGAGCTCGAGGTCCTTGCGCGGTTTCTGCCCGAGCAGGAGACCTCCGCCCCCGCGGTCCTCGATGGTGAAACCCGCGTCCAAGTCGTCGACTATGACGGCCTCNNCTGGCAATAGGTCGACCAACGCCTCCTTCTCGGTCAGCGGCTCGCGATCCGGGAAATGCGTCTCGGCGGCCTCGGCATCAACCGGCAACTCGAAGTCGCGCCGGTTCTCGGCGATGTACGGGACGATCCGCACGCGCTCGGGCACCTCGGAGACGATCATCCCGAAGCGGGCCCGCTCACCGGGCTCGAGTTCGAACGCGTCACTCAGCTCGAATCCTCCCGTGAAGCGTCCCTTGACGGGCAGGACGCGCACGAGGCCGGGCGCCTGCCCTTCGTTACGCAGCTCGACGAGGACCTGATAGCGGGGCGTACCCGACTCCGAATCCGCGATGCGGAACACCTCCACGCCTTCCGCGACGTGCGCCGGCAGCGTGGTGTGATCGAGCCAGATCGAGACCCACGCCCCGAACTCCGGGTCGAAGCGTTCACCGATCGCGACGAGGTCCTCCCGCGTGTAGCTGCCACCCTCGTGTTCGGCGAGCAGCGCGGCGAGCAGCTCGCCGGTCTTCTCTCTCCCGAGGTGGTCGATCAGCGACGCCGCCATCGTCCCGCCCTTGAGCATCAGGACGTCGAGCAGCTCGCGCTGGTCACCCGCTGACGGGTCGAGCGTGCCGAGCGCGTAGGTCCCCGCCGCATCCCAGACCGAAGGCCGCTGGAGAACGGCGTCGTAGAACCCGCGGCTCATGCTCTGGATACCCTCGGCCGGCATCCGCTGCCCCATCGCCTGCTGGAGGCGCTGGCCTTCCGGCGAGAGCAGGACGCGCCCGCTGAAGTAGTCACGCGCGCGCAGGAAGAGCCGTGCTTCGAGGTGCTCCATCAGGTAGTCGAGCGCCGGCGCTTCCGGGCCGCGCGCGGAGAGCCGTGTGCTCACCATGCTGCGCGCCCCGTTCGTCAGGACGTTCTCGCCGTAGAAACACTCGCGCAGGAACCGAACGACGCGGTCTCGCTTCGCGGCGAGCACCCCGTCCGGGTGCCGCTCGAGTCCTTCCGATTCGAACTTGAACGTGACGTCGAAGCGCGCGAGCGAGAGGCCCGCCTCGCGCAGGAATGCCATACCCGGTCCGGAGAACACGCTCGCTGCGCGCCAGCCGCCACCATAGGTACGCAGCGTATTGGGCACTTCGACGAGAGTGAAGCCCTCGTAGGGGTATGGAACGCCAAACTCCTTGGCTTCGCCGAGGCGTTTTCTGACGACTCCCTCGAGAGAGTGATCCTCGTCCGAGTTTGCCGGAGAGGGCCAGAGCTCCCCGAGCCGCTCGAAGACATCTTCGTGGGCCGGGTGGACGAGCATCTCGCAGTACACGCCTTCGATCTCAGCGCCACGCGCGCTGAAGGGACCCGCGACGAGAGCTGGGTCGGTGACGGGCGCTCCCGGCTCGAAGCGGTAGCGTACCCGGCCATCGCCGGCACCGTCCGCGTCACGGCGCCGTCCGGGACCGGCCGCAAGCCACCCTTCGGGCAGATCGACGTCGAGCGCAACGCGGAAGCTGTCGCGCGGGCGATCGCCGGAGCCCCGGCCGAGTTCCGCGCCCGGCAGAGGCAGCCAGCGCAGGCCGGCTGGTGCGACAGCCCAGTCACGGGTGAAGAGCGACGAGCGTGTGCCGAGGAACGGGATCGTTCTCGCCTTCTCGGCGGTCAGTTCGTAAGGATGCAAGCCGCCGGAGAGGTGCGCGAAGGACTCGTTGGGCTCTCCCGCGGCCGAAAGCGCGACGCGTGCACGCGCGCCTGCCGCCAGCGGCATCGCGGGAACGATGCGTAGCAATCCGTTCTCGAAGCTGACATTGCGGGCTTGGGACCCGTCGACGCTCACCGCGCCGAGCGTGAATCCCGGGTTCAGGCTGAAGACGAGCTCGCTCAGCTCGGCGGACCCGGGCGCCTCGACGACGAGCTCGAGATCGAGCTCCATCGTCTGCTCCGCGCGAACGCTCACGAGCCCCTCGAGTTCGACGAGATCCGCGCACGGAGCGGCCGCGAGCGGTTCATGCGCTGCGAGCCATTCCGCACGGTCGGCGACGATGCCCTCGCGTTGCTGCCACGGATAGAGGTGGCCGACGAGACCCAGCATAAGAGAGAGGGCGATCACGCCCCAGGTCCACACGGGTGTCTCGTCCTTGCGGGGATAGACACGGGCCGCGAGCGCCAGAAGGCCGATCCCGAAGAGCAGGCCGCCCAAGCGGTGGGCGAGGAGCGCTGGGCTGAGACCGCTCTCGAAGTCGGTGGCGACGGCGAACAACTGCAAGCCGAAGAGGTCGAACACCGGGAGCTCGGCCATGCTCACCGGCAGGAGCATCATGAACTGCCCGAACACGACCCCGTAGCCAGCGAGCAGTACGACCGCGGCAAGCCAGCGCTTACGCAGCAGCATCGTCGCGAGGTAGGTCGCGCCGATGACGATGACGATCGAGGGGAGCGCCTGGACGACGAGGAAGACGAAGACGCTCCACAGCGTTGGCCCCTCGTCGAACAGGCTGCACACGAGCGCGAGGGAGCCGGTGACGAGCACGAGTGGGATCCAACTCGTCAGCAAGATCGCCGCGGCGCGGCCGAAGATCAGCTCGGTGTTGCCGAGTGGCCGGGAGTCGAGGACCTCGAGCATGCGCTCGCGGTGGTCGCGGTGCCGCATGTCGAACGCGAGGAACAGCACCCCGATCGTGTAGACCGCGAGAAAGGAGCCGCTCGGCGACGCGAAAAGGAAGCGCGGCGAAACCCACGAGTGATGCCCTGACATCGTGGAGACGAAGTAGTGGGTCAACGCGAAGCTGGCGTAGAGAAACAGGCTGACGAGCGAAGAGAGCGCCAGGAAGATCCAGTAGCGCGCGAGCCTCAGCGTCAGCCGGATCTCCGCGCGCATCACCGCGAATAAGCGTCCGAAGTCGATCACAAGACACCTCCCGCACTGCGCTCGGCCATGAACGCGAGATACGCGTCCTCGAGCGACGGGTCCTCGACGACACGCCCGACGGGTGAAGCGCCGCCGACGTGCACGACGCGCGCCCGCGTCACCATCCCTTCCGTCTTGCGCGAGACCTCCTCGAGTTCACCCGTGGCGACGCGCTCTTCGAGATTCGCATCGACAGCCACCTCGAAGACGCGCCCCTTCGCGCGCTCGACGAGCTCGGAGGGCTTCCCGCGGAAGCCGATCTTGCCGCGGTCGATCAGCGCCATGTCGCGGCAGCTCGCGCCGAGGTCGGAGACGATGTGGGTGCTGAGCAGGATCACGCGCTCGCTCGAGAGCTCTTCGAGCACGCCGCGGAAGCGGTTGCGCTCCTCCGGGTCGAGCCCGACGGTCGGCTCGTCGAGCACGAGCACGTCGGGCTCGTGAAGTAGCGCCTGGGCGACACCGAGACGCCGCCGCATCCCGCCGGAGAGCTTCTTGACCTTGCGCTGGGAGACATGCTCGAGCCCAACGTCTCGAAGGACTTGCAGGACCCGCGTGCGCCGCGTGCCCCTGTCCTTGATCCCGGACAGGAGCGCGAGCGTGTCGAGCACCTCGCGGACCCGCTGGAGCCGCCAGCCTCCGAAGTCCTGCGGGAGGTAGCCGAGGCGCGCGCGCACGGCGCTCCGCTCCTTCCCTACGTCGTAGCCGCAGACCGTCGCGCGGCCGGAGCTCGGCTCGAGCAGCGTGCAGAGGATCCGCATCAGCGTACTCTTGCCGGCCCCGTTCGGGCCGAGGAGACCAAAGAGCCCGGGGCCGATGGCGAGATCGACGCCATCGAGTGCCACCGTGCCCTTCCCGTAGACCTTGCGCACCCCCTCGACGGTGATCGAGGGGGATCTCGTTGACGTGGACACCTCTTCTCCTCCCGTGCCGACGCGCCAGGGTTGCCAAGACTGCTACGCGTCGCCTTCGGCCTTCGAGCCGAGCCCTTTATACGCCCTCACCCCGGAGCGGTTCCCTCTGCTTTCGCGTCCCGGAGTCACCAGCCCGCCAGCGGTCCTCGCGAGACGACCAGCGGCATTTTCTGCCGATATGGCGGCAACTTCTTCCCCCGAATCGACGGTTTACCGACACTCGATCCGCGCTTCGACGGCGATTCGTCGCAACGGGCCCGGGAAAGCGCGCATATAAGCGGCACGGATCTTGAAGAGAGGGACGGCACCGGCTCCATGCGAACCGGAGGAGCTTGCCATGAACACAGCCGTCCCAGGAAGCGAAGTCCTGCTCGAGATCGTCCAGCCCGCCAACGAGACGGACTGCCCGTCCCTCCGCGTCGACGGAGTGCTCTGGCACGACCCGAAACAGCCGTACGGCGAGGTCCTGCCCCTCGAGGGCTGCCAGCCCCAGGTCGTCGCGCTCTGCGGCGTCGGGCTCGCCTACGCCGCGGCCGGCGCGCTCCAGCTCGCCCCCGACGCCCGCATCCTCGCCTGGGAGCCTCTGCCAGGGATGGCCGAGCGGGCGCGCAAGATCCTGCGCGACGAGTGGCAGCTCGAGGAGAAGGTGATCGTCGAGTCGGAGCTCGCCGACTTCCAGGCGCGCTTGATCGAGCTCTGCCGCGACGCGGACCGGCTCGCGACCGTCGAGAACCCCGGCTTCGCCAGCAGCCACCCCGCGCTCACGCAGCACTTCCGCGAGATCGTCCAGCAAGTCGTCGACGCCGGCACCCTCTCCTTTGCTCCGCGTCGGAGCGGCGAGGAGAAGTGGACGCGCCTGCTCGCCAACTTCGAAGCCGTGGCACAGGCGCCGCCCCTCTCCCGGCTCGGTGGCGTCTTCATGGGGCGCACCGCCATCGCCATCGCCAGCGCACCTGACGCGCGCGCGATGGAGGCGCTTCGCAGTGCTAACGGCGGGCACGCGATCGTGACCATCCCCGATGTCGCCCCGCTCCTTCTCCGCGAAGGCATCCACCCCGATGTCGTCGTCGTCGGCAAGGGCGAGGCCCCGAGCGCCGAGCTCGCGAACGCGCTGGCGCCCTGCGTCCTCGCGGTCACGCCGGACAGCGACCCCGCTTGGTGGACGACATCGTGCGCGGGCCGCCTCGTGCTCGGGCACACCGGCTGCGCCTGGCTGATGCCGGAGGACGACCCCGCCAAGATCCTCAGTTTCCGCTGGGGTGAGGAGATTCCCCTCGCCCTCGGCGCGCTCGCTCTCGGCGCCAGCCGCGTGCTCGGCGCCGGCTTCTCCGAGTCGGCCGACGCGCGCTGGAACTGGCTCGCCGCTTCGCGCCGCCGCGATCGCGTCATCGAGCGCGTCGCGACGAGCAGCGGGGCGAGCGCCGCGCGTTGGAACGGCGAGCCGCTCCCCGAGGCGCCACTCGACCCGCTCCCGGAGCTCGCGCCGCTCTGCGCGCGCGCCGAGGCGCTCGGAGGCGACTCGCTGCGCCAGACGATCGCCCGCGCGAGGGCCGCCGTCCTCCAGCTCGGACGCGAGCACCGGCGCCACGCCGAGCTCTTGCCGCCCACCACCCTGGAGCCGCACCTCGGGCGCCGCGCGGAAGGCCAGCTCTTCACACGGGCCTTCTTCGCCGACACCGAGATCGCCGGCCGGGATTTCGAGGCCCGCGAGACCCGCGCGCTGGCCTTCCTCACCGAATCCGCGCACCGGATCCCCGGCACCGAGCGCGCCGCGGCGCCCGCCACGCGGGCGGGACTCCGCCAGCGCAGCGACACGCTGGTCGTCTACCTCGGCGACGAGCCGGGGGAGAGCCTCGCCGGCGAGCTCCTTCGCTCGCAGGTCAAGCGCCTGAGTTCGCGCCCGGTTGAAGTGTTGCGCCTCTCCGATCGACTCCGCGCCGTGTTCGGCCCGCGCGCGACCGAGCTGCCGCGCGCGCTGCGCGTCCAACTGATCCCGACGCTCTGCGACCGCGCTGGCCGGGCAATCTACGTCGAGCCTTCCGTGCTGATGCTCGAGGACCCTGCCGCATTGTGGGAGCTCGACCTCGAGGGTGCCGCGGCGCTCGCGCCTCTGCTCGGCCCGCCCTCGCTCCTTCTGATCGACTGCGAGCGGGCCGCGTGGCATCCCGAGGAGATCCTCTCCGCGGACGCAGACGGTCGCACCAAACTCGCCGAGCGCCTCCGCCCGGGTGTGAGCACCGGCGTCGGCGTCCTGCCCGAGACGTGGTGCCTGCGCGACGACGTCCGTCTCGACGCCTGCGCCGTGCGCTACACCTGTGACCCGTGGGTGCCTTGGCGTTCGGACCTCCACCCGATCCGCTGGCTCTGGGAGTTCCAGCTCCACGCCGCGATCGCCGAAGGACGCATCGGCGCGCACGCACTCGCGCGCGCGGCCGAGCGCGGCGAGCTGCGCCCCGAGCTCCTGCTCGACGTGCTCCCCGAGCTCCCGCACGCGGGGAACCGGCTCGAGGATCACGATCTGACGGGAGCGGAGCACGCGTTGGTCTCGGAGTCCTGAGCTCTGCTTCGAAGGCGGCGCGTCAACGCGCCGCCTTCACCCCGACGCTCGTCCGGAACGCCCAGATCCCCACGCCTCCGACGAGGAGCCAGGGCAGGAACGCGTACGGAGTGAGCCACCCTCCCAGAGAGAAGCTCGTCGGGAAGGTCGTCAGCACGTTCGTGACGGCGAAGGTGACGACGGTTGCGAGCAACCCGTAACGCAAGAGCACCGTCATGATCACGAGGAGCAACGCGCAGGCGATCAGGCCGAAAACCCACGCGCCCCAATCGTTGTTGAGCACGATGACTGCGAAGAGCAACCCCGTCGTCACGGTCACGGCGAGCCACGTGCGTCGCAGCACGATGGTGAAGAAGAGAAGCACGATCAGGAAGAACAGACCGTTGATCATGCCGTTGCGCAGCGACTCGGCAGGGACCGAAAACAACCTCCCCGCGCTGGACACGCTCATCAGGGAGAAAGGCAGCGCCTCGAGGCCCTCCCCGCTCGCCGCGGAGTCGAGCAGGTTTCCGAAACGGGAGATGAGGGCGATCGCCAGCCCTCCCAGCGCCCCGGCGAGGACGTCCCGCCCGACGAGTGGATCCCGATAGCGCCCGGCGAGTACGCGGGACCATCCGATGAGGCGCTCCGGCCACCGCCGCCGCGCGCTCGGCTCGAGCGCGATGTAGAACAGCCAGACCACGGCCGCGATGAAGAGCCAGTGCCCGACGCCGCGCAGGACGTACGCGACCTCCCGAAACTCCGCGACGTGATGGGCGGTGCCGAGCCAGGCGAGGAACTCGAGAACGAAGGCGACGGCCGCGATGAGTATCGCGCCGGCACGATCCGCGCTGCCCAGATTGCGCCGCACCGCAAAGAGCGAGAGCACGATGGCGAGGACGACGATGAGTTCGCCCCAGTTGCCTCCCCCGCGACCACCTCCGGGTCCACTCCAGGCACCCTTCACGGAGAAGAAGACCGGCCGGCCGTTCGCGTAGCCCGCCTCGATCCGCACGGGCACGCTCACGTCCTCACCGACGTTGCCGGCCCACGCGAGTTGAACGTCCGTGTTGACCGGCGCGCGGGTCTTGGGCGACGTGGGCTCGAAGAGCGCGGGGTCGAGTCCCGCGGCCTCGAACAGGAGGGTGCCGTCCGGCACCGGGAATCCTCCCTCAGGCACCTCGAGGGCCCAATCCGGCACAGCGATGAGCGCAACAAGATGGCCGGTGGTGTCGAACTCGGCGCGCACCATCCCGGCCTGGGTCATCGCGGGGACGGTGCGCCCTACAGAGCCCGTCTCGGCGGAGCGCGTCGTCAACTCCCGCGTTGCCTCGCGGTACCAGTAGCGCACACGGGCGAGCACCCCCTCTCGCGAGAGCGCCCGCTGCGCGGAGCGACCGTACTCCTCACCGAGGTGCTCGTAGAGCGTCTCGTCGCTGAAGAACCCCCCTGTGCTGTCCGCCGGCGTCTCCGTGTACCCGAGAGACGCGAGCGTCTCGCGCGCTCGATCGGCGAGGACGGCAGGCGGACGATCGAAGGGGACCTCGCGGGTCAGAAGGAGCCGTGAGGAGGCGCCCGCGAAGAGAGCGAGCCCTGCGAGGAGGAGCGCGAGCAGCGCCGCGCTCTTGCCGAGCGCCTGGCGGCCTTGGCCCCCCGCGTCGGCGACGAGCTCGGGCGACGGTGTCTCCCCCGCCGCCAGCGCGTCGGCGAGCGGATCCGAACCCGGCAGCGCGGCGGACACCGCGAGCGCCGAGCCCGGGCGCGCCGCCGGAGACTTCTCCAGGCACCGCATGACGATCGCGGCGACCGCCGGGTCGAGCTGATCGACGAGCTCGTCCGGCGGCGCCGGCGTCACGCTCTCGTGCTGCTCGCTGAGCTCGGCGAGGGTCTTGCCGCCGAACGCGCGGCGCCCGGTGAACAGCTCGTAGAGCACGAGGCCGAGCGCGTAGATGTCGCTCCTCGCCGTGACCTCGCGGCCAGAGAGCGCCTCGGGCGCCATGTAGGCCGGCGTGCCGGAGCGCACCTCGTCACCCTTGATGTCGCTCGAGAGGCCCGCGAGACCGAAGTCGGCAATCTTCGCTCTGCCGTGGTCGTCGAGCATGACGTTGGCGGGCTTGAGGTCGCGGTGCACCACTCCCTTCTCGTGGGCGGCCGCCAAACCGGCGCAGAGCTGCCGGGCGATCTCGAGCCCCTTGTCCTGCGGCATCCGGCCGATACGGCGGAGCATCGTCCCGAGGTCGCCGCCCTCGACGAGCTCCATCGTCAGGAAGACGTGACCGTCAGCCTCGCCGACATCGTGCACCCGGCAGACGTTCGGATGCGAGACCTGGCGCGCCACCCGCACCTCGGCGTGGAAGCGTTCGAGGCGGGCGGGAGACTGGCGCACGCTGTCGGGGAGAAACTTGAGCGCAACTGCCTGACCGAGCGTGAGATCGTCGGCCCGATAGACGCGGCCCATGCCGCCCTCGCCGATGACGCCGACGATGCGGTAGCGACCGGCGAGCAGGGTGCCGGGGGCATAGGCGCCCTCCCCCCCCTGGGCGCTCGCGAGCACGCCGGCGGCGGAGCTGGCCGAGCTCGCGGGACGGGAGGCGGACGGCGGGTCGGCGCTCTGCCCAGCGAGGCTCGTCCGCGTCGCCATGTCGGAGAGGTCGCCCGTCGGGGTGCCGCAGTGCTCGCAGAAGCGCGCATCCGCAGCGATTTCTTTCTCGCAGGTCTGGCAGCGGCCCATCGATCCTCCCGCAGAGCCGCCCGCGCGACCCGCACCCTGTCTTGACGTTCCGGAAGCGCGGATTATACGCCGGTCAACCTCTCCTCCCGACCGTTCACCAGGAAGCCGCCAGCCGGCTCGCAACCAAAGCCCCCGCGAAACCGCATGGACGCGACGCCGAAGCTGAATTGGGCATCTGAGAAAGAGCGCCGCGGCTGTAACGCGGCCGGCCCCCGACCCGTTCCACGGTCGAAGCGCGCCCCCCGAGGCGCCGCGGAGGGATGAACGTGAACCGCCTGCCGAAGACCATCGCCCTTCTCCTCTTGCTCCTCCTCGTCGTCGCCAGCGGCTCGGCCTGCATCGTCAGCACCGAGAGCCAGGCCGCCGAGTCCACAGCGAGCGAGGCGAGCGAAGACGAGGCCAAGAAGAACGACAAGGCCGATGAAGAAGAGGCCATCCCGATCGAGGCTGCGACCATCGGCCGCGGCGCGATCGAGTCGATCCTCAGAGTCTCGAGCAACCTCGAGGCGGAGAGCGCGGTCGCCGTGTTCTCCCAGAGCGCCGGCCTGGTCGAGAGTCTGCGCGTCGAGGAAGGCGACGTCGTCGAAGCCGGGCACGTCCTCCTGCAGCTCGAGGACGACGAGCAGCGCTCGGAGCTCCGCAAGGCGAAGAGTCTCCTCGCCAAGCAGAAGCGGGAGATGAAGCGCCAGAAGCAGCTCTTCGAGGACAAGCTGATCAGCGAGCAGGCGTGGAACGACGCGATCTACCAGCTCGAGCAGAACGAGATCGCCGTCGAGGACGCCCAGCGCCGCCTCGACTACACGACGGTGCGCGCCCCGATCGGCGGCACGATCACCAAGCGGCTGATCGCGCAGGGCGACCGCGTGCAGAACGGCGCGCAGCTCTTCGACATGGTCGACTTCCGCTCGCTCGTCGCGCGGGTCTACGTGCCGGAGAAGCAGCTCGCGCGTCTCGCTGTTGGGCAGAGCGCACGACTCGCCGCGCCCGCCCGCGCCGACAACGCTTACCGCGGACGCGTACTCCGCGTCGCGCCGATGGTCGACGGGCAGTCCGGCACCGTGAAGGTCACCGTGAAGGTGGGCGCGCAGCCGGGGTTGATGCCCGGCATGTACGTCGATGTCGAGCTCGTCACCGCGCAGCTCGACGACACCGTGCTCCTGCCGAAGCGCGCGCTCGTCTACGACCGCGACCAGACCTTCGTGTACCGCCTCTCCGGCGAGGATCGCGTCGAGCGCGTCTACATCGAGGCCGAGTTGAGCGACCGCCTGAACGTCAAGCCGCGCGGCGAGCTCGCCGAGGGCGATGTCGTCGTCATCGCCGGTCAGGCGAGCCTCAAGCCGGGCGCGCTCGTCGAGGTGCTCGCGACCGATGGCGTGAAGGCTCCTCCGAAGGACAACGAGAGCGAGGACGCAGAAGCCGATCAGGCCGACGCCACCGAAAGGGCGAGCCGGTGAGCGACGCAAAGCCCCGCGGCGCCGCCTCGTACCTCGTGACGCGGCCCGTCGCCATCATGATGGTCTTCCTCGCGGCGCTGGTCTTCGGCTGGCTCAGCTTCGTGCAGATCCCCGTCACGCTGATGCCCGAGCTGAGCTATCCGACGCTCACCGTCCGGACGGAGTATCCCGGCGCGGCCCCCGAGGAAGTCGAAAACGACGTCAGCCGCCCGATCGAAGAGGCGGTCGGCGTCGTCGGCGGCATCCGCGAGATCAGCAGCATCTCGCGCTCCGGCATCTCCGACGTCGTCCTCGAGTTCGCGTGGGAC
>NPIF01003641.1_pt2 | contig 11866 bp, 13 predicted proteins | sample 8637461 | NCBI WGS metagenome assembly NPIF01 (sample SAMN07420641, study PRJNA396082) | bioreactor metagenome | isolation source: sample BR12 brine-fed electro-methanogenic bioreactor BR | place: Japan: Kochi | collected 2016-12-09
GTCTTCGGCATTGATGTAGTACCCGCTGACCTCAGACGTCGAGCGCAACTGTCGTCGATTGGGGTCCGGCGTGCGCGCTTCGACTGCCTGCATGACGCGCAGGTCCGCCGGCGTCGCCACCGGCCCCCACACGCCGCCGCCGTGCCAGTAGTAGGGCCAACTGTAGTGGTCAAACCACATCCGCTCGTATTTCTCCGAGATCGGCGCGTCCGCTTCCAGCGGCGGGCTGTCCTCGATCTGCTGCTTCGTCAGGTTTACCGGCAGCAATCGATCCGCCCACCTCGGCTCCTTCACCGCCATCGGCGAGATGAGCACCTTCCGGCCCGACAACCACTTGCCGGTATCGGCCACCATGTAACGAACCGTCCAATGCCCGTCGTCGAAGATGAAGTCCTTGCAGCGCCCGATTTCACCGTCGAGCGCCTGAATGTTGTATCCGATCAACTCGTTTGTACTGAGCAGCATGATGTCTTCTCCTGCATTACCCGATGCAGCGAAGATGCGCCCGCGTCTTATCTGGTCGGCGCATCATTTGTGATCAGTCAATAGATGCCCAAGCCGACTGAACGGCGTCTGAAGCGGAATTGAATTGCGTGTAATCAACCTCGTGAGCGACTTGTCGAGTCCACGTGGCGGCGGCCTGCTGCTTGATCTCGTCGGCCCGCGTATCTGACAGCAATTCACTGACCATCGCTCCTGGTGGAGCGAACGGTACATTCGACCCGGCGAGCGCCGCAGATTACGGCGTATTCAGGTCAAATTCACTCGACCTTCAGGATGTTCGGAGAGAGTTGTGGGCGAATGAGAGATGCCGTTGTCAGCGGCCGATTCTCCCGCTCATTGGGAGGTCAGAGACTGAAGATGACAGAGATACGACATCGATTGGACACTTTGAGCAATCGCCTGGATGCGCTGAGTCGAACGCCGACCAGCACACGCAATGCGATGCGCCGTCGCGAACACCTCAATCTCCTTCGCGCCGAGTGCGACGCCCTGCGGCACATTCTTGCGGAACTCAGTGCGACATCGGCCGGCGCGAAGGAATGGATTGCCGTACGCCGTGAGGTAGATAGAGCTCTGACGCGCCTCGAAAGCTCGTTTGAACGGGCGATTGCACGGGAAGGAACCCCGGCGGCCAGGCGCGAGGAATTGACTGTAAAGGGCTGAGTCGCCGTGGAAACGGTGATCAGACCGGAAAGCGACGCTCCAAAGACGGTCGCGCGGGGGCGCCGTGCCGGATCAACCGGCCCTGAGTGGAGTGTTGCTTATGTTACGAAGTCTGCTGGATATCAAGCACTACAAGACCCAGGCAATCGACGGCAACATTGGTACTGTGCGAGATATTCTGTTCGATGATTGCGCGTGGACGGTTCGGTACTTCGTCGTCGATACCGGATCATGGTTCCCTGCACGGAAGGTGTTGATTTCACCTGTTGCGGTCGGACGTGCCAACTGGGACTCCCAGGAGCTGCGCGTCATGCTGACGCGGGACCAGATCAGGGATGCGCCCGGCATCGAAACAGATAAGCCGGTGTCGCGTCAGGAAGAGGAGCGTCTGGCGGAGTATTACGCGTGGCCATCGTACTGGACCATGCCCAACCCGATCGCCGCCCCGCCGGAAGCGCAGCGAAATGCGGCCGAACAGGCAAGAAAAGCACGCGCCCGGGCGCAAAGTGAAGGCGACCCCCACCTGCGTAGCGTCAGGGAGGTGACGGGATACAAGATCGAAGCAAAAGACGGCTCGATCGGGCACGTGGAGGACTTCATCGGTGACGACGACAACTGGATGATCCGCTACATGAACGTGGACACGCGAGACTGGCTGCCCGGCAAGAACGTGCTCGTCTCCCCGGCCTCACTGGAGGAGGTGGATTGGCCGCACGCCAAGGTCCATGTGGACCTCAAGAAGGAGCAGATCGAGGCGGCGCCGGAATACGATCCGTCGAAGCCGATCAGTTCGGAGTATGAGAAGAGACTGTACGAGACTTATGGACGCCCTGCATTCTGGGCAGGCTTTCCTCAGTATTAATCCGGCCGCGCGAAACGCCGTGCCTTGCGTCACTGACTGCGGCGTCAAATCGAAACGCTCGAACATGATTGACACCGCCTCAAGGACATCCCGCCGGCCCCTGCAATGCAGACTGCCGCCGCCTCCGTTGAGATCGTGCCGGATTCGCATCGCGATTGCTGTCGAGAATCGCCGATTGAGCCGGCACACGCTCTATCGCACGGCTGATCACTCCACAACGGCGGCCGGTTTTCTGTTACAATGCGCATGGTACTGAGCAGCCCGGCCTTCGATTTCGGGAAACTGACGGGCTTATTCTTGTTTCTGAGCCACTGACGTCCTCTTCCGGACTGACATGAAACTCATCGCCGCAACGATGAATACACGACACAAGTCAGGTAAACCGCGAGAACAACGAGTACTGTTGCTCGCGAAGGACGATGCGGAATGCCGGGAAATCAGCCGGGCGCTCGCATCCGACAAACTCGGCACGAAGAGTGTCGAAACCGTGGAGGCGTTGTGCGAGCAAATCGCACGAGGGGCCGCAGCGGCCGTGATTGCGGACCTGGCCTTGACGGACGAGGGGCTCACCCGAATCAAGAACCACCTCCATTCGCAATCCACGTGGTCTGACTTTCCTCTGATCATCTTGACAGACGATGCGGGATCGGAAGAGGCCGGTCTCGTTCGAACCGAGCACGAGGAGATCCTGGAGAACGCCGTCCTTCTCGAACGCCCGGTGAAAATGCGGAGCCTGGCCAGCGTCGTGCGAATCGCGGTTCGCTCGCGCGGCATGCAATACGCCAGGCGAGAGGAACAACGCGAATTCGCAGAGTCTTCGGAAGTAACCTCCAGCCAGACCACGCAGCTCCGAGAGCGAGTCCGCGAACAATCCGAAACGCTGCGGCTCCTGCGTGACGTTGCCACGGCATCGAACTTCGCTGCCTCGGTTGAGGAGGCGCTCTCCTTCGCCTTGGCGCAGGTCTGCCGTTATACCGGCTGGGCCTTCGGCCATGCCTTCATGCCCTCCGCCGACGATCCGGAGGTTCTCACATCCGTCAACGCATCTTACGAATACGCTTCCGGCCGATTCCGCGGGCTTCGCTCCGAAACGATGGGTATGCGCATCGCGAAAGGAAAAGGGCTCGTGGGCCGCGTCTTTGCGAGCGGTCAACCGGAGTGGACACGAACGATCGAACATGAGCTAGGTTCCAGCCGCGCTGATCTTTGTGCGGACCTGGGCATTGTTACGGCGGCGGCGTTCCCCATCATGGTCGGTACGGAAGTGGTAGGCGTACTCGAGTTCTTTTCACTGGTTGAGTCCGATCCGGACCCGGAACTGCTCGATGCGATGACCAGTGTCAGCACGCAGCTCGGGCGCGTGATCGAGCGCGATCGCATGGAAAGAGCGATGCGGGAAAGCTATCGGCTTCTCGAGAAGATCGGCGAAACGTCGCCAATGATGATCCGCATCCTCGACGACGTGCAGCAGCGTTATGTCCACGTCAACGGCCGCATGGCGGAGTTCCTGGGAACGACGCCCGAGGAAGCCATACAGGGCGGGCTGGAACGAATCTCAGCCGCCGTTCACCCCGATGATCTTTCGCGGTATCGGCAGGCAAAGACCGAGGTGCGGCGTGTGGGCAGGGAGACGCCCGTCGCATGGCAGGCTCGCATGTGGAACGCAATCGGTGAGTGGCGCTGGGTGAGGTCGTGGAGCGTGGCCTTTACGCGTGGGGAAGACGGAACCACAAAGCAGATCCTGAGTATTTCGATCGACGTGACGGAACAGGTCGAGATGGAGGAGAAACTCCGCCAGACTGAACGCCTGACGTCGATCGGAACACTCGCCGCCGGCATCGCGCACGAGGTCAACAATCCGCTCGCATCTGTTGTCATGGCCGCGCAACTACTGCTGCGGAGAACGGATGACGTGAAATCGAAAGAGATGCTCCGCAACCTGATCAATGACGCAAAGCGCTGCGGGCGAATTGTCCGCGGCGTGCAGAAATTCGCCCGACAGGAGCCCTCTGAGCGTACGTCGCAGGATCTGAACGCCGTCGTGCGAGCAGCAGAGGAACTGAGCCGCAACGACCTCAAACGATCCGGCATCCGATTGAAGCTGGACCTGACGGAGTCGCTGCCGCCTGTCTCCGGCGATGTGACTGAACTGGAGCAGGTGGTACTCAACCTGATAAAGAACGCCGCCCATGCAAGCAAAAGCGGACAAGAGGTCGTGGTGCAGACGGCGAACTCAGACGGCTGCGTGGACGTCCGCGTCCGTGATGACGGCCATGGCATGACGGCCGACGTCAAGCGCCATATCTTTGATCCGTTCTTCACGACGCGTGGTCAGCAGGGCGGCACGGGGCTGGGGCTCAGCATTATCCACGGCATCGTGGAAGATCACGGCGGCAGGATTGACATCGACAGCGAAGTCGGCCGCGGAACCACGGTGACCGTATCCCTGCCCGTCGAGAGTGAGCGACACTAGGAATCGGTGCGAGCGGCCATGACGCATAAGCCGACGGTTTTCATTGTCGATGACGACGCTTCGATCCGCCGCGTGCTCGGGCAGCTGTTCGAAAGCGAACGACTGCCGTCTCAGAGCTTCGCGTCGGCCGGAGAATTCCTCGAACGATACGATGAAACACGCCCGGGCTGTCTGTTGCTGGACGTGCGCATGCCGGAGGCAAGCGGGCTCGAGCTTCAGGAGACACTGCTGCGTGAGGGCGTTCGGATCCCCATCGTATTCATGACCGCGTATGCCGACGTCCCGATGACTGTGCGGGCCATGAAACGCGGCGCCGTCGATTTCGTGGAGAAACCCTTCAACGAACAGTTGCTGCTGGAAGCGGTGCATCGCGCGTTGGAGAAGGACCGCATGGCGCGCCAATCGGCAGATGATGCGGAAGAGGCCCGACGCCGCGCCGGCTCGCTCACCCATCGAGAACGACAGGTGCTCGAGCGCGTCATCGCCGGCAAGACGAATCGCGAGATCGCGGACCAATGGGGCATCAGCGAAAAGACCGTGAAGATCCATCGCGGCCGCGTGATGCGAAAAATGAAGGCAAAATCACTTCCGGAACTCGTTTTTTTAAGTCAGGCAGCCGGGATTTGTAGGACCAGGGTCGTATCTGACTAGGTCTCCGGTCCAATTGCACGATCTGTCAAATCGTTCAACATCAAGTGAGACGAGTGCAACCCAGGACACCAATGTGCGCATGCCGCACAGGAGGACTGCAATGCGTTTCCTGTTGATCGAAGACAACGAACGGCTGTCCGAACTGATCAAGCAAGGACTCGAAGAACAGGGCTATACGGTGGACGCGACCACGTCCGGGCTGGACGGCGAGGAAATGGCGTGTAAGAAGTCATACGACGTCATCATCCTCGACCTCATGCTGCCCGATCACGACGGCGTACAGATCTGCAGGAACTTGCGCCGACGCGGCATCTCGACGCCCATTCTCATGCTGACCGCACTCTCGGCCACCGACGAGAAGGTGGCCGGTCTGGAGGCCGGGGCCGATGACTACCTGACCAAGCCCTTTGACTTCGAGGAGTTCATCGCCCGCGTGCGCGCGCTGCTGCGCCGCGCACAATCGACGGAGGGCGCCAAGCTGAACTTCGGCGGAATCGAGATGGACCTCGTTAAACGCAAGGTCACGCGCGACGGCAAGCCCGTCGAGCTCACCGGCCGCGAGTTCGCGCTGCTCGAGTACTTCATGCGCCGGCCGGAGCGTGTATTGACGCGCACGAACATCGGCGAGCGAGTCTGGGATCTTCTCTTTGAAGACGAGAGCAACGTGATTGAAGTTTACGTGTCGCGCTTGCGAAACAAGATCGACAAGGGCTTCGATCGACGGCTGATTCACACCGTCGTCGGCACAGGCTACACCCTGAGCGCCGAACGCGGCGCATATCAGGCGCAACAGGCCTGATATCGACACTTTAAGCTCAAATTCAATCCGGCGTCAGTCTCAGATGGTGGAATTGACGTGGCGCTTCGCGCGCAGCCCGCGCACGTTACGAGACGTCGCGGCAGGAATACTGATGACGCAGGAAGCGACAATCGGCAAGGAACGATCAATGTGCTCGACGATGCTGGGAAGACTCGCGATGGTGGTGACGGCCGATCCGGTCTTCGCATCTTCGCTCCGCGCGCATCCGAGCGACGCATGGCGCTTCCTCGTTGTGCGCGACGGAACGCAGGCGGCGTCGCGCGCGGTCGTCGACCGCCCCGAACTGATCGTGCTGGACCGCTGGAACTCCAATACGGACGTCGACGCGATTCGCTCGGAGGTCGCACGCGATCCGAGGATTGCCCATATTCCGGTCATCGCACTGTCCCGGGCATGAAGTCTCTACACACCGATGAGACGACTGTGTCCGAGACCGCCGCGGCGTGCACAAGCTGCATGTCTGCGGCGGCAGAAGCCGAATCGGCGGTCTCCCGCGATTGAACCTGTGTGCAGAAAGAGAGAATCCAATGCTGCGAAACCTGTCCGGCCTCAAAGGCGACACGATCAAGACCGCTGAAGGCGAGGTAGGCAAGGTGCGTGATGTGTATTTTGACGACTCCGACTGGGTCGTCCGCTACTTCGTCGTATCGGCCGAACCCTGGCTCGGCCGGCAGCAGGTGCTGCTGTCGCCGGAGGCGGTCAGCGAAACCGACACACATGCGCACAGCCTCAAGGCAAACCTGTCCATGGAAGAGATCAGGAACAGCCCCTCCGTCAGCGAAGAACTGCCGGTCTCTCGTCAGGCGCAGCGGAAACTCGCGGAACATTACGGCTGGGCCGTGCATTGGAATCCGCATGGAACCCCCACCATGGCCGGCTTCAAGCATGCCGAGAAGCACGCGGCAGCGCCCGGCGGCAACTCCGGCAACTCCGCCGTTCGCAGCGCAAAGGAAGTCACGGGTTACGGCATCATGGCCATCGACGGGTCGATCGGGCACGTCGAGGACTTCATCTTCGATGAAAGCTGGAACATCCGCTATGTGGCCGTCGATACCCGGAACTGGCTTCCCAGACGAAAAGTGCTGATAGCGCCGCACTGGATCGAACTCGTTAGCTGGGCCGAGCGCATTGTCTGTGTCGAGTTGTCGCAGAAGACGATCAGGCAGAGCCCGGAATACGATCCCACGGCACCGATCAACCGCGAATATGAGACAAAGCTGTACGACTACTACGGCCGCCCGAAGTATTGGGCGTGATCCAACGCGCATCGCTGCAAAACCGGGCGGCTCAAGACCATAGGCCCGACGATCCATAGGAGAGTAATGATGCTTCGCAGCACAAGAGACCTCACGACATACGGAATCACAGCCACTGACGGTGACCTCGGCCGAGTTCACGACTTCTACTTCGACGACTTCGAGTGGCGTATCCGCTACCTCGTCGTGGACACCGGCAAATGGCTGCCGGGCAGACGTGTTCTGATCTCACCCGCAGCGATCGTCCGCGCAGACTGGGACGTTCACATCGTCCACGTGGATCTCCCGAAGGACAAAGTGAAGAACAGCCCCGACGTCAATACCGACAAGCCCGTTTCCCGCCAGTCGGAAGAGGAGCTGGCCCTGCATTACAGCTGGCCCTATTACTGGGGTGCGCGAGTCGGCGGCGGAGCTGACGCTGCGGGAGAACTCATGGAGAAAAAAGCTGAGGAGGCGCGCCCGAGTGAAGGCGACAGCAAACTGCGCAGTGTGAACGAGGTTGCCGGTTACCACATCGAGGCAACGGACGGCTCCGTCGGCCACGTCGAGGATTTCATCACGGAGGACGACGACTGGTCGATCCGCTACATGGTCGTGGATACACGGAACTGGCTGCCCGGGAGAAAGGTGCTTGTTGCCCCCTGGTTGATTCAAGCCGTTCGCTGGGATGAATCGAAGGTACACGTCGACATGGGACGCGATCTCATCAAGGACGCACCGGCCTACAACCCGGATTAGCCGATCAATCGCGAATACGAGGCGACGTATTACGACTACTACGGGCTTCCGACAAGGTAATCCGGCGAGCCGAAGGAGTACCACGATGGTATCGGACAAGGAACTTTCCGAGCGAATTCTCAGCGCCTTGCTGAGTAATGAGTCGCTCTCCGCTCATCCTGTCGAGGTATCCGTGGCCGGCGGCATCGCGACGCTGAGAGGCAGCGTCCAGTCGCATCGCCGCAAACTCATGGCTCAGGAGATCGCCGCCGCCTTTGAAGGCTGCAGGGGCGTGATCAATGAGTTGGTGGTAAGTCCACCTGGGCGAGTCTCGGACGACGACGTCGCAAGACACGTGCGCGCCGCGATGGAGGCCCATGCCGATATCACCAAGGAGACCATCACGGTCTCCGTATCCAACGGCGTGGTCACATTGAACGGCTCCGCCTCGAGCCATTGGGAACGTACGCAGGCCGAAGACATCGCGCTGGGCAGCAAGGGCGTCGGCGACGTCAAGAACCTGCTGCTTGTGGACCTCGACGAACAGATCGAAGAGGAAGCGCTCGCCCGCGAAATCCGGGCCACCTTGGCTCAGACCCGCGGGCTGATCGACGCCGACATCCGCGTCGCTGTAAGCGGCAGCACTGCCGTGCTCTCGGGCGAAGTGCCCACGCTCTGGCAAAAGGAGACCGCGGAGTCAGTCGCCCTGCGCTTCCGCGTGTCGCATGTGCGTAACGAAATCACCGTCATGAATGACTGACCAGTCGCGGAGAGAGTTCGGCAAAAGCCGTTAACCGGCAACATCGCCCGCGAATCGCGCCTGCCCTCGAACCAGACCGATTATACCGGTGCGTCGAGTCGTTGAACGATATCCAGCAGATGACGCCGCCCGCGCTTCGCCCCATCCAGCACGGCCCGACGATCGCTCCGACCGTCGAGTTCCAGAATCAGCGTACCCCCGAACTGAATGTGATTGAGTTGGGTCAGCAGCCGGGCCCAGTCGATCTGTCCGTCGCCCGGCGGCAGGTGATCGTCCCCACTGCCGTTGTTGTCATTGGCGTGCAGCATCCACAAGTGACCCGACAGCTTCTGCACGATCGTCGGTTCATCACCGGCGAGGTGCGCATGCCCCGTGTCCAGACAGACCCCGACGTGCGTGGTCTTCAGCGCTCCGAGAATGTACAGCAGATTCTCGACATGTCCCGCGAACAGATGCGGCAGCATGTTCTCGAGGACCAGCTGCACGCCTCGCTCACGGCAATAATGCGTAACAGCCGTCAGCACCTCCGCCGCATTCTCCATCCTCCCGATCCGCTCCGACTTGGGATAGCCCCCCTTCTCCGGTCCGGGGTGAATGACAAAATGCCGCACACCGAGAATCACCGCGGCGTCCACGGCATGAAGTATCTCCTCCTTGCCCTTCTCGCGCTTCTGCGGATCAAGCGAAGTAATGTCGATATCGGGCCCGAATGGCGCGTGAAATGAATACGGCCGCAACTGCGCCTCATGCAGACGATCAGCCGCACGCTTGACCGTCACAAGGTCGTGGTAATCGAGGTGCTCCCTCACCGAGCAGATTTCGAGCTGACTGAATCCGGCCTGGTGGATCTGGTCGAGGCAATCAAAAATGCTCGTATCGTGAAAACAGCCGGTCGATAATCCGATGGGCCAGTCACGCATGGTTTGAAACCTCCTTCTTCGACAAGACACAACGCAGGCGATCGACCTCACCGGTGCATTCATGCTGCCCGCAGAATCCCGTCGAGCGCACGTCCTCGCATGTGAAGTCATCCAGTAAATCGCGGCCGGTGGCGATCAGACCGGCAAAAACACGCGTGTAGAAGTCGGCCCGGGACGTCGCGTCATACTGGAACCAGTAGTGCCCCCATCCGAAGTCGCGTTCGTACTTCGACCGGATCAGACCCGCTATGTGTCGCGGATGCCAATCTCGCGCAAGTAAAACGCGCACGACGTGGCGCAACCGGTTGGGCTTCAGCAGAAGATCATTCGGCGTGTAGAACGGCCTCGACGCGCATGTAGGCAATTGATGCAGCGGTGTGCGATCGTAGGTCTGCCCCCAACGCTCGGGCGGTTCGTGCGACGCGCGGTAGAATTCCCGATGGAATCGTGCCAGCGACGACGCGCAGTAATCTTCAACAAGGCCCGTCGTAGCCTGCGAGCAGTCGGGAATCCGCGTCGGGGCCCGGCGAGCGAGAGACTGGACCATAGCCGGATCACGCATGACGCGGGCCGCCTGCTGCACGCTCATCTCGTGCAGGGGAATGCAGACTTGCAGCGGCTCCTTCGCCTCTCGCGGCGCGCCGTACTCGCGTCGCCCTTTGAGGTAGACGCTGAACGGCACGCGGACGCACCGCAAGTTGATCGGATCGCCGTATTCCGAAATGTCGATCGCGACCGCCTCTCGACCGCGCTGCCCGCTCGGACTTTCAACCGCGGTCAGTTCCACCGGCACCGGTACGGTCTCCGCCGTGGCCTCGAGTATGCAATGTGCGAGATACTCGAGCATCAGCCCGAGCCCGGCGAAGGCCGCGCCCAGTTCTTGCCCCACGCACTCGCCGCTCGGCGGCAGCGCTTCCCGATATCGCCCCTTGAGCGACCCGGCCAGGTGCCCGATCTGCGAAAGGCGAGAGAAGGCGCCCGTGCCTCGCCGTATGCGCCAGACGAAGTGATGTCCCCGCCCGCTAAGCATGTGCAACGGCGCGATACCGAATCGCAACAACAACTCCTGAACCGCCTCGACGACCGGCTGCATGACCTCGAACGTCCGTGAAGGATCGACGAAGGCCTCGTGCGGGAAAGAGAAGTTGGCGTAGTCGATGTCAAGATCGGCGATCAGGCCTTCCCGATCCCATAGCGAGCGCATCACCTCCTGACCGGCGTCGAGTTCATGCGTCAGAGCATGGACGGCTCGCGGCGGAAAATCGGTGCGCGGCGTCCCGTCATTTGCGCAGATGTACACCGCAGTGGCATCTTCCAGGCAGCTGCCGCCCAGATTCTCCACGATGCGTTGTCGCACCTCCGGATTACGGTAGTAGTCCTTCGCATCGGTCATCAATCGCCGCATCCTTCCTCCGCATAACCAAAACGCCTGCTTCCCGGCCTGGCATATCTATGATCACTACTCCGAAAGTACGTCTCAACACTGGCCGCCATTTAACACAGACGCCACGGCCGCATTTCGCCTTGCAGCCCCGTGTGACGTATGAGAAGACAGAAACAGGTTTGCACAACGTCGCACACGACAACACAAAGGTCGCCCGTGCCGCTTTTCCTGCACATAAGAAAAGCAGCGGGCGGAGCCGCCCGGCGGATTGTTTGTAATCCGCGCGAGTCACTCCGCCCGCAGGCATAACGATGTCAATCGTGACGACTCAAAGGCCGCTCGGATCAGTTGAACACTCTCGTTGCCTCGGATTCGCGCACAGGCCGACCGTGCTGGTCGCTGTCAACGGCAACACGGAAGCGCATGTCGCCCGTCCGCGTGCCGCGCACCTTCACCTTCCAGTTCGCGGTTTCGTCCGGGTCAAGACTGGCCACGGGCCGGAAGAGCACCTGTTTCGATCCCTTGCCGGAGATCGCTTCAGTCGTACCGCTCGTGTTGACCAGACGTTGGCCTTCCGGCAGCTTGCAGGCGACGACAACGTCGGTTTCCGGCGAGGAACACTGGTTATGGACTCTGATCTTGTAGGTTTCCTCTCCGCCGACCTTGATCGGATCCTCGGTATCAACCAACTCCACCACAATCGAGGCCACGCCCTCGAGCTCAGTCCGGGCAATGGCGGTAGAATCAGGGGAACACTCAGATCGTGCCGTGACCACATTGCGAACGTGCCCCTTCTCCTTGCCTTCATATCGCACGCACAGAGGCACATATTGACCGGCCGGCAGTTCATCGATGC
>NPIF01000428.1_pt2 | contig 11863 bp, 10 predicted proteins | sample 8637461 | NCBI WGS metagenome assembly NPIF01 (sample SAMN07420641, study PRJNA396082) | bioreactor metagenome | isolation source: sample BR12 brine-fed electro-methanogenic bioreactor BR | place: Japan: Kochi | collected 2016-12-09
GGACGTCGCCGTCAGTTTTCAGCACATGTAGCAACCCCGATTCAGCCTTCGGCACTAAAAAGTATCTAGGATGTTTTGGCACTCAACACTTAGATAATTTGAGAATCCATTTGAGATAAATTCTAAGACGGCCCAACCTGGAGGTAAGCAGGTTGGGCCGTTCGATGTTCTGAAGATCGTGATTTGTCGGAAATATGGGGAATGTCCCTAGTTTCCTCGTAGAGCGTCATCAGGTTGCTAAGCCTCGTCAGGGTCGCTTCTGCAAACAGCTGTAAAATAAAGCTATTCAGTCTTAGTTTTATATTTCGTGACCTCAAAATCCCAATCCATATCTTCACTTTCGGCAGGAGTTACAAACGACCGGGTTTCATCCCTGAATTCACTCAGGATTTCCGTGTTAAACCATTTGTAAAAATCTGACCGGACAAACATCGCTTCCACTGATTCCTGGTAATTCCTGTCATCACCGGGAGAACCCGGAATGACAAAACCAAATTGGCCGAGCGCCTCAGGGGGATTGTCAAATAACATTTTTCTGAACTCCATGTCCCCTCTGGCTTTATTCTTAATCTCCGCCACAACATCATCTCGGATAAACTTTTTATCGTCGCTCATAATCTTCCTTTCTTGGTATTTGATGCAATAGGGTTGCGGGACAATACTCTATCCATAACAATGTTTTTCCTGTCGGCATGATCGCTGAGCCGTCCCAACGGAAAGCAGAACAGCCGGCGGTCAGGAAAAAGGCTGCATTGATGCGCCTGTGCCCATGGGGCTGATGCCCTCTGCAGTATCAGCCCAAGCCCGGGGCTTGCTTTAGGGCACAGGAAACTCCCTTGCCGGAAAGTGCCGGCCCGAAACAGACGTTTTCCGATTGGCAGCCGCTCGGTTCCCGCTGGCCTGCGGCCCAACGCTTAATCAGGTCCGGCTCCCGAATAAAGGGCCGGCATATGGAAATATAGTCGGCTTCATTCTGCGCCAGCAGTTCTTCAGCGACATCCAGAGAACGGATGCCCCCCACCAGCATGACGGAAAGGGAGTTGGGGACACCCATGCGATTATGCAGTTTTGAAAATCGTGCATCACAAGAAAACCCCGTCTGGCAATCCGGACGGGGTTTCTGCTTTTCATTTACAATATTTACCGACTCACAACCCGAACTTGGGCAAACTGGCGATGCCCGTCCGCAGAGCCATGAAAACCATATCCACTTTGTTTGGCACCTACCCAAGGGGAGTCTGCACCACCACCAACCCCAGAGTTAACTCCAACCATACCGGCTTCAAGCCGGTCAGCGACCTTGTTAGCATCCTCGCCCCCGAACACCACCGAGCCTAGTCCGTAATTCGTATTATTGGCCTTTTCAATCGCTTCCTCAATATCCGAATATCGACTGATAGCAATCACCGGGCCGAAAGTTTCCTCCGTTTCGAGCAGCATCTCCGGGGTCACGTCACAGATGACCGTCGGCTTGATGTAGCGCTGCGGCTGGTCGCTCCCGCCAAGCAGCACCCTTGCGCCCTTTGCTTCGGCATCACGGATATGTGCGACGATCTTTTCATGCTGGCGGGCGTTGATAATCGGGCCGATGTTGACGCCCTGTTGATCCCAAGGGCCAACGGTATATTCGCTGGCGATTTCAACAACCCTTTTCTCGAAAACATCAGCAATGGAGTCATCGACATAAATCCGCTCGGTCGCGATACACATTTGCCCGGCATTCTCAAAACTGTTGGCAACGGCAAATTGTGCGGCATGCTCCAGATCAGCGTCGGCCATTACAATCAGCGGGTCGTTGCCGCCTAATTCCATTACCAGTCGCTTCAACCTGCCGGAGGCGCGTTCCATGATCTTCTTGCCAGTCGCCTGCGAACCGGTAAAGGCGATCATGTCAACATCGCTTTCGACCACCGCAGCCCCCTGCTGTCCATCACCGTGGATAATCTGTAATACGCCTTCCGGAAGAACGCTATTCAGTTTTTTTACATAAGCATCTGCGATCAACGGCGTCTCTTCGGATGGCTTGAACACGACCGTATTTCCCGCCACCAGCGCAGGAATAATCAGATTGTTTGCCATCGCCATTGGATAGTTCCACGGCGAGATAACCGCGACTACTCCCAGCGGCCTGTATTGCAGTAAAGACCCGCCAGCTAGTTCGCGTGGTGCGAGTGCCTGCCGTGCGGATTCGGCAGTTCCGACTCCACCCCTTATCACCCATCTCACCTCACCGGAAGAACGGCGCAAATCCTTACCCATCTCACGACTTAAAAGAACCGCAAATTTCTCTGAGTCGGGTTCAATGCCTGCAAGGGCTTTTTTGATGAGTTCGACCCTTTTGTTGATATCAAGGGCACCCCATTCTTTGGCGGCACCTCGTGCCTTTGCAACGATGCCATCAATATCAGAGGTCGGTGTAACAGTAACTTCACCGACCTTTTCACCGTTGCTCGGATCGTATGAAACCAGTTGCGCTTTCATTCGCTTCTCCTCTATTGTTTAGCACTAAATAAGTTGCCTTCGCAAAAATTCATAAGATGGCGACGCCATCAAATAAAGCGCCGCATCATTTCCGCCGCCCAAGTGTCAACATTGGCGAGCGTGACCCTGTGGGACGTTACAGCTTTTTCAGCATGTCTGCGTAAGCTCGGGTCGTCGAGGTCACTGAAGCGACTGAAGATCCCGACTCTGCGACCGACGATGTAGAGCATCCTGGCTTCTGGTTCCAGCGCAAGAAAATTCCTGATCGGAGCAGTCATCTTTTCTTTATCTTGAGGTAGCTGCCCCTCGGCATCCTGAAACAGATTAAGGATGTGGTCGCTCTTAACCGTACTGTTGATCCCATCGAGATGATCAAGGAATAACAGCAGCTCTTCAGCTTTCTCCCGATCACCCAGTGGGGTGAAGGTTCCCGCTGCGACATTTTCGTACAATTCAACTATTTCAGGGATCGCCAGTGTGCGGATACGAATAAAGTCGGCATCAATCTGATTGAGAGCATCGGCTGTTTCCAGAGCATTCTCCTTCGACCAGGCTTTTCCACCTAGACCGGGCATAAAATATTCCGACAGCTCGATCCCAGCCTTCTTGACCTTTTGTCCGGCGAGAATGTGAGTCTGCTTGTCGACTCCTTTTTTGACAAAGGCGAGCACCTCGTCGGCAGCGGATTCCATACCAATATGAATCCTGTTGAGTCCTGCCTTCGATAACCGCATCATATCCTCGTTGCTTATGCGAGCAATCGTCTGTGACCGAGCATAAGACGTCACTCTGTCAATCTGGGGAAAGGTCTGACGAACATGCAAAAGAATTTCCTCCAGATCACTTGGCTTGATCACTAGAGTGTCAGCATCCTGTAAAAAGACCGAGTTCATTCCGCCGCGCATGAATGTTAGAGCAGCGTGAAACGCCATCTGGTCNNATCTGGTCAGCACGGTTCAGTCCGACCGGGAGGAGTGTCAGATCGCCAGCACTCTTTTCGATTTCATCGACAAAAAACCGGACTCGGTCAATATCCTTCAGGACATGATCTACCTTGCGGAAACTAAATTTTTCATCTTTGTAAAGACCGCAGAAGGTACATTTGTTCCACGGACAGTTACGGGTGATGCGCAGCAACAGGCTGTTCGCCTCGCTCGGCGGTCGGATCGGACCAAGTTCAAAGCCCTGGTAAGTGTCTTCTTTTTTCATTTTTTACTCTTTAAAGTAACTAAAACCCAAACTTTGGAAGCAAACGGAAGTTTCTCCCTGCAAATATGAGATCTTTGCCTCGTAGAGGACCTTTGCTTGGCAAACTCCACAGCCAATAGTCACACCGTATTTTGCACCGACTTTTTCTGGAATTATTCTATAAGTGTAATCGCGACATTTTAGTTTGTCATGCCCCTTTTCAGAGATTGTCCCGATGAGGCACCGGACTGTACAGGCACAGCACTTCCCTTCGTATGACAGTGAACCACGACGAGGACAGAAGTGTCCAACATGTTGCTCCAGATTGTTTTAAGGAGCAGTTGAGGTTAAAAATAAAAAGTTATTATAATTCCTGGCTCAGGAGAAAAACCCACCGATTCGCCTGGTGGGTTTTCCATGTTTGATGATGGGTGATAAATAGTGCTCTCCAGCCATGTGAATGGCTGCAACCAAGTTGAATTCATCCATATAGTCGCGCGCTATGGCACGAGGGCCGCCATGGCGGCATGACCGCTCTGGGAAAAACCGCCGACCATGACCTTGCCGCTTAACGGAAATTCATGTTTGGTCTTCTGTTCCTTCTGCAGAAATTATTTGGCATCCACAACTTTGAGAATATTTTCCCTGGTCACCTTGCGGGCGGTCTCTGGCGTAAGCAGTTCAAGCAAGGGATCGTACTTCCGTATTTCCTGCCGATAGCCGTCCCAGTTTGCAACCTTGTCAGATCCGATCATGAAACGGTCCGGAAACTCTTCGAGCAGAACGGCCCAGTTCTTCAACGATTCTTTATCTTTGCCGATGTATTCCGGATACACCACCCAGGAAATGTCGACGGATAGATTGGGGTATGTGACAAGTATGCGGCGCAATTCATCCCGCAGTGTGGGGACAACGACCCGACGGGAGATTCCAGCGTGAGCCCAGATGATCCGGGTCAGCGGATTTTCACGTAATGCGTTTTCAAGTTCCTTGAGGTAGATGGGAGCCTGCTTTGTGGTTGAAGAGATGTTGTGATGGATCAAAACCGGCAAATTCTTTTTGGCGGCAAGCTGGTAGACCTTCATCAAGGCAGGATGGTCGGCGCGTGGTGGCTCACCATAGGTAAAGGCAGTCAGATCGTCATGCCGTGACATGATCTCTCCGATCCCTTTCCAGAACCCCTGGGGATAACTGTTAAGTACCAGTTCCAGATACTCGGCGGCATTCTGATCCAGCGGGTTGATTCCTCCCAAAAAGGGCAGGAAACGATCCTGTATCTCTGCCGGTTGCCGAAGCAGTTCATTGGCAAGCAGCAGATCCGTGGCGGAGAAATAGTATGCCCTGGCATCGGTATCCAGATAATAGTCAGGACGAATCGGCTCATGCTCCGGCCACATTTTTACTATCGGCATGCCGAAAACCACCGCTTTGTCAACGCCCGCTCCATCCATTGCCTTCACCAGGGCAGGGAATCCATCGCTCTGCTGGGTAAAGTCGAAAAAATGAAGGTGGTTGTCGACAACGGGGTAGCGAACCTTTGCACTCAACCGGAAGGAACAGGTTTTCAGCGGCTGGGTGTTCTCTTCCCACGGGCGCTGATAGGCCAGCTCCAGAAGACCGTTACCCGGTGTGGTTGCACTGAAGATGAATGTAGTGAGACCACCAGCCCCGCTCCGTTGGGTTTCGCTCTGATAGACAGCTCCTCCCTGTTGCTGGAGCAGCGAAGCAGCAGTGGTCACTTGCCATCTATATCCGGTGGTCGGATTGGCGGGCAAACGGACTTCCAGCACCTCTCCAACGGTCACAACCTGACGGGTTTCGCAAGCTGTGTCATTGAGGATAATGTCAGCAGTATCTGAGAGCTGGGAAGCGCCCAGTGGGACGTACCCTGCCACTTCTTTTGGCTGGATCTGCTTCGGTCCGCAGCCAAACAATAGCAACACAGTAAGCAGTGCCACGGGAATAAGTTCAAATACTTTAGGAAGTGACATACCTTTCATTTTCCGATTCTCCCTAACCATTATGGCTAACAATGTCGTACATACTGCCCGCGCGCCATTTACAACGTGGGGAATAGCGCTTGCATTTTCGCTTTCATAACCGGACTTAACTGCACAAGCAGCTCGGCATTATACGAACCCGTCGGCATCGGGCGAATACTTGGGTCCGGGCCAACTTCCAGTTGCGTTACAGGATCTATCAGCGGTGCATTTTCCTGGGCTATATCCGGCTGGCCCACTATCTGCGAAGCTGCAACGGCGTATTTGCGGGCTTTTGCTGCCGGGGTCCCTTCCTTGACGGCGGGATCAACGTTGATCGTCTCGATTGAAACGGAATAGTCACTGTTCAGCCTAATATCAAAGGTACGCAACTGTTGCGGAAAATTATGGAGAGATGAAGTTTCAACCTGCCAGAAGTTGTTTTCTGCCGAATGGGCGGGATTCTCTGACTTGAAAGCTTTAACGACATTGACATGGCGATGGCCAGCTATCCACATCAGCAGATTGGGGTGGCTGTGCAGTTCGGCAAGCAGCCCCGGCAGATCCACCGCAGTTGGAACGTAGGAGGGATTCTCTGAATTGTCAAACCACTCCATATAGCTGCCTTTTTTAGAAACGCCTATCGGCACATGGGCGGCGATGATCATCAGTTGACCGGCGGCATCACCGGCGGCCAGTTCGGCTTTCAGCCAGTCCCAGCGGGTCTGATCAAAAAATCCATGGCCGTGAATTTTGCTGGAGCCATCATCTTCGCGCTGGGTATTGTCCAGCACAATGACTTTCATGTAGGATTTGGGAGAAAAGCTGTAACAGGCAAACTCTTTTTCGTGGCCAGCAGGAACCAGATCGAATCCATGACCCACTGGGTCTGTGGATGTATCAAAAAACTCAGCCACCCACTGCGCTTTGGTCAGTGAGCGGCGGTCAGGGTCAGGGATTATCCTGGGCGGTGTGGTGAAATCTTCCACATTGCCAGCTTTTACAATAACACCAGTGGGAGTGATGCCATCAATGACCCCCATGTAGTAGAGCGGTGGTTCTCTCGTAAAAATATCAGAAGATTTAATAAGAAGATTTGGCATGGCAATGACTTGATTGCTGGTATAAGTGCTGCGCAGATCGGGAATATAATCGGTGTCCAGCGGTATGGAGCCAAGCCAGAAGTGATCATGGTTGCCAATGGTTTGGTACCAGGGAATCTCAGGGTTTAAGCCTGCTGCTTTAAAAGGCTTCTGATAATCGATGTTCTCAGCTCCCACATGGGCACCGGAGCTTGGGGTAATCACCTTACCGTCAATCACATCGATATACCACCTCAGCTCGTTGTACTGGGCGCTATTGCAGGCATCCCCCAATGATATTCCGAAATCGATTGAGTTTTGGCTGTGCAAAGCGTTGATGGTCTGAATGGCGGCATCAAGCACCTGGGTTGAGTACAGCATCGTCGGAGAATAGGTTGATGTTTCCATCCCCAGCAGTGGTTGCATATAAATGCCCTGGGAAGGAGACTCCTTGTCAGTGATATGGACATCGGAAAAAGCAAAGAATCGCAGCAGTTGTTCTGAAGAACCGTTGGAAGAGGGATAAACATACCCGCTTGCCATGATATCGCTACGTTGTTCGACCGTCAGCGAATCACCATAGGTCCAAACTCCATATCCGTACTGGTCGTAATCTTCAACATGTTGTAGATCCCGGGCAGCAATCGTACCCGAAAAACTTTGACTCGGTTTGATGGTTTGTTGCTGCGTCGTATAAACCTCGGCATCAATCGGGTATCCCGCAACCTGATATGAGTCATTACTGCTGCCGCAACCAAAAAACATCGAGCTTAGCGAAACACATGCAACCGTGCCGACGGAACCTTTGATGAAGTCGCGGCGTGTCACCGTGACGTTGAATGCTGACTCAAGGCTCTTTGTTCGATCCTTGCCTGGCATGTTGAGCTCTCCTTTCGTTGCAACTTAAGTTTATTTCGGCGCGAGCTGTGCCCGACAGAGACCGGGATTCAGTTGTGCTGCAACGTCGTTGATGGCCTGTAATTTCAGGCCGGACAGGAGGCTCAGTTCGGTTGTGGTCAGCACATAACCTTGCTGCATACAAGCCACCTCCAGTGACTCTTTAGCTGAACGACGAAATTTCTCATCGGTCAGAAGTCTTCCCAACATTCGTTCTACCGCTTCCTGAGACATAGGCGCCTCCTGCAAAACATATTTGTCAGAGCTGGCACCGATGTTCGGACAGGGTGGCGGCGGAAATAAGGTGGAAAGCCTTCATGGTTAGGCCGCAAGTTGGAGTGCCGGACCGGCGTAGCCGGGCCGGGGTTTTTGCCAATATGCCTCATCGGGGGTCTTGTCGTCCAGACTGGAATGAGGTCGCTCGGTGTTGTAAAAATCGATCCAGTGCTTAAGACTCCGCCGGACGTCACTTCCGGTTTCAAAAGCGTGAAGGTAAACGCGCTCGTACTTCAGGTAGCGCCAGAGCCGCTCGATCATGATGTTATCCATCCGGCGGCCTTTGCCATCCATCGAAATGCGGATATCAGGATACTGCTGGAGGGCGGAGATAAATTCATCACTGGTGAACTGGCTACCCTGATCGGAGTTGAAGATCTCGGGCTGGCCGTAACGCTGGAAAGCCTCTTCTAGGGATTCGACGCAGAAGTCGGCCTCCATGGTGTTGGACAGCCGCCAGGACAACACTTTGCGGGTGGCCTAGTCCATAATTGCCACCAGGCAGAGAAAACCCTTGGGCATGGGGATGTAACTGATATCAGCACACCAGAGCTGATTGGGCCGATCGATGGTCACGCCGCGCAGCAAGTAGGGGTAGACCTTATGCTGCTTGTTCGGAATTGAGGTGTTCGGCTTCTGATAGATCGCTGACAGGCCCATCAGCTTCATCAGTCGTCCGATCCGGGTGCGGCTGACGGAATAACCCTCCCGACGCAGGTGACGGGTCATCTGCCGGTGGCCATAAAAGAGCGTTTTTAGGTACTGTTCGTCAATCAGGCGCATCAGTTTCAGGTTCAGGTCGGATTCTCCGCTCGGCTGGTTGTAGTACGTCGAGCGGGAAACCCGCAGCAACAAACTCCCCGCTTCGTTCGGCGGCCGGATCGGCCCCTGCACAAAACCGCAGGGGCTTTCGTGTGCTTGACTCTGAGGGCTCATCCTGCAACTCCTTCCCCGTCCCGTTCCGGTTGTGAACCTGCCCTACTCCCCAGTCGCCGGGCTGAAAATTCGACTCAAGCGGCTTCTTACCATTAAAGTAAACTTTTTATTGACAAATTAATAAACTGCTAGGAATATGTTTTACTAATTATCTTAAAAAAATTTTATACCTAGTTATCTTTTGAAGCGCGAAAGTATTGATGAATACGAACTTGGCAGAACAATGCACCTTTTAGGCTTACGGAGGGTTCAAATGAAAACTTTCAAGTCGGCAATATTGTGTTTACTGGTGTTCTTTTCTGTGGCGGGACCAGCTCTTGCTGACCCGGATTACGACCCATTTTACACCAGGGGGGTTCCCCTGTCTGCCAAGCCGCCCATTCAAGGTGTTTTTGAAGAGGTGGATCCTTTTTCTGGAAATCTCAAGGTCGTTCAGACTGATCTCGAACTTCCCCAGAACGGCGGGTTAGAGCTTAAAGTCATGCGGTACTATGACAGCGCCGTTTGGAGCAGGTGGGATACCTCCTTTCCCGGGATCGTGGCCCTCAATCGCAAAAGTCCTTTGGGCATCGGTTGGTACATGCACATGGGCATTATGCGTAACCCCCTGGGGAACACGCCGGTTTTCGAACTTCCCGATGGCTCCAGGAAGACCTTTTATCGAGACATCAACGATATCAACAGGAAAATTTCCCCTGATCTGTGGGTCTGCAAAATGGTGTCCACGGACAGTGCTGCACCGTTCATCTGGGAAGTGACTTCTCCGGAGGGAATCATCTATACGTTGGAAGGCGGCATGGTGAACGCCGGATATAGTGAATTTACCCCTGAAATGGTCGCTCAAGTTGTAAAAATACAAAATGCCAGTCGCACCAGCACAATCACGCTCAACTATCAAGTGGATGACGGGCCCACTTCAACTATGGCCTATTCTTACCTGACCTCGATCGTCGACACCGCGGGCCGCACAATTTCTTTCACTTACGACAAAAATCTGCATCAGTTGAAGTCCATTTCAACCGACACCCGGACGATTAACTACACTTACAATACATTCGTAGACCCTTCCGGATGGCGATTCAACACTCTGGCCAAAGCCACTCCTCCGGTCGGAAATCCTTGGCAATATACTTATGAAACAGGCACTCTCGGATTGTCCAAAATAACCTACCCGACCGGAGGAAGTGTTTCATACACCTACAGTCCGGTAACATTCCCGACAGGCATCGTTAATGTCGGATTTCGAGTGGTGACCAATAGATCAACGTCGGGCCGGGATATACCTGCTGGAACATGGACCTATCAATACGAGCCAGGGCAAAATAATCCCTATTATGACACGGGGGCCTTCACAACAGTTTCCGGCCCCAACGGTACGCAGGAGGTGTACCAATATTACAGTTGGGGCAACTGCCCCTCAGGGAACGTCTGGCGCGTCGGTCGACCGATGTCCAGGGAATTGTATCAGAACGGCAGCCTGATCGAATCCGAAACCTACACCTGGGCAAAGGGCAGACAGGTGTCCGATAGTCTTTTAGAAAGCGCTCCTTGGTCCCCTGCCGGTTCTCAGAAAAAGGCTGATTCCGGGATTTTTATCCCGCTGATTACCTCAAAAACCGTAGCCCGAGATGGCAGGACCTATACCACCACATTCAGCAATTATGATTCCTACGGCAACCCGAAAACGATTGCCGAGTCAGGCGATAAGACGCGGACCACCCAGCTGACGTACTGGGCTAATGCCGGCAAAAATATTGTGCAGGGAAAGCCGGCCACCTCAACGGTCACCGGAGGATTTCCGGGATCTTTTACCACCAGTTACACGTATGACACCCATGGCAACCTGACACAGTTGAACAAATATGGCGTTATCACAAAGTATGCGTATGCCACCAACGCCAATCTCTCAAAAATTATCGACGCCAACAACAAGACATGGACCTACACCTGGTCTAACGGCCGAATCTCCAAAATCAGCAATCCGATTCACAGCATTACCCGGGTNNTGATCAACGCCAACGGCACCATCGCCAAGGAAACCAACGGCAGGAACTACGCCACCAGTTACACCTACGACAAAAACCTGCGATTGACCAAGTTCGCTCCGCCACAGGGGAATGCCGTTTCCTACAGCTATCCCGCCGACAGCTCCTATCGCAAAGAAACCCGGGGGAGCTTTTATACCCATACCTATTTTGACGGTTTCGGACGACCGACGGGGACTCTAGACAGTAAAGGAGTCCGTTCCGATATCGACTACAAGGCCTACGGCAGCAAGAACTTTACCGACTCCAATGTCGGCGACAAGGTCTATTACGACACCCTGGAAAGGCCGACTCAGGCCGTCCATAAGGACAACACATCGGTCCAGTTTGTTCACGCGGGCAACACCGTCACGGTGGCGGATGAAGCCGGCAACAGCACCGTTCAAACTTATAATGCCTTCGGCAGTCCCGACGAAAAGCTGCTGGTCGCAGTCAAGGATGCCAACGGCCACACAGCCGGCTACAACTACAACATCCTCGGCAGCCTGACCTCCATCAACTATGGCGGGATCACACGCAGCTTCGGCTATAACGGCAAGAATTTTCTCACCACCGAATCGAACCCCGAAACCGGTTCCATCACCTATGGACGAGACAACATCGGCAACCTGACCAGCAAAACCGACGGGACCGGCACAATCTATTTCGAGTATGATGCCATACACAGGCTGGTCAAGAAGCAAAAAGGTTCAGAAATCATCTATATTGGCTATGACAAAGCCGATAATCGCATCTCCCTAACCTCCCCTGACGCCAGCTACGGGTTTGGCTTCGATGCGGCCAATCGCCTGACCTCCAAAAACGAAACCATCCTGGGGACGGCCTATTCGTCTCAATATGGGTACGACGGCAACGACAACCTGACCAGCATCACCTATCCAGGCGGCCGGGGCGTCAGCTACCAATACAACAGCCACAACGAAGTCACCGGCATCCCCGGATTCGTCGCCTCTGCTACCTACAATCTCGCCGGACAACC
>NPIF01002755.1_pt2 | contig 11839 bp, 10 predicted proteins | sample 8637461 | NCBI WGS metagenome assembly NPIF01 (sample SAMN07420641, study PRJNA396082) | bioreactor metagenome | isolation source: sample BR12 brine-fed electro-methanogenic bioreactor BR | place: Japan: Kochi | collected 2016-12-09
CACGATACCGATCAGGACCGCCGTCGACGCGCTCGGATCACCGCCGCCGACCTCTTTCGTCTCGTATTCAACCGTTTGGCTCATTTTCAATCTTGCTAAACATTCTCGAAAGTTAATGACTCTGCCAGCCGCGGGTCGCGCTCCGGCACCAGCGCCCGATCGCGCAACCGATACGCCATGGCCGCAACAAACAAACCGCCGATCCCCACGAAACACGCCGCGTCCATCAGGTGAAACGGCGCCTGCCCCGCCTTGCCCAGCTTCGAACCCGGCATCACCAGCCAGTAAATATCCACCCAGTGCACGGCCAGCACCCACAACGCCGGCAGCACCAGCGTCGCCGCCTTGCGTTTGGGATGTCGCGAGATCAGCCACAGGAAAGGAACCACGAAATGCCCGAACAACAGCACGAGACTGATCGTCGCCCAGTCACCGTTCTGCCGCGTGAGGAACCACTGGGTCTCCTCCGGGATGTTCGCGTACCAGATCAGCATGTACTGCGAAAACGCAATGTACGCCCAGAACACGACAAACGCGAAGATCAGCTTGCCCAGATCCTGATAGTGCTCCGGCGTAATCGCCCCCGTCAGCCGCCCGCTCTGCTGGATCGCGATCACACAGATCGCCAGCAGCGAGAAGAATCCGACGATCGCGCCGGAAAAATAGTACACGCCGAAGATCGTGCTGAACCAGTGCGGATCGAGCGACATCAGCAGATCGAACGCCGCAAACGTCAGTGTCAAGGCATAGACGACCATCGCCGGCCCGCTGGCCCGCTGCATCCGCTTCGTCAACTCGACATCACCGCTCGCGTCCTGCCGCAGTGACGTCTTGAAGAAGTACTGCGAGATGATCATCCACGCGACGAAGTAGACCGCAATGCGAATGAGAAAGAAGGGCACGTTCANNTGTATCGGGTCGTCGGCCACTTCCTCGGTGTGCGTCCAGTGGTAGAGTTCGTGCATGCCAAACAGGATCGGAATCACCAGCAGCGTCATCAACGGCAACGTCGCCGCGATCCCCTCCGCGATCCGCCGCACCACTACGCTCCAGCCCGCCTTGGTCAGGTGCTGAAGCATCACGAAGAACAGCGCCCCCAGCGCAAGGCTCAGAAAATAGCAGAAGCTCACGAGGTATGAATGGAAGAACCGATAGCCGCCGTTCTCCGCGGCGAACGCGAGAAACACGGCCGCGCCAAGCCCGATCAGGCCGATCGCGCCGGCCGCCCGGAACATCCGCTCGCCGAAGACGCCGAGAAAGCGGTTTTCATTCTCAATCTTGATTGGCTCTTTATGCACGACTCGCCTCTCTTAAGGCATCGATTTCAGAATTTTCTCCGGCACCGCATCCGCCGGCGCGCTCTGACTCAACTGCAACGCACGCACATACGACACGATCGCCCAGCGATCCTCGGGCTTGATCTGCGGCCCGTACTCCGGCATGGTTCGGATACCGTTGGTGATCGTGTTGTACAGATGACCCACCGGGCGTTTGCGAACCTCATCCGCATGAAACGACAGCGGCGGCACCCAGGCCGGCTCCTCCAACTCCGTCGCGCGGCGGGCGACCGGCCCGTCACCCAGACCGTCCCATCCGTGGCAGGGCGCGCAGTAGATGCCGTACATCCTGCGGCCGCGATCGACCACCTCGCGCGTCACGACCATCGGAAACTCGGTCACAAACTCGCCGTCCACCTTGCCGGTGTAGAAGTGATCGTCCGTCTCCAGGCTGCCGCGAGCGACCGTCCCCTCCACCGGCGGTCGCATCGCGCGTTTGTCGCTGAACAACGGATTCGTCTGCTGCGCCTTGAAGCGCGGCTGATTATCCATATCAAAGAACACATGAATCGGCGGGCTGCTGGATTTCACCACCCTCGCACGCGCGATCAACACCGGCGGGATCAACGCCAGCGAACCGAGAATGATGAACGCGTATATGATCGGTCTCGGCATCGCGTCAGTCCTCCACCGCTTCCACATCATCGCCGCCGAGCGTCTGCATGAATGCCTTCGTGCCGACCGCGTCGAACTTCGGATCGCCCGCCTCGATCGTGATAACAAACCGATCCGACGTCACCCGTTTGAACTTGCTGCTCTTGAATCCCCCGAAGAACCATTGCGGCAGCATGTTCAACGCCAGCATCCCGATGAACGCCGTGATTGCGGCGAAGAGAATCGTCAGCTCAAACATGACCGGGATGTTTGCCGGCAGACTGAAGTACGGCTTGCCGCTGATCAGGAACGGATAGTCAAACGCGTTCGTGAACCATTGCAGGCCGATTCCGACGGCGGCTCCCGTCAACCCCGCGCCGAAAACGATCAGCGGCAGGATCGTCGGCTTCAAACCCATCGCATCGTTCAAACCGTGGACCGGAAACGGCGTATGACAATCCCATTTCGTATAGCCCGCGTCGCGCACCTTTTCGGCGGCGGCGATCAGATCGGGCACCGTCTCAAACTCCGTGACGTAGCCCCAGAGCCTGCCGCCCGATTCCGCCTGCATTCCGCCGGAAGCAACATCGCTCATGACGTGGCCTCCTCATCTTTTTCCCGTCGCTGCCGCGCGTAGGGATCAGGCATGTCGCCCCAGTAGTCGCCCAGCGGCCGATGATACCCGTGCGTCTCCAAGGCTTCCGGCATGACACTCTTCACCTCCGCCATTGCCACCATCGGGATGTATCGCACGAACAGCAGGAACAGCGTGAAGAACAGGCCGAAGCTGCCGATCAGCATTCCGATGTCGACAAACGTAGGCGAGAAATAACCCCAACTCGACGGCAGGAAGTCCGCGCTCAACGACGTCACCGTAATGACGAACCGCTCGAACCACATGCCGATGTTCACGAAGATGCACACCGCCATCAGGATCCACAGATTCGTTCGGCACTTGCGGAACCAGAAGAGCTGCGGCGAAATCACGTTGCACGTCACCATGATCCAGTATGCCCAGGCGTACGGCCCGAGCGCCCGGCTCACGAACGCGAACATCTCGTACTGATTGCCGCCGTACCACGCAATGAAGAACTCCATCGCGTAGGCGTAGCCGACCATCGAGCCCGTCACGAGGATGATCTTCGCCATGTTCTCGAGATGCCGCGGCGTGATGATCTCCTTCAGCCCGAAGAACTGCCGCGCCGGAATCGCCAGCGTCATCACCATCGCGAAACCGCTGAAGATCGCGCCCGCGACGAAGTACGGCGGGAAGATCGTCGTGTGCCAGCCCGGCAACTGCGCGACGGCGAAGTCGAAACTCACCACCGAGTGAACACTCAACACCAGCGGCGTCGCCAGCGCTGCCAGCAGCAAATACGCCCGCTCATATCGCAGCCAATGCCGATTCGAGCCGCGCCATCCCAGCGCCAGCAGCCCGTAGACGATCTGCCGCACGCGCGTCTTGGCCCGATCGCGAACCGTCGCCAGGTCGGGCACCATGCCCATGTACCAGAACAACGCCGATACCGTCGCATACGTGCCGACCGCGAACACGTCCCACAACAGCGGGCTGCGGAAGTTGGGCCACATGGACATCTGATTCGGAATCGGCGCCAGCCAGTACGCAAACCACACGCGACCGACGTGAACGCCCGGGAACACGCCCGCACAAATAACCGCAAAGATAGTCATCGCCTCGGCAAAGCGGTTGATGCCTGTTCGCCACTTCTGCCGGAACAGAAAGAGGATCGCCGAGATGAGCGTGCCCGCGTGGCCGATGCCGACCCAGAACACGAAGTTGACGATCGCCCAGCCCCACCCCACCGGATTGTTGACGCCCCAGACGCCGACGCCGGTGAAGATGAGATACAGAATCAGCACGCCGAACATCGCCGCCAGCGCCGACGACACCGCAAAAGCGGCGTACCACGCCTTCGGCGGCTTGGGACGCTCGACAATGCCGCAGACCGTCTCCGTGATATCCGTGAACGTCTTGCCGCCGAGCACCAGCGGGGCCCGCGTGCCCGGCTCGTCCACCAGATTATCGAGAAGCTCCTGATCGGCCGGAATGGTTGCCATAATCTCGCTGTCTTCTCTAGGTTTCGTTACGTCGCGCCGCCGCTGACCCGGCAGCCCGACGACACCCTCTTACGCTTTCCAACACGCGCCGCGGCTAGCCGTGATGCGCTTTCTCCGCCGACTTCGCCGCGGGCTGCTTCTGTGCCAGGGCGTCCGACGGATTCGTCAGCTTTGCCAGATACTTCGTCCGCGGCCGGACATTCAATTCCTCCAGCATTGCGTACGATCGGCCGCTGTCGTGCGCCTGCGCCACGCGGCTCTGCTTGTCGTTCAAATCGCCGAAGATAATCGCCTGCGCGGGGCAGGCCTGTTCGCACGCGGACATGATCTCGCCATCGGCGATCGGCCGCCCTTCGTTCTTCGCGGCGATCTTCACCACGTTGATCCGCTGGACGCAGTAGGTGCATTTCTCCATGACGCCGCGCGATCGAACCGTCACTTCCGGGTTGAACACCATCTTCTCGACCTCTTCCAGATCGCGATGGTTGTTGAACCAGTTGAAGCGACGCACCTTGTAAGGACAGTTGTTCGAGCAATAGCGGGTGCCAATGCAGCGGTTGTAGACCATGTCGTTGAGGCCTTCGTCGCTGTGAACCGTCGCCGCCACCGGGCATACCTGCTCACATGGTGCGTTCTCGCACTGCTGACACGGCAACGGCTGATGGGAAACGCTCGGCGCCTCCGGCTCACCGGAGAAGTACCGGTCAATCCGGATCCAGTGCATCTCGCGGCCGCGATCGACCTCGTCCTTGCCGACGATGGGCACGTTGTTCTCCGACTGACAGGCAACGACGCACGCATTGCAGCCGGTGCATTTGTTCAGATCGATCGACATCGCCCAGCGATGATCGGTCTTCGGCTGCGGCTCCTCCCACAACGAAATCAGCGGCGGATGATGGACCTTGTGTTGGGCAAAATCGGGGTGTTTCCGGTACTCGCCGATCGACGCTTCGCGCACCAGCTCCGGAAGACGCTCTTCCTTGCCTGCATCGCCGACGTCCGACTGAATCGCGTGATGATCTGGCGTCACCGAGAGCTTGTACCAGCCCGACGCCTTGGCAAACTTCACCGGCAGCGAACCGGAGCCATGCATCGTGTCCGTTCCGCGCAATGCGTATGTATTGAAGCCTGTCTTGTCGCCCACGCGGCCCGCCGCCGTTCGACCATGGCCCAGCGTTACCTTGATCGAATCCGTAGGCTGGCCCGGCAGAACGAATACCGGAAGCGTCATCGAACGATCGCCGATGCTCAGCGTCACCATGTCGCCGCGCTTGAGCTTGTGCTTCTCCGCCAGCGCCGGCCCGATGATCGCTGCGTTGTCCCATGTCAGCTTTGTCAGCGAATCCGGCGTCTCCTGAAGCCAGCCGTTGTTCGCGTAGCGACCGTCGTAGGTGTGACTGTCGCGCTCGAAGACAACCTCCAGGCCGCCGTCGCCCTTCGAAGGCGCCCCACGCACAAACGCTTGCAGGTCATCACTCAGTTGTGCCGCGGCATCGACACGCGCGAACGCACTGCCGCTCACCACGCCGTCGTTCAGCCACTGCATCCACTTCTTCTCAAAGTCGATGCCGCCGATCTGCTCTTTCATCGTGCGGCGGACTATGTCGTATCCGCGGGTCACGCCGTCCCCGTTCACCCGCGCGATCAGCTCGATCGCCGACATCGCCGTGTCAAAGCTCGACCCCTCGCCGTAAAGCGGTGCGATCAGCGGCTGCACAATGCTGATGGTGCCGTCGAACGAACGCCCATCGCCCCACGATTCGAGGTAGTGCGTCCGCGGCAGCCGCCACGTGCACGCGCGCGTTGTCTCGTTTTCATAGAGGCTCAGGTGAATCGAAGTCTTGACCTTGCTCAAGCCGTCGGCAAACTGAACATCGACCGGGACGTCATAGACCGGATTGCCGCCGATCAGGAGCAGCGTATCGACCTCGCCCGTCGCCATGCGCTTTGACAGTTCGGTGATCGCCTCGACATGCGTCGGCCGCCCTGCGTCGGTCTCGTCTGTGTAGAACACCGTCTTGCCGACGTTGCCCAGCGCGCCGTTGATCAGGTGCGCCAGCGCGTGAACCTCCGGCGGCTGTCGCTCACCGACGATCAGAAGGCTTCGGCCCTTCGCGCCGACGAGATCCTGTGCGGCCGCCTGAACGGCCTTGTCCGCCGCGGGCTCTCCCGCTGCCGGCCCCGGAACTGTGACGCCGCGCCTTGACAGTTCCGCCGCGATCGCCAGAAGCACCTCGCGCATCCTCGACGCCGGCATCCCCACCCGATGGTCCGCAACACTGCCCGTGATGCTGAACACGCTCTCGAACGCGTACATGCGACTCATCGGCCGGCCATTGTCGAGCCGGTGACCGTCCGTGCCCACGTCGCGCCCCGCGGCCCAGTCGCGTGTATAGCGCACCGACGCCGGATGCGTACCCAGCGGATCGGCGTCGAGCGAAACAATGACGTCCGCTTCATTCAACGCAAGCTGTGGACGAAGCACGCGGCCGAACGCCTGCTTCGTTGCAAGGCGCTCGTTGTCGCGCGACAGCGGTTCGTATTCGTACCACGTCGCCTCTGGAAAGGCATTCGCGAAACGCGCCCGCATGTCCGCCATCGACAGCGACGAGCTCGCCTCACTCAGTACGCACAACGCCTTGCCGCCGTTGCTGCGCAGCCCGCCAAAGTGCTGCGACAGAAAACTCTCGACCTGGCTCCGCCTGCGGGCGAACGCGCGGCCGCCCTGCACTTCCATCGCGCCTTTGAACCGATCCGGGTCGTACAGTTCGAGCACGCTCGCCTGCGCGAACGCATCCGTCGCGCCCAGGCTTGCCGGATGCGTCGGGTTGCCCTCGATCTTGATCGGCCGGCCGTCGTAGCTTGTCACCAGCAGGCCCGTCGCCACCCCGCCCAGTTCCATCGCCGTGGCATACCGCTCCGGCGTGCCGGGCACGCGACCCTTGGGCCGCGCCGCGTATGGCGTGATCTTCTCCTGCGGCCAGCGGCAGCCCGTCAGCCCCGCCAGCGCCATCGACGCGCCCATCAATTGCAGAAACCTGCGCCGCGTCGGCGCGGTCATGAATTCCGGCATCGAAGATGGAAACTCACTCTCGACGAACTTCTTGAACTCCGGCGTCTCCGCCAGTTCGTCGAGGCTCCGCCAGTATGTCTTTCCCGTCTGGGCGTCGTTTAACGATGACATGTAGAACAATTCGTCGATGGCTGAATGTTGTGTAGTTCCTTAAGCCGCCTGCCTTCGGCGATCGGGTCTTCCGCCTGATACGTCATGTTGGTGATCTGATCGAGCGGCCGCAGGTGCGGTTCCGGATTGCGATGGCAGTCCAGACACCACGACATGCTCAACTCCTCGGCCTGATAGACCTTCTCCATCTGATCGACCCGACCGTGGCATGAGACGCACCCCACACCGCGCTGCACGTGCGCGCTGTGATTGAAATAGACGTAGTCCGGCAGATCGTGGACCCGAATCCACTCGATCGGCATGCCCGTCGCGGCGCTCTCGAGCACCGGCGTCAAATTCTCACTGTCTTTGACAGTGATGTTCTTATGACAGTTCATGCACGTCTGCGTCGGCGGGATCGCCGCATGTCCTGATTCCGTGACAGTATTATGACAATACAGGCAGTCGATCCCCAGTTTGCCGACATGAACTTGATGGCTGTAAGGCACGGGCTGATCAGGCATGTGACCGACACTGATCGCAGCGGGGCCCGCACCAAATGCGAACAGCGCAATCACATACAGTGGTGCCAGTGCCATGATTACCGTCACCGGCGGCCTGAGCCGGTCCAGCCATTTGGGGAATACGAAGTTTGAGGAGTCGTCCGCCGGCTTTGCAGGGTGTTCGTCCATCATGGTGTCATGCCCGTGACAGGGCACGCCGTCTCTTAGTCGATTACTCTGTTGTCTGCCCGAAAGCGGCCCATCACGCGTCGAGCCCGTCAGCCGTGATGGGCGTAGACGCTAGGTTTTCCCGCTGTAGCCGTCAAGACCGCCGCCGCCGAACCTGCGGCGCAGCTATCGTTGCGCGAAGCACTTACCTCTGCAATTGTCCGCAGCCTCACGCTGTGAGTTACTTTTCGCGGATATAGGGATCAACAGTGCGATTAATCTCCATCCCTCATCGCCGTCCCATGCACGCCCCATCGAGCGGCTACCGCTCATCCTCGCTCGCCCAAGCCGGCCGCCGCTTGTCGAGGAACGACCGCAGGCCCTCCTGACCTTCCGCTGACACCCGGACATCGGCGATCCGCTCCGTCGTCAACGCTTCCACATCACGCCACGCCGCGTCGGTAACGTCGCGCAGCACGCGCTTGCACTCGGCAACCGCGTGCGGACCGACCTGCTTCACAGCCGACACGATGCTCTCGATCCACACATCCATCGCGCGCTCGTCGTCCGCCACTTCAGACAGCAGCCCGATTCTCCTGGCCTCGGCCGCGTCGAACCGTTCCGCCGTCAGCGCATATCGCCGTGCCGCCGCCCCCATCTTCTCCAGCACAAACGGCGAAATCATCGCCGGAATAATCCCCAGTTTGACCTCGCTCAGGCAGAAAATCGCCTTCGGCAGCGCGACCGCCATGTCGCACGCCGCCACCAGGCCCACGCCCCCGCCGAATGCCGCCCCATGCACCCGCGCGATCACCGGCTTTGGGCACTCGCGCGTCGCGTGCAGCATGTGCGACATGACCGCCGCGTCGACGATGTTCTCCTCGCGCGTGTAGTCGACCATGCGGCTCATCCAGTTGATGTCCGCGCCCGCGCAGAAGGACTTCCCCTCCGCCGCCAGCACCACTACCCGCGCGGAAGCCTCCTCGCCCGCGGCGTTCATCGCGCGCGTCAGCGCCCGCATCATGTCTTCATTGAAAGCGTTGTGCAGATCGGGACGGTTGAGTCGGACTGTCGCCTTACCACCGCCGACCTCATACGTGATAAAGTCGCCCATCTCGCCGGCTCCCACGCCAATTCACAAGTGGGTGGGATTATAGCGCGGTGTCGGCGGACCGCCGCGGAATTCAGCGCGAGTTTCCGATCGCCTGCGGCCTATCCCGACAACCGATTGTTCGGCCACGGCTGCGGCTCGCCGCGCATGTCGTTCCAATAGAAGCGATAACGATCATCCGTGATCGGGGCCTCGAACCGGAGCTCGACACCGTGGACTTCGTCGCCTGCGGTCCGCACGATCGTGCCGCTGAACTCGCCGACGTCAGCCGTGTCGCCGACATGTCTCGTGCTGCCGCGGGCGGTTCCCATCATGCCCGCAAAGCTGCTGAACAGCGGGGGATCGTCCGCCTCTAGCCGCAGCGTGTGTTCATCCAGCACGCGGGCCGACGGCGAGACGATGTCGCTCAGCAGCGAGACGCGTACGTCGCTGCGGCCCAGTACGTGATTCAGGCGGTCCTGCGTGAAGAGCGCCTCGAAGTTCCGCGCGTTGTTGATGAAAAAGACGTGATCGCCGGAACGCAGCGGCCGATCGAACCCGGCCACCATCATCCGCAGGTGCTTCTGCGCTTCGTATTCCATGAACTGCATGATGCCGTACGTCGCCAGCACGGTCCACACCTGCAAGACGATGAACAGCGTCACCGGCAGCTTGCGAAGCCGCAGCGAGCCGTCCGCACGCGGCCGCGTCATCCAGATCGCCGCCAGGCATGCCAGCCCGATGCTCGGCAACACCATCACGCGATCGTCGGGAATCGTACACGCCAGCAGCGGCAGGAATACAACGACCCACAATACCGCCGCGAGCACGTCGCGCCGGCCGCGATGATAACGAAGGAACATCCTGGCAATCAGTGCCAGAGCAACGACACCAATCCCGCCGTAAACGTAAGCCCCCACATGCCAGTCGTGATGAAACCAGAACAGGAACGGATTGAACGGGATCACCCACGACGACAGCAGCACGATCGCCCGGCCCGGCAGCGCCGACAGGTAATCCAACGGCGCGTGCAATGGATCCATCATCAGCAGCGCGTTCGACCCGTACCCTTGACTCGCGTAATACGCCAGCCACGCAATGCCGACTGCACTGTACAAGCCGCTCATGCCCAGTGCACGGCGCACGGCGGCGCGCCGATCACGCATCACAACAGCGAAACACATCGGCAGCACCGCCACCGGCAGCGCCGCCTCCTTCGCAAACAGGCTCGCGCCGAACAGAATCACCCCCGCACCGACCCGCCACGGCCCGCCGCGCTCCGCGTACCGCCCCGCCAGCAGAATCGCCGCACCCGACAGCGCCAGCGCAATCACGTCGCAATGTGCCGACACGAACACCACCGGTATCGCGTGACCCGACGCCACCGCGAACACCAGCGACCCCCACCGCGCCGTCCGCTCCTCTCGCACAATCAACCGCAGCAGTGCCAGCACGATTCGCACGCCGAGCGCGTAGATCGCCAGGCCGACAATACGAAACAGCGCCGGCCGTTCGCCGAAGATCACATACTCCGCATACAGCACCCACTCCGACACCGGCCGCAGATGCCGATAGCGCAGCTCCTGCGTGATCCACCATGGATACCAGCCCGCCTCCCGCGCCTCCGTATTGCGTTCTCCGCCCCACAGAAACGCGTACACGTCCGGCGACGTGCGGTGTCCTTCGTGATATTCACGCAGATGGCGAACGCACCGATGATCATCGAGCATGAAGCCGCCGAACAGCGACGGTGCATACAGCAGGAATACAAGAAGTGTCAGAACCCAGCCCGGCCCGCGAACCGTTTCGTACCACACTGCCAGTCGGCTTCGGGAATGCGAGGGATGCGTCATCAATCCGTCAGCGGTCGGTGTCAGACGTCCAGATCCTTGACATGAATGGCGTTCGACTCGATGAACCCGCGCCGCACCTCAACGTCCGTGCCCATCAGAATCGAGAAGATGCGATCCGCTTCGCGCCAGTCCACTTCCAACTGCGCCGCATTGTCCTTCTCTTCCGAGATCACGACCTGAAGCAACTGCCGGCGCTCAGGATCGAGCGTCGTCTCCCACAACTCGTCAGGGTTCATCTCACCCAGACCCTTGAAGCGTTTGATCGTTGTGCCGCGCTGACCCAGCTCGCGCACCCCCTCGGCAACATTCGCGAGGCTGTCGAGTTCAATCGGCTCCCCCTCCTCCTGAAGCAGCACGTACTTCGCGGGCGACAACTCACCCGTGATCAACTCCTCGCGCCGCTGGAAGTAGTCGGAGACGGCCAGCCCCTGGCGCTCAAGCCATGCGATCGCCCTCTCGAGCAGACGTGACTCCGGCAATTCGTAGCGAACAAGCTGCACGGCCTGGTCGTTTTCACCCGCAATCGGAATGCTGAGGCCGCCGTCAACAACATCAAGCTCGCCGTACTTTTCCTGCGCTTCGCGCCGGAAGGCGTTGAAATCCTCTTCCTCCGCGAAGTAGTGATCTTCGTCCCTCAACACCGCACGAAAACGCGGCAGCGCCTTCTGCCCGTTTTCTCGCCGCGCGATGAAATTCTCAAGATCAATGCCGCGCCTCTGCAGCACGCGCTGGACGTACGCAACGTCGTCAAGCACTTTAACCAGTGCCCGAAGATCATCGCCGGCGAGGTAACGCTCACCCTGCCCCGCGCGGCCGCTGTCATCGATTTCCCGCACCGCCAGCCGCGTGTTCTCCAGCCCCCAGTCCGTCAGCTTCCCGTCCAGCACGCCGTCGTTCAGGATGAACTCCGACTTGCGCCCGCGCCTCAGCAGATACAGCGGCGGCTGTGCCACATAGACATACCCGTCCTCGATCAACTCGCGCATGTGCCGGAAGAAAAACGTCAACAGCAGCGTGCGAATGTGGCTGCCGTCCACGTCGGCGTCGGTCAT
>NPIF01012189.1_pt1 | contig 11821 bp, 13 predicted proteins | sample 8637461 | NCBI WGS metagenome assembly NPIF01 (sample SAMN07420641, study PRJNA396082) | bioreactor metagenome | isolation source: sample BR12 brine-fed electro-methanogenic bioreactor BR | place: Japan: Kochi | collected 2016-12-09
GACGCCAACGGCATCCTCAACGTGTCGGCGAAGGATCTCGGCACCGGCAAGCAGCATCAGATCCGCATCGAAGGCTCGTCGGGCTTGTCCGAAGAGGAAGTCGAGCGGATGCGCAAGGAGGCCGAGCAGCACGCCGAGGACGACAAGAAACAGCGCGAGCTGGTCGACGTGAAGAACCAGGCCGATCAGGTCACCTACCAGACCGAGAAGACGCTCAAGGAGCACGGCGAGAAGGTGCCGGCCGACGAGCGGAGCAAGGTCGAATCGGCGATCAGCAACCTGAAGGAAGTCGCCAAGGGCGGCGACGCCGCGGCGATCAAGAAGGCGATGGAGAACGTCGCCACCGCGTCGCAGACGCTCGGCAAGATCATCTACGAGCAAGCGGCCCAACAGGCGGGCCCAAGCGGCGGCTCGCCGGGAGGCGGCGCCGGCGGCGGACCGGGCGCCGCAGGCGGCGGCGATCCGGGCGGCGGCCCGAACGCGTCGAAGAAAGACGACGACGTCATCGACGCGGAGTTTGAAGTGAAAGAGTAAGCAACGATAAGCGGCCGGCCCACTCGGGTCGGCCGTCTTCGTATTGAATGTATGGCCATACTGACCACCAAATTGTGGGAGCGTTCAGATGAGAGCTCAAGTTGATCTGAGCGTGCCGGAGAAAAGCAGAATACTGCGCGAGTCGAGTGAAGCACTTCATCGCCATCTCGATGCATTCAGCGTTTGCTATGTTGACCGCGAAGACGGGTATCGACCTGCACGCGGGACGCTCGTCGAGCTAGGAGGAAGATGCTTTGTCGTAACGTGCGGGCACTCAATTCCGGCCCACCCGCAGCATCGACTGTTCTTCTTTGGCCGCAAGACGCGCTCCGAAACCGAGGAAATTCGAATTCTGAATTTCGGCCTGCAAACCTGTTCATCGATAGACGTTGGGTACTTTGAGTTCGACCCTGACGAGGCAAGGAGTCAATTCGCTGCAAACCTCCTCGCGATAGACAGAGTCGCCCCATATTTGCACATGACTCCAAAGCGATTCGTGGGCATTCCAGGCAGCCCATCCGACCCCAGCTACTTTGTTGTAGATAGGGAAAAGGGCTTGATGTGCGCAAGCAGCGTAATGGCAATCACCACACCGCTTGATGTGGACGCTGTCGTAGTGCCCCCAGATAGCCCGCGTCCTGACCCATACAAGGAACTCTTTCTGGACTGGCCGAAAGACCCAATGCGTGACACAAAGACTTGGGTGGAACTATCAGCACCTGAGCCATTTGGCTTCAGTGGGACGGCAGTCTGGGACTACGGGTTTGATGGCACACTTTGGTCTCCTGAGAAGACGAGGCTTGTCGCCATCCAAAGTTGTTGGTCCAAAGACGGCGAGTACTTAAGGTGCACTCTGATCAGACACTGGCTAAAACTGATATTGCGAGATTACCCAGATCTTGTCCATTTCGTTAAGAGCACATTCCCGGCATGGTCTGATTAGGTGCGCACCGGATGCCAGACCTCAACACCTCTGACGCACAGGTTTTTGAAATGATGATTAAAGATTACCTGTACTCTGAAGTCGATGATGCCTGCGCCCTGTGCGGATGCCGCGATCGTGAAGCCCTGACCGACCACCATATTGACGGAAACCACGATCACAACGAGTACGACAATCGAATCGTGCTCTGCCACAACTGTCATTGCCGATACCATGACGACAAGGGCATTACGCGAATCGAAATCGAGGATCGAAAGCGTCACCTCATTGTGAAGACGCTCACGCTGTATGGTCTCAACGCTCTAAAGATCGCATGCCGTAAAGGCATGGTGGCGGGAACACCATTCCTGCTAAACCACCTCATTGATCTTCGTATGCTTCGTCATAAGCATGATCTAGAGATCATGGCTGAGTCTGACACCAATACCGAGGTGGTCGTTACTGCCGTCTATGAAATCACTGAGCTAGGATCGTCGGTGCTGACCCGGTGGTTCGACGAAGCACCGAGACCCTGACGCAGCCCAAGCATCTCCTCCGCCTTCGTAGCACTGGTATGCCCACATTTCGCTCCGGAGGAGCGGCGGAGGGTTGCCACGGGTCGAGCGCGTGAGCCGAAGGCGAACAAGCGAAGGCCCGTGGATCGCGGCACCATTCAATCTCCCCGCACCGGAGGTGCGGCGGAAGCCAATACAGCATATCGAGACACGCGCAGAATACGGAAGGTTCCGTGTGGGATGGCGGCGTTCATCCGAACCTCTCCCCTTCGCTCGCGAGGGGGAGACACAGAGGGGGTGTCTTCTCGAAGGTGTTCGTGAATTCGCAATCGAACGCTGCGCGCGACGGCGGCGAAGAACCCTCCCTCAATCCCTCCCTGCAAGCAGGGAGAGAAGTGAAGACACTGTTCGCAGAACAGTGGCACGGCTCATGGTCGCCAAGGGTTGAGGGCGTTCGTCCCAATCGCAAGCAGTCGCCCTCAATGCCCGAGAATCCGCGTGCTAAGCGGGCTGCCGCGGCGGTTTGAATCGGCCGATGCGGAAACGCCGAAGAAACCGGTAGAATGTCTTTGGGAAGCATCTCAGCGGAGCGGGAAAGATGGCCGCGAGCGACTGGCTGCTGATACTGGCCGTGCTGCTTTCGCCGATCGTGGCGTTGCGGGTGTCGCGTGCGCTGGATCGGCGGCAGGAGCGGCGGCGGCAGCTGTTGGACGCGTTCCACACGCTGCTCGCGACGCGAGCGGAGAAGACATCGCCGCAGCACGCCCACGCGATCAACACTGTCGGCCTGGAGTTTCACGCCCGGCGGCTGTTCGGGCCGCTGTCGTATCACAGCGCGGCCGACGCAACGGTGCTGGAGTCGTGGCACGTCTATCGCATGCACCTCAACACGCCGCCGATCGACGCGGCCGACGCGGCGCACACGTCGCACGCACCATGCGCGACGCACACGCAGGACGCTGTCGCATGGAACCGCCGGGCGGACGAGCTGCTCAACGATCTGCTTCGCGACCTTGCCCGCACGCTCGGTTACGCCTTCGATCGCGGATTCATCGAACGCGGGATGTACGCCCCGGATCGCGCCGCCAACTCGCCGCGTCCGCCGGCGATAGCCGTCGCCGATGACGCCCGGACCACCCGGGAAACCCAACTTGTGCAGGCAGTCGAGGACGCGACTCCGGCACCCTCCGCCAACTGCGCGCAGACCGCTGCCGATCGCGAGAAGTCAAAGAAAAAGAAGAAACACGATCGCAAGAAGAAGCCCGGCGGTCTGCCGCGATTCTCACCCCTGCCGCCGCGTTCGGGTGCTGACTGATCGACCCGCGCAACAGCTCATCGGCTCAACCCGCAACGGATGCGAGCGACGATTTCCCTATCATCCCGTCTTCGCCGCGGATTCCGCTTGAGTTCTGCGGCTCGATCGATTCTCATCCAGTGCAGGCCGATCACCCCCGGAGGAGAGGAACCATGCAACATCTCATCTGCAAGCATCTCGTCGCCGATTTCGCACAGTGGCGGAAGGTATTCGACTCACACGCGCACGCGCGACGCGAAGCGGGCTTTCAACTCGTCCACCTGATGCGCGACGTGGACAACCCCGACATGGTCGTGATGTGGTACCGCGTGGAAGACGTTGAGAAGGCGAAGGCGTTCATGTCCGCCCCGGCCGCGGCGCGAGCAGCGGCGGAATCCGGCGTCGTCAGCCCGCCGGAGATCTACTTCCTGCACGAGTGACACGCCGGATCCCCGCGGCGACACAGCACGGGCATCACCAACCCCGCCGCGCCGACAGCCCGGAATCCTTGCCCCCGGCCTGAACCCTTGTTAAGATTGTGTCAGGTCAATATCTGTCATCAGATATACGGGGCAATCAAATGGCAACACACTGGCCCTTCGAGGATGCCGAAGCTACGGTATCGATATCACTCCGCAGCATCGTCGAGCACGGCGCGGCGATTCTGTTCGTCACGCGCGAGGCCGACGACGGCGTCTGGCAGTTCATGGACGGCTCGGAATACCCCCGCGAGACGGACGCGCGCGTCCTGAGCCTGCGCCACGTCGTGGAGATCGACCCGTCGATCGAACAAATCGCCGACCTGCCGCGCGGCTGGTGTGCGTGGCGGGAGGCCCCGGACGCCCCCTGGCAGACGGCCCCGCAGGGCTGACAGCCCATTCGAGGATATTCCTCGGTCTATTCTGCTGCGTGCGAGGAATGCGCGCCGAGAATGCCAATGCTGTGACACTTGGATTCTGAGTATTTCTTCGTTCAACGAAAGTCACGGTATCACCCAACTTGCGTCATGTAGATTCGGCTTGAGTCGCCGCCTTCCGGGTGATACATAGGAATCGGATCCCGGTCGCGCCGGCGCAGCTTCTCGCCTCTTCACGTGGGCTGTCTTTCGCGCGGAGCGGAAAGCCGGTCCATTGAAGCGTTTCATCTCGCAGCCACGACGACACCCGTCTCAAGCCGGCCTGATCGGAATCTCGCGTCCACACGTGAGCCGAAGGAGGGCTCGAGGAAGGAAGGTGCTTTATGCCCTACACCCGTCTGATTCTGTTAATGGCCGCCGCCGTGGTGTTCGCGACGTCACCCGCGTCGGCGCAACCTGTCCATGACACTTTCTACGTCGCGGTAGATGCCGGGATGAATCTGGTTCCGTCGGAGAGCGGCGGCAGCGGGTACAACGGCGGAGAGTGGTACTACTATCCCGATACCGTCTGGTGGAACGAGTGGTTCTACAACGCGCCGTACGACCCGAACCGCTGGAAGGAGATTCACATCGAGTTTCTCGCCCAGTTGCTCGATCCCGGCGATCCGGACATGTTTCTCGAATTCGCGGTGAACTGGTCGACACCCGAATGGTCCGCCCTGGGCCTGGGACGGCCACCGCTGCCGGGCGATCAACCGGAGTTGACGTATATCGAGCGGTTTACCTTGCTCGAAACCGACTTCTTCTTTGATCCCCAGCCGGAGTTCTTCGAGTTCGACTATGTCATTCCGGACTACAACCCGGAGTGGGTCTCAATCGATGTCTGGGGGTGGAACTTCCAGATCATCGAGGGCAACATCTGGCACGAATGCGTGCCGGAACCCGGAACAGCGATGCTTCTTGCAGTCGGCGCGGTGGCGCTGCTGCGACGGCGGCGCTGAACCATCGGGATCAACGGAGGCGAGGATTTTCAAGGGGTCGCCCGGCTGCGGCGACCCCTGCTGTATGCACGCGGGCGACGTCACCGCAGGAAAAGCGTAANNATCGTGACAATCAACGAGGACATGAAACCGACGCACATCAGGACGACGTGCCAGATGCCCGGCAGCGGAAACGCCAGAAAGGCCCAGCCACCGACGGCCGCAATCAGCAGCAGCACGATCACAGCGGTCATGCCGATCGCGCAACCCATCCCCCCGACGCAGCCGGCCTTGCCGCACAGCAGATACCCCAGCATCAAGCCGTAGCCCACACCGAGGAACGCGGCGCAGATCGCCGGCGCCAATGCCGCCTTGGGCGAATCCTGCATCAGCCGATCGAGTTCCATCAGGTGCGATCCCCAGAGGAACATCGCCAGGATCATAAACGCACTCGTCCCGATCAGCAGCGGCAGCACGGTGCGGACGGCGGCGGGAAGCTGCTGCCTGAGGTATTCGTCATCGACAGGAAGTTCGAACGGCAGCTTGAAGCGGCGCGGCTCTGGCGTCTCCACCGTTTCGTCCTCGATGACCACAACAGGCTTCGGCGGCGGTGCGGGAGCAGGTGTTTCTTTCGCGGTGAAGATCGTGCCGCAGAAGCACTTGACGCGTTTGCCCGCGAGCTGATCGGGAATGTTCAGTCGCTTGCCGCAGATCGGACAATTGGTTCGGATCGGCATGAGCACACCCTTTCGACCTGCGTGCCATCCTATATTCCTACGGCATGCGTCGTCAACGCATCGGGCGTTATAAACATCCGGCCGATCCTCGGGTAAGAATACAGACACGGCGGGCAGCCTTTCAGCCACCCGCCGGTCATCACGCTGAATCCTGATTTCCATTTCCGGCTTTGCCTTGTGCCCATTACCCAAGGCTCAGCCACTCGCGATCAGATGTCCTCGGTGAAGAGGTCATACATGTCGTAGTCGTAACCGTAGGGCGAGAAGTCCATCGGCTCGACGGTCGGCTCGTAGAAGTCACCGGCGGCGACGTCGGGCGTGTAGAAGTCGCCCGCATCGACCCAACCGAGTTCGTCGCAGCCCATCGTCATCGCGCCCACCAGAAGGGCCATCGCACACACCAGGATCTTCGCCATGCCGTTCGTGTTGTTCTGCCGAGTCATCGTTCGTCTCCTTCATCGCTCGGGGTTTTCACTTGTCAGCGGGTCGCGTGCCTCTCGGCCTTGCTTCCCTTGCACTTCCTGAGCGAGAACGAAACGCCCGCGCGTCGGCGAAATCAGAAAAAAAGTCTCCGCGGGTGTGGGCTAAAGCGAAACCCGCGTTTCCGGGTCAAAACCGCGGGTTCCGGGTGGGTATCTTGTTCGCTTATTGAGTGGACCCCCGGCAGACGAAGTGCCCGGCAGGCGCTTGCCGAGAGGCCGCGTGTATCAGGCCGGCACGTCGCCGCCGCGGACGCCCGTGTAGTAGACCTTGATCTCGACCGTGAACGCCAGCGCGTTGTCGTTGGCGCCGATCAGCAGGACACCGAGGTGACGAACGATCTGTCCTTCCGTTGTCGGGCCGACGCGATCGAACGATCCTTCGACGCTGGCGAATTCGAGGACGGCCCCGCCGCCCTGCTCGTCGCCCTGCCCCGCGCCACTGAGATCGCCGATGAACAAGTACTGATCGTCGTTGTCGATCAGCCCGGCCGCGGTCTGAGTCTCGTCGTCGGGATCGACAAGGCGCATCTGCGCGAAGGCGGGAAACGTCGCGATCACTTCATCCGGCAGGGCGGCGTCCAGATTGGCGTTCAACTGTTCAAGCCCGGCGTTCCACTGCGCAACGAGATCGGCAAGTTGCTCTGGGAAGTCGGCCGTATCTTGCGGCTCGAGCGTGGCGGTGGCGGACTCCTGCTCGACCTCGCCGCCGTTGGCCACCGTGAAGGTGAAGGTCGCCTCAACGTCACCGCGCGTGAGCGTCCAGACTCCTTCGAGTTCCGTTCGGTCCGGTCCCTGACACCCTTCGGCCATCATGCCGAGTGAAAAGGGCGTGAGAATCAGCGCGAGGAGAGTGAGGCGTGTCCGTCGTTGCATCGCTTTGTCTCCTTGGCGAGGGGGTATATGGAATCCGCGAGGGGCGCGCAATGTAAGCACCGGTGCGTGCCGCGTCAACCACGCGGTCGCATCATGACGGATTCGATATCGGCCTCTGAAGAAAAAGTGCGATGACAATCGCTCTTGTGCATTGGCGCGAGTGAATTGCACTGGAGAGAATCGCAGTGTCGTCCCGCATAACGGCTCGTATGGTCTGTTGGCAAGACGCGCTTGCTCCGAGAAAAGCCGCCTTCAGAAGAACCTGAAAGGCATCATCGGAGCGATGACGACACTAAGTTGCGCAGATGAGGCGATGCTGAAAGACCCGAGCGGACGCGCTTTGAGTAGCACGCGGAACGCGCCGCTGCGATTGCATTTCGGACTGTCTCGACGAGTTGAAAACCGCGCGCAGCTAATGCTATGTTTGCTGGTATGACATGACGAAAGTCATGGGGCCGGAGGCAGTGGTATCACCCAGGGGGGATCCCTGAATCGACGCAAACGCGGCGACCACACCCTTGCCATGAACTCGATCCTGCATTGAGAGGACATCGATGCGCAGTTTTCGAATCAGTCGTGTGTGCGCGCTCGCCGCGCTGGGCCTTGGACTCCTGACATCAACCGCCGGCGCCGGCACGGTCAATCCGTGGGACTTCAACGTGTACAGCCTTGGCGACATCGGCACGTCCGGATTGAAGTACCAGAGCGATTTCCAGGGCATTGCCGGCGCGGGCGGCTCGACCTATTTCAGCAGCTTCAGCCTGCATGACATCGCCGCTGCGGGCCCCGGGACGCCGTTCTCCCTGTACACTGGTGGCGACGTCCAGATCACCGGCTCCATTCACAACGGCGGCATCGAAGCCGCAGGCAGCGTGTCCATCCTCGGCGCCAACGTCGACGGGCTGATCTCGGCCGGCGGCGACCTGCTGGGCACCGGCGGCACTGTTGACGGCGACGTCTTCCTCGGAGGCCAGCAATTGGCAGGGGGCGGCGTCACGATCAACGGCACGGTCACCGAGAGCACTGCGTTTGTGCCGACCGTCGACCTCGCCGCTATGTCAGCGTTCTTCCTCAACGCGTCTGATGTTGCCGGCAACCTGTCCGCGACGACCGCTTTCACGAACAGCTTCGGCGAATTGCAGATCAGTGCCGTCTCCGGGCTCAATGTGGTAAACATCGATGCGGCGTCGCTTTCGAGTGCCTGGGGCGTTGAGATCGACGGTCCGTCCGACGCAATCATCATCTTGAATGTCGATGACGCCGCCGTCGCATTTGACAGCCTCACGTGGGAGTATCTCGGCGGAGCATCGAGCGGCAACACGCTGCTGAACCTGCCCAGTGCAACGGATTTCGATCTCAGCGGCGGCGATCATCAGGTCAATATCCTCGCACCGCTGGCCCAGACGAATTTTGCGTACGGCCTCGTGACGGGCAACCTCGTCGTGGGTTCGCTCACAGGCGGCGGCCAGGTGAACGCCGGCCGTTTTGAAGGCGGCACGCGCGTGCCCGAACCGACCGGCGCCGCCCTGGTTTGCCTGGGCCTGACCGTGCTCTCCGGGAAGCGGTTCGGACCTCGCACCTGCCGCGCTTGAGACTGCGACGTGCGGCAGTACCTGCTGTCTGACGTCGTAACGCCTGCGCCACTTCACGATTCGATCCGGGCCGACTAGACTCTCCGATTCAACGATGGCCCAGATCGAAGTCAATCAACTATCCAAGACCTTTCGCGTACCCGAACGTGAAGGCGGCTTTACCGCGTCGCTCCTCAGCGTCTTCCGGCGCAAGCACCGGGACGTTCATGCCGTCTCCGACGTCAGCTTCAACGTGGAAGAAGGTGAGATCGTCGGCTTCCTCGGCCCGAACGGTGCGGGCAAGACGACGACGTTGAAGATGCTTTCGGGACTCCTGCACCCGACCTCCGGCGATGCGCGCGTGTTGAATCACACGCCGTGGAATCGCGAGGCCGACTATCTGCGACGGATCAGCATGCTGATGGGCCAGCGAAGCCAGATGCAGTGGGATCTGCCCGCGCTGGATTCGTTTCTCGTTCACGCCGCCGTCTACGGCATTTCGAAGAGCCAGTACCGTGCAACGCTCGACGAGTTGGTGAGCCTGCTCGATCTGGAGCCCGTGTTGAGAAAGCAGGTCCGCACCCTGTCGCTGGGCGAGCGTATGAAGTGCGAGATCTGTGTATCGCTGCTGCACCGCCCTGCCGTGCTGTTTCTCGACGAACCAACGCTCGGTGTCGACATCACGATGCAGGCGCGCATTCGTGAGTTCATTGCGAAGTACAACCGCATGTACGGTGCGACGATCATCCTCACCAGCCACTACATGGCGGACGTGACGGCACTGTGCAAGCGAATCATCGTCATAGACCACGGTCGGATTCTCTTCGACGGATCGCTGGCCGAGTTGTCGGGCAGGCTCGCGCCTTACAAAGTCATTCGCATCGACCTGACCCGCGAAACGGACGGATACGATTTCGCGCGACTCGGCGAAGTCCTCTCCAACGAGGCTCGCAAGGTCGAGTTGCGCGTACCCAAGGGCGACGCCCCGGCCATCACGAGCCGACTGCTCTCCGATCTGCCTGTTCTTGATCTGACGATTGAAGATCCGCCGATTGAGGATGTGATTGCACAGGCGTTCGGAGGCGCGACGACTGCGCCGGACAAGGGGAGCGCAATGGCATGAGGCAGATTGCGCGCGCCTATCTCGCGTATCTTCGCGCCGGCATGGGGGTGATGTACCAGTATCGCGGCGAGATCATCCTCTGGGCGGTCTGGGGACTCGTGAACCCCGCCGTCATGTACGCGCTGTGGGCCAGCGGCGCGGAGAGCGCCTCCGACGGCATGGTCGCGGGCTACACGCGCGGCCAGTTCGCCGCTTACTACTTCGTCATCATGATCGTCGGTCATATGACCGCTGCATGGGATATCTGGGAGATCGGTTACCTCGTGCGCAGCGGGCAGATGTCGGCCTATCTGCTGCGGCCGATGATGCCGCTCTGGAAATCACTCGCCGACAACAGTGCATACAAGTTCGCCACCCTGCTGTTCGTCGTGCCGATGTGGGCCCTGTTCGCCTGGCTCGTCAAGCCCGACTTTGATACGAGCCCCTGGCAGTTCGGTCTCGGGGTGCTGGCGATCTTTTTCGCGTGGGCGATCAACTTTGTGCTGGGCTATTTGATTGCGATGGTCGCGTTCTGGGCGACGAAGCTGGAAGCGCTGGGCGAGATATACTTCGGCCTGGCGGTCATCTTTGGAGGTCGCTTCTGCCCGCTCGCCGCGATGCCGCCGGTCCTGATGTGGATGGCGTGGTGCATGCCGTTCCGCTGGATGTACGCGTTTCCAAGCGAGTTGCTCATCGGGAGAATCTCCGATCCGCGCGAGGCCCTGGCGGGTATTGCCGCTCAACTGGCGTGGATCGTCGGTGCGGGCGTCTGCCTGCGGATCGCGTGGAAGATGGCGGTCCAGCGATATACCGCCGTAAGTGGATGAGGGAAGCATGGTCCGCGCCGCAAAATTGATGCTGCTGTTCATGCAGGTAAGCGTGCAGAACATCGCCGCCTACCGGTTTGATCTGGTCGCGCGCGTCTTCATGTCGTTCATGCACCTCGGCATCGAAATCCTCGGCCTGTGGGTCGTGTTCAGCAATGTTGACGTAATCAACGGCTGGGGACCGTGGCACATGCTGATCCTCGTCGGGGTCTATCGCATTATCGCCGGCGGCATCCGCATCCTGATCGTGCCGAACATGCGCGAAGTGCTCGAGGAGATCCGCGAGGGCCGGTTCGATTTTGTGCTCCTGCGCCCGGTCAACGCCCAACTGCTGGCCAGCATCCGCAAGTTCGTCGTCTGGCGCTTCAGCGATGTCATTCTCGGCATGGCTGCTGCGATGGTCGGCGCCTACAAGCTGCTGGGCTACGTTCCCTTCGGCAAGGTCGCCACCTTCATCGTCATGCTGATCGCCAGCTTCGTGATCGTCTATTGCGTGTGGTTGATGCTTGCGACGCTCTGCTTCTGGTTCGTCCGCATCCAGAATATCGAGATGGTCTTCTGGAACGTCTTCGAGGCGGGCCGCTTCCCGATCGTCATCTACCGGCCAAGCGTGCAGTGGCTGCTGACGTTCGTCGTTCCCCTCGCCTTCATCACAACCTTTCCCGCGGCCGCCATGGCGGAAGACAAGGCGTTGATTCCGGCCCTGTCATGGCTGCCCTGTCCGCTCTGGGTGCCGGCGATCATCCTGGCGGGCGTGATGTTCGTGGTGTCCAACCGTTTCTGGAATTATGGGATCCGGCATTACAGCGGGGCGTCGGCATAAGGTTCCCGGAGGAGATTCCAACCATGCCGGCCCGATTCCGTTGGCGCGGCGACCGGTGAAACGATAGAATGATGTTACACATCCTCGCTTATGTCGGACCACGTCGATGAGACGATCGAAAGTCATCACCTTCTTGGCGATTGTGTCTTCCGCGCTGGTGTCAAGCGGCATCTCGTGCATCGACGAGGGCCGGTTTGCGCCGCCCGCGATCAACTTCCTCGCACCCGCGCCGTCCTGGGTCGGCGTGCCATACCAAGATGTCGTGACGTACAACGACCTCGGGCAATCGGTTCGCGGATGGTGGG
>NPIF01006058.1_pt1 | contig 11820 bp, 4 predicted proteins | sample 8637461 | NCBI WGS metagenome assembly NPIF01 (sample SAMN07420641, study PRJNA396082) | bioreactor metagenome | isolation source: sample BR12 brine-fed electro-methanogenic bioreactor BR | place: Japan: Kochi | collected 2016-12-09
CAGCGCGATGATCTCGAGGGTGCCGGGTTGGGGCGTCTTCTCCTGCGTCCACAGGTCCCAGGGGCGCAGGTCCATCAGCGCCTCCGCGTAAAGCGTGCCGACGACGGCGTCGTCTGGGAATCGCTCCCAGACCCCCGCCATCGCATCGGCGTAGGCCTGGTCGAGGCCGCTGCGCTCGGCCGGAGCGGGGTTGGCGTATCGCGCGGAGAGCGCTTCGATCAGCGCCCTCTCCACGGGGCTGGCGCCCGCGGCCACGGCCTGTGCTCGCTGCAGCGCGTCCCATGCCGCGCTTGCGCGCTCGGGCGGCAGGGCAGGGTTGTTGATGTGGGGTCCATGGCAGAGCGCGATGCCCCACCAGGCCATCGCGCACTCCGGGTCGAGCTCCGTGGCGCGGGTGAAAGCGCGGATCGCCTCGTCGTGGTTGAAGGCGAAGGCCCAGATGAGTCCCTGGTCGAAGAAGCGCTGGGCGAGCTCGGAAGAGGTCGTGACCTCGTAATGGTGGTCGCCGAGTCCTTCGTAGAGACCCGGGTCGGTCGACCCGGTATCCTCGGGTGGGGCCTCTCCGCAGCTCGCGAGGAGCAGGCACAGCGCAACGAACCCCAGGCACACCAACGTCTTCGACATCTTCCGTCCTCCCGAGACACGACTCTGAGTTAGCCGGAAGTGTTATCGAGTAAGCGGGGTGGCGTCAACGGGCTCCTTGGTGACGGTCCTGCTTGGCGCGCCCTACAGGTACGGGCGCAGCGTCAGGCTGATGTGGAGCGTCTCCTCTCCGCGCAGGACCTCGAGCTCCAGGCGCTCGCCTTCACGCTTCATCATCGGACGCAGCGTGTCGAAGTCGTAGTCCGACCCGGGGCGGCCATTGATCGAGAGGAGGCGGTCCTCGAGGCGTAGGCCGGCTTCCGCTGCGGGTCCCCCGGGCACGAGCTCGAGCACGAAGAAGCGCTTCTCGCGGTCCCGCGCGATGCGCATGCCCGACATCTCGTAGGGGAAGGGGTCGTCGAAAGTGTGATTCGGCTCGAGGAAGACGCGAAGGCCGGGGTAGTCGTAGATGAAGTTGAAGCGAGAGAGCAGGGCGAGGCCGATCGTCGCGTCGTGATAGACGTCGCCCCCGTAGTCGGCCGGCGTGAACCCGGCGAGGACCTCGCTGAGTTCGTAGTCACCCAGTGTGACTTTGGCGACGCGGCCGAAGTGCCCCGGGATCGGTCCCTGCATGCCGTAGCCGAGCGTCGTCTTCACCGCCTTGTCCGGAAGCGTGATCGCGGAGTCGTGCCCGGTGACCAGCCAGAGCGGCTTCCCCTCGCCGAGGTCCATCATCAAGGTCAGCGCGAGCTCGCGCCCGTCCGCAAGGCTGAGTTTGGCAGGGATACCGTAGGAGCCCTCGCCCATCGGGATCATGGGGAGCTCGATGCCTTTGCCGCTGTATTCGAAGTGCTTCGGCTCGGTGAGCGTGAGGAGCATCGTGTCGAAGTTGAACTCGACGACGAAGTGCTTGAGGAAGGTCCCGCTGACCTGACCCGCGGTGCCCTCCCAGAGGTTGACCTGGCCGGGTGTGTACTCGGTGGTGATCGCCGTCTGTCCCGTGAACTCGATCCCAGGAAAGCCGATCGTGACATCCGAGGAAGTGCGCGCGGGGACCGCGTCGCCCGTCCCGCCCCCGCCGACCTCGGCCGTGCCGTCGTAGCTCAGGCCGAGCGCGTCGACTTCGGGGCTGCCGAAGAAGAGCAGTTGGTCCCAGAGGCGACCGTTGTCGATGAGCATGTACGCCTTCTTGCCGTGGACCGTGCCGAGCATCCGCACGTCGCCGCGGTACACGTCGAAGGGGATCTCGACCGCGTGCCCACCGTCGAGGATGCGGTAGTCGCCGGGGGCCTCTCCGAGCTCGTGGGGCTGCGACGGCTCGTCAGACGAAGCGCCTGGCGCGCCGCAGGCCGCGAGGAGAAGGGCGAGAAGACCGATGGTGAGACTCTTCGGGGACGTCATCGGGGACCTCCGTCGTGGTGAGCGACGCTGCGTGAGAACAGCTCGATGAAATGCGCGACGTAGCTGTCGGCGTCGATCGGCGCGAACGAGTGCCCCGTCGAGAGGGCGCGGCTGATCACGGCTCGCGAGCTGTAGAGGAACTGGCTGATGCACGTGTCGACGTCGAGATCGGGGCGCAGGGAGCCGTCTTCGACGCCGCGGCGGAAGAGGGCACGGAGCGCCTCGGCGAGCTCGGAGTTCAGCGCGTCGTAGGCCGCGAAACTCTCTTCGGCCAGAGTGGAGCGCTCGATGCCCTTGAAGTCCCAGTAGAGCTGGAGCTGCATCGAGGAGGGGTTCTCGCGGGAGAAGGCGAAGAGGGTCTCGACCCAGATACGCAGCGCGTCGAGGCCGTCCCGCGCCGCGCTCAGTGCGGCGCGTTGCTGCTCCCAGCGCAGCCTCTGGTCCTCGACGTGCACGAGGAGTCCGATCTCGTCGCGGCTCTTGAAGTAGCTGTAGAGCGTGCGCCGGGTGTACTCGGCGGCGGCCGCGATGTCCTCCATGCGGGTGTTCTCGATGCCCTTGTCCGCGAACACCGCTCGGGCCGCGGCGAGGACGTAGGTGCGGCGGGCTTGCTTTTCGCTGTCTTTCCGAGACACCGTGCCTCCGAATGTGCATTTCACAAAGTGTGTAACGGAATGCACTTTACGAGAAGTGGTGAGCATCGGGGAGGTCGTCTACGGCGAGCGGTCTGCGGCAGGCGGCGAGCGGGCCGGCGCCACATCGAGGTGAATCGCGGTCAAAAAGCGTAGCCTCGCGCCAGGCAGCGCCGTACACTTCCGCAGATCTCGAAGTAAATCGGAACGCGCACCGGGTAAGCACCCTCCACCACAGACCGCTTCTCCAAACGAATGACTGTGCGGGGCTCGGTCGCCCCCTCCGGCCCCGCCGGGGAGGGACGATGCCTCACGCCGACATCGCGAGAGAGAGTTGTCTTCGCCGCGCGCTGCGCGTTCTCGTTCTCCTCCCGCTCGCCCTCGCGGCGCTGCCTTCGGAGGCGCAAACCCTCGTCTCTGGGGCGATCTCGACAGACACGACGTGGACGCTCGCCGGCTCGCCGTACGTCGTCACGGGCACGGTGACGGTGCAGGGAAGCGACGGACCGGACGGGGTCACCACCTTGACCATCGAGCCGGGCGTCGAGGTGCGCTTTCGCATCGCGACCCTCCTCAACGTCGGCGGCTCGAACGGCGACCCGGGAGCGATGATCGCGGATGGCGACGCGGGCGGCTCGCCCGCCACGATCACCTTCACGAGTGATGCCGCGGTCCCGGCTCCGGGCGATTGGAACTACATCCGCCTCTATCGCACGGCCCACCCGTCGACCGTGATCAGGAACGCGATCATCGAGTACGGCGGCCGCGGCAGCTCGGCGCAGCTCTTCGCCGACCAGAACGACGCGACGCCGTTCACACTGAGCGACACGATCTTCCGGAACGGCAGCGCGTGGGACATCCGCGTGTCCAACATCGCCGCCACGCTCGCCGTGACCGGCTGCACCCTCGAGAGCTTCTACTACGCACTGAACGCGACGGGCTGGACTTGGGACGGCAACACCTTCGACAACTGGGGAAGCCGACTCTCGCGCCTGACCCCCCAGGACGTGGACGCGTTGACGCACGGCAATACGTTCAACGCGGGAGTTGGCAGCCCCTCCGTCGAGGTGATCGGCGGGACGATGCCTCTCGACGCGAGCTGGTCGCCTGCGGCGGGCACGCTCGAGCTGACAGGAACCCTCACCGTGCAGGGAGACGACGGTCCCGACGCGCTGACGACCCTGACACTGGAACCAGGAACGAGGGTGGCGATGCCGATCGCGGGCATCTTCAACGTCGGCGGCTCGAGTGGACTTCCCGGCGCGCTGGTGGCGGATGGGGACGGTCCCGGTGGCCCCTCGAGCGTCGTGTTCACGAGCCGAGCTGCCGTGCCGGCGCCCGGAGACTGGAACTACCTGCGCCTCTACCGCACTGCCGACCCGTCGACCGTGATCAACAACGTGCTCATCGAGTACGCGGGGCGGGGCACGACGGGGCATCTCCTCGCCGACCAGAACTCGACGACGCCTTTCGGGATCAACGACGTCACCTTCGCGAACGGCAACGCGTACGACATCCGCATCACGAACACGCTGGCAAAGCTCGCCGTCACGAACTGCACGCTAGAGAGCTTCTACTACGCGGTCAACGCGATGGGACTGAGCTGGGACGGCAACACTTTCAACAACTGGGCGAGCCGCCTCTCGCGCATCCTGCCGGAGGATGTCGACGAGCTCTCCCACGGCAACACCTTCAACCCGGGTGTGCCGAGCCCGTCGGTCGAGGTCGTCGGCAAGACGCTCGCGCTCGACGCGAGCTGGAGCACGGCGCCGGGAAGCTACGAGTTGACGGGCTCGCTGACCGTGCAGGGCAACGCGGGCCCCGATGGCGTGAGCACGCTCGTGCTCGAACCGGGTGTGCGCGTCGAGCTCCCCATCTCGGGGATCTTCAACGTTGGGGGTTCGAGCGGGCTGCCCGGTGCGTTGATCGCGGACGGCGACGGCCCGGGGGGGCCGGCGAGGATCACGTTGACGAGCCGCGCGGTCTCGCCCGCGGCGGGCGACTGGAACTACCTGCGTTTGTGGCGAACCGCCCATACGTCGACGGTGCTGAACAACTTGCGCATCGAGTACGCGGGACGATCCGGCACGGGCCAACTCCTCGCCGATCAGTCGGACGGGACGCCGTTCGGCCTGAACGACATCATCTTCGCGGACGGGAGTTCGTGGGACATCCGCCTGAACAACATCGCCTCGAAGCTCGCCGTCACGAACTGTGCGCTCGAGAGCGTCTACTACGCGGTGGCGGCGACGGGCTCGAGCTGGGACGGCAACACCTTCGACAACTGGGGGAGCCGCCTCTCACGCGTGACGCCTCACGATGTCGATGAGATGACCCACGGCAACACCTTCAACGCGGGTGTCCCCGAGCCTCAGCTCGAGGTCAATGGCTCGGTGATGCCTCTCGATGGGAGCTGGAGCCCCGCCGCAGGGACCTTGATCTCCACCTCCTCGCTGACGATCCAGGGAGACGACGGTCCCGACAACGTGACGACGCTCACGCTCGAGCCGGGGCTGACGCTCGCGATGCCGATCTCCGGCATCATCAATGTCGGCGGCTCGAGCGGGCTGCCTGGCGCGCTCATCGCCGACGGCGACGGCCCGGGCGGACCCGCGACGATCACGCTGACGAGCCGTGCGGCGTCTCCCGCGGCCGGGGACTGGAACTACGTGCGCCTCTACCGGACGGCGGACCCCACGACTGTGCTCCGGAACGTGCACATCGAGTACGGGGGGCGCTCGGGCGCGGGGCAACTGCTCGCCGACCAGAACGACCAGAGTCTCTTCCCGGTCGAGGACGTCGTCTTCACGGACAGCTCCTCGTGGGATGTCCGCATGACCAACGCGAACGCGAAGCTGGCGGTGTCGGGTTGCACGCTCGAGAGCGTCTACTACGCGGTCAATGCGACGGGCTCGACGTGGGACGGCAACACCTTCGACGACTTCGGCGCACAGACCTCGCGCGTCTCCCTGCTCGACGCGGAACCGCTGACCCACGGCAACACTTTCAACTTGGTCCCGAACTCGGTGCTGGAAGTGTGGAACGGGACCCTGGGTGAGAGCGCGAGCTGGGGGCCGGCGGCCGGTCCGCTGCGCGCGGTCGCGACGATCGTCGTCAGCGGGCCCGACGTGGACGCCGTGCCGACGCTGACGCTCGAGCCAGGTGTGGAGTTGCTATTCAACAACTCGGGCTCATTGACCATCGGGGACGGCATCGGGAACAACCCCGGCGCGCTCGTCCTCGGGGAGGCCGCCGGGGCGCGTGTCGAGCTCGGCTCGTCCGACTCCGTCCCGCAGACCGGCGACTGGGCGGGCATCAACGTGCGCGTGGGCGGCCGGGTCGACGTGCGTGAGACCCGCATCCGCTACGCGTCGACCGCACTGCGCGTCGACGGCACGCTCGGCGTGCTCGACGGGCTGACCGTCAATCGCGCGAACATCGGCATCTTCCTCAACAGCGCGACGCTCGAGAACCAACTCGTGCGTTTCGTCAGCAAGAACAGCGACACGGCGCTCCGCGCCACGAACACCAGTGGCATCGTCGTACGCGACAGCGATCTCGTCGGGGACAGTTGGGGCGTGGACAACACGACGCCGAGCACCCAGTGCGTCGACGCGAACCAGAATTGGTGGGGACGGCCGGACGGGCCGAGCCAAGGGGAGCCGCCGACCGGGAGCTGTCCGCTGACGGCGGCGACAGGGAGCGGCTCGCCGATCAGCGACGGCGTGCTCTACGACATGGCGCTCTCGGAGCCGTTCGACGATGGCGATCCGATCGCTTGTGACGATGGCGACGGCATGGTCGATCCGTGTACCGGCGGGGCGACGACGGGATGTGACGACAACTGTTGTCTCGTGAGCAACCCCTCCCAGCGCGACATCGATGGCGACGGAGTGGGAGATGCCTGCGACGGCAACCCCGAGCTCTCCGTCTCTTCGGACCCGGCTGACGGTGCGGACTTCACCGAGGTGCAGGCGGCTGTCGATGCCGCGTACGACTTCGGCGAGTCCGGGACCCGCGTGAAGATCTTCAGCGGCCTCGGGCCCTACAACCAGTCCGTCGTGCTCGATCGCAACCAGGTGTTCCGTTTCGTGGGCTTCGAGTCCGCGGGTCCGGTCGTGCTCGACGGTGGGGCGGGCCCGGCCTTCGACGTGGTCAACAAGGTCGGGACGATCCCGATGCGCTTCGAGGGCCTGACGCTGCGCGGGCAGCAGGGAATCCGCGCCCTGGTCGACGTGTCCGTGAGTGGGACGCTGTTCGAGAACATCGGAGCGGAGGCGCTCGATCTGAACGCGGGGAGCCACGAGGTCTTCGACGTCGAGGTGCTGCCCCCCGCGGGGGTCGGAGCAGACGTCGCGGATGGCTCGAGTCTGACCCTATGGCGCACCCGAATGACCGGGCTCTCGAATGCGGGTCTGATCGCCGCGGGCGGCATCCCTGCCGAGAACGTCGTGATCGCAGACGGAGCCGGAGCCGATGGGGTACGGCTCGCGGCGACCGGCTCGGTCGATCTGAGCTACGCCACGGTCGCGGACAACACGGGGCGCGGCGTCGACAACAGCCAGGGTGGCAGCGTGATCGTCGAACGCTCGATCGTCTGGAACAACACACAAGACGACCTGGTGGGCGTCGCGTGCGCCTCCGTGAGCTGGTCCGACGTCGGCACGCCCGACTGCTCGGCTCAGAACGACAACATCTCTGTCGATCCCGAGTTGGTGGCCGAGCAGCGTCTCGCCTCGAGCTCGCCTTGTCTCGAGCACGGGCCGGGGCCAGCGAGTTACACCGGCACACCCGACAGCGACGCCGCAGGCGGGCCGCGACTGATCGACCACGACGGGGATGGCCTGGCGGTCAACGACTGCGGCGCGTACGAGCGCGAGCCCGACTCGCGCACGCCCGGCGAGGTCGAGAACCTTCGCTGGGACTCGGACTTCCGGCTCCTGTGGGATGCCGTGCCCGGGGCGGTGGAGTACCACGTCTACCGCAAGGACCTGGCGAGCCTCTCCTACCAGGCGTTCGCCACCTGTCGCGACGATCTCGACGGCGATCGCACCGACCTTCAGCTCGACGATTTGGAGGACCCCGCGGCGCAGAGTGGGTTCTCCTACCTGATCACGGCGGAGGACGGGCTCGGCCAGGAAGGGACGCTCGGCTTCTCCAGCGCGACGGAGCGAAGCAACTTCACCGCCTGTCCATGAGCCGGCGCTACGGTGACGGAGAAGGAGCGACAGGAGGCGAGGTGCGGGTGGAAAGAATGGGGTGATGGCGCGTAGGCTCGCCGCAAGGAGAACTCATGCGCAAAGTCACCCCTTACCGGAGCTTTCACGGCGCCGCCCGCGCGCTCGACAATGGCGGGCGTTTCTACAACGTCTTCACGAAGGCGGGTGACGCGGAGGTCACCTCCGCAGAGCTCTCGAAGGCGGCCGGTCTGGGCGGTGGGCTCGGCGGCGCCTTTCTCTTCTTCGAGCTCGCGACGGCGGAGTTGAGCGATGGTGACCGGTCTCAGCTCCGCGCGATGCTCGCCCCCTCGCTCAAGGAGAAGTGGGACAAGAAGGGGCCGGCCTGGCTCGAGCCCGAAGCCTTCGACGAACAAGCCGAACTCGAGAAGAGCTTCATCGTCGAGGGCGTCGCCGAGAAGCACGACGAGGAGACCGCCGTCACGTGTTTCATCATGATCCCGGTGATGGTGGGGCAGGTCACGACCTTCACCCAGATCCCGATCACCGAGGCCTTCGACGTGTACTTCGTGGGCTCGCGCGACGGTGTGGGGGAGGGCGGCTGCGTCGTCGTCGTTCCCAAGGGCGCGAAGGTGCCCCAGGGCGTGTCCATCCGGTGGGGCGGAATCGCGAAAGAACGTCGAGAGGGGAAGGGCGACGACGCGCCGAAACGCCTCTACCTCGAGCCCCGCTACTACACGGTGCTCGGTTAGCGCGATCGTCCTCTGGCCTCCGGAGCGGTCCCGGTGCACGAGGGGCTTCGCCGGCTCCTAGAGCGATTTCGTCGCCGCATCGACGAAAAAGCGGAGGCTATCGCGCCGAGAGGCCGATGGGCGTTGCCTTTCGGGCGGAATCGCCGTAAGTCCCGCATGACCCATGGTATCGGAACCGGTCTGGAGGTGGAGGCGTGCGCTCGCTGACTCGTGGCATTGCTAGAGGTCTGTTTACCCTTGGAATCATCATCGGAGCCGGAGTCGCGATCGCGGCCGAGCTGCGCATCGAGAGGAGCGACGCGGAGACCAAACTCCGCGTCGGCGACGCCGCCCCGTTCCACGTGACGGACGCGCTCGTTGCCAAGGCCAAGCTCGTCGAGCTCGCCGGCGGCACCACCCGCGTGGCGAGCTGGGTCGAAGAGAGGCCGGACGGGACGACGACGCCGTACTACGCGCTCGGCCTCGATGGGGCGCCGCTCGGCAAGGCGCGCGCGACGAACTACAGGCTCAAGCTGCACCACGGGGCGTTCGACCCCGCCTACGGCGCACCTGCCGTCGAGAGCGCGCTCGCTGCGCGTGAGGGTGGGCGCCTGCACATCGTGCAGTTCGTCTCGCAGCCCCTGGACGCGTATCGCGTCGCGCTGCGTGCGCTCGGCGCCGAGGTGCGGCACTTCCTCCCGAGTCACGCGTTCATCGTCGAGATGGACGGCGCCGCGGCCGAGAAGGTGGCGGCGCTCGACTTCGTGCGTTGGGTTGGCCCCTACCATCCGGCGTATCGCGTCGAGAGCGTGCTGCGCACCGACGCGGCCACTCTCGCTGCCCGCTTCGCGAAGCAGCGTTACAGCATCCTGCTCTTCGAGAGCAGCGACGCCCACAAGAGCGGCCTCGCGGCGCGCATGACGGCTCTCGGCGCCGAGGTCGACCAGGCGAACGCCGGCAAGTTCCTGATGGTGGCCACGCTGACGTCTGGTCAGCTCCTCGAAGTCGTGCAGTGGGACGAGATCGCCTACGTCGATCGCTGGAGCCCGCTCGAGCGCGACATGGACATCGTGCGCATTCAGGGCGGTGCGAACGAGCTCGAGTCGGTCGCCGGCTACACCGGCCACGGCGTGCGCGGCGAGTCCTTCGACACCGGCTTCAACGTCAATCACCCCGACTTCGCCTCGCGGCCCCCGATCCAGCACGGCGGCACTGTTGGCAACGACAGCCACGGTACGGCGTGCCTCGGCGTGTGCTTCGGTGACGGGACCGGCGACCCGCAGGCCCGCGGCCTGATGCCAGACGGCCAGCCGATCTGCGCGGACTACAACAACATCGGCCTGACCGGCACCGACCGTTACACCCACACTGGAGAGCTCCGCGAGGCGCCGTACTTCGCGGTGTTCCAGACCGCGAGCGTCGGGAGCTCGCGGACGACGGAGTACACGACGATCTCCGCGGACCACGACACCCTGCTCTTCGACTTCGACGTGCTGCACTGTCAGTCGCAGTCGAACGCCGGCAACCAGAACTCGCGGCCGCAGGCGTGGGCGAAGAACGTCGTCTCCGGCGGCGCGTTCAACCACTACGACACCGAAGACACCAGCGACGACTGCTGGTGCAGCACCGGCAGCATCGGCCCTGCCTCGGACGGACGCATCAAGCCCGACCTCAGCTTCTACTACGACGACACCTACACGACCTACACGACGGGTGACGGTTACGGGCAGTTCGGCGGCACGAGCGGAGCGACGCCGACGATCTGCGGCCACTTCGGCCTCTTCTTCCAGATGTGGTCGGACGGCATCTTCGGCAACGACGTCAACCCGAGCGCGAGCGTGTTCGAGAACCGCCCGCACATGACGACCGCCAAGGCGTTCATGATCAACACGGCAATCCAGTACCCGTTCAGCGGCACGAGCCACGACATGACGCGCGTGCACCAGGGCTGGGGCGTCCCGAACGTCAAGAACCTCTACGATCTCAAGGACAAGATCTCCTTCATCGACGAGACCGTGCTGCTCACCAACACCGAGAGCGTCGAGTTCAACACCTTCGTCGAGGCCGGTGAAGAGGCGCTGCGCATCACGATGACCTACGCGGACCCGGCCGGAAACCCGGCCGCCGCCATCCATCGCGTGAACGACCTGACGCTCAAGGCCGTCTCCCCCTCGGGTACGACCTACTGGGGGAACCACGGGCTGCTCGAGGGCAACTGGTCGGTGCCGGGCGGCTCGGCCAACACGGTCGACACCGTCGAGAACATCTTCGTCCAGAGCCCGGAAGAGGGGCTGTGGATCGTCACGGTCACCGCGAGCGAGCTCGTCCAGGACGGCCACGTCGAGACGCCCGAGCTCGACGCGGACTTCGCGGTCGTCGTCAGCGGCGGCAAGCTGAGCACCTGCAGCTCGGACGGCGTCGTCGCGCTCGGCAGCTCGAAGTACTCGTGTGAGGACGAAGGGAGCGTGCGCGTCGTCGACTGCGAGCTCAACACGGACGACAACGCCGTCGAGACCGTCTCGATCACGGTGCACTCCGACTCCGAGCCGGGTGGCGAGACGCTTGTCCTCACGGAGACCAACCCCGCCAGCGCGACCTTCGTCGCCACCTTCCCGATCAGCGGCACCAACGCGCCCGGCACCGTACTCGTCGCGGAAGGCGACACCGTCACGGCCACCTACGTCGACGCAAACGACGGCCAGGGCGGGATCAACGTGACGAAGACCGACACGGCGCTGATCGACTGCACCGCCCCCATCATCTCGAACGTGACGGCGAGCGACGTGCAGCCGCGCCGCGCGACGATCACGTTCACGACGGACGAGGATGCGACGAGCACCGTGCGCTACGGCGAGAGCTGCGCCGCGCTCGACCGCAGCTCGAGCTCGGCCTCGTACAAGACGAGCCACTCGATCACGCTCTTCGGCCTCGTCGACAACACCACCTACTTCTACGCGGTCGACGCGACCGACATCGCCGGCAACGCCGCCACCGACGACAACGGCGGGCTCTGCCACAGCTTCGCCACGCCGGAGATCCCCGACGCCTTCACCGAGCTCTTCGGCTCGGACAACGACATCGACTTCCGCCGCTTCACCTTCACGCCCAACGGGAGCATCGACTTCTACGCAGGGTGCACCGACTCGGTGACGGCGTTCCGGACGGACCCCGCGGGCGGGACGGCGCTCACGCTGACCGACGACACGAGTGAGCAGATCGATCTCACGGGCGGCGCCACCGTCTCTCTCTACGGCACCGCCTACTCGAGCGTCCACGTCGGCAGCAACGGCTACCTCA
>NPIF01003175.1_pt2 | contig 11802 bp, 6 predicted proteins | sample 8637461 | NCBI WGS metagenome assembly NPIF01 (sample SAMN07420641, study PRJNA396082) | bioreactor metagenome | isolation source: sample BR12 brine-fed electro-methanogenic bioreactor BR | place: Japan: Kochi | collected 2016-12-09
GATCGTCGCCACCGGCAGCCGCAGCAAGCCGCTCGCCGGCGTCGAGCTGGACGGCGACCGCATCGGCACGAGCACCGAGGCCCTGACCTACCCGAAGGTGCCGAAGCACCTCGTCGTCATCGGCGCGGGCGCGATCGGCCTCGAGCTCGGCTCCGTCTGGGCGCGCCTCGGTGCCGATGTCACCGTGCTCGAGTATTTCGACCGCATCTTGCCGGGCATGGACTCCGAGCTCGCCAAGGACGCCCTGCGCCTGTTCAAGAAGCAGGGACTGAAGTTCCATCTCGGCGCGCGCGTGACCGCCGCCAAGCGGAAGGGCGCCGGCTGCGTCGTCGAGGCCGAAGGCCTCGAGCCGATCGCGTGCGACCGCGTGCTGCTCGCCGTCGGCCGCGAGCCGAACACCGAGGGCCTCGGCCTCGAGAAGGTCGGCATCGAGGTCGACCGCCTCGGGCGCATCCCGGTCGACGAGGATTTCGCCACCGGCGTCCCGGGCCTCTTCGCGATCGGCGACGTCATCGAAGGTCCGATGCTCGCCCACAAGGCAGAGGAAGAGGGCGTCGCCTGCGTCGAGAAGATCGTCAACGGCTTCGGCCACGTGCCCTACGAGGCGATCCCGAACATCGTCTACACCCACCCGGAGATCGCCTCGGTCGGCCGCAGCGAGGACGAGCTCGAGGAAGCGGGCATCCCCTACAAGGCCGGCCGCTTCCCCTTCATGGCCAACGGGCGAGCGAAGGCGCTCGGCGAGACCGACGGCCGCGTCAAGGTCCTCGCCCACGCGGACACCGACCGCATCCTCGGCGTGCACGTGATCGGCCCCCGCGCTGGCGACCTCATCGCCGAGGCCGCGGTCGCGATCGAGTACGCGGCGAGCTCCGAAGACCTCGGCCGCGCCGTCCACGCGCACCCCACCCTGGCGGAAGCGATGAAGGAAGCCGCCTTGGCGGTGGAAGGCCGAGCGATCCACATGTAGGCGACTGGGACGGTCACCTCCTGGCGACGAAACGCCAGAGAACCCACGAGGAGGTGACTGTCCCGCTGGCAGTTCAACGCGGTGTCCCCCGCCCTAACTTTCGCCAAACCCACGACCCAAGCTATACTCCCCTCGGCATGTGGGACGACGTGCCGAGGGCCAGGGGGAGTGCCGCAATACCGTCAGTCCGAGGACCGCCGGGCGTCCGCGATTCCGCGGGCGTGGCTCGCCGCGTGCGCCGTGCTCGCCACGCTCTCACAACCCGCAGCCGCCCCTCCCGAGCCGACCCCGCCCACCTGCTCCGAGCTCGGCCCGATCCGCACCGTCTCGCACTACGGCCGCGAAACCAAGCTCTTCGCCGAGCTGCAGGAGCGCATCGCCGCGCTGCGCGGAGCCACGCCCTCCACCGAGTCGGTAGCGAGCCGATTCCGGGCCTGTCTCGACACGTGGCGCGAGACCGAAGAAGAAGGCGCCCCCGCCCTGCTCCCGAAGCTCCACTTCGAGATCGGCGACTCGAAGCAACTCCACTTCGGCTTCGAGGGACAGGAGATCCAGCGCCTCGCGCTGTCTCTACCGCTCTCGCGCCTCGTAGCCCGGGTCCAACGCGGACTGCTCCGCGCCACCGAGCAGGGCCCCGAGCGCGACGCGCTCGAGCGGGCGCTCTGGTACCTGTGGTTCGAAGCCACGGTCCGCGCCGGCGGTGAACGCCACGACTACTACAGCTACGCGGACGCGATCGCCTCGGTCCGTGCGCGAGATCGAGGACGGAGCTTCGGCATCGGCATCGACTGCGAGAAGGTCTCGGACGAGCTGAGAGTGCGCGCCATCGAAGACCCTGCCCTGCGAACGGCCGGCCTCGCGGTGGGCGATCGCGTGACGAACGTCAACGGACGCGCCCCGCTCTCGATGAGCGCCCACGAGCTCGGCGCCCTGTGGCTCGCGACAGAGCCGTTCCCCTACACCCTCGAGGCGCTCCGCGACGGCGAGACGACGACCTACCGCGCTCACGCCCGCCCTCGCCTTCACACGACGCTGCGCGCCACCCGCAGCGACGACGTGCTCTACCTCAAGCTGACGTCGTTCTCCAAGCGCAGCGAGCGCGAGCTCCGCCGCATCCTGCGCGCCGAGCGCCGCCGGGGCCCTTTCCGCATCGTCCTCGACCTCCGCGGAAACCCTGGCGGCACGATCTCGCTCGGGCTCGTCGACCTGTTCCTGCACCCCGGTCAGACGGTGGCGAGCATCGAGGACCGCGGCGACTCCGAGCCATCGGACATCATTGCGACCATCGAGTACTTCGACGAGAAGCTCGTCGTCCTCGTCGATCGCGACAGCGCCTCGATGTCCGAGATCTTCGCTGCAGCGATGCGCGCGCACGAGCGCGCAGAGCTCGTCGGCGAGCCAACGCGCGGCAAAGCCGTCGGTCAACGCGTGTTCCCCGTCGGCGACGAAGGCCAGATCGCACTCGTCGACTTCCGATGCTTCTTCCCGGGAACCCGCGAGAGCTGGGACACCGTCGGCATCGCTCCCGAATGGTCCGTCACCGTCTCGGACGAGCTCCGTGAGGAGCTCGACGAGGCTTACGCCGCCCCCGTGCTCGATCTCGCGCGGCTCGCGGAGCGGGACCCCGCCCTCCGCCGCGCACTCGCCACTCTCGAGGAGGCCCCATGATCCGCCGCACGCTAGCCGCGCTCCTTTCGCTTCTGCTGCTCACCGCCTTCGCCTACGCCAACGCGCCGCTCCCGATCGACGAGGCGGCGATCGTCGCGGACATGGAGCGGCTGATCGACGAGACGCCGCCGACAGACGAGTCCACCGCGAAGAAGGTCGCGAAGCTGCTCGAGCGCGGCATCGCCGCGCACGACCAGCGCAAGCTCGACAAGGCGATCAAGCAGTACAGAAAGGCGCTCGAGCACGACCCTCTGAACGCACTGGCGTACTACGAGCTCGCCTTCTCTCTCTTCGAGAAGGGTGAAGTCGTCCAGGCGCTCGAAGCCGCCACCCGCGCGCTCGTCATCGACCCGAAGCAGGCCATTTTCTACGTCCTCAAGGCCAACATCCTCGACACCCTCGGCCACTCGGACGCAGCCCTCTCCACCTACGAGACGCTGCTCGCCGCCCACCCCGAAGACCTGATGGGTTTGCTCAACTACGGCATCGCGCTCGAGAAGCAGCAGCGATACGCCGAGGCGGAGACTGCCTACGAGAAGGCGATCGAGCATCACCCCGGGCATCCGTCCGCGTACTTCCACTACGCGCGCCTGTGCCGCACCCGCGGCTACAACTACGACGAAGAGCGCTTGCTCGATCAGTTCGTCGAGCGCGGCCAGAAGGACCCACGGCTCCCGAGCGTCGAAGCGCGGCTGAAGGAGCTGAAGGCGCTCGAGATCCGGATGGACCCCACGGACCCCCATGCCGCGGTCTCACTCGCCGCCAACATGGCCCGGGCCGTCTGGCGTACGACCACGCATCGCGAGCGCTTCCCCGAGGCGCGCGGATACCACCCGACGATCGAAGAGGAACGCGAGGTCGCCAGCACCATCCTCGAGATCTGGCGCGGCAAGAAGAGCGAGGATCCCGACGCGAAGCACAGCGAGTACGACCTCCTCGTGGACGCCGCCGACGCAGGGCATCTCGACGCGTTCCTCTACACCACGCGTTCCCCCGCCCTCGGCGAAGCGGCGGCGAGCTGGCTCTCGGAGCACCCCGAGGAAGTGGCCGCGTTGACCAAGTGGCTCTCGGATCGCGGGATTGCGCTGCCTCAGAACACGCCGAGAGCCTCGCTCCTCGACGAAGCCAGAAGCGGCGTGGAAAAGCTGCTGACGCGCGTGACGAAGTCCGAAGTGAAGTACGCCGTGCAGCAGGGAGGCGCCGAGCACGCCGCCCGTTTTCTGGAAACCGAGTCGGGACGCTTCGCGGGGCTCGCGCTGCCCACTGGACCGAAGCTTCGCTGCAGCGGGACCGTGAAGCGCGGAGAGAAGCAGAACCGCGCGGAAGGCCTGAGCGTCGTGTTCCCGATCCTCCGTTGCTACCGCCCCGGAAGCGAGGAACATGCCGCAGCCGCGCGCCTCGCGATGGTGCACGGCGTGCGCCTCGAGGAGATCGCGTTCTCCCCGCGCGGCGCCGTCCTCTTCGCGGACGGAGGCGCCACCGTCCATGCGTCGGCGTCCGCCGAGCTGTCCTACTGGCTCGCGAAGGCCGCGTGGCGGCTCGAGGAAGGGTTCGCGAAGGCAAACGGCGGGCCCGAAGACCCCGCGCAGCCGAGCATCGAAGAGGAGATCTTCGCCGTCCTCATGGCCGCGGGCTCCTACGCGAACGCGCGCGAGAACGCCGCTGCCGAGAGTGAGGCCGAAGAGATCCAGCCCGAAGACCCCGCGATGGAGCGCGCGATCGCGGCGTGCGAGACGGGCGACCTCGCCGGCTTCGTGCTCTACGAGATCCTCTACAAGCGCTATGGCCTGGACCTCGACGCGCTCGACGAGGGGCTCGCGAACCGGGTCGACGCGTACGTGGGCCGCTACGTCATGGTGAGAACGGACCAGGCGCAGATGTGAGGAACCGCTAGGAGTCCTGGCCCACGCGCGCCAACTCCTGCCCCACCGCCTCGAGCAGCGCGGCGCGCGTGAACGGCTTCTGCAGCAAGGAGATGTCCTCCTCGAGGACGCCGTGCGGCGCGATGATGTCGTCGGTGTAGCCCGAGATGTAGAGCGTGCGCAGCCCCGGGATCATACGACTCAAGCGCTCGGAGACGTCACGCCCGCTCATGTCGCCCATCACGACGTCGGTGACGAGGAGCTCGGGCGCGAACGAGCCCTGCTCGACGAGGTGGATCGCTTCGGCTCCATCGCGCGAGGCGCGCACAGCGTGCCCTCCGAAGCGCAGCATGTTCGTGACCACCGTCCGCACGCTCTCGTCGTCTTCACAGAGCAAGATCTGCGCGCTGCGGAGCTCTTCCCGCTTGCCCGCCGGCGACTCGACATCGACGGAGGCGGCCCCTGGCGCGTGCTCGGGTCCGGGGAACCCGACGTAGAACGCGGTCCCTTCGCCAGGAGCACTCTCTACACGGAGGGCTCCGCGGGCCTGACGAACGATTCCATGGACCGTGGCGAGACCGAGGCCGGTCCCCTTCCCCGTGCGTTTCGTCGTGAAGAACGGCTCGAAGATGCGCTCCTGCGTCGCGCGATCCATCCCCGTTCCCGTGTCCCGCACGACGAGCAGCGCGCGGAGGGGCGGTTCGCCAGGCGCCCGTGACGCGGCGATCGTGTCGCCGACGCGCACGGAACGGGTCTCGATGCTCAGCGTCCCGCCTCGCGGCATCGCGTCCCGCGCGTTGAGCGCGAGATTCAGGATCACTTGCTCGAGCTGCGCCCGGTCCGCGACGATCTCCGCCAGCCCGTCCTCGCGTTCGATCTCCAGCGCGACGTTCTCGGGCAACAGGCGACGCAGCAGCGGCTCGACGAGCCCCACCGCCTCATCGAGCGCGAGAGCCTTGGGCCGTCGCACCTGCCGGCGACCGAATGCGAGGAGCTGCTGCGTCAGAGCGGCCGCGCGCTCCCCGCCGCCACGGATCTCGCGCAGATTCTCGGCGAGCTCTTCCCGGTTCGGCTCCAACTCCCCGAGGTCGCCGAGCGACAGCTCCACGTTTCCCAGGATGGCTGTCAGGACGTTGTTGAAGTCGTGCGCCACGCCACCCGCGAGGCGGCCGATCGCCTCGAGCTTCTGCGAGACCTGGAGTTGCTTCTCGAGCTCGTGCTCCCGCGTGACGTCACGCTCGAGCACCATGCCCGCGATGAGCTCACCCTTGGCGTTGCGCACCGGTGAGACCGTGAGCTCCGAGTCGTAGGAGCCGCCATCTTTCCGGCGCGCAGCAATCGGCCCGTGCCAGCTCTCACCCGTCTGCACGGCACGCAACACCTCCTCGAGTGCGGCCGCCGCGTCCTCACCCGTGCGACGGAAGTCGAGACGCGCCCCACGCGCCTCTTCCCGCGAGTAACCGCTCAACGTCTCGAACGCAGGGTTGACGTATCGAATCACGCCCTGGACATCTGCGATGACGACGGCATCGGCGACCTGCTCGACCACCGTCGCGAGCCGCTCGTTCTCCTCCTCGGCGGCCTTGCGCTCCGTGATATCGACGTGGGTGCCGAGCATGCGAAGTGGCGTCCCGTCCTCGGCACGTTCGAAGACGCGGCCGCGACTGAGGATCCACCGGTAGCTCCCATCTCTGGCCCGCATCCGGAACTCGGCATCGAACACCGGGCGCACTCCCGCGCGATGTTCGGCGAGGCGCGTCACGACGTCCTCGCGCTCCTCCGGGTGGATCATCTCGGCCCAGGCTTCGAGACTCGGCCGGATCTCGTCGACCGTGTAACCGAGCATGGCGGCCCAGCGCTCGTCGCAGAGCGCCCTCTCGCTCGGCAGTTGCACGTCCCATAGCCCGAGGTCGCCACCCGTCAGCGCGAGATCGACCTGCTCGTCGCGCTCGCGAAGCCGCTGCTCCGCGCGCCGGCGCTCCGCCAGCTCCTCCCTCAAGAGCCGCGTCTTCGCGGCCACTTGCCTGCGGAGCGTCCAGGTCCACAGCGCGAGCAGCAGCGACACTACGACGAGGGGGACGCCACCCCAGAGCGCGACGCGCACGAGCGCACGCCCCCAGCCTTCGCGTTCGTAGAGTCCGAACCAGCGCTCGTGGATCTCGTCGTAGCGTCCGGTGGCCTCGATCAGCTTGAGCCCCTCGTTGATCTGCGCCTGGAGATGATGATCCCCCTCGCGCACCGCGATGCTCAGCCGGCACGACTCCAGGGGAGCGCCCACTGTGACGAGGCCGTCGAGACCGAGCTCATCGCTGAGGAAGAACGACTGCAGCTTCGTCAGCAAGGTCGCGTCCGCGTCGCCACGGGCGACCATCCGGAGCGCCTCCCGAGGGAAACGTACGGTCTCGATCGCGAAGGAGGGATGCTCCCGCAGCAGACGTTCGTGCATCACGCCGCCATCGATGACGACAACCCGCCCCCCGGCGAGATCCTCGAGGGTCTCGATCCGCGAGCCACGCCTGACGGTGAGCACGTACGACGCGGTCAGGTGGGGCGTCGTGAAGTCGACCACCGCCTCGCGCTCATCCGTGGCGCACATGCCGAGCAGCGCGTCGATGCGGCCTTCCTCGAGCGCGCGGCGCATCTCGTCCCAGGGCCCCGCGTCGACCTCGATGTCGAGATGCATCGCCTCCGCGACCGCCCGCATGATGTCGATCTCGAAGCCAACCGGACGGCCCTCGGCGTCCACGTACGAGTAGGGCGCCCACTCCGCGTCGGCGCGAACGACGATCGCGCCGCGCTGCTCGTCCTGCCCGAACGCAGAGGCGCTCGCTGCGATGACGACGAGACCCACCCTCGCGAGCCGGCCCCAGCGCTGCCACCTGCCGTCCCTCGACCTTCCCCCAACCACGCGCTCCTCCCATCGCGACAGTCGTGAGCAACTCCGCCACGCGCGCCCCAACCCGCGCGGCGACGGCCCTCCTAATCCTGCACGTGGCGCTCCTTCCGCCGAAGCTCCGACTCGACGGCTTCGATCAAACGCGCCCGGCTGAAGGGCTTCTGCAACAAGACCACGCCGTCCTCGAGGACACCGTGGCGCGCAATGATGTCATCGGTGTAGCCCGAGATGTAGAGCGTCGCGAGCGAAGGCACGCGCTCGGCGAGCTTCTCGGCCAGTTCCCGGCCGCTCATGTCCGGCATGACGACGTCGGTCACCAGGAGATCGGGGAGCTCGACCTTGCCGTCGAGCAGCGCGAGCGCGTCGAGACCATCCTCGGCGACCCAGACCTCGTATCCACCCTGGCGCAGCATGCTGGCCACGACATCACGCACGCTCTCGTCGTCCTCGCAGAACAGGACCCTGGCCCGCGATGGGGTCTCGCTTCGCGAGACGCGGGCCGCTGGCGGCGTCGCAAGGTCCGGCTCCTCGGCGGCCTCGCTCTCCGGGAACGCGAGGTAGAAGGTGGTGCCCACACCCGGCTCGCTCTCGACCCGTACGTCACCCCCCGCCTGCCGGACGACGCCATACACGGTGGCAAGTCCGAGCCCTGTACCCTTGCCCACACCCTTGGTGGTGAAGAAGGGCTCGAACACGCGGTCCAGCGTTCGCCGGTCCATCCCGATCCCGGTGTCGCGCACGGTCAGGAGGACGCGGCAAGGTACGTCCACACCTTCGCGGTTCGGGCCAAACTCCCCCTCCTTTGGGATCGAGGTCTCGAGCGTCAGGGTCCCGCCCTTCGGCATGGCGTCGCGAGCGTTCAGAGCGAGGTTGAGCACGACCTGCTCGATCTGCGCCGGGTCGGCGACGATGCGTGGGAGCCCGGGCTCGCGGTGGAGCTCCAGGCGGACGTTCTCCGGCAGGAGGCGGTGGAGCAAGGGCTCGACGAGCCCGAGTGCCGTGTTGAGGTCGAGCGCGGCGGGCTTCGAGATCTGTCGCCGGCTGAAGGCAAGGAGCTGCTGAGTCAACGCGGCGGCACGCTGCCCGCTCTCGCGAATCTGCTCGAGACTCGCGCCGAGCTCGCCGAGGTCGGGATCCCCCGCCTCGAGGTCACCGAGCGCGAGTTCGACGTTGCCGAGGATCGCCGTGAGGATGTTGTTGAAGTCGTGAGCGACGCCTCCCGCGAGCTGCCCGATCGCTTCGAGCTTCTGCGAGACCCGGAGCTGTTTCTCGAGCTCGAGCTCGCGAGTGATGTCGCGCTCGATCGCCATGTAGCTGATGACTTGCCCGTCTGCGTCGCGCACGGGAGAGACGGTGGTCTCAGACTCGTAGACGGATCCGTCCTTGCGTTTCGCGGTGAAGTGCCCGTGCCAGACCTCGCCGCCCTGGACGGTGCGCCACAACTCCTCGAACGCTCCCTCGTCTTCACCCTCTCCGTTGAGGAAGTGCGGGTCGGAGCCGAGCACTTCCTCGCGGGAGTAGCCCGTCGTCCGCACGAAGGAGGGGTTGACGTAGCTGATGCGCCCCGCGGCGTCGGTGATGAGAACCGTCTCCGCCGCCTGCTCGACGACCGACGCGAGCCGCGCCATCTCCTGCTCGTTGCGCTTGCGCTCGGTGATGTCGAGGTGTGTCCCGACCATGCGCAGCGCCTCGCCGGCGTCGTCACGCGCGAAGACCCGCCCCCGGCTGAGGATCCAGCGCCAGCTCCCGTCCTTCGCTCGCATCCTGAACTCGGCCTCGTAGGACGGCGTGCGCTGCGAGATGTGCTCGTCGTAGATCGCCCTCACCCGAGGAGCGTCCTCCGGGTGAAGGAGTGCGGCCCAGCTCGCGTACGACGCCTCGATCTCCCCGGGCTCGTAGCCAAGCATCTCGCTCCAGCGATCGTTGAAAACCGCCTCCCCGCTCGGTACGTGCAGGTCCCACAAGCCGAGGTCGCCCCCCTTGAGCGCCAGCTCGACCTGCTCCTCGCGGTCGCGCAGCTCTTCCTCGGCACGACGCCGCTCCGCGAGTTCCGTCCTCAACATCCGCGTCTTCGACCCGACCTGCCGCCNNGCCGAAGGGTCCAGGACCACAGCAGCAACAGGAAGAGGGCGGCGACGAGCGGGATCCCAACCCACAGGGCAGTGCGCCAAAGACCACGGGTCCAGGGCTCGTGCGTGTAGAGCCCGAACCACTTCTCGTGGATCTCGTCGTAACGCCCGCTCTGCTCGAGCAGGTTCAAACCTTCGTTCAGTTGGGCCTGAAGCGCGCGGTCTCCCTCCCTCACCGCGAAGCTGTAGCTCCGAGGCGCGAGCGGCGCGCCGACGGCGACGATCTCGTCATGGCCGATCTCGCTGGCGAGAAACAGAGCTTGCACTTTCGCGAGGATGGCGGCGTCGACCCGGCCCGCGGCCAGCCAGTCGAGCACGCGCTCGGGGTTCTCGAGCGGCACGACCGTCGCGCCCCGGTCGTCCCCGAGCAGCATGTCGTGCGAGACGTCGCCCTGGTGCACCGCGACGCGCGCTCCATCGAGATCCGCCAAGCCCCCGATGGGCGAGCCGTCGACGACGAGCACCGAGTACGAGACCATCAGGTGCGGAGTCGAGAAATCGACGAGCGCGTCCCGCTCTTCGGTGACGAGCATGCCGACGAGACCGTCGATCCGCCCCTCCTCGAGCTCGCGCCGCACCTCTTCCCAAACGCCGGCCTCGACCGTGATCTCGAGCCCCATCGCCTCGGCCGCGGCGCGCAGGACATCGACGCCGTACCCCGTGGCCTCTCCGTCCGGCGTGACGAACTCGTACGGCGGATACGCCTCGTCGCAGCGGAAGACGAGGCGCCGCGCAGCCGGCTCTTCGTCGTTGATGGCAAACAGGACGCCCGGGAGGAGAGTGACGCCGAGGCAGACGAAGCCGAGAAGGCGTGCCCCGAATTGCCAATCGCTCAGGATCCCTCGTCTCACAGGCCACTCCTGCGCCACGTTGACCTGATCCCAGTCCGCCCGCGAAACCCCGGCCGCGAAACGACTCACCCCGCTGGCATTAAACTCAAGTTTGGCCCAAAGGACAATCGGCCCGACGCGTGTCTCACTCTCCGGTGAGCCAGGCCCGTACCGCTTCGAGGTCACCCTCGTCGTGCCAGCCGTGGAACGCGACCCGCAGATAACCCTCGCGCACCGACGCATGGACGCCGCGCCCGAATCCGCTCGCGAGCAGACGTGTCCAGGCCTCCGCCCCTGCCCCCGCGTGGTGCAGCGCCGCAATGGAACCGAGACGTCCGCGCTCACGCAGCACCTCGAGCCGCGCCGCCTCCGCGGCCCACCGCGGCGACGCGCCGAGCGCACCGAAGAGCGCGCGCTGGAGCCCATCGACGTGCGCCGCAATCCGCGAGACACCCGCCCCGTTGATCGCCGCGAGCGACGCCTCGAGTGCCGCCGCTCCGACGAGGTTGGGCACGCCGAGCTCGAAGCGCGTCCCGTCGTCCGCCCACGCGCGCTCGTAGTCGGTCGACGGCCGCGCGAAGTCGGTCGCGTCCTCGACGGACAGCCACGACCCGAGCGGCGCCAGCTTCTCCCGGAACGCCGGGCTCGTGTAGAGCAGGCCGAGCCCCTGGGGCGCGAGCAGCCCCTTGTGGCCCCCGGTCGCGAACGCCGCGATGCCCTCGAGCTCGGGCACGAGAGTTCCGGCGCCCTGGATCCCGTCGACGACGAGCTCGACGCCCCGCGCGCGGCAGAGCGCCGCGAGGCGCGGCAGGTCGAGGCGCAGACCATCCTGGAAGCGCACCCAGGACACGGAGACCAGCCGCGTGCGCTCGCCGATCGCCGCCGCGATCGCCTCCTCGGGCTCGACGTCCGGAGGCGGGGGCGCACCGTCCCAGGCCTCGCTCCCGGAGCGGTGGCCAGACCACAGGGGGACTTTGCGAAGCCGGACGCCGCGCGCCTCGAGCGCGCGCCAGGGCCAGGCGTTCGCGGGGAACTCGCCGAGCGGCGTCAGCACCTCGTCCCCTTCCTCGAAGGGGTACCCCTGCGCGACCGTGCTGAGACCGGAGGAGGTCGTCGCCGTCAGGCTGAGATGGCGCGGGTCGACGCCGAGGAGCACCGCCCCCTCGCTCTTGAGACGTGCCTGCAGGCCGAGGAAGTCGTCTTCCCAGCCCATCTTCCAGGGCTGCGTCTCCTTGGCGAAGAACCTCTCGACCGCCCTCGCAGCCGAGAGCGGGACGGGACCTTCGGCACAGTGCATCACCCAGACGATGCCGTCCTCGAGATCGAAGTTCTCACGGGCAAGCGGCGGTCTCATCACGGCTCCCTACTTCTGCGTCGGCAAGAAGCGCGATTCTAACGCCGTCTCACTCAGCGGCCGAAGGCCGCGCACGCGTTCGGCACGCTCTGC
>NPIF01004131.1_pt1 | contig 11799 bp, 9 predicted proteins | sample 8637461 | NCBI WGS metagenome assembly NPIF01 (sample SAMN07420641, study PRJNA396082) | bioreactor metagenome | isolation source: sample BR12 brine-fed electro-methanogenic bioreactor BR | place: Japan: Kochi | collected 2016-12-09
CTTCACTCGCACCGAAGTGCTGGCGCAGCGCTTCGATCTGCGCCGGCGTGACCCAGACTTCGGCCTCGGGCAGCACGAGCTCCCCCTGTTCCCCGAGTCCGAGCGCGGTGTCGGGAGGTGTCAGTGCACCGGCGAGACGCACGATCCGGAGGTGATACGCGGTCTGCGGCAGACCGGCGAGACGTTCCCCCTCGTCCGCACCGAGAGCGAAGCCAGCGACGGACGGGATCGATACCAGAATCGACAAGACGAGACTCTGCAGACGACGGTTCATCGGGATGCTCCTACGGCCAGCGCGCTGAGCGCTCGTTGTTCTTCGGGGAGAACCAGGATCGTCCCCGGCGCGACATCCGGCTCGAGCCGGGCCTGGACGGGGCGCCCTCCGACGCGCAGCTCGAGGATCTCGACCTCGGGCGCCGGCTCGAGGGGGAGGAATCGGGGCACGACGATCAGCGCGAGCACGGCGAGGCCTGCCGCGACGGCCCAGAGGAGCCGGGGAGCCCGGCGAGGGCTCTCGAGATCGACCGCCACTTCTTCGAGCGTCCGCTCGAAAAGAGCGAGTCCCTTCCGCTCGTGGTTCATCGTTCCTCCTCCTGGCACGCGAGCTGCGTCAAGCGCCGGCGCGCATCGCGGGCGATCGAGCGCACACCCGCCGCGCTCATCCCGAGCACACGCGCGGTCTCCTCGGCGCTGAGCTCGGCGATCTCGTAGAGCGCGACGACCTCACGCATCCGGGGGGTCAGACCGGCGAGGAGGCGCGCGAGAGTGTCCCGTGCCTCGAACGCTGGTGCGGGTCCCGGGGTGATGGGAGCGAGCAATCGCGCCCACGCATCTTTGAGGCGAAGCCTCCTGCCCTCGCTGCGGCGCTGATTGCGAAGCCGGCTCAAGGCGATCGTCGCGAGCCAGCTCTCGCAGCTTCCCCTTCGGGCGTCGAAGGTCTCGAGCTTGTCATGGGCGGAGAGGAGTGTGTCCTGCACGAGGTCTTCCGCGTCATGGGGAGACGCGCCCGCGGCGAGAAGGACCCGCAACAAGCGAGGACGTGCCACGGCCAGCCAGCTCTCCGCGCTGCGCGCTCCTTGGCGCACGGCGAGCACGAGTTCGGTCAGGGCCGTGTTCTTCCCTCCCGACTCTTCCCGGTTCGCGCGGCTCAGGCTGGCCACTTCGCTCCCCATCGCTCACCTCATCTCCGAGTATCCACTACTGAATACACCGCCGGAGGACTCGGCGTGCGGAGTCGGGAGGTTTTTCTAGGAGCCCGAGGAGAGGCCGGCGCTTGCTGTCTGCGGCGAGCGACCGGCTTGGTGTGCGTGGTGGTTGTCGTGAGGGGAGGGCGTGAGGGAACTGCGTGAGGGAGGGGACTGTCAACCGCCTTGTACGAGTCGTGATGGGTTGGTCTTCGCGGTTGACTGTCCCCGGCAGTTCTCGGCTTTGCTTGCTTGTGGTGAGTGTTGGTTGGTGGGTGTCGGGAGGTTGTTGCGCTTCAGCGTTCTCCGGCCACCTTTCGGAGCATTCTCTGGGCGGAGACTGCTACGGGTTCGGCGTCGGCGCACTCTTCGATGACCCGCGCCAGTTCCACGACCGCTTCCTCGCGGCGTCCGGCGGCGCCTAGCACTTCCGCGAGCTCGATCCGGTGCCTGCAGGCCACGAAGGGCGGGATCCCGCGGAGGTGAAAGTCGGGCCGCTCGCCCGTGTACGGCAGATCCGGTTCCGCGTCGAGGAAACGCCGGTAATCCGCGATGCCCTCCTCGAAACGGCGGAGCTGAGCGAGGCAACGCGCGCGCGAGCGAAGCGCGGCGAGGTGCCAGTCCCGCGCGACGCCCTCGAGGGCGAGGACCGCATCGAAGTGCTCGAGCGCCTCGGCGAAGCGGCCACTGCGCCGCAACCGATCCCCCACACGTATGCGGACGAGAGGGTTGCGTGGTTCGACCGCCGCCGCGCGCTGGAACGCGGCAAGCGCGCCCTCCGCATCCCCCCGTCCGTCGAGCTCCTCGCCGTAGAGCACGAGATCCGGCGGCGGGAGTGTCGCCCGCGCGGGCGCGCTGACGATCGTCCCGGCGAGGGTAGCGAGCGCGAGGATCGCGATCGCGACCCATCGCCGCCCGTTCGGGCGCGCCGCGATACAACCGGCCGCCGCGATGGGCAGGAGGAGAAGGAGCGCGGGCAGGCGGAAGCGCGCGGTGTGGAAGAAGAGCACCGGCGTGATCAACCACGTGCCGGCCAGGAGCAGGAGCGGTGCGGCCGCACGGTGTCGCCTCCAGCCCAGGGCGACACCCACGACGAGGAAGGGTGCCAGGAGGACGAAGGGCAGGTGCACTGGGCCGAGGCGCGGGAGGAGCACGCGGAGCACTCCCGAGTGCGCGCAGAGTTCGTCGATGCGGCGGTTGTTCGAGATCTCGTAGCCGGAGATCAGAAGTGCGCTCTTGTTCGCGAGCACCGCGAGCTGTGTCCCGGGCTCCGCCACGGCGCGCCGCACCGACTGCGCGAGGAAGAAGCGCTGATGCTCGCTCCCGCGCGCGCGGCCGAGCTCCGGGGGCGCGTTGTAGAGACGCATCCACGCGAAGTCGGGGTTCCAGTTCCCCGAGCCCTGATCGAAGGCGGGGTCATTGCCCATGAAGAGGTTGATGCCACCGTTCCACGACACGAGGACCGGATCGCGCTCGACGATCGCGTTTCGAGCGCTGACCGGGGCGACGACAAGGAGCGCGGGGACGAGGAGCAGCGCGAGCGCGCGCACCCGTGTCATCTCCGGCCAGCGCCGCGGCGCCGAAAACAAGAGCCACGTAGCCAGCGCGAACAGGAGGAGGAGCGCGTTGGCCCGCGTGACCGTCGCGAGGCCGAGAAGCAGCCCGGCGAAAGCGAGGGGCCGCGCTGGGTCTTCTTGCTCCATCGCGTCGACGAGGCGATCCGCCGCACCGAGGAGCAGCAAGCTCACCCAAGGGGTTAGAAGGAGTGTCGCGTCGAAGTAGATCGCGGGTCCGTAGAGCGCTGCGACGAGACCGGCGACCCAAGCGGCCCGCGCGCCCCCGAGCCGGGCTGCGATGCGAGCGATGAGGAAGACCGACGCGGTGCCACAACACGCAGCGAGGATGCGCGCGGCGACGACGGAGTGCTCCGGCCCGGTGAACGCACCGACCACCGCCAGCAGGTAGGAGAACAGGGGCCCCTTGTAGAACGCCCCGGAGCCGGGGGCGAGCCAACCTTCTCCGAGGATGCGAGCCGCTTCTGTAGCGTGAAAGGCCGAGTCGACGACCGGCACGCGAAAGAGGGGATCACTCCCGGCGAGCCACACGAGGTGCACGGTGCGCACGAGCGCCGCGAGGGCAGTCGGAACGAGCAGCTCGACCGGGGGGCGACGCACGGCTACTCCAGGCTCTCGAGGACGAGCGTGTGCACGCTCGGCCCTGGGAGGAAGGGCGTGGGCTCGCCGTGGACCCAGGCGTCGTGACCCGCGGAGTAGTACGGGGAGAGGGGATGGCCGCTCTGCCCGCCGGGCATGTGGAAGACGCCGTCCTCCTCGCGTCCCGGAGAGACGACGAAACGCTGACTTGCGCCAAAGGCGGGAGCCGCGACGCGCGGCATGTCGCGGTCACCGTCGAGAGGCTCGCGAGGCATGTCGATGGTCTCGGAGAGCCACGGGAGCGCGAGACTGAGCGGATGGCGAATGCGAGCCGTGTTCCGCTTGCCCCACGTCGCGTCCGCGAGACGCGCTCCATCTGCGCCGAACTCGTCGATCACGTCGTCGGCCGCCGCGAGGAGCAGGGCATCCCAACTCTCGTACTCGGCGTCCAGCATGTGACGCGGGCGCGTCTCGACGAGACTCCAAAGCGCGCCCTCGACCTGACGGCTGCTGAACCGGAACGACTCGTCCGCCGCCGTCACGCTCGCAAGGAGCGGCGCGAGACTGCGCTCGGCCACGCGGCTCCGGAATCGCCGCACGAGCCGGTAACCGGCATCCGCCGCCGCGGCGCGCCCGCTCCATCCGTCCGCAAGGCTTCGCAACTCTCCGCGGGGCCCCTCCGCCGCCTCGCCTTCCAACGTGGCCAGCAAGAGCTCGCGCCAACGCGTGAGGAAGAGGGCGCGGTCGTCGAGCTGGATCGCGAGCATGTCTTCGGGGCTCACGCGATCGCGCGCGCGTAGACCGTCTCGAATCTGCCGGGCGCGCGCGCCGAGCGCATACCCGCCGTCACCGATCAGCGCGAGCTCCTCTCCCTCGACCAGGCGGTTGTTCGCGGTCCACAGCAGGCCCTCCTCGGGCTCGACGATGCGCGGGTACTCGCTCTTGTCCAGCCACCCGTCCCAGCGTCGCGACCCGTCCGCCCAGCTCGTCGGGAGCGCACCATCGAAACCGACGCGACGCGGCATGGTGCCGATGATCGTCCACGCGATCGTGCCCTCGTCCGTCGCGACGACGAGGTTCTGCGCGGGCATGCCGCAACCGTGAGCAACCTCGAAGGCCTCCTCGACGTTCGTCGCCGTCTCCATCCCGAGGAGGTCGAAGTCGACGGCCTCGACATCGTGGGCCACCCAGCGCAGCGCGAGTTCACGCCCAGCATGGTCACGACCGATCACCGGCCCCCAGCGTGTCCAACGCACCGTCGTGGTCACGGAGTCCTGCCCCTTGACCCGAATCTCCTCCTCGTGGACCTCGAAGGGCTCGGAACCTTCTGGCGTGAGGTAGCGCGTCGCGTCGGCCGGGTCGGGCTCGAGGAGGATGACATCGCTCCAGTCGCCGGTGCTGTTCGTGAAGGCCCACGCGAGGTGCCCGTTACTCCCCGCGATGATCGAGCCGAAACCCGGGAGGGTGACGCCCGTGACGCGCCGGGCCTCCGCGGCCGCGCCTCTGAGGCTCTCCGCGCCAAGGACGAGAGAGGCCCGGTACCAGGTGTTCGGCACGCTGATCGCCAGGTGCATGTCGCCCGCGAGGAGCGCGGACCCCGTCGTGCTGCGGGCAGCGCTCACGGCCCAGTTGTTGCTGCCGGGAGCGGCCGCGGCTTCCTCGACGGCCGCCTCCGCCTTGGCCGCACTCGCCGCTCGCAGATCGTACGCCGCCTCGTCCGGCGGCTCCGGATCCGCCCAGGCCTCGCCAACGAGCGGAGCATCCCAGCTCGTGCCCCCTGCGGCGAGGAAGTCGAAGAGCGGCGCGGGCAAGGTCTCGTGCATCAGGCCGAGCTGGCGTTCACGCGCGCCTTGCGACTGCAGGTAGTGGAACATGTAGAACAGCGCGAGGATCGAATCCTCGGTTTGCCAGGCGGCCGGCTCGAGTCGAAGGAGGACGTACTCCGGCGGGCGCGCGCCGAGCGCAGCCAGACCGGCGTTCACCCCTTCGACATAGGCGTCGAGCAACGCGCGTTGCTCGGCGTCGGCGCTCTCGACGACGCGACGCGCCAGATGCCGGAATCGATGCACACGCCAGGCTTCGTCGGTCGCCACGACCGGCTCGCCGAAGAGCTCCGCGAGCTCGCCGGCGGCTTGACGTCGCACGAGGTCCATCTGGAAGAAGCGGTCCTGTCCGTGCAGGTACCCGAGGGCTCGCATCCCGTCGGCGCGAGAACGTGCGTAGATCGTCGGCACGCCGAGCTCATCGCGCTCGACCCGCACGTCGGCCTCGAGTCCCGAGAGCGGCGCCCGCCCGTCGAGCTGCGGGAGGCTGGCGCGAAGAAGCCAGGTGACCCACCCGGCGCCAACACCCACGACGACGAGCACCAACAAAACAGCCAGAGACAGCCATCGCAACCAAGTCTTCTTCGAGCGCATCGAGTCCTCGCCGCCTTTCCGTTCAGTCCTGCTCTTGCCCAAACTCCGCGATCGGCTCTTCGTCTTCCGGCCGGTAGAGCACGAAGGTCCGCCCTTTGACTTCGACGAGCTCCGCGCCCAGCTCGGTCGCCAACCCTTCGGCGAGCTCCCGGACCGGCTGTTCCGCACCCTTCCCGACCGCGACCTTGATCAGCTCGCGTGCGACGAGAACTTCCTCGGCCGACTCGATCACGGCCGGCTCGAGGCCTTGGCGGCCGATCTGGACGACCGGCCGCTCCTTGTGGACCGCAGCGCGCAGAGCGCGCCGTTCCTTACCCGTTTCGGTGAATCGAAGGCTCACTGTTTCGTCTCTCCGCGCTCCCGCGCCGTTTCGCGACGTCCGCGCTCGTAGAGGAAAGCGTATTTCATGAAGGTCCCGCTCGCGGCCGCACCCGAGGCGAGCAATCCGCGCACTCCGTCGAGAAAGCCGAGGTGCAAGACGTAGCGGCGTACGAACGCGGCGAGCGGATGCGCAACGAGCTGCCAAGCGCGAAAGACCCGCCCGCGTTCGCTGGCCGCCTGCGCACCGAGCTCCGCGTAGCGTACGAGCTTCCCGTAGTGCTCTCCGAGGTCACGATAGCCGAGGTGCAGCAAGCGGCCATCGAGCCGCCCTATCGCTCCGTCGACGACCAGCTTCTCGTGGATCGGAGACGTGGTCCAGCGCCCCTTCCCGCGCCGAAGGAGCCGAACGCACCAGTCCGGCGACCAGGTGTAGCGCAGCTCCTTCCCGAGGTAGCGGGTCAGGCGGTTGAGAGCGTACGCGTCGACGGGGATGTCGGCGGCGCCCCGCAACGCACGAAGCGCTCGACGTTGTCGCGGGTCGGGCGCTTCGTCGGCGTCGAGGGAGAGCACCCACTCCCCGAGGCAACGATCCAGTGCCCGCTGCTTCTGCGCCCCATAGCCAGCCCACTCGAGATCGAAGACGCGCGCTCCAGCCTCTTCCGCAATCTCGCGGGTTCGATCGCACGAGCCCGAGTCGACCACGACGACTTCGTCCGCGTACTCCCAGACGTGCTCGAGCAGCCGCGGTAGGCGTTCCTCTTCGTCGCGCGTGATCACGGCGACGCTGAGAAACGGCCGCGCGTTCGATGCGCTCTTTCTCGGGTGCTGGTTCACGTCGCGACAACTCCCTGACGGGCGCGATCTTACTCGACGAACGCGTTCACCAGCACGAGGACCCCTGCGGAAGCCGGAAGCGAGAGACATCGCCGCAGCGCGCGCCAGGTCGTCCGGGCGACATGTCCCGACTTCGGACAGCCTGTCTGGGCTAGCGAAGAAGTAATAGGCGCGGGACTCCGTAATCCCCCTCATTGCAACACTTTGAGCGATGGCACCCCACTTGCAGATCCCGACGCCACTGATCGGGTCATATCAAAAGGGGTGCAGCCATGTCGATGCGCAATCTCAGACGCACTCTCCTCGGCCTCGCTCTTTGTGCGTTCGCGATCCCGTGGGTTCAGGCGAACCTGAGCACCGGGAGCCCCGCGACGACCTTCGTCGAGCTCCAGAGCGATGTCGCTCAGCTCGTCGAGATGGGACGTGTCTCCGAGGACTTCGCCGACCTGGTCGCGGAACTCCCCTTCGGGCAGCACGTCCGCGTCATCATCAGCCCGCAGCCGGGGGTGGACCTCGCCCTCGCGATGCAACGGTGCGACGGGCAGCTCATCGCCGAGCACGTTGCGCTGGGCGCCGCGGTCATCGAACTGGACCCGGCCGCGCTCGCATTGCTCCACAAGGCGGAGATCTTCGACTACCTCGTGCCGAACCGCTCCCTCCTCAGCGGGAGTGTCTCGGCGATCGCGACGCAGGGGGGCGGCGCGGGCGTCGATAGCCACGTCCGTGCGACGACGGGCGTCATGGCACTTCAAGGGATGATCGCGCCAGGGAGCACCCGCTCTGCCATCGCCGTCGTCGACTCGGGCATCGCGGATCACGCCGCTCTGAGCGATGCGAGTGGCCAGAGCTACGTGATCGACCGCGTCGACTTCACCGGGGAGGCTCCAACGGGGAACTACGACCCGTTCGGTCACGGCACCCATGTCGCAGGCCTGATCTCCGGGAACGGCAACCTCTCTCAAACGGCGGGCGCGCGTTCACTCGCAGGCGTCAGCCCCGCTTCGCCCCTCGTCGACCTCCGAGTGATCGGGGCCCAGGGGCAAGGCGAGCTGGAGAGCCTCCTGGACGCGCTCGCTTGGATTCACGAGCATCGCGTCTCTCACGACATTCGTGTCGTCAACCTCTCGGTCGGGACGGCACCGCAAGAGTCATGGCACCTCGACCCGCTGTGCCAGGCGGTCGAGAAGCTGATCGACGCAGGCATCCACGTCGTCGTCGCCGCCGGCAACTTCGGCAAGACCGAGGACGGTAACAAGCTCTACGGCGGAATCCTGTCCCCAGCGAACGCGCCCCGCGCGATCACGGTTGGCGCCGCCAACTCCCAGGGCAGCGACCAGCGGGGCGACGATAGAGTCACGAGCTTCTCTTCGCGAGGGCCAACGCGCTCTTACATCGAATTCGACCACGACGGCGACGGGACGATCCAAGACGACGAGCGCGCCTACGACCACCTCCTCAAGCCAGACGTCGTCGCACCAGGAAGCGCTCTGCTCGCACCGCTCTCCGCGGGCTCGAAGATCGCCGTCGACCATCCGAGCCTCGTGCACGGCGCATACCTCGAGCTCTCCGGCACCTCGATGGCCGCGCCGATCGTCGCGGGCATCGCTGCCACGCTCGTCGATGCCCGGAGCGACCTCTCCCCCGAGCTCGTCAAGGCAATGCTGATGTACAGCGCGCAGCCGCTGCCCGACGCCGGATTCGTCGAGCAGGGTGCGGGGCTCGTCAACGCGCTCGGTGTCGCCGCTCTCGCGAGCGCCATCGCTCCGAACCCGGATCTTCTCACCCCCGGGCAGAGCGCCTCGCCCACTCTGGCGCTCTCCGAGCTGCCGACCATGTCGATCTCGAGCGAGAGCGTCGCGTGGGGACGCCGCTTGATCTACGGGAACGGCTGGTACTTCGCCAATCAGTTGTACCGCGCCGGAGGTCTGTCGTTCCTCGAAAGCGACGGCACGCCGAGCTCTCTTCCCGGAGCGGACGGCGTCCTGCTCAGCGACGGCGTGCTCTGGGTGGATGAGCTCGTCCAGCCCGACGGCGTCCTCTGGGTCGACGGTGTGCTCTGGGTCGACGAGGCACTCGCGCCGAACTCCCTCAAGGACGGGACGGGCGCTTTGACTCCGAGCGGCGTGCTCTGGGTCGATGGCCTGCTCGACGGCACCTCGTCGGTACACCCGGACGGCGTGCTCTGGGTCGACGGAGTCCTGTGGGTGGACCGCCACCTGGCGCCCGACGGCGTGCTCTGGGTCGACGGAGACGGATTGCTCTACGGACCGCTGAGTCCCAACGGAGTCCTCTGGGTCGACACGGTCCCCGTGGATTGAACCCACCAAACTCAGACCAATCGTGAGCCCTTCGCGCCGCCCGGCCGCGAGGGGCTCTTTCACGACCACCCACACTCAGAAGGGAAGCGAAACTTTGACGTGGCGCCGGGCATCCATCAATACTGGTGCCACGATACCGGTGCCATTGCAGGGGACGTGTAGCACCGCAGAGAGGTTCGAAACCATGCGCCGCATCATTCTCGTCACGGTACTCGCAAGCCTCCTGTTCTCCTTCGCCTGCTCCTCGCAGTCGCATGAGGAGTTCAAAGAGGCCCAAGACCTCAACCCGAAACTGAACCTGACCTCGTACATCGAGGACGGGAAGCTGATGACGATCGTGGTCAACACGAAAGTCGCGCGGATACGGCACGAGGAAGGCTACATGCCCCTCGAGCTCGCACTCGCGAACAAGGGGCTCGCTGGCGTCACTCTGACGAAGGAGTCGTTCCGTCTCGTCGATTCGGAAGGACGCAGCTACCCGGCCGTCGGCGCCGACGAGCTGAAGCGCAACTACAAGAAGCTCACGGTCGACCGCCGCGTCGGCGACTTGATCAGCTTCGCGCGAGGCCGCTTCCAGACCTACGAGCAGATCTCGAGCAATTGGACGCCAACTTTCGACAACGGCGTCGAGCGCCCGGAGCTCCACCTGTCGCGCAACACCTGGGCCTACGACTACCTGTATTTCCCGCGTCCGGAGACCGGCGTGCGCGGGCAGCGCTTCGAGCTCCACGTCGACTCGCCCGAGCTGCCGCACCCGATTCTGCTCAAGTTCAAGGTTCGCTCCTGAACCTCGGTCAGCCGGACTCTTCCCCGGCGAACACACATAGTCGAACATGTGCCGCAAACCTGGTTTGCGGCACGTTTGTGCTGACCCCTATCATGGGAGCCCCCCCATCCGGCGGCGCGGCCGCGCCGCTCGAATTCTGTTCGGGTTGACGGTCGCGTCAACGCCAAAGGGAGATCCCGTCATGCCGCAGAGGCCAACCACGCTCGCCTCCCGGAGTGCGCTCCGCCTGGGCTTCGTGATGACCCTCGTTCTTGTTCTCTTCACCGCTTCGACGCTCGCGCAGCTCAACCCGGGCCGCGTCCAGGGCACGGTGAAGCTCGAAGACGGCACGCCGCTCGGCAACGTCGTCCTGCACTTCGAGCCCGTTGCGACCTCGAGCCGCGCGCCTCGCGACGTCAAGGTCAAGAAGAAGGGCAAGTTCTTCGTGCCGATCTTCCCAGGCGGGACCTACACGCTCACGATGAAGGGCGACGAGTACTACGTGAAGCACTTCAAGTACTCCGCCAAGGAGCCCTCGGGCCGCACGATGAACGAGTACGACACCGCGGGCCATCCCGAGAAGGGTGTCGAGGGCGTCCGCATCATGGGCGGCGCCCGCATGTTCTTCGAAGTGACGGCTGGCACGGCCAAGGAGAAGCGTGCCGCGATCCAGGCCGTGGCGATGGGCGAGGTCGGTGACGAGCTCAAGCAGATCTCCGAGCTGTTCTCCGCGCGCAACTTCGATGCGGTGATCGCCGAGACGACGAAGGTGCTCGAGAAGAAGCCGGAGCTGGGCCCGGCCTACTACCTCAAGGGCGTCGCGCTCTTCTACAAGAACCAGCACGCCGAGGCGAAGCCGGTGCTGGACAAGGCGCTCGAGCTCGTCCCGGATCAGGAAGGCATCCAGGGCGTCTACGGCAGCGTGATGCTCGAGCTCGCCAAGAAGGACGCCGAGCTCGCGCGTGATGCCAAGGCGAAGAAGGAGTTCTCCATCGCCGCCGACGCCTTCGCGAAGGAGCTCGAGGCCGACCCGACGAACCTCGCGATCCTGACCAACCGCATCGTGGCGCTCAATGGCGCGGGTCGCACCGACGACCTCAAGCCCGCGCTCGAAGCCCTGATCGCGGCGGATCCGAACAACGTCACGGCCTACTTCCAGCTCGCGTCCTACTACCAGAAGAAGGGCGACACCGCCGCCGCGCTCGAGGCCCTCGGCAAGCTCCCCGAAGGCGACAAGAGCGCCGCGCCTGCGATGTACAACATCGCGGTGTCCCGCTACAACGAGAAGGACTACGCCACCGCCAAGCTCGCCCTCGAGAAGGCGCTGTCGATGGACCCGGGCTTCTCCCAGGCGTACTACCTCCTCGGTTACGTGTGCCTCGGTAGCGGCGAACAGCCGGCCGCGATCGAAGCCCTGAAGAAGTTCGTGGAAGTTGCCCCGGACTCGCCCAAGGCCGCAGAGACGAAGGACCTCGTCCAGCGCCTCGAGGCCGCGCAGAAGAAGTAGACGATCACTAGATGGCAACGACGAGGGAGGCGGAGCGATCCGCCTCCTTCTTTTTTCTCGACCCGCCTTACATCCACTCTTTTGGATGTTATCCAAGCTTTTGGATCCGTCTCCCGCCGTGCCCGGAGCGAGAGCGGGGCAAGCCGAACGCACCGCGCGACTTAGAGGCTTACTGCATAATGGCAAGCGCTTTGCTATTAATCCAGGCAACTGGGAGGGCTTCCGCGGTCACTCGCGGAGGCGTCAAGGGCCGCCCGTCCACGGTCCATCGAGTCACACAGTAAGTACTGCGGGGAGCC
>NPIF01002768.1_pt1 | contig 11782 bp, 9 predicted proteins | sample 8637461 | NCBI WGS metagenome assembly NPIF01 (sample SAMN07420641, study PRJNA396082) | bioreactor metagenome | isolation source: sample BR12 brine-fed electro-methanogenic bioreactor BR | place: Japan: Kochi | collected 2016-12-09
ATCAGCAAACCATGTGCCAAGTCTCCGGAATCGTCATCGGTGGGGCGCACGACACAGGGATCGCCCCACTTTTCGGCGGAAATCCGCCCTGAAAAGGCTTTTCCGACGCGACAATCCTCAAAAACCAAGTTTTGATGCAGGCAAGCGTGGCGGCCCGGGCCCGCTCGCGGCGCGACGGCCGCCGGATCGCGCGACCTTTGTGGTGCAACGCACAAATCAGGAACGTGCATGCCTCATCGCTGCGCACGGTGCGTCCCGGCGCAATCACTTGGTCCGGTGCAGGCGCTCGCGACGGTAGCGCGCGCGCGCATCCTCGTACTCGACCCAGCGGCCGAAGCCATCGACATCGATCGGCTGCAGCGACACGTCGAACATGCCCGGCGGCCGGTCGACGTCCAGCGCGCTTTCCTCCTGCCATGGCATCAGATACAGCCCGACCGCCGCGTCGCGCTCGCCGACGATCGTCGTGCCGTCCTGCGCGGCGCCGCCGTCCGCGGCCTGGGCCACCGCCAGGCTCGCGAGCATAAACAGCACGCTCACACCGCCTGCCTTTACACGTCCGGACAGCCCGCTCATGGCGCCGCCCCTCCGGCGACGGTGCGCGCGGTCAGGGTCTCGAGTTCACGGATCCACGCGGTGACGATCAGATCCTCACCGCCGGTCAGGCGTTGGTACTCGCGATAGTGCGCCAGCGCCTCGGCCGGCTGATGCAGCGACACGTCATAGAGGATCGCGAGATTCAGATGCGCCGACGCATACGCCGGTTGCGCCGTGAGCGCCTGGCGGTACGCCGCTTCGGCGCGGGCGTAGTCGCCCTTCTGCCGATACAGGATGCCGAGCCAGTTGCAGGCGACGGCATTGCCGGGGTTGGCCTCGACCGCCATGGAGAAGCTGCGGACGGCGGCGTCGGGATCACTGCCCTGCGCGTCGAGGATGCCGAGATTGGTCAACGGGCCGGAAAGTTGCGGATAGTCGATCGCCAGTCCGGTGAACGCGGCCCGCGCGTCCTCGATCTGCAGGTCCTGCATCAGCTCCAGGGCCAGCTTGAAGCGTTCGTCGGCGTCGTCGCTGAGCCGGCCCGGCAAGGCCGGCACCGCGGTTGCGGCGTTGGGGGGCGCAGGCATGGGGCGCTGCGGCGCCGTGCCGCAGCCCGTGAGCAGGCCACCGACGACGCCGGCAGCCAGCATCATCGCGGCGCGACGGTTACAACGGCGATTCATAGATCACCTCCCGATGTTCGTTCTTGCCGTACTGCGCCGGCGCGATCTCGGCCAGCGCGTGCACGCTGCGCAGGATCCAGTCGTTCCACAGGCCCTGACGGATGCGCTCGACGTTGGCGCCGTAGACGTCGATGGCCTGCTCCTCGAACGGGAACGCCTGCTCCTCGAGCAGCAGTTCGTATTGTTCGAGCGCCAGCGCATCGAGTCCGCGCGGGCGCTCCGACTTGAGCAGGGCCTGCCCCAGATCGCGATACAGGCTCGCCAGCTCGTAGGTCGCGGCCGTGGTGATTTCGGCGTAGCCGGCGGCGGCGGCCTTCTCGAACGCGTCGATCGCCTGCTCGGTGGCGGCCTTGCGGCGGGGAAGACTCTTCTGGATCGGCGCGGTGAGGGCAACCCGCTGGGCGGATGCCGCGTATACACGACCGATCTCCAACCGCGCCTGCGCGGTCATCGCCTTGGACATCTTGCGCGCATCGGCATCGGCACGCCCGGCGTCGCGCTGATCGGCGACGACGATCGCGTCGAGCCAGCGCAGACGCTGCGCCTCGTCGCGACGCTCCTCGGCAATGTCGGCGAGCCGGCGGCGCGCGCGCTGGGCGCGTTCCAGCGGCTCGGCATAGACGTCGACGTAGTACGCATACGCGTCGGCGGCATAGTCGGTCCGGCCGGCACCGTCGTACAGCTCCGCGGTCAGCCACGCCGCCGAACGGCGGACGTCTGCGGCCTCGCCGTCGCGCCGGGCGATGCGCGCATAGACCGCCGCGGCCTGCTCCGGCATCTCGCGCTTGTCGTAGGTCACGGCGAGCTTCTTGTCGACCTCGGCGATCAGCTCATGCTGCGGATAGCGCTGCCGGAAGCCCTCTAGCACCTCTGCGGCATGCGCCCACTGTTCGGCGGCGATCAATGCCGCCGCAGCATCGTAGTCGGCGGTGGCGCGGATGCTCGCGCCCGGTGCCAGCTGCCCGACGCGCTCGAACAGGGCGGCAGCGGCCAGCGTGTCGCCACCCTCGCGCGCCGTCTCCGCCTGCCGGTAGATCGACGCCGCGAGACGCTCGCTCAGCTGCGACCGATCCTCGGCCGATGGCGGCAGCATTCCCAGCAACGCGACGTACGCGGCCTCGGCCTCGACGAAGTTGCCCGCGGCGAACTGCGCCTCGGCGATGACACCGACCGCCGCCTGGCGCAGCGACGCCTCCGGCTCGAGCTGAAGCACCCGCTCGGCCACGGCAATCGCCTGGGGATAGTCCTGCAGTTCGTACAGCTCGACGGCGGCACGGGCCATCGCCTTCGGGGCGCGGACATCGCTCGCATGCACCTCGGCGAACTTCAGCGCCCACTCGACCGACCGCGTGCGCGCGGCACGGCGCGCGTCGTCCGTCGTTGCATCCTGCGCCAGCCGCTGATGCGCCTGGATCGCCGCGTACGCGGCGTCGGCCGCCGGCGCCGCGGCGGGGTCGTCGTATCCGGCATGCGCGTAGTGATCCGCTGCACGCTGATAGCGCCCGGCGTCGAACAACGCGTCTCCGGCCAGGACGTGGGTGGCCGCAAGTGTTTCCGCCTCCGGGAACACCGCAAGCTGACGCTCGTACCAGTAGGCCGCCTTCAGCAGCAGCTTCTCGCGTTGCCCCTCATCGACAGCCGCGACGGCGGCATCCGGGGACGCCATCGCCTGGCCCTGGGCCTGGTAGTGGCGGCCGAGTTCGCCGAAGGTCTGGCGCAGATCGGCCAGCAGCTCGTCCGGCGGCGTGCGTGTGCCGTCGGCGCTGCGCCAGTACGGCCGGTCCGGCGCGTACCGCTCGGCGTAGTCTTCACGGGCGGCCAGCGCCAGCTCGCCGAATCCGCCTTCGTCGTACGCCGCAATCACCTTGCGCTGGAACGTCGGCGCGCGGGGATCGTCGGGATAGCGCGCGGTGTAGGCCTCGTAGGTCTGGGCGGCGTCGGTGAACCGGTGCTTGTCGAGCAGCAGATCCCCCAGCGCCAGATAGATCAGCGTCGCGAAGCGCGGATCGCCGTCGCGCTCGAATCGCCGGTTGATCGCCTGACCGCCGCCGAGCGCCGCAAACGACAGCCCGATCACCCGCAGCGCGTCTGCGGTGAATTCCGCGCCGGGCCCCTGCGCACCGGCGATCGCGGCCGCGACGTCGACATCGGTCCGGCTCGGCAATGTCCGCTCCAGCAGCGCGAAGAACTCCGCGACCGCGCCGTCGTAGTCGGCCTGATGGAACAGGGTCCATCCGTGCTTGTACTGGGCGATGGCGAAGAACGGCGTCTGCTCGCCGAGCGCGACGACCTTGCGATAGGCCGGCTCGGCTTCGTCGTAGCGGTTCTGGGCGTAGAGCAGCTCGGCGGCACGGAACAGACCGTCGGCGGCGCGCTCGGAATCCGGCCGTTCGGCGCCGAGGCGCAGCAGCTGTTCGATGCTGCGGTCGTTGTCGCCGGCGAGCTGATAGGCGCGGGCGAGCTGATAGCGCACGCGGTCCATGCGCGGATAGTCGGGGACCTCGGCGATAATGTTTTCGTAGGCGGCGATCGCCCTGGCCAGCGTGTCCGGACCGGCCTCGCCGGCATCGGCCCGGCGCAGGCGCAGATCGGCGGCGCGGCGCTGCGCTTCGGCGCGCAGCATCGGATCGTCCGTCCACTGCAGGACGCGGTCGTAGTGCTCGATGGCGCCGTCGGCATCGGCCGGGATCGGCTCGGACGGCTGCAGCCTGACCAGGCTGGGCACGTTGACGATGACCTTGTTGAGCACCCAGTTGTCACCCGGTCCACCATGTTCGGTGACGCGCGCGACGGTCGACGGCGGGGGCGGCTTGGCCGGGCTCAACGCGCATCCGGCCAGCATCACGCTCACGGCGACGGCAATGGTATTGCGCCTCATGGCTGCATCTCCGCCGACGGCTCGGCCGCAGCCAGTTGCGGGTCCGGTCCGAGGTCATAGCGGCTGGCCAGCGCGAAATGCGCTTCGACCAGATAGGCCGTCGCGCGCTGCTGCAGGCGCGTCAACACGGACAGCGCGGCCTGCTGCAACTGCTGTGCGGCCGCGTCGGCACTGCGGGCGAGTTCTGCCTCGGCATGATCGAGCGAGCGCTGCAGACCGGCATCCGTCGCGGCCACCCGGCCTACACGCGCACGGTCGGCGGTCAGCACGGTGCGCAGCGCGTGCAGCTGCCGCAGTCGATCGAGTGCGGCGGTGAACGCGGTGTCGGTCAGCAGTGCCTGAAGATAGGCGGTGTCGTCGTCGTACTGCAGGCGGGCCAGATGCCAGGACCAGTCATCGGCCGGCGCCGACGCCGACGCGTCGAACAGGGCCGCCAGCAGCGCACCGGAACGCACATGCGCCGACGCCTGGTCCAGCTGGGCATGGGTCTGTTCGAGCGCGTCGACGGCGCGCAGGGCATAGCGCTGGGCCTGTTCGTGCGCGCCGAGATGCCACATCAGGTAGGGCAGCGCCAGCATCCCCTCCTGCACCGCGACGCTCAGCGGGTCGCCGCCGATCAGTTCGGTCCAGGGCACCAGGGCCTGGCGCAGATCCTCGGCACGTTCACCGCCGGCGACCGACCACGCATAGCGGAACGGCATGCGGCGCCGCGCCTGCACACCGTCCTCGCCGCGACCGACCCAGAGCGAGTCGTCGACCTCGCGCTCCGCACCCGCGCCGACCGGCAGCACATAGGCCCAGCCCAGACCCAGCAAGGCACGATCCGAGTACGGCCCGGGACTGCGGACGCGGCGGAACGCCTCGACCGCGGCTTCGGCCTCGCGCTGATGCAGATAGCGATAGCCGAGCGTGAGGTTGCACAGATCCCTGAGCGCCATGCTCGCGGCATCGGTCCACTCGGTTCCGACAAGCGCTTCGAGCTCCGCCATGCCCTGCCCGGTGTCACCGGCGGCCAGCATCGCCAGCGCGGCGTTGTAGCGCAGCACGCTGGCGCGTCCGGTGGCCGGTACGGCGGCGGCGTCTCCGGGATCCGCCGGATCCGCCGCGGCCGGAAGCGCTGCACCCGTCAGACCGAACGACTGCATCAGCTCCGCCGCCGCCAGTGCGTCCGCCGCTGCCAGCGGCCGGGCGGCGTCGTATTCGAAAACGGCCAGCAACGGCCAGCCGCTGGCTTGGAGGAAACGCGCGTGCCGGGCCCGGTAGCTGGCGTCGGCCGCGACCACCCGCAACTGGGTGTCGGCGCCGGAGAACATGCCGCCGCCGCTCCACTCGATCAGAACCGCCGGGGCCGTACCGGTGTAGCTGATGTCGGCCTTGAAGCGCTGGACCACCCGCGGCGCGACCGCCGACGCACCGACCTTGCGGGCAACCAGCTCGACCGATACCGCGTGCGTCCCCGGCACGTTCGGCAGCGCCCCCAGCCGATGCGCGGCGCCGGCCTGCAGCGCCGCCGACTGCGCATCGCTGTAGCGGTATTGACGGAACGGCTGCGCGTCGACGCTGATGCTGACCTCGCGCAGCGTCAGATCTTCCACCTGCATGCTCAGGTAGACCGGCACTGCGTCCGGCACCGGATCGGCCCGGCGCACGGCGCGATCGACCTCCAGCGCCGCGGTAACCACCGGCGGCGCGGCGGCGCTGGCGACGCCGCCATGGAGCGCCAGCGCCAGCAACGCCACACCGGACAGCCGTCGACAGATTGAAAAGCTGCGCATGGCGCGGGGCACTCAGTGACCGGGTCCGGTCACGGCGCGGCCGACCGATCCGGCGCGGTGCATGTTGGGGTTCGACATCCTGGCTTCTCCGCTGTGTCTGTGCCCACGGCAAAAAAAATGTCCACCGCCGCCCGTGAGGGCGAGGGTGGACGTCGTTATCCAGTTCACGAGGACCGCCTTTGGCCCTGTGGACGGGGACTCGACCGAGACCCGCGACCATCGTGCTGGGATGGAATTACGCAACCATCGTGCCACGCGGCGGCGCCGCGCCCGCCGTCCGCTCCACGCCCGACGCGGCGCACCGGCCGGGCTTTGCGCGATGCTGATGCAGTGACTGCACCACGACTGGGCCCGCAGCCCGGCGACGAGGAGCATCGCCAGGCCCCGCCGACGCCGGCGGCGGCGCGCGCATGAGCCACCGGCGCCCGGAAAGCCAGCAGGCAAAGGCGTCCGCGAACGCGGCACGAATGCGCGTTTTCGCGTGGCACGATGTTTGCGGATTCATGCTTCGCAATGATTGCGTGATTGCGCCGCCGTTTCGCGGCGCGAACTCAAGGACCAACGACGGTCCGTCCGGATGAAGACGTCCACCTCACCCGCCCGGGTGCAGGTGGTTTTTTTTGGCCAATCGTGCGGCGGCCGCTGTCGGCCAGGCCGCTCAGGGAAGACGATGAAACACTTTCGAATGCGCTCGATCCCCGTCGCGATCGCAGCCCTTTTCGGCAGCGGCGCGGCAATGGCGGCCGACTTCGATGACCGCTTCTATGTCGCACCGATGGCGTCCTATGTCCTTGCGGACGACGCCCGCGAAAGCGACGACGGCTGGGGCGGGGTGCTGGCGATCGGCAAGCGTCTGTCGCCGCACTTCGAACTGGAACTGCGCGGCAACTATCTGAAGTACGACGCCAACGACACGCGTCCGCGCCTGCTCGGTATTCCGATCGGCCCCGAACCCGAGGACACCAAGCTGTACGCCGGCGGCATCGGCGCCAATCTGTTCCTGTCGGAATCGGGTCGCGGCCTGTTCCTGCACGTCGATGCGATGACGGGCGACAGCACGCTGCTCAACGCCGGCGTCGGCTTCGACATCGGCGGCGAGAACGTCGCGCTGCGCTTCGAGGCGCTGTATCACGACGACGATTCGGACTTCCAGGAAACCCAGTTCAATCTCGGCCTGCGCATACCGATCGGCGCCAGGCCCGCATCGAAACCTCGGCCCCAGCCGGTTGCGGTGGTCCCGGTGCCGCCGCCTCCGCCGCCGCCACCTCCGGCCTGCTCGGACGGCGTCGACAACGACGGCGACGGCCTGATCGACTACCCCTCCGACAGCGGCTGCGACAGCATCGGCGATGCCGACGAATGGAATCCGGCGCCCTGCGAGGCTCCCGCGCCCGGGCAGCCGGTCAGTCTCGACGGCTGCAAGACCGGCGACACCATCGTGCTGCACGGGGTCAACTTCGAATTCGACAAGTCCACGCTCACCGTCAACGCCAAGACCCTGCTCGACCAGGTCGCCGAAGCGCTGGCGGCGAACCCGGACATCATCGTCGAGATCGACGGGCACACCGACAGCATGGGCAGCGAAAGCTACAACCTGAAGCTGTCCGAAGCCCGCGCCGAATCGGTGATGGCCTACCTGAACGAGCGCGGCGTCGCGGCGTCACGCATGAGCAGCAAGGGCTACGGCGAGTCGATGCCGGTGGCCGACAACCAGACCGACGAAGGACGGGAGCTCAACCGCCGGGTCGAACTCAAGATCCTGTCGGGCGGCGAGGTCGCGGTGACCGTGGCCCCCGCCAAGACCGCGGCGCCGCCGCCGGAACCGGCCAGCGCGCCCGCACCGATGGCGGATCCCGAACCGGCACCTGCGGAACCGGCCGCGTCCGCGGCACCGGTGGCGGCCGGCAGCGGTCCGGCGGCGGTGTCGATCGGGTTCATGACTTTCGAGCCTGAAGTGCTGACCATCCCCGCCGGCACGACCGTGACCTGGACCAATCACGACGGGTCCAATCACGTCGTCCAGTTCCCGGATCAGAAGAGTCCGCGCCTGCGCGAAGAGGAGCAGTACAGCCGCAGCTTCGACCAGCCCGGCGAATACAGCTACCAATGCGCGATTCACGGCAAGCGCATGTCGGGCAAGGTCATCGTCACCGCGCCCTGATCCGGCTGCGTCAACGCACAACCAACAAGCAACCGTCTTCCCCCTTCCCCGCCGAGGCGCATCGGCGGGGTTTTTTTGTGGATGGAGGACAGGAAAGACAGCCATCCGACGGCATCGCCCTGCGCCGCCCCTGCTCACGAGGTTGGGGGGCGGGGCGCGCTTCGTGGTCGGACCGTGCCGACGCGGGCCTCGTCACGATCGCCCGGACGCACCCGACCGCTGCAGCCAGTGGTCGGCCCGCGGCGCCGGACCTTTATCGGCACCAACAAAAACCTCCCGGAGACGGGATCTCCGGGAGGCGCTTGGTTCGGGCGCCGCTTGGCGCCGAAGGTCGATATGGCGGATCCGGCGGCGCTCGAAAGAAAGCCCCCGACCGCGGGGAACTCAGGCGGTCTTGCGCTTCTTGCGGCTCTGGTTGATGCGGTACCACATCCAGATGCCAGTGATCGACAGCGCCAGCGCCGCGAGGCCGACGAGGTTGATCACGTAGACGCCGAAGCGTCCGAACAGACGGCCGCTGTGGACATCGATCAGGATCTGCTCGATCGGCATGCTCGGACGCGCGAAGGGCAGGGTCTTGGCCTTCAGCTCCGACGACAGCGCCTGCGGCTGCGACCACCGCACCTTGGTGCCGGCAGCCAGTTCGTCCCAGCCCAATCCGTCCTGCGTCACATAGATGTCCAGGTCCTGGATCGCGACCGCACCGGTGGCTTCGACCACGCCGATGCGACGGATCGCGTCGACCGGCAGCGTGTACCCGCTGAGCTCGTCGACCCGCTCGCCGTCCGGCGTCAGCAGCACCAGCCGGTCGGTGGTGGCGATGAACAGCAGCGGCGCCGACTCGGTGCCGCCGACCGCAAAACCCAACGGATGCGGGATCTGCTGCGCCAGCGGACGGCCGTCGAGTACGCTGTATTCGTTCGTCGTCGCCAGCCAGTGACCGGCCGCGTCGAAGCCCGTCTCGGGCGCCTGCGCATGCAGCCCGTACATGCCCATCAGCCAGCCCCAGTCGAGCCGCTTGGCATCGAGCCCGAGCGTCACGCTGGAGTTGAGCAGGATGCCGGTCGCGCCGAGCCAGCCCATGAACACAAACGCGAACAGACCCGCGCGCTTGTGCCAGTCGCGCAGGCGCGCGAGCAGGTTCTGTTTCGGGCGTGCGGCCGGCTGTGCCTTTCCGGCCGGTTTGCGCCAGGGCAGGCGTGGCTTGGGATGCGGCGATGCCTCTGCGGCCATGCCCGACGATTCGGGGACGGCGAGGGGTTTGCTCATGTCAAAGCTCCTCGTCTCAGCGAACCAGACTGTCCAGTACCAGCGCGGTCCGGACCATGCGCTGCATCATCTGCACCGACAGGGTCGCACCGGAGATGTTGTCGACCTGAACGTCGAGACCGCTGCCGGTGTCACGCGCGCCCGACAGCTGCGTCAGGAACGACGGCTCACCGACCTGCTCGCCGCGGGACTCGCGATACTGCAGCACACGCGCATAGTCGAGCTGGCCGCCGGCGCGGACCACGAATCCGGCGGTCGTCGGCACATAGCCCTTCTTGCCGATGTCGTCGAAGATCCACGCGGTGCGGTCGCCCTGCTGCCAGTAGCGCACGCGCGCCTGCGGAAAGCTGCGATTGAACACGGCGCTGATCTTGGCCTGTGCGGCGTCGTCGAGGTTGAGCACCTGCGGTGCCGGCACCTGACCGCCGAAGGCTTCGGACAGGAAGGCCTCGGGGGCCTGGAACTCGATGCACAGCGGCTTGGTGCAGCTGCCGCCACCCGCCGCGTGGGCGGATTCGGGAACCGACAACAGCGGTGCGGTCAGCACCGCGACGATGAATCCGAGACGGCGCAGGCTGCGCCGGTGCATCTGAAGCTTGGCGTGTGACATTGAAAACTCGCTATTTCCCCGTGGGCAGGGATCGCCCGTCGCTAGATCCGGACGATCCCTGCATGCGATGGTCGTGCCATCGACGATCGCTGGTTATGTTGCGCGGCGGATGGAGCCTTACCGCGTAACGATGTCGAAGGTGAAGGGTGCAAGCGCAGCGATGAGCTGGTTGCAGGTGTGGTAGGGGGTGTGGACGCGCTCGCAGGCGCTGTACGCCGCCTCGACCACCGCGTTGAACTGACCCATCGTGATGCCCAGGTCCGCGTGCGCCGCCGCCATGCTCGCACCCTGGTACTCGACGTTGCCGCCCAGCACCATCTGCTCGAGCTGCGTGTTCAACATGATCTGACGCTCGACGTTGCCGAATTCACTGAAAATCCAGTTGATCCGGTTGTCCAGCATGATGTAGTAGAACAGGCTTTCCACCCAGTTGTGCACGCCCTGCGGGCCGCCGAACTTCTCCACCGAGTTGTCCGGAATGCCCGGGAACGCGTAGGTCTTGCCCGTCTGCGCCAGCGCCGGCTGGCTGGCCGCGAGGGCCAGGCCCAGTCCCGCCAGCAGGCTCAGGCCGCGCTTGGCCTTGCTGCTCTTGCTCGTCTGTGTCATCTCAATTCTCCTGAACGTGTCGTGCCGATCCACTCGTGGACCGATCCGCCTAGAACGTCGCGTGCAGCGACAGGTAGAAGCCGCTCTGGTCCGGCGTCAGCGTGATGTTCCCCAACATGGCGTAGGCGAACGTCATCGAGAAGTTCTTGCTCGGTGCATACGCGAAGAACAGGTCGTACCAGTCGCTCTCTTCAAGCTGGGTCAGCGAGTTGCCCAGACCGCCCAGCAGTCCGGTCAGTCCGGTCAGGTCCAGGGCGCCGAGCTGGACGCTCTTGTTGTCCAGGTTGTCGCCGTGCTGCTGGTATTCGCCGCCGATCGCGAACTGCTTGTTGAGCAGGTAGGCGATCGAGCCTTCCAGACGCACTTCCTTGTCGTTGCCGTCAGGTCCGCCGAAGCCGGTCAGGCCCGTCTGGTTGGCGCTGGTGTACCGCGCGGTGATGTTGATCAGCGTGCTCACCGGGAAGAAGATCTTGGTCGCGCTGACATACGCTTCCCAGTCCTTGTCTTCCGCCGCCTGCAGCGTCTCGAGCAGCGCGGCGTTGCGGTTCTTCTTGTAGAAACCGCCGATCGCCACCTGCGGGATCAGGCTGTGCGAGTTGTAGACCGCGTCACCGAACAGCCGCAGCTTGGCGCCGAACACGTCCATCTTGATCGTCGTGTTCCACGGTTCGATCCCCGTGCCCGCGCCGCCCAGCGCCGACACCGCCAGACCCACTGTGTCGAACGTGCCACCCGTCGGCAGCACCGAGTTGGTGTACGACAGCTCCAGACGGTCGAAGAAACCCACTGTCACGCCGTATGAATTGAGCGTGTAGTCTGGCAGGTACACCCACGTGTAGTGCAGACCGCCGTTGATGCCGTCACGCGTGCCGTAACCCGAGATCGTCGCCCACGGCGTGATACCGCCACCGCCCGAGCCATCCACCGTCGCAACACCGCCGGTCAGAAACACCTTGTCGCTGTTGAACCACTCGGCCGAAGCGCTTGTGCTGGCGAGCAATGCCGCAGACACCGCAGCGCCGCCCAACCACCGACGCAGACTGCCCTCTCGAAACCCTGTCATAGCCCCAACTCCTTACTTGTCAGCTCAGCCCCTCGCAACGCTTACTTCCAAGCGTCAGGCCAAAAAAAACGCCCACACCCGGCTCTCGCCAGAGTTGTGGACGTCTGTATCCGTACGGTCCGACTTCTTTGCCGGACCCTTTTGTCAGTACGTGCCTGCTTCGACACGCCCCCTTACATCAGCAAACCATGTGCCAAGTC
>NPIF01005504.1_pt1 | contig 11779 bp, 16 predicted proteins | sample 8637461 | NCBI WGS metagenome assembly NPIF01 (sample SAMN07420641, study PRJNA396082) | bioreactor metagenome | isolation source: sample BR12 brine-fed electro-methanogenic bioreactor BR | place: Japan: Kochi | collected 2016-12-09
AGCCGGCCCTGACGGTGAATGCCCGACGACGGTCGTCGGGGCCGTTCAAACGACCCATCCGGCAGGCGGAGGTGAAACAGCCTGTCGGGTGCAATTTTCGACCGGGCGCGATGACGGCACCCCTTCCCCGGAGCGCCGTCTCGCGTCCGACAGTGCGGGGTAGAGCAGTTGGTAGCTCGCTGGGCTCATAACCCGGAAGTCGCAGGTTCGAGTCCTGCCCCCGCAATTCAGGAGGACTGCTCATGACGAGGAAGTGTCTGGTTCATTCGCGAAGAAAAGCGAAAGCCACCGCAAAAGGTCGGGCGACCCGCCGAGCCGCCCCCAATCCAGATACTCCGTGGTTAACGAAATCCCAAGTAAGAAAGACACATCGCATGAAGCTGGCCTCGCTTGAGGCCATTCGCCACACGCGGCGGCGTGGCAAAGCGAAGAAGTCCATTTCGACGACACCCAGTAGTACGCGCCCGGGCCAATCCGGAGCATTGCCTTGCGATGGCCGGAGAGAACGTAGCGGTGAATGTGCGGGTCGCAGTTGCTCGCCAGCCACGCCGCTCGTTTGTTCCACGCGCGTTTCATCGCCCGCTCGATCATTCGGCGCATTTGCTCGAAGTCCCGGATCGACTTCGGGAAGTTGTCTGCGGACTCGTCGAACGTCTCGACGAAGTCTTCTGCTACCCCCGGCGCGAACATCTCATCCTCGCACAGGCATACACACAGCATCAGCGCCTTTCCCGGCAGGACGATCCGTTTTGGCAGCTTTTCCATCGCGGCCTCCTTTGGCCCGCGATTGTACGTGAATTATGGCCGCTCGCCGATGAACGGCGAGCCAATTCAACAGCAAACTCTCGCCACGGAGGGCGTCCCGGTGAAACCCAGCATGGCGCGTGACTTTGAAGTGATTCATCAGGTGGTCAGCCAGCACGGCCTGACCGTGACGCAACTGGCGTTCCGCACCGGCCTCTCCGAACAGACCATCTACAAGTATCTCGCCGGCAAGCGAACGATTCCCACCGTCGTCTTCCGAGCCGCCTACGAATTGACGGGCGACGGCCGGTTGCCGCTGCTGATCACGGGCAGCGTCCCGGTCGAGATTTCCTTCCGCGGCCAGCGGAGCGATGCGGACGGCGGCAATGGTGCCGCGGGCTCGGCACCGCGTCAGACGCTGCGCGTTCCCCCGATCGAGCAGACCCTGCCCCGCACACTGGAGGCGGCCCGGCAGGTGGTTGAGTGCGGGCAGTATCTCGCCAAGGTTTTTGAGGACGGCACGGTCGATCGCAACGACCTCGCGAGCATCGCAAAGTTCGAGCGGCTCTGCGCCGACGCCCGGACTCAGTTGGCCCTGTGTCACGCGGCGATCGAAAGCGCGCGTGAGAGGATCGAGCAATGCAAATGAAGTTCCTACATCCGATCCCGGCGATGCCGGTGGTCGGGTTGCCGCAACGCCAGGGACCGGCGACGAGAGGCGATGGACCGCCCAGCAAGGATGCGCTCGCCGCCGCCCCTGGCACACAAGCCGCACACCTCGTCGGTGAGATCGCGGACAGGGTCGAAGCCCTGTGCGCGATGCTCGTGCGTGATCCGCGGTGCCTGCCGGAGCACGTCCCCGAGACGCTGCTCGCGGTGATTCAACAGCGTATTAACTCGGCGATGCTCGCCCGCGAGTTTCCGCCGGTTCAGGTCGGGCGATTGCTCGACGTTCGGGGGTGACGATGTCTCGCCTTCTTCTATCCTCTCCTTTCTTTCGCCGAGCCGCGCTGCCCCGAGCGGCGCGGCCGGCTATTGACTCCACCGCACCGGCTGGAGCGACCGCGATTCCTAACCAAACCGATCGGCTGCATTCGACCTCCAGCGCATTGAGCGACTGCGGGGCTACACGCGTTGCCGGCGGGAGGGACACGGCGTTGGGACGCTTCGGAGCCAAACGGCGCTCCGGCCGGTGTTTGATTTCAGCAGGGGGCGCGCGATGAACTGCCCGCAGTGCAAGTGCCCGGTCGGCAACGACCAGCATTACGCCGGCGCGTGGGAGCCCGTGTACGACGACCGCGGCAACGTGGTCGACTCGCGGCGCGGCATCGCCGTCTCGTGTGACCATTGCGGGCTGTTCGAGATCGAGCAGGACGGCGCGGGCCGCGTGCGATTCATCCACGGGCCGTATCACAACGATCGCGACGTCCGCCGCCTCGAACGCAACATCCCCGCCGCCAAGCGTGACAGGAGGGTCCGGGTCGCATGACGCAGCTGGCGATCGCCAACACAACCGACGCCCCGCGCGTGCCGTCACCGTATCGCACGGTTGAGGATGTCGCGATCGCGCTCAAGGTGAGCGTCCGCCGCGTGCGTCAGCGCTGCGATCAGGAATGGGGACCGACCGGACTCGCGAAGAAGTTCAACGGCACCTGGGGCGTGCATCCCCGCGCCGATCAGCGGCTGCATCAACACGGCGATACCGCAAAGCGCGACCGCGAGCAGATCGCTGAGCTCGCCCGCAGCGGCATCGCCGCCAAACAGATCGACGCCGCCGAGAACCGCCTCGCGATCCTCCGTGAGTTGGCCGATTATGACTGCGTCGCCCGCGACGAGCGGAAACGCCGCGCGATCTTCTGCGAGCATCTCCGCGCCGGCGGACGGGTTCCGTGTCCGGGCATCTCCCGCATCAGCGTCAACACGCTCTATCGCTGGGAGCAGCGATACCGCGCCGAGGGCGTCGCCGGCCTTATCCGCCGCGGCGTCGATCGGCAGGCCCGCAGCGAGGTCAACGGCAACGCCGCCCTCGATTACATCTTCAACCTCGTACACTCCGGCAACAACATCCCCGTCGCCGACGCCAGGCGGATGGCGCTCGGCGAGGCGCAGAAGCACGGCGACGATCCCGCGTGGCGGATCGGTTCGTATAGCTCAGTCCGGCTGGCGATCGAAGCGCGATCGCCGGCGATCCTGAAGGCGGTTGCCGGCAAGGGTGAGCGGGCCGCGAAGGCGGCGTGCATCCCGAAGATGCCGCGCGACTACGAATCGATCGCCGCCAATCAGGAGTGGGTCGGCGACGAGCGGACCATCGACGTGATGTGCCGCGTGATCGGTTCGCGCGGCTGGAAGGCCAGCCGCCAGGTCAAGCTTACCGCCTGGATGGACATGCGGTCGCGGATGATCGTCGGCTGGGTGCTGGCGACGCACGCCGACAGCAACACGATCCTCGGTTCGCTCAAGCGCGGCATCGCACTGCACGGCAAGCCCGAACTGCTCCGCGTCGACTGGGGCCACGACTACAAGAAGGCGACGGGCTCTCCGCATCACCGCCGCTGGAAAAACACGAACATCGACAGCTTCGACGGCGAGCGCGTCGGCTCGATCCTCGACGAGCTCGGCATCGACGTTTCGCCGGCGATGCCGTACACGCCGTGGGCCAAGCCGATCGAGTCGTTCTTCAAGACGATGAAGGACCGCTGGGACAAGCTCAACGCCTCGTTCTGGGGCGGCTGCCCCAGCGAGCGCCATGAGGATCGGCAGAAGTACGTCAACGCCAACCTCGAAAAGCTCCCGACGCTGGAGCAGATCGAGGCGTCGCTGATCGAGTTCATCGCCGACTATCACCGCACGCCGCACACCGCAATCGACATGTTCGGCAAGACGCCGATGCAGGCGATGGAGGCGTTCCGCGCCGGCTCGCCGTGCTTGGAGTCGGCGAAGGTACTCGATCACCTGTTCGCCGAATTCGTCGGGCCGAAGATGGTCCGCCGCGACGGCGTCCGGCACAACAAGTTCTGGTACGGCCACGGCGACGGCCGCCTGGTCGAATTGCAGGGCAAGAAAGTTCTGCTGCGGATTCAGCCCGACGACGCCTCGCGGGCGATGGTGTGCAAGCCCGATCGCACGCCGATGTTCGAGGTCGAGTGTCTGTTCCTGCGCGGCTTCACGTCGAAGGACGCCGGCGAGATCGCCAAGCGCGGCCATCGCATGATGCGACCGTACAGGGCGCAGGCGCGGACGGCCGCGAAGTTCCTCCGCAGCCATACGCCCGAACAGTTGACCGAGAACAGACGCCGCGGCGTCCGCGCCGAGCGCGGCAGCGGCGAACCCGACGAAACCGCCGCGCCGACATTCACGATTCGCCCGGCGCTGGAAGAGGCAATCGCCGGCGCCGCGCCCGCCCCGAGCGATTCAATCGAAGCGGTTTCGAGGGCGGTTCGTACCGGCACCGATGACGACGCCGTGTGCAACCCGCTGGACGACTTGGACGTCGATATCAGCGAGGCGTATGCGGCATGGAGCGACGAGGATGATGGCGAAGACGAGAACCCCATCAGCATCGAGGATTTGATCGGAGAGTAGGGCATGTCCGAGCAACCAGACAACCAGGACGCGCTGGAGCTCACCGGCCCGATCAAGGATGAAGGGCAGCCGGCGACCGAATCGAATCCGGTCGCCGAAGCGATTGGCATGGAGGCCAGAGTCATGGCAAAGGGCGTGCGATTATCGCCGGAAGGCGAGCTCACCGACGCGCAGCGCCGCGAGATACGCAGCACGGTCCAGGCGCACATCAAGCAGCACGGCCTGCTCCTGCGCGAGGTCGCGCAGCAGATCAGCTATTCCGAGTCCGTCGTCAGCGAGGTCATCCGCGACAAGTACAAGCGGGCCGGTGCCGATCCGATCCTTCGCAAGCTCAATGCGTGGGTCGATGATGACGAGCGCCGCCGCAGCAAGCGCGCCCCGTTGGGTTTCTATCGAACGACGGTGTTCGAGACGATCCTCGCCCTGGCGAAGTACGCCAAGGGCAACGCCCGGCTGCCGTATGGTTCCACGCGCGCCGACCTGCAGCAGGATCTCCCACGGATCGCGATCGGCTGGGGGCCGGCCGGATGCGGCAAGACGATCGGCGCGCGGGCGCTGTCCGCCGAAGACCCGCTCTCGATCCTGATCCGCGTGGAGCAGGGCGCGGGAACGGCCAGCGGTCTCTGCCGCCTGATCTGTGAGGCGGCGGGTTGGCGCGGCACCGGCAAGCGACGCAGCAACCTTCAAGTCGCCAAGGACAAGCTCAAGGACAGCGGCCGGCTGCTCATCATCGACGAGGCCCACCGCCTCAGCCGATCCGGTTGCGAATATCTGCGCGATCTCGCCGACGTGTGCGGCATCCCGGTCCTGCTGCTGGCCACGAAGGATTTCTACGTCCGCGTGACGCGCGTCCGCACCCTATCGGGCGACCTGTTCAACGATCAGTTCGCGTCACGGGTCGGCATCAGTTGCGATCTGCTCCGCGGCATGGACGGCCAGGGCGGCACCAAACGCCCGATCTTCAGCATCGACGAGATACGCGGCATCTTCACCCGCTCGCTGGTCAACGTGAAGCTCACGCCCGACGCCGAGGAGTTCCTGTGCGCCGCGGCGTGCGTGATCGGCAACGGCATGTTGCGTATGGCCGCGAGCATCTGCGAGAAGGCGGTGCGATCGGCGCTGCGCGGCAGCAAGATTATCGATGCCCGGCTGCTCTACTCGGCGGCGGAGAATCTGCTGCTGCCGGCGGGCGACGAGCGGCTTGAGATTCTGCAGCGCATCCAGACGCAGGTGGATATCAATCGCGACTTCGCGGGCGAGACCAGAGCCAAGGCGGTGGCGGGATAAATGCAGGCGACGCGCGACAACCCGGCGGCCCGCGGATCGAGCACGTGCGAACAGCGCGGCTACATCGTGCGGCTCGCGCACCAGCGCGGCATGGATGTGGGCGACGTCCGCCAGATGGCACCGCCGCACTGCGGGGAGTCTCTCCGCAATCTCAGCAAGCTCGAAGCGTCGGTCCTGATCGACGCATTGAAGAACGGCACGCAGCCCGACTACAGCAAGCGACCGCGCTGGTCGCGCGGGCCGAAGAACGATCGGCCGCGGCGACTGCCGAAGGGCGTTGCGCGTCAGCCGACCATCGACCAGTTGGAGATGGACCGCGAGCTCGTCGAGTGGCTGGCGCATCACTACGGCACCACGGTCGGCGGGATCGAGAAGAAACTCGCCACCAAACACTACCGCAGCCACGGCGGGCCGATGAACGTGATCCGCACCAGCAGCGACTGCGTCGAACGCATCGAGTTGATGAAGGCGATCAAGGCCAAGGCGATAGCAGCCGCGGAGAAGCGTCGCGCGGGGTAGATCGGACGCACGGCAGGGAGTGCCGCACACATGGCATCGGAGGCCAGACAACTCGCGTTACCCGGCTTGGCGAAAGACGCCCGGCAGCAGCCCGCCCGGCGGCGTGTGCCGTCGTGGACAACGCGGCGCGAGCGGGAATTCTGCGATCATCTCATCGACGCATGGAACGCCGCCTTCAAGGATCACGGAGCGCGTGCGAACAAGGCCCGCGGCAACTATCAGGCGGCGCGGCGGTTGTTTCATTGGCTCCACTCGCCCGACAACGACGGCGATCCGCCGATGACCGAGGGCGACGTGGTCCGGGCGATCGAGCTCTACGCCCGCAACGAGTGGACGATGAAGAAGTGCGGCGGCCAGTTCCGGAGCTTCCGGAGTTTCATCGACGACGCGCCGGACATCATCGACAAGTATCTGACCAAGGCCGGCATCCCCCGCGGCCAGGGCTCACCGCAGCAGACCGGCCAGGCCCGCGCCGCCGCGTATGCCAGGGAACTCGTCGAAAAGCACGGCCTGGACCTCGCCGCCCGATACGCGGCGGACCTCAACTCGTCGCTGACCGAGTACGTCGCGGGCTCGCTGAAGCGGATCGGCCGGCGGCCGCCCAAGACCGCCGATCAGCACAACGCCCTCGCATGGGCGCGGCGGCTGGCCAAGATCGTCAATGCGTGGGAATCGCTCGATGCCCAGACGCTCGCAACCTATTGCGAGCGGGCCGGACGCGGGTTCGAGGCGTTGCACGGCCGCGCGGTTGGCACGTCACTCCACGACGTCAATCTCCGCGATGCCATCGGCATGGCATTGATGCTGGAGTCGAAGAAGGGAGGACGCTGACATGGGATTCAACACAGGCATATCGTCGATTGACGGCCTTCGCATGACCGACATCGGGCGGAGGCCGCTCAAAGTCGAAAGGGCGTTCCGGTACGCCGGGCACACGTTTCTCCTATTGGACGGTGGCGGCTGGTGGTGGTCGGGCGAGATGCCGAGGTCGTTCAATAGCGGCACGTTCTACCCGTCGTCGTGGCATGAATACACGGGGCTTCTTAAAGGGCTTGCTCGCCTTGGCGTGATCACCGGTGCCGACCTTGATGCTGCCATGGCGTGGATGCGCGAGTCGAATATAGCCGGCGAGGCCCTGATCGACCTCCGGCAACTCGCGTCAATTGCGATGAGACGCGGGATTACCATCTATCGCGACCAGTCGTTTTACGCACTTGAGATGGTGGCCGGCGAGAAGTACGGCGAGTATGCCCGACGCGAGAAAAAGAAGCTCACAGCGCGGGAGCGGCGTAATCGAAAGGCGGCGAAGAAGGCATGATCGCGAACAAGCACGGGGCCAGCACCACGCCGGGGCAGCGAATGCGTCTGCTCCGCAAGAAAGCCGGACTGACGCTCGGCGATGCGGCGTCAAACTGCGGCGTGTCTGTGCGGACACTGAGCCGCGTCGAGCGCGATCTTGTTGAGGCGAGCCGCGGCCTCGTCTGGGGGCTGGCCGAACTGTATGACGTCCCGGTGGGGGCGATCGACGCCAGCCAGCCCGAGGCCCATTCACACAACATACATCTGGAGTTCCGTCAGTTCACCGCCACGGAAGCCGAGTACACCTTTCCGCGGTTCCGCATCACGGGCTGGATTCAAGGCGGATCGCGGCAAACCGTGAATCTCGATAGGCGGCAGGCGACTGAACTTTCGGACAGGTTGCGCAGCTGGCTGCGCAAGCTCAGGGAATCGGAGTAGGAGTCGTGAAGACACCGCGCCGCGGAAAACTCAAGCCCGCCGAGCAGGCGTTCATCGCCGGCTGGCTGATGGCGCGCGACGGCGAGTTGCACACCCTCCGCATGCCGTACTCGCGTTTGCCGGAGCGGCTCGCGGCGGAGACGGGTTTTTGCGCGAGCGCCAAGGCCATCCGCCGGATCGTCTGGCGCTTGCACCGCGCGCGGCGGCTGCCGAGATATCAGGGCGCGACCGATCACGTGTACGCCCTCAACCCGAGGGCCGCATGAGTGGGAGTCTATCGATGCATCGAAGGCCGGACGCGGGCGCACAGGATCGAGGCCCTCACGCTCTCACCCGAGACGTGCGAGCGCTCCGCCGCCGACCTGCCCGGCGACGAGCCCTTCTTGATGCTGCGAATGTTCGGGCCGGCCGGCGTGACGCTCGGCGGCCTGTTGCCGCTGAGCCAGGCCGTCGCCCTCGCGCGGGAGATCGAGGAGTGGGCGGCGGAAACGGGAGGATCGAACGGTGACACTCGGCGAGAAGATCAAGCTTGTCCTCGCGGAACAAGAGCGGTCGCAGAGCTGGCTGGCTCGCAAGGCGGGAACAACCTCCGCGAGTGTGAGCCGCACCATCAGCGGCAGTGCCCCGTTGTACACACTGGCGATGAAGCTGGCGATCGCGATCGGAGAAGACCCGCTATGGATGCTCGACGACACGCTCGGCCCGGACGATCGGCCGCCGCGGGAGACAAGCCCATGACACTCGGCGAGAAGATCAGGCGGATACTACACGAGCAGAAGCGCAGCCAGTACTGGCTCGCGAAGGCGGCGGGGCTGTCGGAGAACACCATCAGCAACGTCGTGTGCGGCCACAGTGAGCCGTCCTACCGTCGCGCGATGCGCATGGCGCGTGCGTTGGGCGAGGACGCCGACTGGCTGCTCGACGACGACAAGGGCTGGGACCAGCGCCCGGCGGATTTCTGAGGAGCGAGCATGACGCTGGCCGAGAAAATTCGGGCGTTGCTACGCGAACGCGGCTGGTCTCAATCGGAGCTTGCCCGGCGCGCGGGGCTCAAACAGAGGGCCGTCTGCTATGTGGCGAGCGACGGGCGGCCGGCGAGAGCCGATGCCGGCGTGGCGATTGCGAAAGCGCTATCGGTCTCCACCGATTGGCTGTTCGACGACAACCAGGACTGGCCGCCGCCTCGGCAGGCGGCGCGTGCCGTCTACCGCGACGACACGTTCGGCACCGCCCGCGAGACGTGCAAAATCTGCTATCACGCCAACGCCGTCGGCTTCACCGTTCCCGACGAGGTGTGGCGAGCGGTTGTGCCCGAAGCGCACCGCGAATCCGTCGTCTGCCTGCCGTGCTTCACGCGGCTCGCCGACGAGCGCGGCATCGAATGGGACAGGTACATCGAGTTCTACCCCGTGAGCCTGATTTCGCATCTCCGATCGGAGGGGCGGCTCGACGCTCGCGGCAATGAGTCAGAGGAGAAAAGGCCCGGCGCGGCGGGCGCGGCCGAAGGCTGACCCGCATCGCATCGGTGTCAACACCACCGATGTATTTTGCACGCCGGACGCTTTCGTAAAACAGGAGTGGTTCTAACAGCGGCCGAAGAGTTAGGCAACTTCAGTGTCAAGGAGGACACGATGCCGGCGGACGGAGCCGCCGCCACACGGGGCGGACTTCAAGGGCAAGCAATACCGACCTCGATTCGCGGTGGCGATCGAGTGCGCGGACGAACCCGAGCAGCAGCGTCTTTATCGCCGGTTGCTCCAGCAGGGCCTGCGGCCCAAGGTGCTGGTGCTATGAAGAAGTTCACCATTCACAACCGCTGCCCGGTCTACCGCGGCTATCGCGCCGCCCGCGTGCGCTCGCTGTTCAACGTCACCGCCGAGCAGGGCTCGCGCTTCGATGCGGGGATCGAGTTGCCGATCGGCGAGGACGACTGGCAGATCGGCCTGATCGTCGGCCCCAGCGGGACCGGCAAGAGCACGCTCGCGAAGCGCGTCTTCGGCCCGGACGGGTTGCATAGAGGTTTCGATTGGGGCCGCGGGCCGATCATCGAAAACATCGCCCGCCGCCGCGGCTTCGATGAAGTCGCCGCGGCCCTGTCCGCGGTCGGTCTCGGCAGCTGCCCGTCCTGGTTGAGGCCGTACAGCGTGCTATCAACCGGCGAGCGGTTCCGCGCCGAGATGGCCCGGTTGCTGTTGGAGGGCGGCGATCGCGTGTGTGTCGACGAGTTCACGTCGGCGCTGGACCGCCAGGTGGCGCGGATCGCGGCGGGCGCATTCGGCAAGGCGTGGCGCAGGCGCGGCGGCCAGTTCATCGCCGTCACCTGCCACCACGACGTCGAGGAGTGGCTGCTCCCCGACTGGGTACTCGATACCGCGAGTTGGACGCTCGCAAGGAGGCGGCTTCGGCAACGGCCGAAGATCGCCCTCGAAATCCGACAGACGAACTGGTCGCAGTGGCACCTTTTTGAGCCGCATCATTATCTGAAGATGCCGCCGATGGTTGCCGCGACGAACTTCGTGGGATACGTGGAAGGTGAACCGGTGGCGCACGTCGCGGTTGGAACAACGGTCGGATTGAAGAGCGCACGGCTCTGCCGCCTGGTCGTCATGCCCGAGTGGCAGGGTGCCGGCGTCGGCATGCGATTCTTGAATCACATTGCCGAGCGTTACTACCGCGGCCGCAACCGATACGGAAGACGCATGACCGGCATCATTCACACGAGCCACCCCGGCCTGGCCGCGGCCCTCAGGCGTGATCCGGGTTGGATACTTGAGAGCACCTGCCTGACCGGCAGAAAATCCGACGCGCACTCGGAGGCCGGGCAACGCCGCCTCCGCGCCGGGCGGAGAGTGCCGACCTACGCCGGCCACCTGCGGGCGGTTCAGGGCTTTCGATATGTGGGGGACCGGACATGAGACTTTTCATACTCGGCGAGTCGCGCTTCGGGGCGAACTTCTTCAGGGCGGCCGCCCAGGCTGGCCACGAGATCGTCGGCGTCGGTGCGACGGGCCGCGAGGCCCACGATCCGTTGACCGCGGCGGCCGCTGCGGCGGGCGTACTCGCGCACGATGTCGAGCCGATACTCTCCGGCGAGGTCCGGGCAATCCGGGTGTCCGGCGCTGAGCTCCTCGTTCTGGCGAACGTCTCGCGGATTCTGCCGGAGGCGGTGATCGAGTGCTGCCCGCGCGGCTGCATTTGTTTCCACCCGTCGCTACTCCCGAGGCACCGCGGCAAGCGGGCGGTCGCCGACGCGGTCAAAGCGGGGGACCGCATCACCGGGGTCACGGTATTCTGGCCGGATCTGGGCGCGGACACCGGGCCTGTCATTCTGCAGGCGCCCGCGGCCGTGGCACCCGGCGAGAGTCCGATGGCGCTGTACCACGACAAGCTGGTCCCGATCGGCGTTCACTGCATGCTCGCGGCCGTCGCCGCCGTGGCCAGCGGCGCGGCGGTGAGAATACCGCAAGAGAAGGCGGTCGCTTTTCCGGAGGACGTATAGTATGATGAAGAAGACTCCGCCGTCCGCACGGCACGCCCCAGGGGTTGCTTGCCACACCCCGATCTCAGTGATGCCCCGACCAAACCGCGGGCGGCGGAGTCGGCCTTTGTTCGAGGCGGCCTCGAACCCGGCTTCCGGGCACTTCCGGCCGCCGGCGACTACCGCGCTTCCTTCCTCTGCCGCGGAAGTCGCGAATTGGTACGCGGCCCGCCAAAACGGCCGCAACCGCCGTATATGCCGTCAGTTGCGCGAGGAAGCAGCCCGGCCACGCCCGTCCCATTTTCGCCCGGCGAAAGTCCCGTTATTTCCCTTTGTTCCCATTTCCCCCGACCCCCTAAATCCCGCATAACTCTATCCCCAATAACGAGTTACGCCAAAGGAAGAAAATCCCATTTTCTTTTGCGCGCGCCA